>Ga0065711_1036493_pt1 | contig 20928 bp, 8 predicted proteins | sample Hoacrofraction12_FD_59098 | JGI IMG/M metagenome (GOLD analysis project Ga0065711, IMG submission 59098) | Hoatzin crop microbial communities from Cojedes, Venezuela - Epithelial fraction 12 v2 (version 2) | ecosystem: Host-associated > Birds > Digestive system > Esophagus > Crop | place...
GTTCCAGCTGAACATGAGGAAGAACTTCTTCCCTCTGAGGGTGACGGAGCACTGGAGCAGGCTGCCCAGGGAGGTTGTGGAGTCTCCTTCTCTGGAGATATTCCAGACCTGCCTGGACGCGGTGCTGTGCAGCCTGCTCTGGGTGACCCTGCTTCGGGAGGGGGTTGGACTGGGTGACCCACAGAGGTCTCTCCAACCCCGAACATTCTGTGATTCTGTGATTCTGTCTTTCAGTTTTCTCGAGGATGAAAAGGGCTCTTGCAAAATTGAATAGCACGTAGATTAAATGGGAAAGAATCACCGTGATGGCAGGAGGAGACAGATGATGCCAACGAGCTGGGTGGGGATGTATGTGCAGGTGCTTTACAAGACAGTGGGTGTGTTACAGAACTAGTTCAGCCTTGCAGTGTTCTGTCAGGCACATGACTAGAGGTTTTATTTGGAAGGACCTCTACAATGTGTTTTCCCCTTGTCCTACTTAACGGTTGGACCCCGAGCAGGCATTTGGACCATGCAGCCTGGTCTAGTGGAAGATGTCCCTGCTCATGGCAGGGGGGTTGGAACCAGATGGTCTTTAAGGTCCCTTCCAACCCAAAACATTCTATGATGATTCTATGATTTGCTGCAGACAGCAGGTTTGGTGGCGTTCCGTCCGCAGCAGTGACAACTCCCGGGCCGGGAAAAGAATTAATAGAGCGAGCATTGGTGGTTCAGTGGTAGAATTCTCGCCTGCCACGCGGGAGGCCCGGGTTCGATTCCCGGCCAATGCAGTTCGTAGTGTTTTTTTTAATTTCCGTTTTCCCTTCCTATTTCTCCTTCCTTTTCCGCTTCCGCCCCGCCGGTTAAAGTCCCCTTCAGCTCGCCTCGGGGCTCCCCTCGCCAGGCGGGCTGCTGCTGCCGGCTGGGTGAGGCGAAGCTCCGCGGCGAGGCGGCGGCCCCAGCACGGACAAGATGGAGGTGTAAGGAGCGGCGGGGCGGGCGCTGCTGCCTCTCCCCCAGTTGCCACCTTCCGCGGCGGCACCGGGGGCTGCAGCGCCGGGAGGGGGGGATGTATATCTGTATATATATGGTATGGGCCAGCCCGCAGAGTGTGGGGGGAACATCTCTATGGGCCTGCGTCTGATGTGTGTGTGTGTGTGTGCAGATCTGTGTAGGCCTCCCCACAGCGTGTGTATGTCGATATAGGCCTGCCAGCAGTGTATGGGGGTTACATCTCACATCTATACGGGCCTCCCCACGGCGTGTGTGGGTATATGGTCCTGCCTCTGATGTGTATGTATCTATATGGGTGTCCCCGGGGTGTGTGTGTGTCTGTATGGGCCTGTCAGCACTGTACAGGGGGTATATCGGGCCTTTAACACCCGTATAACCAGCAGTGAGTTCAGGCATTCTGATGAGAAACTGAGTTGGGTTTTGGTTTTGCTTTAAAAATCCTGCTGGAGTGCCTCTGTTTGGGCAGAAGGCGTTGTGGCTCGGCTTTAATGCTGCTCTCTGTCCCCATCTGCCCTGCTCTCCTGTCCCCTCGTGCTCCCTTTCCTGCGCTGCCACGGGAGCGGTGCAACGTGCATCCCCCGCCGCAGCTTCTGGCCGAGGGTTACTCCTCTGAGCATCGAGCAGACCACTCATTGTAGGAGCTGAATATGCTGGAGAAGGAGAAAGCCTAACGAGCGTACGGCAGCGATTGCAAACACCCAGAGGAGAGTCAGAATGTTGGCTAGGTGGTCATTTGGGGCGGTTACACCAGCTGGCCCCCAGGTTGCCATCCAAGGTGGCAACTCTTGTCGCCTTCCTGCGCTAACAGCACTATGCATGTTGTTAGTGTCAGCTGGGCACAAAACAATAGGATTTGAACCGTTTTGAAGCTCAGAAACTCATTCTCGTGAGTTCTGTGGAGCCCATTACATTGGGAGGTTATATACATGTACGCGGCACGGAGGACGCTGAAGTGCGTGTGTCAGCATCCACCACGGTCAGCTGAGCTATTGCAGTTGACGTTATCCATGGATGCTTTATTGGTGTTAAATCTTCTATACTGTAATAATTCAATCTTCTATACATGAAATTCAAAAGTAGATAACAAATGAGAAGCATCCATTGAAATACGGGGTTTTATTAGGTTAGCCTTACCGTCAGTAGCAGCCTGCAGGGAGGTGACCTGTTCTTGCTGTTGTATACTGAAAAATGCTGCGAAGCACATACACAGGCTGAAAGTTGCTGTTGCATGTGAGGAAGGATAGGATTTGCCCTGCTGAGAAAAATGCTTTTGATACCATTAATAGTAAGTCTGTGATGCTGCTTCTTATACATCCACTTGTTTTTTGCTACCTTGAGTAGCCCGACTTATTTTACTGGTGCTACCTCCTTTAGTAACAAAAGGAAGGTACGTCAGAGGTGGGAGAGCTGGAGGTTCACATGCTGAGCTGTGGGTGAATGTCCCCTGTGTTAGAATGGAACAGTTTAGCCCATTTTGCACTTGAATTGCTGTTGGAATTTAATCTTCCTAAACTTTTACTTCCTGCCTGATGGCCTTCATACAGGGAAGTTCTGATCATGGCAGAAGTATCTGTTACTAGAGAAAAGAACCCTCTAGGAAATGTTGTGGTTTAAATATGCAGCATATTTTAAGTAGTAGATTTAAAAACATGAAGTCTCAGTGATATTTTTAGAGGTGTGATGTCATTTACTAAGATATATTTTGGTATATACAGAAGAATTTCTCAATAATATTTTGATTTGGACTAAAATTTGGGTAAATAATACCCATTTAAAGATTCTAAAAAGTGTTTATATATTTGGTGTTAATAGGACACTTTTTCCCTTTCTACTTAAGACTTAATCTCATAATAATTAAGCATACTGTTTAGTTGACTTTAACATATACATTATAATTCATTACTTACAATTTCTTGTTTTCTGAATGTAAAATTGATAGTTGCTTCATGAGAGGACTGAAGAAAATTGTATTTCTACTCTAGAAGTTCTGTAGAAGTTTTCAAAACTGGTCTTGTTTATGAATTTATAATTTTGGTATTTCAGCACAACGGAAAATGTTGAAGATTTGAGACTGACTCATTGGCTAGCCATTGTTAGAAGAAAAATAAGTATTTTTCTGAAGGACAAACTGGCTTTGAATTAAAAAAGAAGCAACTGTCTTGAATAATTTAACATAAGATAGGTTTCGCAGGCTCATCTGCATAGTAATGTATTTATTTACTCTATATGAGCCTTTCAGTTATTTAACAGAATAATTCCCTATATAATTAATCTGTAGCATTATTCTTTCTGACAAAGAATGTCTTTGATCCGTAGGGATTTCTGTAGCGATAGCCTGAATGCAAACATTCTGAAGAATTGCATTTGCCTAACAACAAAAGCTATATGGTTTGTAAAACATGAATGAAAACTAATGCGTGCGTGAGCTCACTTGCTGAAGTTTCACTCGAGTCAGCGAAATGGAAGTTGAAGTTCATCTCAGCGTATTTTAGAAGGTCCTTTTCATTTAAAAACAATGATAGAACCTGTGGAAGTTTGTGGACGCGTTTAACGTGTTTGAAAACGATGAACGTGACAGTTCTATTCAAAGAGTTGATGGTGCTTAACAATACATTGTACCTTTTTCCTTCTTTTTTTTTTTTAATAAACTGCTGCACAGACCTGAGAAAGGCCTTTCTCTCCTTTTGTGTGGAACCCTTCTGTTGTTGCCGCTACTGACTGCTCAGCAGAATGAGTTGTTCAGGGAATATAGGATGTTCTGCATCAGATGATTTTTCCCTTTTTTAAATTTAAAAATATACAGTTACAATATCCAGTAGTAATAGATGCATTATTAATCTCAATATGCAGTTGATTTGAAGAGAGTACATTCAGCCTGCCAGTGGTGGATAATTGTTCATGCTTAATTGGGATAGAATTGCTGGGGAAGTGTTTGGCAGGTGGGAAATGGGAAGCTCTCAGCCTTGCCCTGCTAATAAAGGAGCAGCCACATAAAGGTTCAAAGAATAAATAAAGTGGAAATAAAGTAAGTTGTTTTTTTTTTACTCAGTACAGTATGTGTAACTATAGTGCCATATCTATACATGCATGTATGTACATGGTACTAAAATAGTCATTGTATTTTCTTTTTCTGTGCACTAGACTAATAAATAGTATGCGTAATTTGCATTATCTTTCCTGTCAGTCTCTATTCAAATAAAACTGGAGGCCTCTGTGAGGAAGAAGCAAGGCAATTTGGTTTTAGTTTGTAAAATTGGGTGAGAAAATAGGGTGGCTGAGTGAAAGGATTATGTTGTACAAGTGTTATGATTTACAGGGCAAATTGTGCAAAATATACTGTATATTTACATAATAATTCTACTAACAATATGTAAAAATATTTTCCAGAGGTGGTAAGAGCTTCGTAGTTGTAGAATCACCAGAAACAGATTTCTTGTGGATTTTTTATTTAAATAACTTCATGAAAATAGTGTCTGTTCTTTTAGAGTCTACGTGACTCAGCAAAAAAAAACTTTAAACAGTTTAATTTGGAACATAAATAATCGTTTTCATTTTTCCTTTTAGAAAAGATGCAAATGCTGCATTGCTAAGTAACTTTGAGGTAAGTTTGTCTGTGTCGTGGTTTCAAACCTGCAGTTTAAAGCTGTAATCAGGCACTTGTGTACTTCTTTGGAAGCTGAAAATTGCCAGTGGCGATCATCGAGACCTGTATGTGATTTCCAGTCCCCCGCATTTGATTTCTTTTTAAGAAGAAAGCTTTTTAAAGGAGGTCTGGAAATGCTTTCACTAGCAATGGTTACTGTATTATTACTTTTTTCAGCCCAAATCTAGAAAAACAGATATGTTTTTCAAATAGATGAGGAGCAAATCTTTAGAATGTTGGTAACTTTAACTTCAGCCTTGTGGTATTTACACTGTTGCTGTGTGGTTAGGTTGCTGGATCCTCTTGTGTATGGTGGTTTGTTATTTAGAATTTGATTCTCCACGTCTTTAAACACTTGTGTGTTTGGGCAAGTGCACTGCATGCACGGGTGCTTTGTGTGACGTATGGTGCATCAGATCCCAGATGAGCACGCTGATGCCTTTGTAACTGGGCAGCAGTGTCCAAGTTAGCTTTTTTTTTTTAATTTTATCTTATGGCAAGCCAGTATACCACTGAGGGACAGACTGATTGCTGGAGTCTCTTTAATATTGCGAATAAAAATTATTGCAGAAAATTTCAAAGATTTTTCACAGATGGCTACTGCTAGAATCTATGTTTTGTATTTAGCTTTAACCTTGTGATGTGCAGTAGCGTCTGAGAACCTTCAACTTACGAATGCATAGTAATATTAAAGCCAGTGCTACTGGAAATGTAGTCTTACACCCCTGAATGCTTGACAGTATTTTTTAAAAGATCTTGAGGTGTTTCTGAAGCAGGGTGGGTTGTAGGGAGGGTGAGGCAGTTTGCTGATCTGTGATGTGTTAGTCGGGATAAACACTCCTAGAAGCCAGTGATGTACCTTGGTCCAGCATCATGGGGAAGCTACAGTTCTCTGTCAAACAATGAATGTTGGCATGCAAATAAAAAAAAAATAATCTTGTTTTATAGCATAGAAAAGTTCTGAATCAGTTTCCTCTCTCCTGAGCGAAGGTCTCTTGTTAGGGAGGTAGAAGGAAATGTCGTGTTCTTGTTGGTTTAACTTCAGCCAGGTAATGGAAGGATTTCAGTGCTTTGCTTATGAATGTCATTTTTTGAATGGTTTTGATAACCCAGGTGTTTTGTTTATGTTGTTTTATTGCTGAAGCTTGAAACTTGCAAGGTTGTTTCGTCCTATTCTGAAATAAATCTTGAAATGTTTTATCTGGAGCTGCATCTGTCTGTGAACAGCAGAGCAACCATCTGGTGACTGTTAGAAGAGCTTTAATGAGGTACTTGGAAAGAACTGCCTTGCCTAAGAAGCAGATGATATTATGGCAGCCAAACGAGTATTAAGTGTCTGTTTGTTAAAAACATGTACTATGGCAGTACAGAAAATAGCAACTGTTTCAGACCTTGTTTATTGCAAAATCAGCTCTGCTTTCATCTTCATTTGCTGAGACGTTGTTGGAATGGAGATATTGCTGCCTGCTGAGGGTCGAGTAGTGGTGTCAGCCGCATCATGTAAAATCTACAGATGTCCTAAAGGTCTGGTCCAGAACAGGGAGGACTGCAGAATCCATTCTTTGTGCTCTTCAGTCGGAGCTTTCTTCAGCTGAGTCTTTATGTTGGTGAATGTACCATGTGTGTTGAAAAACAGTGAAAGGAAGTGGAAAACGGAGTTACTGATGAGAGTGCTTATTTCTCATTTCCCTTTCACAGCACAGTTGTCATGCATGCAGCTTTTCAGTTCTTTGCAGAAAGGGATTTGCAGTGTCTGCAGCTATAGGCTTTTGGGGCATGGCGTTTTACTGCTCTGCAAAGTACTGATTCCCCTAAAACTACCACTCTGTTTCTGTTTGCTCCTCTTTTCAGTTGCAATTTGACTGGCGTAGCAAACATTATCAAGGTAATATTTTGCACAGAAAGTGGTGTTTGAAAGGAGTATTCAGGACTGACATGTTGTATGTTCCATGCCTACATTTCTTCTGTGAGTTTGGAATTGTCATTTTGTGTTTTGTTGTCACCGGCTACGTTTTCTTCGAATATTTATTAGATAAAAGTTCATAGCTGAAGTTTTGGCTTTCAAGTCAGGATTGACTGCTGGTGGTTGATACGCAAGGTGTTCCTTTCTCATAGAAGGTGCAGTAGAAAGTAATTGCAGGATTTGTAGCTGGCTATGTTCTTAATTCTCACTGTCTAGAAATGTTTGTGTTCTTATTTCTATGGACTTTTCAGTTTATAATAATTAGGGGATAAATGGTAAGAAGTGGTCTGTTACTTTGCTGTGGCTATTGGCTCTATATACCGTAAAGCCTGAAGGAAAACATCTGAAGAAATTTCAATGTAATTTGATTTAATATTGGAATAAAAGAATGATTGTGAGGCTGTCTCAACGTTCTGCTGCACTTGTAGCTATGATGGATAAAGATGTTGCGATGTTGCAACAGGTTTGACAAAGCACAGTTGCAAAAATCAAAACGTTTTTCTTGTCCTCAGACTTAACCCACTGAATCTCACTCCTGCATTAATATTCACTGCATCATAAATGTGAAGACAACTTTATTACATTCTTTTCAAGAATGTCTGCTTGTATTACATTGTTGTGATGAAATACGGAGCTAATTTAATCTTTGTGGTTTAACGTACCATAACACCATAATGGTCACTGTAACATTTACTATTATGAATAACTCCACTGGAATTTACAATAGGATCACTAGTTGCAGGAGCATCTATAGGTCAGCCCTTGATTTAGTTGGTTCCTGGCAGTGTGACAGTTGTAGAGTTTACTCTTTTTTTGCAGAGAGTGTAAAATTGCACATCTGTGAGAGAAGATATATATCCATTTTAATATTATAGGCACATCTGTCATAACAAATCAAGTAGAGCTATAAACTTGTGTGACATTTTGCTTCAAGCATCACTCGTATTTAAATGGGAGCTCTGTGCCAGTACAGCTGTGTATGACCCAGCTCTGTGCAGGACATGAGAGAAGATAAACAAGTAGGATAGATTCATCCTGGCGGCTTCTCCCTTGGGCCTCTTGGATAACGTTTAACAAGTGCCAAAAATCTGTTTAAAATTGTCACAATTTTACAAAAACAATTTACATACCTATTCATCATTCTAGTGCCAGATATTTTTCATTTCAGTTGCTGGTGCATTCGCCAAAAGAGCCATGCTCTTTTTTTTTTGTTTGGTTGATAGGATTTTGCATTGTTTATTTATGTTTTCCTGCTGTAATATTTTTAGGTAAAATACTCTTAAATGGTCTAAAACACTTTTATTTTTTTTCCCAGGTGTTCCAGTTACTTACTGATCTTAAGCAGCAGCGCAAAGAGAGCGGAAAAAATAAGCAGAGCTCTGGTCAGCAGAATCTGAACACAATCATGTATGAAGTGAGTAGCACTGTGAAATTCTTTTGCAAATTAGCCCAAGCTGGAGTGTTTAATATCCTTAGGTCTGTATATTAATAACTTTTATCAGATTTTCCCTACTAAAACACACAGTAACAGGGGTTGTTTTACTACTTTTCTGTGGTCAGTGTATTCAGGTTGTAGGTTAACTGCGCTGTCAAGGCAGAGGCATGCAGCTGCTCGTACTAAAATCTATCACAAAAAGAATTAAACCCCCCTTGTATGTTATCTGCTTAGTTTTGTGGGATTTTTTGATTCCAAATAGTCTATCCTTTTAAGACCCAGGGCAGAACTTGCTGTCATCTGATGAATTGATGACACCACCTAATCATGGTTTCAAAGCTGAGGTATGGGTATTTTCTTGTATTTTCTTTTAGGGTTGTTTTTTTTTTTTTTTGGTTTTTGAGTTTTTGAGAGTTTTTTGTTTTGTTTTGTTTTTTTGGTTGATGTGAAAACAGCCAGAGATGGACAACCTGAATAACAAAATCATATGTATGGATCACAACATCAGTTGGATGCTGGACTGGTAATAAATGTTCCATCTATTGCTAGGAAGAACTTTTAACATCATATAATACAAAGATTAACATCTCAAATGTCTCAAATTAGCAACTTCATAACAGAATTGCAGTATGACCTATTGTGTCCGTGTCAGAGAATTGCACGAGTAGCACCACGGTTGACAGTGTGCTGAAAGCAGTTTGCCTTGCTTGCATGAGTAATCCTGTTGAGCAGTGAAACTACTCATGTGAAGAAGATTTGGCCTAGGCTTTGTTTTAGTTCTGCCTTTGTTTGAAAAGGTATAGAGTTGTAATTCCTAAGCCTCATATTCAATAAAGTAGGGGCTTACAAAAAATCTGATTTAAATCTTAATGGAGACGAACAGTCTCTTCCTGTACCTCTTTGAAACAGCTGAGAAGGATCCTGTAAGTATATTTTGTCAGAATACACCCTAAACTTCTAATTGCCTTGTTACATTGCTACGTGTTAAATACCTATAGGGTGCTTGTTTTTGTGCATGGAGTGAAGCTGGTGTAAACTCTAGGTACATTTTCTCTATATCTGACCAAAAGAAAACCAGAATTTGATCTTGCAGGGTTGTTTTTGTTCATGCTGAGTATATCTTCATCAGCTCTGTGCAGGCTTGTATCCCTTGGTAATGAAATAACTAGATGAAGCTCGCTAAACTGGAGCTATGTTTTGCTGTATGTCTGGCATTTTAATTGATCTGAAATTGCTGAAAAAGACTAAACTGGAAAAGAATTTATCCTATTAAATAAGCTTATTACGTCATAATACGATGACTTTGTTTCAGTCATTATTGGTGTACAGTAACTCCATTTTATCTGAAAACGTCAGGACTGAACTTGGAGAAGAGACGGTTACGTAACACCTCATTGTGCTTTTCAATGTTTCTCAGTAGTCCGATAAAACCGGTCCTTAAGAATAGCAGTGATTCGTATTTCATCAACACTCGCTGTTAAGTAGGATGAATCATCTTGTGTTGTTGAAGTCTGTTTTCCATTACCTAGCATTTTTTAATGATAACAGATTTTGATGGAAATACATTGGAAATGTATTTGCATGTTTGCTGCACTGATCCCGTAGCTCACTTTTTTCCCCAATATCTGTTGTTTTCTGCTCCATAGATACCGATTCAGCTTTTCTGGCTTCAGACTTTTCAAATAGAAATCCTCAGTTTAAAAATTTTCTGAGAAAGAAACTCAGAGTATCCATAGAATTTTATGGGTTTTTTCTTATTATTATAGGTAATCTGTGCATCCTGCCACACGTGTCTCTGTATCTGCAATCCAGTTAGCACATTAGGAGTCAGCTTTATTGATTCTTTTAAGCTTTATGTATAGCTGTGCAGTATCAACAGATGAAGATTTTCTTTAATTCAAAACAAGCATTGACAATACTCTTTTAAATCCTTCAGTTACTGATGCAGACAGTGCAGGCAATGCAAGCATTTCCTTGACTTTTTCATTGATGCTCATTTCCAACTCTTCATTTTGGGTTCTAATCAAAGCAACATTCAGGAAGACTCGAAGTTACTTCCAGTGAAGAGACAGCTGTGCACTGGAATTTGTGGGGAGTGTTTTTTTGACAGTTTGTTTTTTTTTTCTCTAGCCAGATTACATTATGTCTTATTTGTGTGCTAGGTGTTGTTTTAATTAAAGAAAGCAGATGTAACATCTGCTGCAAGAATTAGCTGAGGGTGGTAGGTGTTACATATGAAAAATGGAGCAAAGATAAATTGTCTCCAGTCAGATAAACATTTCTAATACTACAGTATTATTGCAGATCTTCATCACAACCCACCTAACCTGCTTCTATGAACTTTAAGACTTAAAGTATTGCCAAATATGCATATAAAGGTTGAAAACAACCATAGGTTGGAGAGCTTAATGAGTTATTTATGGGTTGGCAGTGAGAGTATCCCTGGCACTGAGCACATGAAAGCGTGGCAGAAGGTAACATGGTTTTAAGGATGAATAGTATTCAGCTTTTCTGTAGTGTTACTGCTTTTAAAAAAACAAACCAAAACAACAAAAAAAGCCCAGGACACCACCCCACCCCAAACCTCGTATCTTGGTATGTTTTTAAGCTAGCTTTGAATCTGTAAGTATCTGTTGGTTTTAGAAGGAAAAGTAAATCTGGGTGATAGTATTCAGCACAGCTGTGAGTATGTCTGGATCACAGTCATAGCATCACCTGGGATTATTTCAAACCAAGAAAGCAAACGTCTTTCAGAACCAGCAGGTGTTTTTTTAGTAGACAAAGCTACAACTTGCTCCTTCCCTGTACTCTTTGGCATGTGACTTTGGGCTTTGAAGGCATCGGATAAATGGCCGTCCAAAGCTGCAGAGGGAATAGTCAGAGGTGTAATTCTCACCTGGCTGTGTAATGAGCTGGCTGGGTCGTGTCTGTACGGAATGAATTCACTGGGGGTTTCTGGATAAGAACTAATGTAATTTCCATTACATACTGTTGTAGTTAGATATTGCCTGTTTCTTACTGCCTCAGCAAATACCAATACAGTAAAAAGTAAAAGTAAAAAAAAGTAAAAAGCCAAACCCCAAAACCTGAATTGACTTTTGCAATTTTTCTGAGTAGTACTGAGGAGACTTTTCAAGATCGGTATGTTTCATACACAACTGGTAAAGCAAATAGTAACTGTGAAATAACGTATACTTTCTTCCTATCCCTTGCAGACACTGAAGTACATTTCAAAAACACCCTGTAGATACCAGAGTCCTGAGACTGTGAAAGATTTCCTCGTAGCAATGAAAGGCCATAAGCTAACCAAGTAAGTAGAAACATGCCTTTGAATAAAAGTATAAATTCGTGGAAGTGTTGAAATGATAATCTGTCTGGGTTTGATTAACATGTTTTAAGTATTTTCTGCCATAATTTAAATACTCATCCAGACATTTTTTCCTTTAGTCATTAATGCCTACAAGAATGAGTATTCCTTTAAGCAGGCCTATGTTTGCCAATGTATTTCTCAAACAGATTCTTGTCAGTATTTTCTTTTTTAGCGTGTTTTTATGTGGTCCAAGCACAAAGCAGAGTACATACAACTTCTTCCTCAGAAAATATTTTAAGTTGTAAATGAGTTTTGAACACAGTAAGAGAACTGCAAAAAAAACCCCAACCCAACCTCAGTTTAATTCTTTAAGCAAAAACACATTCATTCCTAATGGGCAAAAAAGGGGGCTGCATTGCAGGGACATAAAAAGTGAATAAAATCCTAATATAGGTGTATGGGAAGGAATGCTGTTCGGAAGTTAAGTTTTATGTGAATCTGTGAACCCCAGCTGCTACAGATCATTTTTCAGGGTTATGCTCTCTAACTGGTGTTTGGCAAACTGCTCTTCTCTTTTTGAGCTGTTTGTCCACTGATATTTATGTCCACTAGGATTTCTGAGATGTACATTTCAGTTACCTAAATATTGTATCAATCAACCTTTCCCCTTCTGCAGTTTCTAGTAAAGCTGAACATACAGTTCGTTCCTCTTATTTTGGGAAGTCTTGCATAGAAAATAAAAGATCTCCTTCACAGTTACAAGATGACTCAAAGGGCATTTTTCCTTTTTGGCAGTGGCGCGAGTGCCTGTTCACAGTGCTTGAAACACATAATCCTCCTGAACCTCTCTGCAGAGTATGAGTGAAGCCTGTTGTAAATAATCAGACTCCAAAGAAATGGAATCAGTTGGCTACTTGCTTGGATAGCTCTAATCAGTCATCTGATTTTTAAAGCAGAAAGAACAAAGATTTTGTTGCTTTGAAATGACTCCCTCTTCACCACAAAGGAGTAGTTTATGCTGTATAGACAGTGACTGCATTTTTCATCCCTGCTGGAAGGACTCCCAAGGAATTCGTGCTCTGGGAGGGTGGCTCTTGCTCGTAATCTGGTTGCCTCACAAAAAGAAAAGCAAAGTGAGAGCCTCTGGAGAGTGCAGTGCTACAAGGCAAGTTTTTACCCGATCCAAAGCATAGTAAGTTGAGTAGGAAGCAAATTGTCAGCTATTTTGTTGACTTTCAGTGCCCCCTCTCTACAAACAATTGCGCTCACATCCAGTATATCAGCAGCTCTGATCACAGTACTGCTGTCACTGCAGACACGGGGGTGCTGGTACTTGGCAGCTTTGTCATGGCTATTGTAACTTTGCTTGCAGTGCTTTCTTTTGTAGAACAGAAGTTGCCAGGTCAGTATCTCGGTGTTAGTCCTCGTGTAGCTGGCTTATAGCGTATCTTAATTATGTTCTGACATGGATGTATTGAAACAGGGAGAAAATACTATGTTTACTGTAAAGACCTGATAGTATGGATTAAAATTGGCAGCAAACTGTTTGTTGAAGTAGTGAGCATCTTTCATTTCTGGTAGTGTGAAACAGCCATCCTGTTCGAAGTGAAATCGGTTTGTTCAGTCTGTACATGGCAGCAGTTTAGGAAAGCAGCAGCAGGATGCTGTATCGCAGCAAAAAGCCAGCAGGAGTTTAATAGATAGAATAGAATTTTTCAGAAGTAACTGGAGGAGTTAGGCATAAGAGTCCCATTAAAAGTCACAGGGTTTGGTTTTGAGTTCTCCTGCCTTTTTGTCATGTTAGATACCTTGACTACATCTGCTCCCCGTATGGGGTCTCCAAGAGTGAAGTGCTAAACGATGTTGGGTCGTAATGCAGAAAATTCGAGGTGCAGACTCTCTGCCTCCCATAGTGCCTAGCTGTTTTGTAGAAGATCTACTCGAATATTCACCTTCCCACGCCTGCTTGTTCTGTGAGCTTGAACATAGCACTGCTGCAAAGGTTGAAATAGTTACAAGCCTTAAATGAGCTTTTTGGCTATTTTATTTTTTATGGATGCTAGGAGGTGCCTTTGGTTTTAGGTATCATCCTCTCTGTCCTTTTTCTCTGAATTGGTCTGTAAGATAAGCAAGAGAATTATTGCCAAGTCATTTCCTTCTGCGTAATGGGAGAAGGATGAGAATGAAGCGCCAGCTACTAGTTTAGGTTACAAATTTACCACATTTATGGCTTATCAGAAAACAGATTAGGCTGTGATACCTTAGTTTCTTGAGCATCCTGTACAACTTTTACTTTGTTAATATCTTTGTCATCTGGTAAAAAACTTACCAGCTCTGCATTTGCCACATACTGTACAAAATAAGAAACAGAATTGTTTAGTGTGATCCTGGCACTTCTTCTTTCTTCTAATCTTTTCCATTCAGACACTTGAAGCTAGAAGTATCAGAGCCCATCTGGCAGCCTCTTCACACCGAAACACGGAAAGCATATGGTGTGCAATTACTATATAATGTACTTTTATGTTAAACCGCTTAAAATAGTAATGCCTCCAAGGAAATTTTGAAGTACCCTGTGGTTCATAACCAAGATCATTTCAACACTGCTCTGTTATTAAATAAATGAAAAACTAAAGGCTTTAATCATTTCCATTCTGTGGGGCGGAGGTGGTACTTGTATAAAAGACTTCACTAGAGATTTCTTTTCAGTTATCTGGTAGAGAGCTTTCTTCCCCGTTGAGAGGAAAGAACCTGCAATGTTTGCTCTCCAGGACCTTGCTTACATGATCTCGCTGTAATGACCTTTCCTCCCACGAAGAGTAATGAACTCCAGAGTCTGTCTTTGCTACTTCCTTTCTGGGTAAGGCATTCGAAGATGTGCTGTCTCCTGTAATCTCTTAGCTGGTCATGTGCTGTCTCTGCTGGTAATGGTTTTCTGAAGGTAGCTGATTTGATTAAGATACATGCTAGCTGGCGCCAGTCCTCAGTGAGGACGCAGAAGTGTTTTCTGTTTTCTCATTGCAAGAGGAATACAGAATCTGGTTAAAAGGCATGACTGGTCAGAAACACCCCATCATCTTAGACTGCTTCCTCTGCTGTTTACGCTGTTTAAATTCCTTCTTGTGACTCTGCCTCGAGTCAAGGAGGAGACGATTAAGCAGTGTGTTTGTGCTGTTAATTAGGCTCAGCAACTTCTTTTCTAATACAAGGACTTCAGCCTTGCTTTGAATGCAAGAAGGATTTGCAGCTGTATCTAAAAACCTGTTGGAGGTAGGTAGTGTGGTGAGCTTTCCCCCACTCAACATGTTATTGCAGCACTCAAGCACTAGGTTGTGCTACTGTATGTGAGAATTTTCAGGTAGTGAGGAAACACCAGACACCCTCCAGAGAAGCACCAAGAACTGAGGCACGTTCATATAAGGAACAAAGCTTTTCATCACGCGAATTCTCGTTTTTCCTGCCCTCCTTCCACAAACCTGCAATACAAACCATGCAGAATGCATTGATCACCAAGCTGCATGCGATGTCCTAAAACGTTCTGGCTCCAGTTAGCGAGCTGATAGTGTTGTGCTGGCAAATGGTGCAGTTCCTGTAAAATTACCTCAAGTCTTCTTTCTGTTACTGCTGATATTTGCTACTCTAAATACCAGGTTAATGGACCAGCGTATCTTTTGTGCTGACAGCCATCTGCCTTGTGGTGGGTTTTTCTCATTAGCGAAAGCCAAAAAAAATCATTTTTCCTGAAAGGTAAATTTTAAAAATAAATACTAATGTGCAAAAACAACTTAAAACTTTCAGAGTAATTTTGGATAGCTGCCTTGCTAAATGGAGCAAATTCAAAGACATCTAAACATATATTTCACTGGTCTAGTCGGTAAAGTATGACATAGCTGATGACAGAGAAAAACCTGCACTATTTTGGTAAAATTGAAACTGTAGAACTAAGATTTTTTTTTTTTTCTTTTTTATGAAAAGCTCTGAACTGACATCACAATGAATTTTATTATTACCTTGTTGAGGCCTCAAGCTTTGGCTAACGCTACAGTACAGTACGCCATGTTGTACTTGGAAATACAGTATGCCACTAGCAGCTAATTTTCCAGTTGTAGTCCCTGGAATGGCTTCCTATTTCATAAGGTACTGTGAATGGCATTGCATGAAAAGAACATCTATTAAGCTTGCGCTCTGTAATTGCACTTAAATGAAAATTGGCTCTACTTGTACTTCTTTCTGTTACTGATAGCCTGTCTTAGATCTCATTTTGGAATAATCAGATTTCCAATCACTGCATATTTTTGTAATTTTAAGAAATGGACATAAACATTGCCCTTTTTGTCTTTAAATCAACACATTCAATGACGTATCGAGCTGAAAATCAGTAGTACGTTTGGAAAGTATTTTCCTTCATTACGGCCAAAAAGTACAACAGATACAAACCTCTACAATATTAAAGGCTGAATGATTTACTTAGTAATTTTTGTCTCCTTCGGAGCTTACAAAGTGAATATTCGACACCGAAGTCAGGATGGTGCTAGTTTAACAACAGCATCATTTAATAGTCTTTAAAAAGACCATTGTGTTTCCCACTGAATTGATTTGAAATTAACCCTTTGGTCTGTAGCAGCATTGCTCAGTTTTTTTGCATTTGAATACCGTTCGCAGCCCTCAGATTTCATCCTGCACAAATGTACCTACACCGTGGTAACCCCTGTGGAGAATACAGCCCAGTAGGTTTGCACAGACCATGCGCAGCCTGGTGCTGTGATTTCATAGACCACAGCTCAGGACTGCTCTTCCGTAAGCGAAATCCTGCGATCTGGATTCAGACGACATTTTACGTGAGTTGCCGTGGTTAATTCAACACCATAGGATTGGGCTCTCAAGTATTTTCAGCTCGTAATAAAATATGCAATTAGGTATACTGCTGTTCCTTTATGGTTTTCTTAGCAACTAAAAATCATACATTCCCGAGGATGAATTTGCCTCTGTGTAGTCAGATGTTTTAGGGTGTTTTAGCTCTGTGTGTTGTTGGCGCAAGTGCTGCTCTCACCCATGCCTATAGATCTCTTCCTAGAAAAACAAAACGTGCACGCATGTATTTACATGCAGTCTAGGAGTTTAGTAGCTAAAAAATTGTCGATACAAAGACATTCAATATGAGATTTTGGTTAAAATATAAATGCTGCAAATATTTGGCTTTCTGCTGGCAGAAGAGGATACATTTGTGATCTTGAGACAGTGGGGTTTTTTTGGTCTTCTAGAACTTTTTTTGACTGTGAATGCAGTGTAATCCTACATCCTCACCTCCTACGGCACACACTCTCCCCTCGAACTCAGACCACAAACCCATTTTCTTTTCCCATAACTGCACGCATTTTTATCTCCCACAGCCTGAGCTTTGCAGGTCCCAAAGCCCACTCCAGTCATTTTGCCCTCAGCTGGAAATGCTGATCTTGGCTCTAGCTGAGTCTCAGCTCCTGCTGGATGTGGCCTGGAAGTGGGGGGGACACTGCTCAGCCTAGCAGCAGTAATTGCCATTTTGGGATTTCTCACCGGGCAGGTCCTGTAGGAGTCTGAATAACGGGCGATTAACTCTGATTAGTGGAGCCTTGCTTTTATGTGAGAAAATGGCTTTCAGACGTCACTCGTCTTTTGTATGTATTCTTCTCTTCAATGAGCACCTTTCATGTTCCAAACAGTGTTACTAATATCCAGGCAGTCCAGAGAAAATAAAAAGACTTACTTTGGGGGGACAATTAAGCTGAAAATATTCTTCACCACCTGTTTAGATGAATGGGACAGTTATCCTTTTTATTTAATGAGCATGAGTGTAAACATGCGTGCTGTAGAAAGTATAAAGATTGGTTCATCTGAGTTGGAGAAAGTTCCTTGTGTTTTTTAGATGTAATGGAGCATGAACTAAATTCAGGCTTATCATGTCTGTGCCCACGTAAAATACTGCACTCAGCACTGGTGCTGATACATGTTCAGGCTTGCAGCGTTTGCCTTCCTTAAAGCTTATTTCTGATGGAATTGTGGATATTCAGGTTCTAATTTGTGTACGTGCTAGCAAGACATCCCAGATGCACAGAGACTCTGATCCCAACAGGTTTTGGTATCGGTGTTAGAAGTCAGTGCAGTGGGCACTGAGCTCCAACGCATGCTGCATGCAGTGATACACTGCTTACTGCTAGCGTTGGCAGGCAAGTAATCCAGTTTTCCATTGCAAGACTGAGCTTCAGAGACGTTTTGTAAGTATTTGCTTCAAGCAGATGCCAAGAGAAGTAACCTTATGGTCGCTCCATTTGTTATGAGTAGGAAGGTAAGAAATTGCACGCAGGGAGAAGAGCTGGGACCAAAACATCAGCAGGGTCCCCTGAGCTGATCGCAGATCACGTACGTGGAGCGCACGTCTGTGTTCTGTACAAACAGCAGGAAGAGCTGCTAACATGGAGCTCCCAAGTAAGCACAGGTAACTGCTCATGTCGTGCACACACACATGCTTGGTATTTCCTAAATAATCTTAGCAGCTGGATATTTAATTAACAAGAGAAAAGATAAAATGTTGCTGTTCTCTATTGCAGGAGGAGCATACCTAGCCGTACTAGTATCCAGCGTACCCACACTAATTTCAAAATATTTGTCCAAATGTCTTGAATTACAGTCAGTTATCCCTTTGCCATCCTGCAATATTTTGCCAAAATAAAATAACTTACATCTTCGTTATCAGACACTGTTTAGGTTGATCAGCAAATAACTGGTTAGGTACCAATTTTCAGATGACAGTTACTGAGTAATTGGTCATTTCTCTGTGTCTTTTGGTTCAATCTCTGTAAATAAAACAAATGCGTTGCTTAAATCATAATTATACAATGTTAGCATGTCTAAAGATTATTTTTTAGTGTTAATTAGTGTTCGTAATTTCTAAATCCCTGTAACACTGCACAAGCACCTTCAGATGAAATATGTCATTTATAGAGCTTTTGGGTTTTTGCACCCTGCTGCTAATTTCTTTTTGATGTTCTGAGTCATTTTTCTAGTAGGGAGCTTTGCAGATCAAAAACAGGCGTGAAATTTTTCAGATAACACATTTTAATGACTTACTTGCAAATTGCCTCTCATTCTTCTGTACACATTTTTAAAACTGCAGATACTCTGAATGATACCATATTTTCTGAAATAATGCTTTTGAGATCTGTTTGTCCCTACTGTAAAACGTCTACCTATTGCCTAATGAGTTACAGTAATGTTAATGGCTTATAAGCAAGAAGTCTTTGAGGTGACCCTTTTTATTGTGTCCTGTGTTTCTTGTCTTCAGGAAGCATGAACAGTTTCACTAAATGATTGTTTTAGTCAGGATGTATAATTGGTTTTACTTTACCTCTGTTGTTACCTGCTTTGCCAGTAATCTTTCAGATAAGCATGGTGGAGCTCTACCTGTTTTAAAATGGCTGTGGGTAAATAAGGTTTGCATTTTTTAGCACATGTATGACATGCGTTTGGCTATTTGATCCTGTCTGTTTGGCTCTGAAGTTTTGTCGGCGACAAATTTCAAAGATACTGCTTTGAAAAACAGTAATACGAGAATTTATCTTATGTGTTCTTTTGCGAAAGTCAAATGTGTTTTGTCTGGAGATGTGATGGAGCTATAGGATTGGATTGGGATGTGTCTTGCTGCAAAAGCGAAGAAAGACTTGTCTGAAAAGGCTCTGATCTCTGAAGTGGCGTGTGAGTGTACGGTGCAGTGAGAGACTTGTATAAAGTATTAATTCATTAAACAGTGAATGTAGGATTCTGTCTGTCTTAGTAAGTAGGGCTTTGGGAGGAGGGGAAGGTGTTTTACAGGTAGATATCCTCATAGCTCTCTTGTGAGAGTGGACAGTGTCATCTCTGTGTTAGATGTCTGGAAACTGAGGCACAGACACGTGCTTGGCCAGGGACCATAAAGCAAATAACATCGAAAACCAGGACCCGAGTGCCAGCTTCTGCACCTCCGTCAAGTGCTCCAGGCTCCGAACCAGGCAGTTTCCTAGCTCTTGAGGAAAAAAGCACTAAATCTTTCATACATTCATTCAGATGAGTTGACCAGGTTTTTGTACACTGAAGATGTTATTAAATATTCTTTACCCAGCTCTGTTAGTACTTCTGCTTTTATGGCAGTGATGTCTTTCGCTGCAATTTTACAAGGACGGGTTTTTTTTCTCTCATTGATTCCTTAAAAGACCTGCTCTCAATTTTAATTCTGGTCTGAAGGATTTCAGTACTTGTCTGCCATAAATATTAAGTTTTTGTTTCTGTCCATTCATTACTTATGACAGTATTAAATGGCAGCAGTTATAAATACCTTATCTTTTTGACAATAAGGCAGGCAACAGCAGTGCTCTCAGTTCAATGTTAAATTCAGCCATGCTCCTAATAGTCTCTTGTTGTAAACATCAAGCTGCCAAATAGCTAGAAGTGATTAGCATGGGAAAACAAAGGAGGTGCATTCACTGCTTCCTACCAGTGGAAACATATTTAGCTTTTATCCTTGATTCTCCAAAACCAAAGCACTCTAATGAATCTGGCTAACCAAGCTAATTCTGATTCCTTTGTGTCGTCTGTAAAATCACAGTATTCAGAACTTAAGACTAAGTCCTGTGCTACCAGGGTGTTGTTAACAGGAGAGGGAGGAAAAATGTAAACAGTTGTTCTGCAGGAGGGAAGAAAGAACATAGTCACTACAGTGGGAATTGCCGTTAAATACTGATTTATGCCAGGATTGACACAAAGGACATTCTCTCCAGCATCCTCCTGCTTCTGCAGCCTGGGTGTGCCTTACAGTTCATGGATGCAAGGACAGATCCTTTCCAGGGCACTAGAGAATCTCCAGGAGGAAGGAGGAGTTCTGGCCAGGGGCCACGACCACACAGTCCTTTTCAGCATCGTTTAGTGGAGCCTTCAGAGAATACAGCAACGGCTGCTGCGATGCGCAGTCTCAAGGGCTTTGCCTTTTCTCCTCCCACACCACCTCTCTTCCCCATTCTTACACTTCCAAATGCAGTCACCACTTAGTCGTTCCCCTGCATTCTTACTGTCTGTAAAATGGGAATAGTGATCCTTACTACTTTGTACAAGACACACAAATAAGTGTGGGCAAGCTCGAGGAACTATTTTGATAATTGGTGTTTCTTAGAAAACACTTTGAAACCACTGTTAAAATATTTGCTTATGGAACGTATTTAGGCACCTTTTTTTTAAGGAGTAAGTTGATGGCCCTGCTTGGAAGGGCAAATGCTGCTGTGCAGGTAGAAACTTCTTCCTTTTCTTCAGCAAAAATAATCTTGTAGCTGTGAAATCTGAAATCGATGTGAAATCTGCCACACTTGTTGGCATTTATCCAGGTGCCAAATGTCACTTCATTGCAAGTTTTTTTTGAAGACAGAGAAAAATCTTCTGATGTGGTTCTGTAGAAGAAGAAAAGAAGATTAAAAGGAGCGGGTGGTACCCAGAATGTTTGAGCTCGTTATTTAAACAGACATTTTGAACAGTTCTGTGGTTGGTTAAAATGGAGTTTTCTTCTTTTTTTTTTTTTTTTTTTCTCCTTT
>Ga0065711_1036494_pt1 | contig 20928 bp, 32 predicted proteins | sample Hoacrofraction12_FD_59098 | JGI IMG/M metagenome (GOLD analysis project Ga0065711, IMG submission 59098) | Hoatzin crop microbial communities from Cojedes, Venezuela - Epithelial fraction 12 v2 (version 2) | ecosystem: Host-associated > Birds > Digestive system > Esophagus > Crop | place...
CCCCCCCCCCCGAATTCAGAGGGAAGAGAAGGGGAGGAAGGGAAACCCCCAGTCCTTGTCTTGGTAGCTTGTCATGCCTGCCTTTAATTGACAGACCTGGTTATTAATGTTTTCCAGCCGCCTCTCTTCCAGGACTCAAACCTCCCTTTTAAAACCCTGTCATGTTAAAAATTGACGTGTGTTGACTTTGGCCTGGGAGAAGCTCGGCCCTGGCTGTAGGTAGGAACTGCACGTGTTTAGTCTGGCTTGCGTTTTATTTTCCCCTTTCATCAGATTAGTTCAGCTGTATTTTTTTTTTCTGAAGGAAAGAAAAGAAAAGAAAAACTGTTTGACAATCCGAGGCTCTGGGTTAGAATTGCAGCATTGCGTTAAAACAACAAAAAATAGCTTACAAATGTGGGCTGCGACGGGTTGGGTGGAGATGGGGCCATTGGAGCAGGGATGGGAAAAGTCTCTGCAAGTAAACACCATCTCCAAGGAGGCACACAGGTTCCTCCTGCAACCCCACAGCCCCAGCTGTTTGTTTGTTTGATTTATTGCAGTTGAGGTAGTTGCATTCAGTCTTGCTAAAATTAGTGCTGTCCTGACTGCATCTGTTTTTTCTCCACCCTCCTCCTAATTCAGCCTGTGCAGCAGCCTTGCAGTGGGTACCCGAGTGCTCCACCCCAAAGCTTGGCCAGGGGTGTGCTGCAAGCCCACTAAGGTGGCCACCAGGCTGAGCTGGAAAGCCAGGGTGATCCTGCTCCTTAACCATTAAGTGCCTGGGCTTAAGAGCTATGTGTTGCGTTTTTTTGGGATTGCAGTGAAGACCCAAGTAGCATCCAGTAGGAATGCTCTTGCCCATGAACTTGGTGAGGAGAAGCTCCCATGCACTGGGGAGAGCATGTCCTGTTCCTGCTGCCCCAGGGTTTTACCAACACCTCAGTGCCTGGCTGTGGGAGGCATCTGCCATCCCCCCAAGTGCATTTTCTCAGGTGTTTCGGGGTCAAACGCACCTGAAAGGTCAGTGGGGTTCATTTAATATACAGGAGGTCTTCCTGGCCCAAAGTCACTGAGGACCAGGGAAACACCAGCTGCTATTTTGGTGCCAAGTGGAAAGAAATAACTGAAACCTCAGGAAGTTACTGATGTGCTCGTGTCACCATCCTGCCTGTGCTGAATCCAGCCCTGCTCTGCCAGGGGTGGATGAGTGACATCTTCCTGGGACTGGAAACAGTGAGAGGGGAGAACACCAGATGGGGCTGCCAGGAGGCTCCATGGGGGTAGAGGGGGTTCTCCACTCCCACCCCCTCAAGAGCATGGCAGTCATATGTCCCCATGTACCCCTCAGCATTTTTCCTGCAGTGCCTGTGGACATGGGAGCAATGGGGCTCAGCATCTGCTGCTTGATCAGTGCTGTGTCCACGTAGAACCAACGCTGCTCCTGCAAGGAATAACCACCCCCTTGCACCCAAACGGTGCAAGTGAAGTGGAAACAGACAGAGAAGGATCCTCGTTTTCCCTGGGGTGCATTGGGTACAACCTGTGCTTGACTTCTGAAAGGTCTCGCAGGTGGGTGCTGGCTTAGCATCTCCCCTTGCAGCAACTCCCGTGCATCCTTTCTTTTCTGCTCCTTGTGACGGTGTTTCTGTGGGCCCGGTGGGATGCCCACAATGCAGCCCTGTATCCTCAGCACCCACCAAGTGCAGTGCCGGACCCCGCCATTCCGGCTGCCCCGGGACCCTCCACCTGGATTAGCCCTGCATTTTTTGGTTGTATGAGGGGTCAAGAACTGGTCCCGTCCATGACACTGGCTGTCCCACAGGTGTCATTGCGAACCGGGGAGGCTGGAGGGGTCCTGGCTCCCTGATGGACCTGTAATGAAATAGTTGCGCCCAGGGAAGCGTGGGGAGAGCTGCCGCTGAGACCTCTTCTCCCTGCAGCCCCAATCCCTTTCTGCAGGGCCCGGCTGGGCAGCGTGCCCATGCACACCAAGGACCCGGCCCCTCACTGAGGGGCTGAAGTATTTTCTAACAGCTACTTCTGCAACATTAGCAAAATCAAAGCAAAACGTGTCAAAATTCCCATTAAGACACATTTAACTTCCCTTGTTTCAAGACAAAGTGTCTTTGCCTGGAGGCAGGTTTCGGGTTTGCTGCAGCGGCCGTGGGAGACTATTGGATTACAGGCAGCACAGAGCCAGATTTCGCTCTCTTCAGGGTAAAGGCTTTTTCTAATCAGGATCAGTTTAATTCTGTCATCTGAATTATTAGCTTGGCTCTGTTTCTGGCCCGTGCAGGAAGGGGTGAGGGAAAGGAGCCAGTTTCTGGAGGAGGGGTGGTGAGAGGGGAGAGGGTCTGAGCCCTGAAGGGCAGAGTCTCTCCCTGCCTGGGACCTGGTCTTTGCACTGCAAGAATCCTGTGTTTGTATTTTCAGTGGTGATGGATGGAGGAAGGTGTGAAGGCCTCCGAGGGCTTGACAGTTACAGATCAAGACTCACGGCATGGCTCTGCCATAGGTGAGCAACAAGTTGATTTACTGCTGGGGAAACTGAGGCACGGGGCAGAGACCGTCTGCCTCCCTCAACGCCTCTTCATAGTGAGGAAAGTGAGGGCCTGCGGAGCCACACTGCTGCCAAGGCTGGGCCGCCCTTGCCTGCAAAGGGGTAAGATTAATTCCTCATTAAATAGAGGAGACAGCAAAATCCCTCCTTTCCTCTAGGAAAAAAACAGCATCTCTGCATCCTGGCTCGTGTGTCAGGGGAGGCTGTTTGGGCCCTTACCACATCCTTGCTTTGAAAGGGATACTTTTTTTCCTTTCCCTTTTATTCTTTCATTTTTTTTTTTTAATCCCTGCAAGAGTGAGGGTGTGTGTGGAAATTTGAAGGCAATGTTTTCCATGTTCTTCCTCCAACATCCTCACTCCCCATGTCATGGGTCCTGTCTGTGGTCACCATTCCCAGGTGGATCAGGAGGCTTGTGCTCTGGACATGCACAGACCTGCTCCCTTCAGCCCAGGCCCCCCAGGCAGTTTTTGCCTGTTTAACCTGCTCAAGGCACCAGTGCACACCAGGCAGCACCAATAGCAAATGATAAGCAACCTGATTAGTGTTGCTGATGGCAGTGCTCATGATGGCAAGGAGAGTGTGATGGGGTGTGTCGCAACAGCAATGCTGAGAAGGGCTGGCCATGGGCAAAGCGGCTGGGCAGCGCACCATGAGTGGCCAGTGACCGAGGTTTGGGTTATCTGCACCTCTGAACAGGATGAAATCAGGCTGGACTGAGGCATCAAAGGAAAGCTGGTGCTTGCTCTCGAGGACAGCAGCCAGCTCTGGTGCTTGCACGTTCTCAGTTTGTTCCTGAAAATCAGGGGAAAGAAGCTAGCATGAGGATGACCCTGTTTTTGTTTCATCCATGCAGTTCAAGGGAGAGGGGACCCTCGCTTCAGCCCACGAGCTGGATACTTGCTTGTCCAAGGGTGGCATCACGACACCTAAAATGAGACAACACAGGCACAGGTGGTGTGGTCAGGATTAGCCAAGCCACTGAGGCACCGCTGGGGTGGCTGAGGCTTACAGGAGCATGAAAGGACTTCAGTGCATCCAATTTAAGCTGTTGAGCAAATCCACAGGCAAAGGCATGCAGCACGGGGTGATGCTGGGTCTGAGCTGCACAGGTGAGTGCAGGCAGCACTACAAGGATGGTCCCCGCAAAATAGTGGGAGGCACTGGAGCAGACAAATAAGCGAGTCCACTGCTTGGTGTGAGCATCTGGGAGTCCAGACCCCGTCGGAAAAAGGGAAGAGGGAATTGCTTCAAGCAGCCTCTAAGGAGAGGAGGGTCTGTGAGGAAAGGGGCTGGTCAGGCGATTGCCAGGTTAGCTGGTGGGAGGGCTGGCAGTCCTGCAGCTGGGCAGGCTAGTGGATTCACCTGCAACATGCTGCCTTGGGAGACCCCAAGCTTTCTTCTGGGCTGCTAACATCTGCCTTGCAGCTGGGCTACCGAAGACCACTTTCACAGCAAGCAGCTGAAAAAAGGAGCATAGTGTGTCCTCTCCCTTGTGCCAGCAGGGAATGTGGCTCTTCAGGCGCATTTACCGTACAGCAACGAGACATTCCCCATCCTGTGGCAGTGAGACAACTCTGCTTAATAAACTCCCTGCTCTTTGATTACACTCTGGCCATGGTTTTTCAGAGGTCTGAGCCCAGGTAGGACTGAGCTGTGTTGGCAGAGCTGGGGAAAATGAATGAGTTGCAAAAGACCCAGGGAGTCCTTAGCAGATCTACCCCTGAGTCATATCTTCCTGAGTTTTTATAGGGTTTCCTTAAGACTCATGAAGAATGGGAGACCTAGCTGGTACTTGAAGGGTCTTCAACCCATTAGATTTGGGGACAAAATAGCTGCTTGTTCCCTAGTTGGACCTGGGTAGGAGTAGGGAGATCCATCACAGGGCAGCGGGGTGACATGAGCAGCATGGGGTCTGGCTTATCAGTGATGGGGAACCCACAACTGGACCCATATTGTTCAGCATGTAGGGGTCCCACATGTGGTAGAGCTCAGCTCCAAAGAGACAGAGGCTGACATGATATTTTTGGCTTTGTTCCTTGCTGGCATAATCAATCTTCTGCAAGAGATGCTCTCCGCTCAGCATTTCTGACGTTATCTCATCCCCACTGTCAAGTGCAGGCTGAAAAAGTGTCCCAGCACTTTAATTTTCAGCCACTTAAGCCCCGAACATCTTTGAAGCCTTGGCTCCATGCTTTCCTCGGCACCCACATCTCCTCACTGATGAGCGGCAATTGCACAGGGAAGCCAGCCCTTGTCTTTGGTGTCCTGCCCCTGTAAGGTGCTCCTTTCCCTGTGGCTGATTTGGTCTGTAGAGTCTTTTAGGTGCCCTGTGTCAGAGATTCTCTCTTTCCTCCTAAATCAGGAGCTGATGGTTGCGTGTCTGAGTCCAGGAACACAGCGATCCTGGAGTCATCTTTCCTTGGCTTCCCTAATCTGATGGAGTCAACATGCTGGCTCTTTGGCTGGGCTCAAAACTATTCCCAAGAAGGTAATTTTGTGGGCATACTGCTGTGGGGAGCACTAGTTTGCATTTCGGATTGCACTGTGCATTTTAAGATTGTTGAAAGTTGTGAGATATGATGCCAATATGCAGGTTGATGTTGAGTGTCAATGTTTCCTTGGGTCACTGCTGCGGGCTTCTGCCATGGAGCTGCTGGAGCTGGTGTCCAGGAGGCGTGAGGTACCAAATGGACTAGTGCCTCTTTGAACATCTTCACCAACATCTTCCAGCCCAGTCCATGCATCCTGAGGTCCCTTTCCCTATTCTAGAAAGAGGCCAAGGAGATGGGAGATGGCCTGTGCTCAGGCCATGGGAGCTTTCACGATCCAGGGTGAACCACTGAGCCTGGGTGATGGTTCTTCCCAGGGCTTTCAGCTGGGACAGCCCGCAGCTACCCTTGGCAGCTGGCTGATGCCTCCATCGTGCTTCAGCAGTGCTTCTTCCCTACAGAGGCTGGTGCCACCTCAAGCCCTGTCTTGCAGCTGCTCCTCAATGAGCGCAGGCCGTGTCTGCAGCTCCTGGACAGTAGTTTCACGATGTGCTGTCACCCACCCCTGGGACAGGGACCTTCTCCCAGCTGCTGGGGTGGGCAGAGCTGTGAGCAAGCCCAATGGGCTGCTGTGTGTCTAAAGCTGGTTGGTGCTGGCTCGCCTCACCACAGGGTGCCTCACCAAAATAGCTGCTATGGAAAGGGGTTTGTTGACTTTTTTTCTTTTCCTTTTCTTTTTCTTTCTTTTTTCTTCCTGTACTCAAAGTTCCCCAGACCTCCTCAGAAGGCTCTGGCATATCATCCTACAGATGTGGCATAGAAGCCCTGGTTGCAAAATATATCCGGCATGGCAGTTGGTAGTGTTGTGCAATCTCCATCAACTTACGGAAACCACTGTGAGATACCATTAAAGAGAGACTCCGGCCCCATCCATCACTCCTGCCGCAGTCACGTGCCCTGCTGTCAGGCAGAAGGGCACAGGCAGGCAGCCCAGGGGCTGTAGGCACCAGGAGATATTTCCTTCGCAGTGGGTGCTCTTCTGCGGGGGCGAATGGGATATGACTGCTCTTCCGGCATGCTTTGCTGTTTGGACCAGATCTGTTGCGTTGCCACTTCTGTCCTACCATTAAATATTCCTCTTCAGTGTCTGTCAGTGCTGCTGGTTTCACACCAGTGGTCAAAATCTGGGTGACTGTGAGTGGCCATGCAAAGTGCAACGGGGCAACATGGCAGAGATGATGGTTATAGTAGCTCTAAAGGCCAGACATGGGATGGGAACATGAAAGCCGCTGTTCAGATCTCAATGTGTTTCCTCTTTCTTAACCCAGCAGAGACCTTCCCACGGGCTCTGTAGCCCAGGCTGTCCTCTGCCAGTCAGTGCAGTGTGCTCAGTCAGACTGTCCTAGCGCGGGACAGCCTGTGCCATGACATCTGACACCAGTAAGCACATGTGAGAAGGAGCTGCAGCAGCTGTAGACCCCAGGTACCTCCCTTGTAAGAGAAGGTTGTTGTGCGGGTCGGAGGATGCTGTAGGGACTCAAAGCCAGATGAAGGAAGGGGATTGGAGGTGTCTGCAGGAACAGTGGCATCCACGCTGTTCCTCTGTGGGTGGTTGGCTTATTCAAGTAAAAGGGAACCCCTCAGATGAGCAAAACCAAATGGGGAGCAGGACTCCACCTGCCCCTGTGCAGAGAGGCTTCTGGAGGCTATGTCTGGGCTGGCAATGGGGCACCCGCCTCCCATGCTGCATCTCTGTTCTCTGGGGCTTTTGCTAGTCTCCCTCCCAAATAAGTGGGCCCTTGGCTGCTAGGGGCCACTTGTGCAACAGCCCGGGTCTCCTGGATTGGTAAGAACATCAAGGGCTGTGAGGATGGACGGCCAACCTCCAACCATGGGCAGACTTGGGCAAATGGCCACAGGACTCAGATTTCGCCACCCCTATCCATCCCTGTCCTTAGGACACCTTCCCCACCAACCCCAACAGCTGGGGCAGTCACCATAGAACACTGGGAAGAGACAGCTCTGGTGCGAGCAGCCATCTCTCACCATCACTGATGAACCCTGCTCGACGTGGCAGGCTCTTTATCACTGCAGCTTTATTGGACCTTATTGCACGGCACCTCCTGGCCCAGCTCACCCTCTCCTCCCGAGTCATCTCTCGCCCATCTCGCTCTCTTGAGGCATATTAAATCCCTGAGGTCTGCCCGGGAGAAATTGCCACTGCTCCATTACCCTGCTGTCAGCATCTGCTGCACTTGTGAGAATCAGGCTCCGCATCAGCAAATAATAAAGGCGATATTATGAACAGAGGGGAGAGGAGATTAAAAAACCTGTTTAACGAGCCTTCTGATCCTCGTGCTGTTTATTGCACATTGTGGCTTTGGGTTATTTTTGTTGTCACTGAAGTTGGACTTTTAATTTTCCTCTGATCGTCAAGTGACTGGCTTGTAATTTCCCTATGGCTCCGAGGATTAAAAAAGGTTGTTTTTTAAAGTACCTGTTGCTCCCCAAGATCAGTTAGTGATACTTTCGCTGCTAGTTGAAGTGACAATTGAATCCTTTATTTAGATAGACCACTGTCATAGCATGTACTGAGTCCAACCCCAAGGCTGAGCCAAACTCACAGTGGCAGAGCTGCTTGGGCAGGACTTCGTGTCCCAGCACTGGGCTAGCTCTGTTCTCCTTGGGACCTACTGTCATACTGACGTTTACCTAGGACTTTTTTTTTTTTTGGACATGATTTACTTTCCAGGGTGTTTTGGTCAATTTTCATCCATAGTGCCTTTGGCTAATGAGCCTGCTGAATTTCACAGAATGGTTTTCATGCACTGACACATTTGTGCTGTGGGTTGACAGCACTAGAAAGGGAAGGCATTTAAGTCCTCCAGCCAAAAATGCAGTCTCCTCCACCCCTGTGCCAAATACTTTATCTGTGATAGGATTTTTTTTGGTGGTGGTGGTTTTCTGATTAATGGCTAACTGCATGCATAAATCCCATGAGCTGCAGAAGCAGTGCTGGGTGTTGGTACCATGGAGCTGTCACAGGTTGGTGCCACAGTGAGGGCTGTATGGGCACGTGGCAGCCCTGGCTCTGGAGAGCGTGCAGTGCCCAGCATGGACTTGGGGCTGCTGGCTGCCCTGCCTGGGTGCTGCTTGCCTTGGCGGCAGTGCCCTTCTCTCTACTGCCGGTGTTGTATTCTACCTCCCCAGCCAAGGCCCTCCAAGCTTCCTGCGGTCACTTAACTCATTTTATTGCAGTGTAGGTCTTTGTCAAGCCTGAAGAGTTTTAGCAATGTGAATCTGGGATCCATCACATAAACAGCTTTGCCTGCAGCTCCAGGGCAGATGTCTCTTCAGCTGGCACTGCAGCAGTGGAGGAGGGTTGGTCTTGGAGACGTTGGCTGGAAGCAGCTCTTGGAGGGCTCCAGGACTGTCACCGGCACTAGAATAGCTCGGCTCTGGCTTTGCCCAGCTGAGTCCTGACAACCTCCAAGGACAGGACTCATCATCCTTCTGAGGAACTGGTCCACTGCTGCACTCTCATCCTGCTGACAGCAAGAAGGAACGGGTAGGGATGAGCACAATGCTGTGCGTAGCTTTTTTACACGCAAACATTCTGGCACGGGGCTGCAGTAGACATCATCGGTGTGAGGGCCTGGTAGAGAAGGACGGGCCATGACAGATGCAGTTGCTGGCCCCTCTGCACAGCAGAGCTGCTGCAGGCACTGCTGGGATGCTTGATATACGTGTCTGCATCGGGGTTACTTCTCGCCTGAGATGCGAGTGCAGCCATACGTGTGCCACGCATGCACCCATAGGGAACCAGACATGAAAACCCACCTCAGGAGTTACTGCTTTGTTTTGGTTTGCTGTCCTCCCTTTCCCCACCCTGCTGCCTGGGGATTGGTGTGGGCAGAGCTCTCCCGAAGGCAAAGAGGTTGCCTGGCTATGCTGGAGATGAGCCCAGGTCCCGTCCTTGCTCACCACTGCCTGAGCGAGAGAACTCTGCTGCTTCTCTGGTCCATGCCTCTCTCAGACCCAGGCAACTGGGTTTGCGACTCCCCCACCAACAGGTCATGCTGGCACTAAAGATTAAAATTTAAAAAGAATTTAAAAAACCCTCCACTTTTCTAAGGAAAACTCCAGGCTGAACTTTCCCAACTGGAGGGTAGGGGACGGTTGCTTTGTAATCACTCCCGGCTTGCTGTTGAAAACATCTTGGTCAGATTTTTATCAGCGCCTGAACAGGAACAGCCTTGAAGGACTGTCGCAGTGGAGAGTAGGTGGTTGCCAATTACGGCATGAGACGCTCCTGCCCAGCCAGCTGAGGTGTGTTTTAAGTGACACTGATTTGGTGTCTGGCTGGGGACCAGCAGCCCTGGTGTTTAGTGGCAGAGCTGGGTGGCTGCTGTCTGGCCTGAGGAAGACCATTAGCTGTCAGGTGATGTCCATGGCGGGGTGCAAGTGTGCAGCTGAGCCCTGCTTGTGGTGTCAAGGAAGGGCTAGGGATGCCCAGAGGAAGGTGGGATGGGTTTACCCATCCTCAGAGTGAGGCGAAAGGAGAAGAGGGCAAGGAGGCTCAAGGCTGCCCAGCGAGGAGAGAACCAGTATTGGGGATGAGGCTTGAGCTGCAAAGAGGGGACCCTCAGTGCCCCCCAGTGAGGAGACATCTCCACTGCAGAGATGAGGTCGAAGTGACACCAGGTGGTGTGAGGGGAGCTAGGCTGGAAGTGGTGAGATTTGATCTGTGGTGTCTCTCAGCAGCTGTGGGGCTAACATGGGTCTCCAGCAGGTTACAGGGATGGTGACTGGGGCTGGGAGAGGAACCTGCACAAAAGGAGGTGGATGTTGAAGGAGGTGGATGTTGAAGAGCGAGAAACAGTGGGTCTGGTCTAGGATGGATGTACATTGGGCAGGGAGGAGACGGAGCTGGTCCCCTGGGAGTGAGCCTGGGCATGGAGTTTGGGGGATGGGAGGGAGGGCAGGTTGGAAGGCAAGGGGAATGAAGAGCAATGCTCCCACCAGGCAGCCAGCACAGCTCTGGGAGCCCAAACCCTGCAGGGATGAACCCTCTGCTCAGCTGATGCTGCTGCAAACTGGGTTGAAGCATTCTAAATGATTTCCACAGAGAATACGTGCCCCGAAAGCCCACGCATTGAGTGGGATGGGTTGGCTTGAACTCCCTACAGCCTCGAAGGCCGATGTTCTCTTCCACTGCCAGGGCTTACGCCATTCCTTTGCTCTGACTTTGCTGTCCCATTCCCTTTCATATCCCTATGCAAAGAAAACAAGCCCTGTGCTCCAGCAGCAGCACATACCAGCAGGGAAGGGGGAGAGCAAGGCCATGGCTTCCACCAGCACTTTGCCACTTGGATGGTGCTGGTGGCTGGGCTGGAAGCATTGGGCAGTGCTCGGGGTTTCCAGTAAGGCTGGGGCCATGGCGGGGGGCAGGAAGCATGCAGCAGGCAGCAGGAAGCTGGCCGCCGCGCCACCCGGCATTCCTGCGCACTGGAAGCCCAAGTCACATTTCCTGCGGTGTGCCGGGAGCGTCTACGCCCCGAGCAGCGCCTGCCGCCGGGCTGGATGGACCCCCCGCTCTCAGGGGTGGGAGCAAAGTGATGCTTAGTGGCTTCGGTCCTCAGGGTGGGGCGGGATGCAGCCCAGCGGCTGTCCTGAGGATGCTCTGGGCACCGGTCCAAGCTGTGGTACCACTGGTGATGATCGCACCCCAACAGGGAGACAGTTATGCTGAGGTGAGACGACAGCTAACTGCAACAGCAGACAGCACATGTGTGCTTCAGGTGACCTCAGTGTGGAAACGAGAAGTGCCCCATGGCAACGAGTCCCAGAGGGAGTCCGGTGCCCCCATGGCAGAGCCCCACGGCTGCTCTCCCACCCCAGACGCATCCCAGCACGTCTCCTCCATGCCATGCACCCGCGCTGCCCACAGGGATTCTGTCTCCATGTGCACCTCTGCTCTGCATATCCTGGGGTTTGGCCCTGGAGAAATCTGAGCCGCTGTGTGTTAGGACAGTTGGCAACAGACCCATCGCTAAGGGACGGCATTATTTCTCTCCTTCACCCACATGTGGCCCACAGCAGGGCCACGGCCAAGAGGGGGGCTTGTTACCATGTCCCCTCCAGCTGAGGTTTCCCCATTTCCTCCTGCCTAGCCTGCTGCCTGCAATTCAGGCAGGGGGTCGAGACTTTGGACTCTTCTCCCAAAACCTCTTCCACGCCTATACTTTGGGTTATTTCCTTAGTTAAGGTGCTTGTGCTTTAGCTGGAAAGTCCTCAGCCAACTAATAATTGTTGTGATTCTCTTTGCTTTCCTCCTAGATCTCTGCCATTCTCCCTTGCTTAAGCCCATAGCTGGTTCCGTTAATCAATGTGCCATTCAAATAAGCCTGGGCTCTGTGCTGGCACAACAGTGTGTCTCCGAGGGGGTTATGAGCTTTGCTCTGCTCTGACAGCCCGCAGGTGAGTTCATCCCTCTGCAAGGTGTTAATGTCCCAGTTTACTCTTGCACGAGAAAGTCCATCCAGTGGTTGTGTCCTGGCTGCATTTCATCTGGCATCTTGCAGCCATGCAAAACCATGTCTGCCCTTGGTTGCAACCTTGCTGCTCTGTTGCCCTGTGCTTTCTCTCGGTGTGCGGGTGAGATTTCCCTCCCGGGGTGCTTGGAGGTGTTTTTTGGATAGACAGAGGATTCTGGTGTTCTTGTTTGAAGCTGACGCATGCCGACACAACTCAGGAGTGTAAACCGGAGCAACTGAAGCCCCACGGTTCACGGCAGGGGAAAATATCATGTTCCCAACCAACACTGCGAGGCCAGTGCCGTGTGTTCTCTAGGACCAGAAAACTTACTTTTCTGTTGCCTCTCATTCTATTACTAGTCTGCCCTGGCGAATAGGGCAAGCCTCTTCTCCGCAGGGTTTCTCCAGCGCAGCTCTGCCATGGAGGGGGTCAGTCAGGCTCAGCCTGAAAACCTCCCATGCTTTAATTTGGCAGTCCTTGCCCCGGGAGGGTAAGCCTGCCAGTTTAAGCCTGGCACACCAGCAACCTCTCTGCTGCCTTGGCTGCCTTTCACAGCACACCTGGAAGTAGGCTGATCCCTGTTCAAAAGCCAGGCTCTACCTGTGAGCTCCACCAAGCCCCCCAAGCGCAGCCCAGACCACTGGCTTTGAAGGCTCCGAAGCGGCTTGCAGCGAGCCCCCGTGAGCGCGGTCCCTGTGTTCCTGTCTCCTCAGCCCAGCAGCGAGCCACCCGTGCTGGAAAAGCCCCCCAAACCCCACCGCCATCTTCGCTCCGGCCGATCCCCCGCTGCGGAGGGCTCAGCCCTCTGCCAACCTGCCGCCGCAGGAAGCGGGACCACGGCTGGCGGCTGCGGTTTCCCACGTGGCTGCTTTCCCGGCCGAGATTGCAGGGCTGGAGTGATGAGTTACCCAGCCCTCCGAGGAGAGGAGAGGGGAGCACAGCGGAGCCGGCCGCGTTTCCAGGGAAGGAAATCCCAGCGCTTCGTGAGCTCCACATAATCGTGGGCAGCAAGGAGCAGGAAGCGCTTGTTAGGAAGGAGCAAGGAAACGGAGCCGCTGCCTCGACCCAAGCACACTTTTTAGGACCGGAAAGTGGGAGTAGGAAGGCATAGAATTGCTTTGAGCTTTTGCAGAGGATTGCAAAGGGCAAAGGGTGAGGGGAGAGGGAGCAAATACCGGCACGGTGCTCGAGGAGGGGGGAGCCAGCGTGTGCGTGCCATGGAGGGGACTTCACGGTGGAGCTGCTAATTAAATAAGAAAGGCCCGTCTCCATGCTTGTTAGGTTAGCTCAGCAGGGATATTGCAAAAGCAAATTCCTCCCAGCAAGTGTAATTAGGGGGCCGGAATTCCTCCGGTTCCTCGTCCTCCCTGCGAATCCTGCTAAAGCCATCAGGTGAGGACACGGGGTGAGGGGGGAACACGCAAGTCCTGTGCAATAACAACCCCCCTCCCAGCATGGCAAGGATTTCACATCAAGGCTTGACATTTTTCTCCCTGATTATTCCAGGGTGGAAAATACAGGTTCAACAAAACAGGCTCCCTCTCCGGGCTGGGTCGCAGGGCTGCTTCCCCCAGGCCAGCACGCTCACGCTGGAAGTGGAAAGAGGACCGCGAGGGGTCCGGGCAGGGCACCAGCAGCTCCCAGCCCACAGGATTTGGGAGGCGTCCGCACACAGCACGGCGGTCCTGGATGGTACTACTGACCCGTCAGCGGTCTGCTTCACCTTCCTCGCCAAGGGGCGCGTGGCTCTAACCCAGCACATCACTGCAGCGGGACTTCTTGGGGCTCACCTGGCACATCGTGGCACGTGTTGCTGTGTTTGCACCAGCGCTGTCTTTGCAGGCAAAGGAGGATGCTCATGGGGGGCAGCACATGAAGATGTGTCTCGCCTGGCACTGGGGGACACCAGGTACCTCTGGAAACGTGGGGACAAAGGTGTGTGTGTGGCATGGGTGGAAGGGGAGAGCCTGGGGCTGGCTGGAGGGGCTGGAGGGTGAGGGGTTGGGAGAGGAAACATGGGGGGAGGAGAAAGGGTGAGCCTGGGACCTTAAAGAGCAATTAGTCAAAGCTGAATTGTTTTTCTAAACTCTTATTGAAAACAAAGAGTGGGGCATGGCCCAGATGGTGCCAGGGGATCAAATAAATGTCGCACTCAGGAAGCAGCTGCTACTGGGAATGTTTCCTGCCAGCCCTGCTGCTGCTCACAGCCACTTTTATTATTTGTTATTTTTCAGGACTGTAGCTGGGATTTCCCTCCAGCTGTGTGGAAATACACTTCAGGCTGGTCCACGCTGAGAGGTGAGGGACTGCTAGGGCTCGTCCCTGGCCCGTGGCAGCAGGCAGCCTCGGGTCATGCAGGCTCCCTGCCCAGCATCTGCAGCCACCCTTCTCCATTGCAAGCCCTCTGACGGAGCGGTCTTGTCCTCCCAGCTCCCACCCACCCTAGTGCAGCACCATCCCAGGCTCGTACAGTTTGTGCCTTTATGTTGTGTAGGGGTTTATCCAAGGGCAGTGTCCTGTTTCCCCACCCAGCCCAAGCATCCGCCAGTGGGGGTTCAGCCTGTCCCTGCTCCATGTTGTTGGTGTGAATGACCAGAAATCAAGATATTTGACAATACTGAATGTTTTGGATGTTGTTTTCATCTGCTTGCTGCTTTTTGGAGCCAGAGAGGTTTTACTCTGTAATCCCAAGGGCTAAAATACCCTTGTTCTTAGGAAAAAAAATATAAATCCCAACCAAACCAAAGCTCCCCAAACTCCAGCAGCTGGCATTTAAGAAAATCACCATATCCAGCCAGATTAGCTTGCTAGCCATGAGCTGGCATTGGTCAGCCTGAGAGCTGGCAAAAGGTAGCTGAGAAAAGGCATGTGTGGGCCAAGAAGACCGTGGTGGCTGGTATCCCTTTGATGGAGGGGGTGGTGGCTGAATGGAGGGGGACTGTGCTCTGTCCCCTACATTGGCTGGTCTCATCCAGTTCACCAGCAGCCCCTCTGCTCCCTTTTTTGGGGGCACAAACAAACCTGGCTGTCTCACACACACTTTTCTGTGCACACCAGTCATGAAAGCTCAGGTTGTGCTAGTCCCACAGATTTTCTGAGCTTTGAGACCCCTGAAAATACATGTGCAAGGAGCTGACCTGGTAGAAAAAAGGGCCCATTAGTGCTACCATGGAGGGAAAGAACGCAACTTGCTCTCAACCCCTTACTAGCCAGCAGAGACTCTACATGGGGCTGCACTTTTGTGGCACAAAACAGTTGGAAAGCTGGCTTTGTAGGGCAGCTGCTCCCAGACTGATGTGGTTTTAAGATATAAGGACCTTGGTGGGTCGGTGTATATTCAAGTATTTTACTGGGACACCACATGTTGGGACCACTCAGGTCCCTCCTGAGTAAACGTGTGCTCAGCTCCTGCCCGTTGCTTTTTATACATGGAAAAAATACATCAAACATGCAATGTTGTGGCATATCCTGATCTCTAGAGGATCTCATTTTCCATTCCAGCCCTTCTCTCTGTGCCCAGGATGAGCATGGATGGTTTGCTGAGGCTCGTGGCTGGCTTCCATCCAGGGCGGGGATGGACACCTCTGAGAGGGCTGTTCCACTGCTCAGGGATGGGGATTGCCCCAGACAGCAGGTATGGGGGCCCTGTGAGTTCCCAAACAAGGGGAATGAGCTGGGCAAAGGGAAGCATCTGTGGAGCACTCAGCCCTGGATAGGACGGTGCAGGAAAGCCCCATGTGCCCAGGGTTCGGCAGCACAGCCCCGGTGCCGTGGTCCGGCGTGCTGGCAGGGCAGGACTCTGGCTATTGAGCCATGTCCCAGGAGTTTTGCTCCAGCCAAACTGTCGGCGCCGGTTGTTGCGGCAATTCGGAGATGCCCGCTGGGGGTTTCAGACTGGGTCAGGGTGGAGGGCTGTTTCCCGGCTGTGACGGCCCAGGCTTTGCCAACTCACGCTGGAGACATCGCTTCCCTGCCCGTCATAGCGTGTCCCGGGGTTTGCGGTTACGTCCTCAGTGCTGTTTGATCCGCTAAAATCACAGCTGATCAAAGGGGCAGTTTACGAGAACAAAACACTGGGTGACTTCCTCCAGTGGTGCCAGAGGCAGCCCTTCGGAGGCGAGATACAAGAAAAGAAGAAATCTTGTTAACTACTGAGTCTCTTGTCTTCTCAGATAGCTGCTTCTGTGGGACAGCCCTGCTGCACAGCCCAGGCAAGAGCTGAGTGATAGAGATTTTTAAAATAATTAATGTTATATATATATTCTGATAGATGGCCTTGAATTTCCACTTCTACACACACACACACGCACAAACACATTTTAAAAAATGTGAATTCCTGGATTTGCAGGCTTGAGAGCAAGCTTGGCTGCTGCAGCAGCTGAAAAATAAAAGCCCTCGATTGCCTGTCTGCTGAGCAAGCACAGAGCAAAAGCCCAGTGGGCCCAACAGACTTGGGGGTTGCACATCAGCTGGGAGAGGGTAATGACAGCAAATGTGGGGGCACCTGTCAGCCAGCAGTGACCATCCCGTTCCTTCTGGTCTCATGTTTATTTCAACAAATGTTTTGGTTGTTAACGTAGGATTTCATTATTTTTGCTTGACCAGGAGAAGGAAGAGACAACTGATGCTGGCTCTCCTGCAGCAATAAGCATGCAGCGGTGGCCACACATTGCTCTCCCACTGGAGACTTGGGGAGTGCCGCCAGCGTGGGAAGAGGCTCATCCCAGGTAGGGGCTGCCAGGCTAGATCTTGGCTGCAGACTCACCCCTGGTGACCCTCCAAAGCTTCCTGACTCTCTTTTTGGCCTATCTAGTGAATTAGGAGGTTCGCTGTCTAACAGGGACTGTGTTGAACATTGTTTAGGGAAGCTGGAGCATTGTCCGGGATGGCTGCACCAACCCCTGATGGTCTCAGGAGTGGATGGGATGGGCTTTTTGGAGGGACTGAGTAGGAGTGACCACCACTCCAAAGGGAGCTCGGGTGGGGGTTCAGAGCAGTGCTCCTAAGAGAGACCTTTCTGTGCTGGTCCGTGTATTACCAGAGCATTGAACTGCTGAAAACAGAATTGGTTCCATTGCACAGGAGCAGATGGGCAGAGAGCGGAAAGTCACCCAGTGGTGGGAACTATTAAAAAGGGCTGGGCAGAGGGGTGGTCCCCACCCGCCCTCCACACTCTGGAAAAAGCCCGCTCCCCAGGTAGAGGAGGAAGCTGGCAGTGACGATGAGCTCCAGATGTCACTATGCAATTAGAGAGGCTATTTATAGGTTGCTAATTGATTAGGGCAGCCATAGCAGGAGGAAATGACTTTCAGGAATGACAGAAAACTGTAGTGCCCAGCCAGCTTTGGAGAGAAGATCCGAAAGTCCTGAAACAACCAAAAATGCTTTGGAGAGAGGCGTTTCGCTGGGCTGGTGCCTGACTTGGGGTACAGCCTGAAGAGTAGTTGCATACCTGCCTGTGCTGTTTGTGGGGGCCTCTTGGTAGGACACAGCTGTCGTTGGTCTGGGAAGCCCCATGGAAATGCTGGTGACTGTACTCTGTGCTGCGGTGGGAGATGGAGCTTTTGGCTCTCCTCTGTAACCATCGCCCCAGGGGCTTTCTACCTCTTCTGAGCTCCTGTTAGAGGCTTTGTCCCCAGGAGGGGCTCTCAGGATTGATTCATTAAAAGCTAGTAAATAGACATGGCACCAGCTCAGAGAACGCCTTAAATGCTAGTTGACGTCCTCCTAGGTGGGACACTTTTCTTCCTTGACTTCTCTAGCAAGATGTGTTCCCTCCAGCCAAGGGCTGACCTCACTGTTAGCCATTGGCCTACTCAAGTCAGAGCACCTCAGGGCAAACGCAGCTTTTCCTTACAGCCTGGAAGATGCCAAGCTGATCTCAAGAATAATCCTGGGCCCATGACGTGGAAAAGCCCATTTTCTGGGAGTCCTGATGTGAGATCCCAGGTTGCAGAGATGCAAATAATGGGGAGCTGGTCCCTGCTGTGCTGGGGCTGGCAGAGGTGAGTGTGCTGAGCTGGTGTGAGCTGCAGAAATGCACTGTCTCGAGTCCGCTCGTTTGGAAATGGTGCTCTTTTCAACGGTTCTGTTATCAGATGGAGCATTTCCTTCATCAGTGTTAATATCCATGTAGTGAAACAATGAAAGGGCTTCCTATCAGTTCCAAATAGGACGTGAAAAGCTCTCAGCGTTAAGAGTAGAGGATGCTGGAATAGGGCAATGGGAAACGCCTGAGTCACTGAAATGCCTCTTTGATTCCATGAGGCTGATATGTTCAAAAGGGAAGAAGAAAAAAAATAAAAAGAGAGAGAGTGAAGCTAGTTAATGATCTGCGGGACAGAGGACAGGAAGGGCCAGGGCTTGCAGCGTGGGCCCAGCAGAGGAGGGGAGGCACAGAGGGCTGTCTGGCAAGGGCTTTGGAAAGTGGAGAGTGCAGCAGGGAACCGAGCGCAGTGAGCTGCCTGGTTTGTTTTTGGAGGGGGGGAGGCACAATGGAGAAAGCCTTCTCCAGCCTAACCGTGTGCCCCTTGTCCTGCTGCCTCTTGGCCAGAGTGTGCCAGCTTTGCCCCCTGCCCCTTGCCTGAGCACTGCTGGGCCTGGGATCCCAGACAAGAGCTGGGCTGTGCAGTGTGGCACGGCGTGGGGCGAGGAAACAGGCCAGAGCGATGCTCTCCAGCCAAAATTGGAAGGGCTGAACATGTTCCTGATGTTCTGTGCAGGACATAGCAGTATCTTATCTTCACATCTCCCTCTTGTGCTGGCAGATCCAGCTGGGCAAAGCTGCTGGATGGGCATGGAGGGGCTGCTCCTGGGCTTTGCTGAGCAGCACCATGGGCTGTCACGGGGACTCCCGGTGCACGAAGGCAGCACCAGCCATCCACCATCCCATGGGCGGGAAGCTTGCCTGCAAGCTGCCCCCGCAGCCCTGTGGGATTTAGGCTGTCAGTCCTGCTCAACTCAGGGCCGGTGAGATGCAAAACAAACTTTTAAATCACTGTGATTTAATGCTTCCTCCAAATGCTGATGACTTGGAGTAGGGGAGGCGAAAACTGCTTTGCAAAGCACCCAAGGTCCCCAGCCCACAGCACAGAGGAGCTGACCCTTTCCCATTGCTTGTTGTCCTGGCTGGAGGACGTGCACGGCAGCTTGTGCTGGAGCTATGCAGGCAGGCAGGAGCGAGGGATTTGCTGAGATTGGGCAGCACCTGCTGTCCCGGGGCAGAGGGAGAAGGAGGTCCCCAGCCTGCAGAAATCCCTGGCCTGGAGCAGGGCAGGCGGCCAGGGCAGTGCGGCTGCTGGCTGCTCTTCTGCTGGGACTGAAGGTCTCCCTGCCTGTTCCCGCTGGCCAGGTGTAAATCTCAAGGCCACTGAACAAATACGCGGGCTGTGACGTGTGCCAGGTCAGGGGCTGCGAGCAGATTTTTTGCTGTTACAGGAAGAGCTGCAAATACTTTAGATGTGACCTGTTTTTTCTGTTTTCCAAACCATCCCGTCTCCTGCAGGCAATCACTTCCTCGGGCACAACAAATGCCTGGCAGTTCTCCCTGGGGAAATTCCTCAGCGAAATAAGGTAGGAACTGAGAAAAGGAGGAACCAGAGGAGAGGAGGGCATCAGACCTGCTCCTTCATGGTGGTAAGAGCATTTGGAGCTGCAGACTCTGATTAGAATAGAATAGCATAGAATAGTTCATTTGGAAGGGACCTACAACAATCATTTAGTCCAAGTGCCTGACTGCTTCAGAGCTGACAGAAAGTTAAAGCAAATTATTAATGCTTCTTAAACACTGCTCAGTGAAGAGCAAGCCCCTCTGTGAGGAGCAGGTTCCTCCCCGCCCTGAGAGGCACCATGGAGGGCTGTGCGAGGGGCACAGCTGCTCCTGGCATTGGGTGACAGAGCACTGCACACCCAGAACCACTTCTCTCCTGGCTGCATGGCTGCAGGTTGGAGATGTGGAGGTGTCCCCTCGCTGGGAGGCATGCAGGAGCCCCCAAGAGCCTGCTCTCCAGGGATGTCCCCTGCCCTCCAGCCTGGCTTGCCCAGGAGGCCTCTGGCTCTCTGCTTCCCTTGCTCCGTAGGGAGCTCAGCCCCAGGGAGACCAAACTCCGGGCGCTGTGCAGCACAGGCCAGCCTGCTGCGGCTCCCATTCCCACACAGGACAGGGCTGCCATTTGTGACGGGCGAGAGCAGAGGTGATGAAAGGCCAGGGGGAGACGTGCCAGGGCTGGAGAGAGCCCAGCGCCGGGGGTGAGGGCGGCCGGGGAAGGCTCGCACACAAAGGGCCGTCCTGTCTTCACACCTGCGGGGCAGCCGGGGTGCTGACAGGGGGGGTAACGCCACCGACAGAGGCACGTCACTGGCAGACAGCGGCAAGGCGCTTCAGATAAAGGCAAGCGACACGGTGACAGGAGACATGCCTGGGCTCGACTATGCAGGAGAAGGTGACCACTGTGGGCATGGGCTGGGGATGACACAGAGGCAACAGGGGGAGGTCAGGTGGTTGCCTCTCCTCGTCTGCCTCTGCGATGCTCAAGCCTAGGCAGTAATTTGGTGTTTGCCGGGAGGTGTCTTGGCCAGGCTGTTTTATACCACTGTGGGAGAAATAGGTGGTCTGTGTCGGCAGGGGCTTGGGTGAAGGCTTGGAGAAGCTCGCAGAAAAGGCTTCCCCCATCTCCACCTTCTTGAAAAATATGCAGCAGGCCCCAGCCCATACATTGGGTCTTTCCAAGAGTTTGCTGAAGTCCCAAATCGGGAACTGCTGTGGGTTTCTGGATACTTTTCCTGCTAGTCGGGTGTGACTGTTTGAACCCACCGCCATGCTGTTCCCTTGGCTTTCTGTGTCTTGTCCAGGGCACATTTACATTCAGGACTGCAGGTTGTCCCTGTGTGGGGCTGGGGTCCTATGGGAACCAGCACGGTTGAATTCAGGTGGGCATTCAGCAACGTTTTGCCCCCACCACGCTTTGCTGGGTTGCAGCAGGGACTGTGGTGGGCAGCCGTCTCCAGCAGGCGATGAGCCCGGTCTGTCCAGCCCTTTCCTTACAGCACGCCCCAGACCACACTACTTCTAATCCCAAAGTGCCAACGATGCCTTTGCTGGGAGAGATGTAGCCCAGGGCTGTGAGGCTTCTTTTGCTCCCCAGGAGGACCTCAGGAGCTGGGGGGGGGCGTGCTGTGGAATTGCCTCCTCTCATCGGGATGCTGGGGTGACATCTCCCTCCTGAGTGTTGTCACCGGTGTGCGGACACCTGCGCCAGCTGACACATCCCCCCGCGGGGTGAGCGGGGCTGCCGGAGGGGGAGCACGGCGTTCTGCGAGTTGGCGAGCCGCGGGGGGGCCGGCGGAGGGACCGGCGGG
>Ga0065711_1036495_pt1 | contig 20927 bp, 5 predicted proteins | sample Hoacrofraction12_FD_59098 | JGI IMG/M metagenome (GOLD analysis project Ga0065711, IMG submission 59098) | Hoatzin crop microbial communities from Cojedes, Venezuela - Epithelial fraction 12 v2 (version 2) | ecosystem: Host-associated > Birds > Digestive system > Esophagus > Crop | place...
TGTTGTTCCTCCCCAGCTGCAGGACCCTGCACTTGCCCCTGTTGAACTTCATCAGGTTCCTCTCTACCCAACTCCCCAGCCTGTCCAGTTCATGCTGAATGGCAGCACAGCCTTCTGGTGTATCTACCACTCCTCCCAATTTTGTGTCATCAGCAAACTTGCTGAGGGTACACTCTGTCCCCTCATCCAGGTCATTGATGAAAAAATTGAACAGGACTGCGCCTAGTACTGACTTCCAGGGAACCCCACTAGTTGCAGCCCTCCAACTAGACTCAGCGCCACTGATGACAACCCTCTGAGCTCTGCCTTTCAGCCAGTTCTTAATCCACCTCACTGTCCACTCATGTAGTCCACCCTTCCTGAGCATCCCTAAAAGGATATAATGGGAAATAGTGTCCTGAAATTCAAAAATTTTGTAGTTCAAGACTGTAAACTATGAACTAGTGTTTTGTGGGCAAAGCAGCATAGATGAGCACTTCCTACTTCAGCCAAGCCATTTTAAGGCCTTATTCACCATCAAACACTTGCTGCTCAGTTAGTCTAGTCCACTGCAAAATAGCAAGTCCACTGTCATACTTACTATGTAGTGATCCCTTTCCAACATAGGTATCTAGAATCAGGGCAGTTAGGAGATCGTGCCTTAGGATGGCACTGGCTAAACTAATTTCTTTTGCTTTTTGCTGGTCCTGTTGCTTGGCTCGTTACCCAGCCAAATTCCACATGAGCAGTTTTAGAATGAATGGAACAATCAGTTTCTATATCCAGGCCTTCAATGTGCTCTGGTTTCCTAGCTCCATGAATGCCATTCTTGAAAGGCAACTTTATTTCAGTCCTGTCTGGAAGAACATGCTTATCCTCAGCCGTATGCTCAGATTCTCAACAGAAACTAAGGGTCTGCTTACTACTGAAATCATCAGATCCTAGGTAGGTTTCCAAGCTGGTAGCAACTGAGATAGATAGAGCTTGAGGAGTTAGCCCTTTGCAGATAACATAGGAAACAGCTGATGTGAAAAGTGTGTAAGAATACTAACAGACAAAGAAAATTTGGCTTTTGATGTTCTAAGGGTTAAGAACCAGAACTGCTAGCATGGTCTGGTTACTTGTGCTGTTCCAGAGAAGTGCAACAGCTGCAGACAAATGTTGGTTACGTTTTTAAAGTAAATTTACAACTGCTTCATTTTACTGGATGGTACTGACAACCTACAGGTGAGCTCTCGACTGCTAGATGACACCGGCAAGCTGTAAAGAGCTGTGGGCAATAGTTTTATGTGGGGGTGTTTCCAAGCTAGTGGTTATCGAAATAAGTTTTAATTTGACCCTATTACCAGTCTGCTGGACTGTGTGGACCCTGGTAGTGTCAATAGCTCAGGATCTATAGACAAAGAATAGGTTGTGGAAGGATCAATAAAATCTGGTTTATTACTAATCTTGTATTGCTTAATCAAGGAGTTTGTGCTTACTTCTTTAGGCACGAAACTTTTTTTTCTTCTTCCCTCTGAGGGTGACGGAGCCCTGGAACAGGCTTCCCAGGAAGTTTGTGGAGTCTCCTTCTCTGGATATATTCAAGACCTGCCTGGACAAGGTCCTTTGCAGCCTGCTGTAGGCGACCCTGCTTCGGCAGGGGTTTTGGACTAGATGACCCACAGAGGTCCCTTCCAACCCCTACCTTTCTGTCATTCTGTGATTCTGTGAATAACTTCTTAGATTACACTCGGGTTTTACTCTGTCACAGTTCCCTGTGTATAAAGTGGGAAGAAAACCAGACTCTTTCTGTTAAAGGCACCTGAAATGTATGTTAATTTTGGAAAGTACCACCCTCTGTGAGGTTTGTAAGGTGCCTACAAAAATACGGGCTTGTGGCTTGTAACATGTTGCCAAGGAATGTGAATAATAATGCATTCCAAAAGCCAGAAGACAAAAATCCAGAAAAAGGATCCGAAGATAAAGATGGTACTTTCCTCAGCTGAAGGTAAGCCAATTCAGGCAAGTACAAAGAAAAATGTTTTGGTGCACTTTGATAATCTGAAAGTTGAGAGAAGTAAAAGACCTTAAAAATAAAGATCTCTGCAGAGAAATACTGAAAAAAGGAAGTTTAACAAGAATGTATAGAGCACTACTATAAACAATAATACAATTTCCCATTTTTATTGAGAGTACTATTGCCACTGATTATATGTATAATATATATAATTATATTTATATAATTATGAAAGGTGCCTCCTTAGTAGAGCTAGTGGCTTTGTAAGGAAAAGTATTGTTATGGTAATAAAGAGAGGTAACTTCACTGATCCAAAGCCATAAGAAAAGATTCTTTAAATTCCCACATTTTTAATCAACCTATAAACATTGTGACGGTAGCATATAGCTTTCTGAAGAACTTCAGCTATATGTGTTATAGCAACAGACATACTGTATAACAATGATTTTACTGTGGCTTGAGGAAGATTTTTCAAAATGTTGTTACTAAAGATATTATTAGTTCTGTACTAGGTAACCTGGCTAGGAAACAAAAGCTTTTCAGAGTCTGCTGAAGACCACACACTGAAATTCTTTCTCCACGGCATGACCAGGAAGGTATCTTTCTGTTTAAGAAGTTATGAGCAGCTGCTACTATGTACTGGGATGACATTCACTTACACGAGGAGAACACATGCAATTCGGTGACAAGATCATAGAAACATAGAATGATTTGGTTTGGAAGGAACCTTTAAAGGTTAGATAGAACTCTGCAGTGAGCAGGGACATCTTCAGCTAGACCAGGTTGCTCAGATCCCTGTCCAACCTGGCCTGGAATGTTTCCAGGGATGTGGCCTCCACCACCTCTCTGGGCAAACCGCTCCAGTGTTTCATTACCCTCATTGCAAAAAATTTCTTCCTTATATCTAATCTAAATCTACCCTCTCTTAGTTTAAAGCCATTATTCCTTGTCCCGTCACAACAGGTCTAGAGGAGGACCACGAAAAATATCCGAGGGCTGGAACCCCTCTGCTGTGAGGAAAGTCTGAGAGACTTGCAGATGTTCAGCCTGGAGCAGAGAAGGCTGCGTGGAGACCTTACTGCGGCCTTTCAGTAAAGGGGGCCTATAGGACAGATGGGGAAAATCTTTTTAGCAAGGCATGTTGTGACAGGACAAGGAGTAATGGCTTTAAACTAAGAGGGTGACGGAGCACAGGAACATGCTGCCTGGAGGGATTGTTGAGTCTCCTTCTCTGGAGATATTCAAAACCTGCCTGGACATGCTCTTGTGCAGCCTGCTGTAGGTGATACTGCTTTGGCAGGGGGACTGGAGTAGGAGATACCCAGAGGTCCTTTCCAACCCCTGCGATTCTGTGATTCTGTGATTCTTTGGAGCAGGATTTCACTCCTGGACGGAATCCATTCCTTGACTACACAATGGATAACACACTCGCAACAATATTTCTTTCCTGCAGGGTTACCTAGGTAAACAAGTCGCTCAAGCTTTGACAAGTAGGGTGCTGGCTCAAAGTGTGCATGAATTTGAGCTCCAAGATTGCTTATGACACAGGCCATGCTAAATCAATCAGATTTTTATCCAGCCTTCTTGGTTGTATAGTCCGTATATATGAGCTTCACTTCTGTGCACTGCATCCTAGGTTAGCTGCATGCTGGTACATGTACTCTTCAGAGTATAAAACACAGCAGAGTCATCTATACTGATGACAGAGTACAGCCACACTAGAGCAAAGCCAGCAGTCAATTTGTGGTACAGCCTTCACCCCTCCACTGACCAGATGGAAGCCATGAAATCCAGTGCCTGGATGGCAGTGGAAATGTGAATATAATGCTGGGAAAAAAAAGGGTAGAAGATAGGGACTATGTGTATAACAATCTTCAGTATTCTATTATTATTGAGACATTTCTGTATCATAGTATTCTTTAGATTCTTTTTTATTTTTAATATTTAGATAGAGACTAATAATAACTTCTTGATTTCCCTGTTAGGATTATATTAACAATAAGTTCTTGGCTTTACATACAGATTGTATTTCCTCCTTCACATAATAGAATTTTAAACCTACCACCAAATCACACTCTATTTTTCTGCATAACTTACAGCAGTTTATAATCCTCCACCCCCACCCTACAACAAACCCAGCTACATAAGCATTTCTGTACCCTCCAGTAAATATGCAAAGGAAGAGATCTGTAAGGTCTTTCCACGTAAGGTATGGACCTTCTGTTCTCTGTCTGCCTTACAGTCAACAAAGAGAAATAGGCATTTTCTGAGTCCAGACCATCTGATCAATTTTAGCTGTCTACAATGACAGAATAAATCCCATATAAGTCTCACTGAACTCACTCTCATAGAGACCTGAAAGCTTTCCATCTTCTCTCTGGTTAACAATTGGCTCCAGCTTACCCCAGCTAGTCTTTCAGGGATAGCTGGACACTTAAGTGCAGCTCCATTTGATGTTTTTTGAAGAAATTACATCATCAAATGGGGTAAAAAAAGGCTCTGCTCTCACACAGACACCATGAAGAGACAACAGGAAAATACAAGACATGGAAGTCTTTCACTGTATATCTTGTTCGTTCATTCATTCATTCGTTCATTCATTCATTCGTTCATTCATTCATTCGTATGTCATATAGCATTCCTGCAGCAGTCAGCTCTGTCACAACAGTTACTAATACTATGTTTTCATCTATCCTGTCCTTTCCATCTCTGCATATTTCTTGCCTGCAGGGTTACCTAGGTAAACATGTCGCTCAAGCTTTGACAAGTAGGGTGCTGGTTCAAAGTGTGCATGAATTTGACCTCCAAGATTGTTTACGGTACAGGCCGTGCTAAACCAATGAGATTTTTATCCAGCCTTCTTGGTTGTATAGTCTGTATATATGTGGCGGGAGAATATTGTCAAGTCAAGTTGAAATTGTTAATGTAGGTGTAGCATTCTGTGGTATTTCTTCTCAGTTTAAGCATATGCTATAGCATGAGAAATGATTTGGCACAATCTCTGTTCCTGGCACCAAATCACACTCTTCAGTTCTACTTTAAGGAAGAAAGAAGTGGAAAAAATTCCTCAAACAGAAACATGGTTATCAATGGGAGAGGTTTTCAGCCAGGAGGATTTATTTTTAGACCTACATCTGTGCTGCAAGATACTCCTACACAGATATTTGAAGAGAACGATAATAAAAATGTCTCCATGTGACTGATTGCTGTTGACTCTCACTGGGAACTGAGGGCACTCAGTCTATTTGTGTAGTCAGAGCAGTCCAAGACACCCCAGGTGTGGAGAGCCTTTAAATTTACAGTTTTCTCCTATAGCAAATAAGCTCGGAAATTATGTAGGGAGCTGAAAATAGGTAGACATGAAAAGCAAGGATATTATTGTGAGTGACTAAATCAAAGCACAATGACTGCAGAACAGCAAGATGCTTGTTTGAGAAGTAGAGTCTGAAGTCGGAACACAGGGGAGAAATATGTTAGCAACATCAGCCACAGACTTCCACGCTTTATATTTTCCAGTGGATTTGAATTCTACAGGTCTCAGGAGCCATTAACTTGTTGTCACAGCAAAATTTATGAGGGATAATATGTGGGGAGACTTCACATGGAGATCTTGTCCCAGGAGCCAAAATATCTTTTGTTATCCCAAGTCGGATTATCATAGTGAAATGCAGCAGCATAGTCCTAAGGGAACCTACAATGCTGCAAATTCAGTTGCAGCATTTCTAGGCTCCACAAGGATGCACTTTTAAGTGTACACCAGCATTCTTTGGGAAGGAAAATCCACAGCCAGTCATTCAATACCCACCCCACTAGTTGAAGAGCTATATCGGAAAAAGATGTTCTAATCTGAATATTTGAAAAACATTCTCCAAAGCTTTTTCTTTGTAGGTATTGGTGGTGACACCTATTAAAAAATTATTTTCCTTCCCAGATGAAAAAAGAAACCCAGAATCAGATTTTTCACATCCTGAACTGGATACCTGAAATTTCCTATTAAAATTAGGTGCCTTTGGAAGCTTCTCCTTAACAAGTCTTTCCCCTCGTCAGAGTCACAGAAAAATAGCCCTTTGAAAGAATTGCAGAAAATCACTAGTCCATCTGTCTGCGCCAAGGTGTGATCAGTTATTCCAATGCGATTCTGAGAGCTATTTGTGTAATTTATTCTTAAAATGGGCTGATGGTTAGGGTTCCAAAAGCTGCCAGCAAATTTGTTCCATTGCTTCACTATCCTCACTGACCTATTGTGGAGTCTAAACTCCTTGTGTCCTATCTATCATGGATATCATGTTCCTATGCAGGACTTTGAGGCTTTGAGGACATTTGTAATGTTTTATGTCAGTCTACTCTAGACAAAAAAACCCAACTATTCCTTACATATTTCCTTATAGATCATGACTTCCAGACCACTAATAACTCTGTACTTTTCCCCTCAGCGGACTCTAATTCACCCACACTTTTCCTGATGTTCAATATTCAGAGCTGAACACGATGCTTCATTAGAGAACTTCTGAGCAGTGAGTGCAGTGAAAGGGTGAACGCATGACATACTCATTACATGCGACACATGAGAGTGTAAATATTTCACTTCAGCAGTCACATATATACAGCTGGTGGTGATCCACCAGAGCTCCAGATATTTCCATGGGTTACCGGTTACTTAAGCTATCTTTCTTCCAATCAGTTTTTATTTGGTTGGTTATAACTACATCCTCTAATTCTTCTTATTAAATTGCATCATAGCTTTTTTTCCTGCTTCTGAAAACAGTTCCTCTCTTTGGAATTTTAATCATGCTTTCCAATGTTTGCAGCTTAGTATCTTCTGTGTATTTAATAAACATAGTCTGTATTCCTTTGAACAGATACTTAAGAGTATTAGGCTGAAGTTAAACTCATCGGTAACTCCACCTTATGTGTCTTTCTACTTTAAAACCAAAGCCTTGATAGCTACTCTTTGAATATGATTTTCCAGTCAACTTTATACGCAAGCTACAGGCCTTTCCTGAGCTTCCGTCTGAGAACAGTATATCAAACAGCATGAAAGCCAGCTTAGAATTGAGATACAGGTTATCTGTTTCTTTTTCCCTGTCTGTAAAGCTTGTTACCCTGGCAGGGAAGGAAATTCAATTTATTTGACATGATTAATTCCTGAGAAAGTCAAGTTGGCTGTAATTTGTCTCCCTATTCTCTTTTAAATATTTTCAAATAGTGTTTTTGTGATGGTACTTTCCTGGGACTTAAAGTTCCCCTACACCTCCTTTTTCTCTACTTTAAAGATGGTCACTTCATTTTTCTTTTTTCAGTCGTCTTCCATAATTTTGCTCATTTTCTATAAGATCTCAGAGTGGTTCTCTGAATACTCATAAGAGGAGATCACTGAGTCAAGCACATTTGAGAGTACCTGGGTTTCTAAGAAATATTAAATTTGTTCTTTTTTCCTGCTTATGTTAAATGTCTGACCACATTTAACTTTTTAACAGAAGACTGATGCATGAATGGTAACGGATATTTCTCCTTTGTAGTGGTAGATTCGTTGTACAGTAGTCATTGAATTAACTGTTTCTTGGTTTATTCTCTTACTGAAAATCTACTTACAGAGAGTTTTTATTTATTTATTTTGTATACCTTTCTGGGTTTTTTTCTTTCTGACTTTACCTCTAAAATTCTCCTGCCACTCTTTTTTTATTTACCCATTACGTTCAACTTCTTATTTGTTGTGTGGAAACAGTCCCCAAAGGAGCTAAATGGACCTCATACTGCACTTCATGTTCTTATTCCTCTGCAAAATAATAATTCTCATGTCTGAATTTAATGTTTTATTTTAAAAGAACTGCCAATATTAAAAAGACTTTGCCAGTCATCTTTTTTATATTTATGGTCGTTTCCTGGACTGCAATTGAGGGGTTTGTTTCCTTTTCCTGGATCTGCTTATAGACCAAGACACTCTGCCTGGCAAGTCACTTTGCTTCGATTTCTCCATCTCTAAAAAGGGAATAGGAATATTTATCCCTTTACAGAGCCCTTTCACACCCACCACTGAAACACTGTGGAGCATTATTAATTACTGAAATTCCCTAATGTCTTCTGAAGCAAAATACTATAGCAAGCAAAGTGTTTAGTATTAGTTTAAAGCTACCATTTCAACTTTTTAAGTGTTATGATGGTCTGTGTTTAAGCAAGTAAATAATTTAATGAAAAAATAGTTGTGAAACATAGCCTTTATATTTAAAAATACTATCTGACTCCTCTAGCAGTTTCAGCTGAAGCTTGCAATAATATATCTAAAACACGCACATTTACACTAATAATATTTTCTCATTTATCCTATTTCTTAAACTGGTAACAATACTTGTTAATAATTTACTGGAAATGCTGGAAACTTCGAAACTCTGAGGTGTTTGTCATTCTAAAATGATCTGATTTTTCTAACTTTGGCTTGAAAGCAAAACTGTTCAGTCTGACAAATATGTTAGATACTGTCACCTATAAAATTGTGTTTTTGGCATATGTTAGCTACTGACAGAGGAATACAGTAGAGTGTGAGGGAACTGTATGGCAGCCCATTCCATGGCTGATGCATTGATTTAGTCAGTTGACTGTGCCAGCCAGCATGTTAAATTCCTAATGCTAGTCAAATTTATTTACTGTGTAATCCTTTTCTTCCCTTGCTTTCCTTTTTATCAGTGATTCAGAGCCTTGAGATCTTACAGAAAGAATATTGATGACTACAGTGCTCTCTCTACATCTAGGATAATTCATTGTTAACAGTGACATTTTCAAGTCTGTGCTGAAATCTGTTTATGAAGAAAACACTGTGCTGATTCTCCAGGGACTGCAGAGGGGAAAAAAGGGAAAGGACATGAAAAATAAGATATAATGTGGCTTTTATGGAAGAAGTTGAAAGGTTTGTTTTGTTCTCTCTCTTCTTGCCCACATCAAAAATGCTGTTTATTGTGCAAAAAAAAGTATAATATAGACTTTAAGAAGTGATTGCTTTTGCATTTCCTCAGCTTTCAGAATAATATTGACAGGTGGGACAGGGACAAGCAGGGAACATCAGGGACCCGTATCCTTGTGAGAGGTGAAGCGGGAATGTGGCTCCCACCCACGGCGGAATATTTTGCACAGGCCTGCATCACTCATAAGCTTTCAGACTTGTTTTCTTATTTTGGAACTGACTGTATTGGGGAACTGCTAAACAAGACCCTACCATGTTTTTGTTGTGCCCTCTGCAGTTCCTCGTAGGTATATGAAGGTGGCTCTGTAACAGTTTATTTAGCGGTTTTATTTTCCAATGTTTTTGTGTTTTTTTTTTTTCTTTTTCCAAATAATCTCATTTTAATAGTCCCAGCTGCATGGAGTTCTTTGGAGAAAAGAATCTCAAGAGGAAGCTGGAACATGAGCTACAGCTGAGTAAGCTGAAACAGTGTGTTGAGCCTAGAGGCAGTGTAGCCTGTGGAAATAGGGTAGTATCTTTCCATCAGTTGTAGTGGAATGAAAGAGTAGCAGTCCAGGTTTTACCATTCCTTGATAGTTTTCCAAGATTTTTCCCTAGTGAGGTCACTTTTTTATAATCAGAAACAGAGAGCTTCTTTACATCAGTTCAGCTGAATAACTTTTCAGTCCATTTGCCTGAAGGGCTTTTCGGAAATGATGGTGCATTTGCTGTAAGCAAGATATAATGTGTTTGCAAAATGATAAAGCCGTTCATACTGTACATCTGTAAAAGCTCTACACCTAACAGGAAAAGGCAAATCCCAGGAGCTAAAGTCCCTAAGAAAAACTAGTGAACGAGATGTTGTGGGTGAACCTTGGCTAGCTGCCACATCCCTACTCAGCTGCTCTTTCACTCCCCCTCTTCAAGATGACAAGGGGAAGAAAACAAGATGGAAATGCTTGTGGGTCAAGATAAGGACAGGGAGATCATTTACCAGTTACTGTCATGGTCAAAAAACCTTGACTTTGGGAGGATTAATATTGTGAGTTAAAAGTAGGGTAGGATGGTGAGAAACAAAGACAAAATTAAAACTACATTCCCTGCACCCCTCCCTTCGTCCCAGGCTCAACTTCACACCTTTGCTCCTGACTCTACTAATTATTCTTTCTATTCCCTGAGATGTGCAGGGGGATAGGGAACAGGGGTCGTGGTCAGTTTATAGCTCTTCTTCTTGGCCATTCCTTCCTCCCTGGGGAGAGGACTCCTCACACTCTTCCCCTGCCCCAGGGTAGGGCCCTTTCCATGGGATACCTTTCTTCTTGAACTTCTCCAACGTGGGTCCTTCCCACAGGCTGCAGTTTCTGATGAACTGCTCCAGCATGGGTCCTATCCAAGAGGTGCAGTCCTTCAGGAATAACCTGCTCCAGTGTGCATCCCCCATGGGGTTACAGGTCCTGCCATAAAACCTGTTCCTGTGTGGGCTCCTCTCCATTGTGTGCAGCTTCCTTCATGGGACATCCACCTGCTGTGATCTTCCATGGGATGCAGTACGGATATCTGCTCCGACATGGTCCACCGTGGTCTGCAAGGGGGCAGTCTGCTTCACAATGGTCTTCACCAGGGGCTGCAAGGGAATCTGCTCTGCCACCTGCAACACCTCCTCCCCCTCCTTCTTCACTGATCTTGGTGTCTGCAAGGCTGTTTCTCTCACATTCTTTCCTCACTCTTCTCTTTCGTAGCTGCTGTACATAATTTTTTAGCTTTCCTTCGATATGTTATCACAGAGGCACTACCAGTGTTGCTGATGGCCTCAAACTTGGCCAGCGGCAGGTCCATTCTGGAGCTGGCTGGAACCAATTCTGTCTGACATAGGGGCAGCTCCTGATCTCTTCTCACAGAAGCCAACTCTGCAGCCCTCCACTACCAAAACCTTGCCACGTAAACCCAATACACAAGCAGAACAACTTTAGCACGTTGTCACAAAATTTAAGTCTAGAAGGCACCAATTGTACCACCATTTGTCTCAAGCCATTACTTTCATCCAGCTTCCCTAGTTCAAGGCTACAGTTAAACCAAACATTTTAGTTTTGTCAAATGTAAATCACATATACAGTAGAGGAGACACCAGCTGAAAGTAATGCCAAGAGACCTTAAGGACACAAAATCAATTAGGTTAAAAATGTCTCATTTCAGTAGAGAAAATATATCTCATAAAACAGACAAAAGCAAAAATGCTTATCAAGGTCTTCATGTGGAGACAATGGAGAACCGTTTCTGACTTTGTCAGGAGAGCAGTTTGAAGAGATGAACAAGAAACACCAGCCAGATAACGGAGATCATTCCTACTTGAGTGCTCCAGAAAGAGGGATTAGAGGCACAGAACTATAGTGAAACTGGTGCTTCAGAAGTCCCAGAGTGAGGAACTGCTAACTGCAAAAGAGCACAACACTGAAACACCACTATTTCTTTGCCTTGTTTTCAGATTCTTCCCTACATAACTTATTTTGGCAAAGATTGACAATAACCTTGAGTTAGACGGACTGCTCCACTGACACGGTATGTGCCTCTGACAACCAGGCACATACACCTACCTCGCTTCCCCCTCCAAGAGTAAAATTATGTATATTTATTCTTATATCTGCAGGAAATGCTTACCCTTGAGGTCATATTGTAACTCCTGTCTTATTATGGTCTCGAAAGCATTAAGACAGCAAGGGCAGTGCAGACAGCAAACTTGTGGGCTGTGAGATGTAGATACCAAGCCAGAACAATCACTGTAGACATGCAGACCTCCATGACAGGCACAGGCCAAAGAATGTCTCCCAAATTACGGGTAGAGGGTTATCTCTTAGAAAGCTTTCTAATTTCATCTCTGAGATCTGAGGGGACTGGAGCCAAGAGATTCTGAAGAATGCAGGAACAGGGTCATTTCCTCGCTATTCCTTTAGCCCTCCCAACAAATCATTCCTATGTTTCCCTGCCTTCAGTGGTAGCAAATTACATCTTATTTCAGTGTTGTATTTGTCTGAGTTCAACTTCGAGCTCTTGGAGTGGTAATAAAATATCGGAATGGTATTATGGTCTTGGTATAGTAATACAATAAAATTTTATGAAGCTATCATCATGCCTTATAAAGTAGCAGGAAAGGACACAACCTTTCTTTTTCCTTCTACTTCTGTGCAGATCATCTACTACAATGACAAGAACAATTATGGAAACAATTATCACGGGGAAGAACAGTGATACTGAGGCCTAAGTTGCTCTGCATGAGCCTAGTTTTACAGTAGTTTAACTTCGATAAATTCAACCACAGTAACAGGAAAGGGAAATTGAGTGAAGAGCATCCTAAAATCCAACTTGATGACCTGAATAGAATCCCAAATGCTTATCAGGCTTGACTGGGTTCAATAGTATTATCTTTATAATAATGTGTTAACTCAGTTGCTGCTCTGTGTAAGTTGCTGTTACTGACTGTTTTATTTAAGGGGGCTTTTGCTCCTCCTGGGTATCATCAAGTAAATGAAGGTCCAGGGCAGTTGTGGTTTGCAAACATTTTATTTTTATTTTGTTTCTCTGCTTCAGGAATCTGCTGCTTTGACAAGTTTTGGTTTGTTGGGGTTTTTAACTTTTGTCTTGTGACATAAATCTAATTAGAACCAGCTCTCCTACAGAAAACCTACTTTAGTAGCTTCAACTGCACATAAGAGTATCTCTCTGTTTCATAGTGTAAGTTTATCAATAACTTTGTTATGCACTTCTGGTTTATTTAAAGTTATATCTTGTTAGGGAGACATGAAAGAAGAGACCTATCTATCCAGCACAGGTCATGAGCATCAAATCTTTTAATAAAACTATTTTGAAGCTAATGAAAATGAAGAATGGGATAGGCAGCAATTTTTACTGAGTAAGAAAACAATTAGCCTTCCTTGATAGCTTTTGCATATTATTATGCAAATTGCTGATTTGATTAACTCGGATGGTGTTTAGCTGCCTCTGAAGTTGGAGTTACAGAATAACAAAATATTTCAGCAAGCCAACAAAACCCACATCTGAAGTAGATTGGCTGAGCACACGTGTCTCAGTGGACTTTAGTGTAAGTTGTGCATACTCAGCACCTCAGCAAATCTGACTAGCAATCAGCTCTGCTCAGAATCGAAATGGAGGAATTACGAGTCACTGAAGATCATCTGTGTCTATTTGTATAGGAGAAGGCACTCTGTGAGCTCATAAAGAGAGCAGCACCTGTCATCCCTAATTCACTTTTTGCTTAATGTTTGCTGGCTGAATGCAAATGATGTTCTTTCACGTTAGTTGCATGTCAATAGAAGATAAGATAAAGATTCTCAACAGTATGCTAACGTTTTGAGTTACCCTGAAACTACCAGAGATACAGCCTTTACAAGCTGTTCCTTTTCTTTCTTACAGAAATGATTAACCTTAGCAGGAACCAGGGTCTGTACTGGAGGGTGACCGAAAATCCAACGTGGCATTTAACTCATAAATTAAATTATAACTCTGCTTCAGTGCATGTCCCTCATTTCACTTCTCAGTTATGTGAGTCTTGATCTTCCTGAGTTTCAGATATTTAGAGTTAAACTCCTGTTAAGGTCATAGTACTGCAGCCGCAAATATCATGTCCTAAGTTGTCACACAACCAAGTTCTCGCAGCTACGTCCTACTTTTCTGTCCATAGAACTGACTTGACCAGAATCTGAAGAATTTTTTTCCATAAGGCTTGGATTTTTTAATGTGCAGCTGCTCTGATATATTTACAGTTTAGTAGCTTTAATCTGATCTATGAGACACATAGAAAGCCCAGAGAGATCAGCAGCACATTCTGTGCACTTTCTGTCCAACACCTCTTGAATGCATCTGTCTGTGTATGCAACCACTGTAGGTGAAATTCACTAAATTTGGTCTGGAATCTATAAAGCTGTCATCTCCATCTGAACACAACCCCACATTTCCTTCTGCAGTCAATGGAGGAAAGTGGATATTACTGGCACATAGCTTGCATGACTGTAAAGAAGGAGAGAATTCCGTTGTGTAAATAGAGGACTAGTACTGTGTTAGGTGTCCTGCCCAGTCTCCAACTGCCTCTGAGTCCCTTATAGGTCTTTCATTCACTGCCATGTTTGTGTCTTGAAAACCTGAGGACACCACAACTGACCTAGAAATGCTTATGTTTAGAAAACTAAATCCTACCCTGGGAAGATAGAGGCAGGGTACTTGAGCTGTGTAAGGAAAGGAGGGCCTGAAATCAGTGGTACTCCTGTTACACCTCCAGACTCTCAGAAACCATCACTGTCCTTATAATTAAGAAAGAGATTGAAAGGAGGTTTTCTGAAACTACTTCATGCTAGCTTGATTATGTTCTCATTAAATTCAACAGCAAATGTCTTATAACACTGAAAATTTTTCTCTTGCTACCTATTGTGTTTTGTTCAGAATACGAATTGTGTAACACCAGTCCTCAGTCTGCCTGTCTTCCTTACTTCCACCACTGACTTGCTCACTTTGTGAACAAACATCAATGTATTGTGTCCTGAGGTGATTTTCAAATTTATAAAAAGATAATCTCAAAAACATTTAGCAAACGACTTCTTTGTGACCTCTTCCTTGTTATTTAATAAACTACATCACGTCTTTTCTAAAACTGCTCTTTCTTGTGACATAAGTAAAATGCCTCATTAAGTAGTAATAGTAGACTGATATGGTGAGACCCTGTTGCATACAAAGAGCAATATAATATCTGTTTTCTTATGTTGCCTTGTTTGGATCTATTTTTTTTCTCTTTTCTTAGAGGTGGGCAGAGATTGTCTTCCTCTGTGTCTGTCAGTAGCAAGCTATAGGGTTTCATCATGAATAGGGCTGGTAAGTGTTATGTTACAAAAAACAATTCTCTTACTTGATTAGCTTCAGAACTGTACAGTCATTCCTATTCCCGCTTCGAGATTTCTTCCAAACAAACGCCCTAATGAGCTGATATTTAGGTGGTGACCAGATAAATTCCGGATATTTTAACAGGATGTGGAGATAAACTCATTTTCCTCTCTGTGAGTGGGCTGCAAAAATGTGATCCTGGACATAAGCCCCAAAACTTTTACTCCCTTTTGAAGCACTGCCAAATGCTGTCATGTGTATTACAATGGTACAACGACTGATTAGCTCTATTAATTTACATAGATAATAGTCTTCCTTTCACACGCTTATTAATAGAAAGAGTACTAGTGTAATTCACTAAATCCACTCAGCACAATTCAAATGGATTTTAAGGGCTTTGATGTACATCACTGTAAGCAAAGGAAGCAAAGGCTAAAGTTAAAACCCCAATTAACACAAAGAAAATATGATACAGGATTTTGTATCATTTCATTGCAAGCAAACAGAAGGAGAACAAGTCTCCCCTCTGTAAAGTAGTCTATACCCTCCAACAAGAAAAAGCAATTTAAAGCTATTGTAAATCTTAAATTATTCACTTCATTCTCAATAGGTCATTAAGAAGCCTATTCTAGCTTCTGAGTACAGTACTTGGTTTATGGTGAAGAAGGCACAAGAGAGAGAAAGAAGTGGAAACCCCAAAGGAATCTAAAAGTTGAAAACACAGAATGAAAAAAAACAAAGCTGAGGGGTTTTTTAATCCTAGGGATTTTTAAAGCGATTTGAGAGGATTTAGGAAGTGTTTTGGACTCCCTTGCTTTTAGTTGGTTGAAAAATTGTCTAAACAATCAGCAACATGCTTATACTGTCTTAAACTTAGTGACACAATTACTAAGAGTATGTAGGTAACATGCATCCCTCTGTGATGACCCTGGTAGGAGGAGTACAGATTAACACTTACAGAACACAGTGTTAACACGATTAAAACTTGTTTATATGAATCACTCTGCTTTGCTCTACAGAGAGAGATGAAAGTGCTCTGTGAAATCATAAAGCTTCTGGAGCTGGGGCTGAACCTCAGCACCCAGTTGATCAATCTGACTTTCAAACTTTAGCTTTTTGTCCTGGCTGTGATATGTAGAAACTGGTCTAGCATCCACCACTCTACCTTCCTGCCTGAGAGTCTCACAGAACCTTCCTGGTACATGTCTGGAAGTAACTCATATTCTGGGTTTCATGGGTGAGTACTTCTGTCTGATGTTGTCACACAGAACATTTATTTTAAGTCTTCAGAGAGCGGTGAACTACAGTCTTTGAATATCCTGGGTGTTAGCAGCCTATGGGATACCAGCAGCCTTCATAGTTCAGTAGAGTGACTCCCCTGATAGTCCTTCTGTGGCAGTGCCATGTGTGAATAATATAGACTGCGGAAAAGCATGTTGTTTGTTAAAAATAGTTGCGTGTAGTGCATAAAACAAGCTTTTCACTTGAAAGAAGTAGATTTACTCGGGGGGTAAACATACTGTAGGTCTACTGTATTACAAGGTATCTTGTCCACTGTGTCCGACTGCAGAGTAATCTCTGCAGGGGTGTGAAGAAAAGGTACCACAATCAATGAGACTGAGAGAATGGAGCTCTTGAGACAACTTATTAGTTAAAAAGGGAACAAAATAAAGCAATTTCTTTGAAACATGGACTACAAGCCAAAAAAAAAATAATCTGCCATTTCCTTCTCTCAGGCATTTTTTTTTCTTAGTTTGTAGAGGTAATATAGGGTGGAGGTAACTGCTAGCCCTTTCCTGATCTTTCACTTTGTTTTCGTTCTGTGATGTGGCTGTAGGGAACCTGTTATACAGATGTACTAGTCTAGATAGAAAGCTCAGAAGAACTGGAAGAAAAAATACTGGAAGCAACAGTACCAGAATTTGTCCTGCCATAGGATCAGTGTGAAGCCTCTCTGCTGTTCTGATTGAGGTTGTGCTTACATGGAAAACATTGTCCTGGAAGAGTTTTCTGATGGGTTTTTTTTGAATGTTTTTGCTGTTTTGGTGTTTGGTTTTTTTTGGGGGGGGGAGGGAGGTTTTGGGGGGTTGTTTTGGGGGTGTGTATGTTTCCTCTTAAAGCTGAAGTGTGTGTTCCTGCTTATTAACTCAACTGTGACTGAATCAGTCAGACAGTCTTGCAAGTCCTCTCCCTGATTTAGCACAGACTCACCTTGTTTCCTTGGCCTTCAGTACTGAGTCAGGGAGACCTCTGATCAGATACAGTTATCTACGCAGGAGCTAGTCACCTGGATCAAATCTCCACCATATTTAGTGAAGAGGAACAGATGCTTTTAAGCAACAATTCTTTTCCTCCTAATAAAGATGCCTAATGTAGTTCAGATGAATTACACCCCAAAAATTACTCTATCTTTCCAGTTGTAATGCAGGGAACCTGGAATGAGAATCACGAGTGTGGATATTTTTACAGTCTGAAATTAGGTGAAATTAATCCAGGCTGTGTGCCAGCCTATTACGGAGTCGTCAGTGGTGAAATCCCACTCTAAAGATGTGTGGAACTATCTAGGCTCTCTGTTCTCTTTGTAGCGATCAGTTCTTGTCTTACTCGCTCTTTGTCTCCAGCTTCCAGACAAAAGAGCTAGGACAAAAGTTCATGAAAGTTTCTGCTGACCAGACAGCTCAAGAAAAGTGATGATGAACCCTTTGAAGAGTTCACTCCTTTGTACAAGAATCAAACTAGTTTTAAACTAAAGCCCTAATTACAAAATAAAAGCATTGCCACAGGGATTTAATCAGGAAGCACTATGCTATTTTTAATTCACAGTCTACTTAAAATCATGTTAAATTGCAAGGAAAGATTCAACTCTAAATAAAAGCATCAACATTTACATCTACCTACAAGTATCCTCATGTGTCTTCGGTGACAAACCTGTCATTGCTGTCAGTGAATCCTGGAAACTAACTCAGCTGGCCAGCCAATATGTGTATACTGTAGAGTGGGCTAAATTTCTCCTGAGACATTACATTAAATGGAGGATAGGCTAGAGTGTAAAGAGAGCTGAGGAACTCAGCTCACTGGAGGACACCTGCACATAGATAATGCTAGTCTTCTAATTTACAAGTGTATTTCCAAGCATTTGGAAGCCATCAGCTAAAAGGAGATAATATAGGAATGAAGGGAAGATTTTCATGCACATTAACAGATCAAAATAAAGATGATAAAGGAGTTCAGGATTGCTCCCCATTTCAAGAAAATGCACATAATAAGTTGAGGCTGCTTCTGGGTATGTTACAAACATACATATTTTCAAGTAGGTAGTTTATTAAAGAGTAGTGAATTGTTTTGTTGCCCATAAAAATAGCATTGAAAACAGAAGGGTTGGTGTTTGGGAAGTTTAATTATGATTTAAGTGGATTATGTTGAAATGTTTGTTGTTCAGTCAATTACTTAGTGAAGGTAGATGCAATTTCCTTCAGCTTTCTTACTCCCTGGTAGTGTTACTGATAGAATCGACTGCGAAATGAATTCCTCTGAATTGCTGACTAACTCTGCAATATAGATTGGATACTAGCACTCAGGGATTCTTCGGCAGTGAGTTTTTGAGACGAACTGTGAGGAACATACTCTTATTCAGCATGGCTTTTAATTTCTGTTTTTACCATGTTACTGGGCACCTAATTGGTGAATAACTTAACGGGTTTTGGCTAAAAGTGTTTGCCATGGATCACCTTGATTCAAAACAAACAACAAGTAAAAGAAAAGAAATACAAAAATAGTGTTCATAAACATATCCCAACTGATAAAGAAGGAAGAAAACACAGTTCATTCCATATTTCAAAGTGCTTGGAGAAGGAAAAGAATATTTCTTACTTTATATCATAACATTTTCTTTTCTAATTACTGAATCACTAAGATTCACAATTATCTTTATTGCAACTATGTTAAAACTTTAGCTTTAATTCATGTTGCGTCTTAAAAACTTAGAAGTTGCCCTGTATTTTATGCTGGTAGAAGAACATGTGTGAGAAGGGCAGGAAAACATTGTGCCTCCACTTGAAATTGCTGTTCTTTGCTATATTTTGTGTAATATAATTCTTATTGATGTGTCCTGTTAGATTGTTGGCAGCAAGCAAAAGCTGAACACTGGCATTTTGAAAAGTAGCGTTATTGACAAAGAGTCAGTGAAAAATGTAGAGGTTAAAGCCTTGCCACCAGAAAAACTTCTTATCTATTTGTACAACGTACATCTTTTAAAAATTTTCTTCTGCCATTTTGTCAGGTTCTATTCTCACATAGTAGCCAAAAAGGACACCATGCCAAACCATGCTTAGGACACCAAAGCATTAGTTAAACAGGTAGCTGAATAATTTATCATATTTTTCTATTTATAAATGTCTCCAAATGATTATGAGCTCTCAGACGTATTTATTATCCAAAATACTTTTCACATTTCCTCAGAGAAGACATCAGAGTACTAGAGATCCCCGGTGGCTCCTTAGCCAAAGAACTGATTTCCAGATGTTGTCTTCAAAGCCCTGCATGAGGGAAGCAATAATTATTTTCAAAACTAACTCTCCACTTGTTGCCACTTACGACAGGTGAAGTAGGCAAGTATACTTTCTCTCTCATGTCTTGTATTGAATGTGCGGGTACAATTTTCATTGCTGAGTCCACCGTGTTTCTTATGTTATGATACGATTCTCATGAAATATTTCAGACAAGGATTAAAGGGATGATCAAAGGGAGACGTGATCATCCTTCAAAAGGCAAGCGTACCTCAAAAGAGGTCATGTTGTTTAATTTCACATTCGCAACGGGCCACTGTAAAATCAGTCATTCTTGGGTCATGACTGAGGCAGATGAAGGTCACAGGCTTTAGTTTGTTGGCAGTTCACTCAAACTGAGTCTCAGTGTGGACTAGAGCTATCTAGTGTTAAGACTGATAAATTAATATTCCCCTTTATCTGTGACTCTAGGAAAGAAAAGAAATCATGAACGAAATGAGATTTAGAAAGAATAAGCCATGTTTTTTGGAAAAATGGTAAGGTTAATGTACAAGCAGGGATGAGGAAAAGACAGAGATTAAAGGCAAAAAAACCCAAGTTGGGGATCAGGGACAGAACAGTCACGAATGAACAAATCAGTTCACAGCAGTAGTCAGAATATCCCAGTGGCAATTTCACATCTAATAGTCACAAATTATCAGGCTTCTATAGGATATATTAGTAGCCACAGTGCTGAGAGGGTGGCCCGCATCACAGAACCACAGAATCACAGAATCACAGAATCACAGAATAGTAGGGGTTGGAAGGGACCTCTGTGGGTCATCTAGTCCAACCCTCCTGCTGAAGCAGGGTCACCTACAGTAGGCTGCACAGGACCACGTCCAGGCGGGTCTTGAATATATCCAGAGAAGGAGACTCCACAACCTCTCTGGGCAGCCTGTTCCAGTGCTCCGTCACCCTCAGAGGGAAGAAGTTCTTCCTCATGTTCAGATGGAACTTCTCGTGCTTCAGTTTGTGCCTGTTGCCCCTTGTCCTGTCACTGGGCACCACTGAAAAGAGCTTGGCCCCATCCTCCTGACACCCACCCTTCAGATATTTATAAGCATTTATTAGGTTCCCTCTCAGCCTTCTCTTCTTCACGCTGAAGAAGCCTAGCTCCCTCAGCCTCTCCTCACAGGAGAGAGGCTCCAGTCCCCTCAGCATCCTCGTAGCCCTCCACTGGACTGTCTCCAGTAGCTCTTCATCTTTCTTGAAGTGGGGAGCCCAGAACTGGACAGAATACTCCAGATGAGGCCTCACCAGGGCACTGTAGAAGGGAAGGAGAACCTCCCTCGTCCTGCTGGTCACACTCCTCCTAATGCATCCCAGGATCCCGTTATCTTTCTTGGCAGCCAGGGCACACTGCTGGCTCATGGTTAACCTGTCGTCCACCAGGACACCCAGGACCCTCTCCGCAGAGCTGCTCTCTAGCAGGTCCACCCCAAGCCTATACTGGTGCATGGGTTTGTTCCTCCCCAGGTGCAGGACCCTGCATTTGCCTTTGTTGAACCTCATCAGGTTCCTCTCTGCCCAACTTTCCAGCCTATCCAGGTCACGCTGAATGGCAGCACAGCCTTCCGGTGTATCT
>Ga0065711_1036496_pt1 | contig 20927 bp, 12 predicted proteins | sample Hoacrofraction12_FD_59098 | JGI IMG/M metagenome (GOLD analysis project Ga0065711, IMG submission 59098) | Hoatzin crop microbial communities from Cojedes, Venezuela - Epithelial fraction 12 v2 (version 2) | ecosystem: Host-associated > Birds > Digestive system > Esophagus > Crop | place...
CCCGCCTGGAAATGGTCTTGTGTAGCCTGCTGTAGGTGACCCTGCTTCGGCAGGAGGGTTGGACTAGATGACCCACAGAGGTCCCTTCCAACCCCTACCATTCTGTGATTCTGTAACTCATTGTTTAAATGGCATTAAATAAAAGCTCCAGTCCTTATATACTGAGTCAACGGCAGTATACTTAGTGAAAGCTTGATTTGTTAGCCTTGAATCCTAGAATGGAGCTTCAAGCTGGTTTAAAGGGTTTGCATCCTTTTTTTTTAGTTCTAGATGCCCCTTTTTACATCTCACCTCCTGTTTAGGAATAGGGGACAATATTATACAAGATTATCAAGTCATTTTTGGCATTAGTCATTAATATATTACGTATTTACTTTCGGTATGTTGAAGTTGTTGATGGTTAAGCTGCTTCCAACACCTGGAGCTGCCCAACCACAGGGGTAACCAAGCTTCTTTTTCCCTTACTGCAGGTTGAATTGACTTTGCAGGCACCTTAGCTTTGACTACATTTATCTTACCATCTAGTTACACAGGAAGAACATAAGCAATATAAGCTCTGTGTAGTTTGTCCTGTCCTCACTTAGTCCAGTACTGCTGGTGAACTCCTACCTGTGTTGTGTATTTCCTCTGCGATGTACATGCCTTCTCTGTAAGTTAATCCACCTAGAACAGGAGTCCCAGTTGCTGGAGCCAGCGAGGGATCAAAAGCATCAATGTCAAAACTTAGGTGAATTGGTCTCTGTCTCCTGGGACAGAAGAGAACAGGAAAAGCCATCTCAGAACCTTAAACTTTTTCTACGTGTATTTCTTACCGTCCAGGCTAATCAGCAAAGTACCATCATGTTCCATGGTGCTAAAGGTCCCCCCTAAATCCTACACCATGTCTTATGTACATTTGGGAATGATTCTTTTTTTTTTTTTTAATATCTTTGGACTGACTCTGAAACATCTGTTAGCTCAGAACTTTCCCCAGTACACACTGGAAAAACAGAAATTTGTCTTTCTGGTTTCCCTTGAGCATCTGCTCAGGTGTGATTTGGCTGCAGTAAGTACTGCAGTTCTAACTGTCTGATCTGGTATTTGTCTCCTCAGCTGGAGAAACATAGAGGAATGTATGATATAATCCAGCCCTTTCTCCTGTTGTACAGAAAGCCAGGGTGAAAGGCTGAAACATTGATTGGCATGGCATCTAGCATGGATGAAGCACCAAGCTGGAGGATTTCATAGACAGCTCATCAGAATGAATGGGGCATTCAGCATTTTTTAGGTCAATAGGTGAAGGCTGCCTCCAATGTCTGCCACGGAGGTCTATCTGATGAAAAAGTGCAGGATAATCTCAAACCTAAAACCTGAGTTACTTACTACAAGTCTGGCAACTGATGACAGCTTAATAAATTGGACACTGCTTGTCACTCAGATGAGCTATGTAAGGGGTAGACTGTGTACTTCCAACTTACTGCAGATGCTCAGCAGGGAGAAGCATCTGGATTAGCAACATCTTTACTCAGCACAGCTGAGGAAGCGCAAGCACATCTTCAGATACAACAGCACACAGCACAGCTACGTGGACCTCGCTGTACCCTGTGGTGAGACATTACCCATTCTAACCCTGATCCCCTCCCCGTGTCCCCAGACTAGCGTGATTTGCTCCCTGATCTGGTTCCCCAAACTCAAGCAAGGGTAGCAAAGACTCCGGTGTTGAACTTCAGGACGGGAGGGGTTACAGTGAACTTCCCTAGCTGCACACAAAGTGGCGTTGTCATCAGGACAGCGTATAGTCTGAGCATAGTCTGAGGAGGAAGCCATCAAATGCTACTACCTCGTGTAGTAACAGCTAAATTCAAGTTACTGTCAAGTTGCTATATATATTTTTAGAAATATAATGCACACCCTAGACTCTGAGTTGATGCACACACCTTGTCAAACTGCAGCAAAATGCAGAATTCCTCAAGAAACAGAACAAATCCTATGAAGCAGTGCCACAGCTGCAGTGACTAACGTAACCTGCCTTGTAGCTTTTTGCCAGAAAGTTCCAGTTCAAGATGTGGAAGTTGAGGACTAAGTCTGTGCTAAGACTGTACTATTTACTGGGCACTGTCACAGTTCCGCCTCGCATCAAGAGTGACATTCACTTAAATAACTTCCAGGAAAGTAGCTATTCAACAAGTGGATGACAAGAGTAGTTTAAATCTGATATTAAGTTTGTTACCTGCCCATCAGTTGTTCAAACGTTCTTTCCATAACTTTCTGAATTCCAAGGCGATCAATATCCCTCATGGAAAAATACTGGATGTCATAGTTCTTCAAAATATAGCTGTTAAAATAAATTTTTTTAAAAAATCATTACTGGCCTAAGCTTAAATCTAGCAACCCTTGTGAACAGACAGATGTGGAAAGCAGCTCATGATTTCAGCCTTTACAAAAATCCTTTACACTAGCTCAACTTACTATTCAGCAGGATCCACATCCCTCAAACCAATGTACACAATGTCAGATGCTGAAAGGCAGGGCTTTAGCCAGGAAAAGCCGGGAAGCTGTGGTACCTGCAAGCAAAGGTTTGGTATTAAGTTAGTTTAATAACATCTATAACAAAACTGTATTTAATGCTTCCCTCAAGACTTTGTCTTTAGTTATAGCATCCTTTCTCTGTCTGAACAGAGAAACTTCATCACTTGAGAGTTCGGCTTCCTGATTTAATCAGTCCTTACCTTTGTTGTGCCATTTTACCCGAGTTGAATGTTAATGGATGAAGTTTTTATTCTACATTTTCCAGTTTGAAGAGGAGGAATAAAAAGCCCAGATCCACAAGAAATAGGTAATCGGCATCAGGGAATGTAAGGGGCAACGGTAAGAAACTAGATAGCCAGATGCAGAGCACTTACACAGTGCGTTTAATGGTAATGCTATGTCACTTACCCACTACGTCATACTGAAGTGGAATAATAAACCAAGGCACCTGTATCTTTTTAGGAAAATTGCCAAAACGTCATGCAAACTTTGTTGCAACAACAACATCAAAGAGGGACAAATTCAAAGTGGAGCGTTAAAAAAAAAAAAACAAAAAACAAAACACACACACAAAAAAAAAACACGCATGAGAAGAAGCTGGGCCTCTGTATTGGGCTACACCATAACATCGTCCTGGTTTTTAATGTAGAACTGAGGAGAGCAGGTCTAGGATGCAAGTGAAAGATGATGAAGTCATAATTTTTCAGCTTTGGTAATTAAGTAGTCATCATGGTATGCAATCGTAAAAATCCCTCAGTTAGTAATATCTACTGATTTTAGGAGTGCTTTAAATTAACTCAGATTTCTTCCTCTCTCAGCTCTGAAAATGGCTACAGCTAACACAGCTGTCAAGCAGCAAGAAGGCTTTGTTTCCCTCTTGCACTTCTCAGTTACATTCTAGTTGCAACATTTGGATTTGTTTTTAAAGGCTAACACACCCATAGCTATATTTAATTACATTGGGATTAAATAAGCACATAGAATAAAAGTATTTGTTACTCTGGGGCAATGACCTGAAACTTTTCTGCAGTCATGAATTCAGAAGAGGTAATTAAATGAGTTGGGAGATGACTAGGAAAAATAATTCAGGTCTCAAATGAAGCTGTATCTGCAAACCATCACCATACCATAAGCTGAGCACAGTATTGATAATATTGTCAGATACTCTCTAGTATCAATTATTTGATAGATTTAATAGTGCCATTTCTAAGTATACCTCTTTTTTTTAAATAAAGTGGAATGCCTTAACTTCCTTTGGTAGGCTCTGTTTTTACTTGGTTGCAGTAGAAAAGTTGGTGCTATTGAAGCCAAACAGGCAGCAGGAGGCGGTGTGGGCACTGTCATGGTAAGTTACTCACAGCAGTATAGGAGTTTAGTTTGAATGGTTGCAGGAGCCCTGGCACTCAGGCTTGGTTTGAGGTTTGGTTTGGTTTTCATAAATATTTTCCCTTCAAACAACAAAATTAATTTTTAAGGGTTTTTCAAGACCCTAAGGTGCCACCTTGCCTTGAGGAGTACCAAGCAGTGCTCCTGTGAAGCGAACTGGACAAAGAAGTATCAGCTGACAGCCTGTGACTGGACTGCGTAAGCAACACCAGGGTTTGTTCTACAGCCACCTGGCCAAATGCTTTTTCATTTTATTTCAGAGCCAGATGCGTCACTTTTGTACTTCATGTTGTCTGCTACTTGGGGAGATTTAATTCAGTAGAGCATTGACCACACTTATTAGCCCTGGATATGTAAGGGATTCTGAAAACCGGCAAGCTAGATAGTTAATACCTAAACTGAGGGACGTGAAACAGCCCTAGGAAGTTCTTGGCAGCTGCGCTAATTTAAGCAGTTGCTGCCACATCAGTTCCCCTGTTACGTCATGCCAGGACAGCTGTTCGTAGGGTCATACAGTGACCAAGGCCTAGGACTCGGTGTGTCTCAGAAACTACCCAAGCAAAGAGACTATGCTCCTGACCTGGTTATACAATCCCAGGGAAGGCTGCAGCAGCCACACCGAGTTGCTGGCGGAGGGGTCAAGAACAGTCTGAGCAGACTGTGCCACTCAGGGAGACCTGTGTTACACTTCTGCATCACGTCCTCAGGGAATAAAGAGCAAGGAGCCTGGGGATACTGGAAGAGCAGTACCAGTTAGTAGAGGTGGGCATCAAATTAGGAACCTGAATGTAATCACGCGGGCTATTTTGCTCTCTTTTTGTATCCTCAGAGGGGCTGTTTCTGTGATTCTACAGAACCATCTAGACAGGGAGCCAAGTGCTAACTAGCCTTCCTGAGACTATGAGGTGGATGACCAAATCTTGTGACCCCGAGAGACAGTTTGGTGGAATTATAGGACTCCACCCAGAGAAGCATACACACAGATGTGTCGTGGTGGGGAGGGGGGATTGCTCAAAACCCCTTTCACAGCACGAGTGGAAGCGAGGAAGGCGATACAGGGCTCACTACAACAAACTCTGTTTTGCCCTCTGACACCGCTATGCTATGTAGCATGTGGCAAGCTAGAAACGTCCCCAGGAAGAAAAGTGCAGCTGGTTAATTTGTCTGTTGCCTTGAGAAAGAAGTTACGCTTAGCAGAGGGTAGGACTAGAGTCGCCTTCTTGCTGGTGGCAGATAGTTTTAGGATTCAAAAAGAATCTTTGGGCTGGACTAGATGACCCACAGAGGTTCCTTCCAACCCCGAACATTCTGTGATTCTGTGAAAGCAGCTGGGAAAGAAAGCCCATAAATTTTTTTATTCTGTTGTCAACGCAACTGGATGAGAGCGAGCGAGCAACATGCACCTGCTCACACGTGAAGGTTCCCTCCAGTGGGTCAGCTATGCCGCCAGACACGCTGCTGCTGGTGAAGGCACGGTCCGCTACTGCTGTTAAAACAGCTGTTAAAAACTGTGCACAGTTGTAGAAGCTGCCTTGTACCAAGCAGGAGAGGTGGTGTGTTTCCTCCCTCCACCAGGGATACAATACGGTAAGAAAACCCTCTAAATAAGTACACTCCCATTTATGTAGCTGCCCATGCAGGTTGGGGTGCTTCTGGCAGTGTGTCTGCGCAGGCTTCCCGACAGCTGGGTGCTGGTGGGCTTGTGACAAGATCCCACAGCCAGCACCACACCTGACTAACTCGCCTCTCAGTTGAGCCTGATCTTACTCTGTCTTCACTACTGCTGCTGGCAAGAGACCTGCTCCCCCACTGACCCCAGAAAGCTCACAGGATTCTTTTAGTAATTCTAAAAAACAAAACAAAAAAACCCATCAAAAAACCCACCCCACCAAAAACTACTGCTTTTCTGTGCTGCTCAAGAACTGGAGCCCAGCAGACCAGAAATCAACAATGTATGCACAGGAAGCCGATTAAATACTGTTGTCCTACTGACAAAAGAGGAAAGCAGCAGATCTTATTCTGCCTTTCTCCTCCTTCCTCAGCTATCAAAGAACTTGGCTTTGTTCTGTTCTCACCAAGACATAAACTGTTCACCTTAGGTGAGCTCCAAAATTCACAAAACTTCCTCTTGCTCTTCCTATCTGTCCTGCAGAAGTGGGTGGCAGTTGGCAAAAAGAAGAAAATATCACCCCCTTTAACTTACAGACAAGAAACTAGAAATACAGTAACCTTTAATATTAACTTTCTCATGTCCTGGGAGTATTTCAAGAAGCCCCATAAATTTTGCATTACTTGGGAATTCTAGCATGTTTGTAGAGACCATACGAGAATTATTAGAAAGAGGATGGTATGTAAGAGTACCAAATGACTCTGCTGACTTGGGGGTGGAATTCATTCAAAAGAATTTGCAGGAGAGCTTTACCAGATGCTGGCAATCTTGCCATAGCCATACAGATGTTAAACATGCTTGCTCTTACTTGGAAGAGGCATACTTCCATCAACACAGCACCCCCAAAATTTATCAGAGAGAAAAAAGAAATCTAAGAGAAATGACTGGCAGTGCAAAGTCCCAGAATAAAAGTGAGGTTATCTGCAGCTCCAGCCTCCATTCTCCACCTGCAGCTGCTGAGCCTGCTCCCACTCTCCAGCCTCAGCTGCAGCAGAAGCAGATGGCTGTATCCACGTTCCTCCGGCAAAGGCCCCAGCTGTTACCAGCGCACAGGCTGCCACTGCGGCATCTCCAGTAGATGCTACAGGTACCCGTGCAGGGCGATACAGCCCGCATCTGGGCCAGAAAGGCTATGCAGGCCTTAGGTCAACCTACTGCTTAGCATCTTGACAGTAGCAAAAACTGGCCAGGCTCATTGCATATGCCCCAGTAAACAGCTCTTTTTGATAATGTGACCTCTTTCCAAGACAAAGACCGTCTCTTCAGAAGCACCCTGTAAGCAGGTACAGCTGTTCCAAACTAATATTTGCCAGCGGAGCCAACACCAGAGCAGCCAGTTAGGTGAGATCATGCAGGAACAGCCCCTGCCAGGCCCCAAGGTTGTCAAAATACAGAAGAGCCAAACTACACAGCAGCAGCGTGCGGGGTGTGGAGGAAGCAGCTGTCCCTGGAGGGGAGCTCAGCACAGCTCCCACAGGCTCTGGTGGGGGGAGGTTCCCTCTTCTGCCCCGCTGGGAGAACTCCTGCCATTGCACAGCCCCAGCTCCTTAAGCAGGCACGGCCCCACGCTGAGCTGCTGCACGCAGCCTGCCTGAACTCCTGGTACCACACAACACACGAGGGTGCTAACACAAAGCAGATTTTTCTCATTCTTGTTTTTAAGTGTATGTATATCTATATTTACATGCGTCTGTGTGCATTTGTGTATGTGTATATATGGGCATGTATACACACACAAATAATACGTATTTTTGCTTGTACTCAGATAAAAAAGGTCTACATTTGCAGCAGATAAGAAAGCACCTCACACCAGAAAAAGTAAAATGCTCTGAGGAGTTCAATGTAGGCAAACTGCACAAGCAGGATACTTACTTTATCTTGGAGCTCTCTCAAGAGAAACGAGAGGGGCTGTCCATGGAGGTTTCCAGACTGAGTTGTAAGAGGGGTGTTGATGTCAGCATGCGCATCCACCCAGACCACACCAAGGTGTGGGCACTGCCGCGCGTGGCCACTGACAGAACCAAGTGCCAAGCTGGAAGTACAGCAGCAAAGCAGTTAGTCACCATTTTCTCCTTCAGAACAACTACAAGGACAATAGGAAGTCTCCGCAACTTCCGTCAGCGACACTGTCATGTTTCAACACAGACAGCTGTGACAAAGAAGAGCGCATTCCACACAAACTGCACCACATGCCACTAGCGTTATTCCAGGAGACTCCAAGGAACTATACAGGACTACACTAGTACTGACAGATGAGAAAGAGCTCTTCCCTCTCCACTGTCACCCTTCCCACAGTCTGATCTTCACCTGGTCTAGCTCCAAATGATCTCGTAGAAAATGTAGTGTGCTCACTCATCAATTCTGCTATTCACCCATTTTTTCATTCCAGTCATGACACCTTCCTCCACAATTCATTCTTACATGCCCTACCTTCTTCAACCAATTCTCAGACCAAAGGTTAGTGAAAAAGAGGAGAAAGACATTCACATACTGTAAGATCTATTGCAAAATGGTCCGTGTACAGGCACTACAAACCCATTCTAAGAGCTGATGGGCAAAAGAGACACGTCACTAAACACTCAACAATAAAGACACCACAACAGTTCCTAAAGGGACCTGATCACACAAACTTTCAGGATTTTGTGAAACAGGAAAACATCATTTGTATGTCCACAGATTGCAGAACAGTCTGGAACTAAGCAGTACTGTCTTAGAAGGTCAGATTTTTGTAGCTGTCTTCTATGTTCCACCCAAAAAGCCCCAGCAATAAAATCAAAATGCTGCTACCCTATGGTATTGCCAGGAAATGGCCCCAAGTTGTTCCCACCATCCCCTTATTTTTTAATTAAATTCTTATGCTCTAAGCATCAACCTGCAGCATGCACCACTAATGGCTTCTGGTTCAGCTCACCTGTGATCGCCACCTATAGTCACACAGCTGTGTCCAGCGGCTACTGCTCTGCTCACAGCATCAGCCAACACCTGGCTGGCTAAACCCACTGACCGGGGATATAAAATCAGGTTGTTGTACAGTTCATCATTGGGAACTTGAGTGAAATTCAAATCTCCAAAGTCATACACTTGGCATCCTGGAAACACAGCAGCAAAAGAAGAAAGCGAGTGAGTTAATTTAAGCGCCCAGAGAAATGATCAAAATACGGTCCGTCAGAAAATCAGTTGGGCCAGTACAAAAGGAACAACAGGAGGGGAATGGATTCGTTTGACTATTTGCATGCCCTTGCAACCAACCATGTCACAACTTCACGGATCAGAAGGCTTATGACAGTATTGTTGCTTTAACTCAGCGATGAGATAGGACAGTCATAGAAAGTCACCTAGGAAAACAGTTTGGCTTTTTTTTAATTATTTCGTGGCAATTTTAACATGAAAAAGTTCAGTTTGTATCGCAGTCTTCCTTCCCAGTTAGACGTATTGTATACAGCCTTAAATGAGCGCAGCAGTCATTTGAGTCCTAACAGTTACTTTTAACAGTTTCTTTCCATTTTCAAATGCCACCAAGAATCCAAGCACAAAAGTGCCAAGTTACCAGTAAAGGAAATTTTCTTACAGTACTTCCAGGCAACTCCACAGAGGATGCAGAAGTGCTTTCTAAAAGAACCTGTCCATTTTCTCAACACAAGATGTTCTAGAAGGCATTTTAATTCTGGGGCTTTGATCCCAACCCTCTCTGAGATCCTATCATTGCCAGTTACGACGTAATTGGCTGCTGAAGCCTGACAACATTCTGGGTCTAAGATTCAGCCTTTCCCAAAATGTTTTTCTGCCTACTTACCCTCAAGAGAAGTCACTTCAGAGATTAGGAAACAAGGGAACGTTTGTGAGTGTTCTTTCCCTCCTCCATGCAACTGGGACCGTGTTTATTAATTGGCTGTGTTTAAACTTTAATTCTCTTTCACACACGTTACAGAGCTTATCCTTTGAAGCTCTGCTGTCTGATACCACGTGCTTTCTGAACAGTCATTTAGAGACCAAAATTTCTAACAGTATGTCACAGGACAGAGCCTCTCAGTTTCAGACAGGCCTGTCACTGCAGGCACTGATGAGGACTGTAACGGCCTCAAGGTATTTACAGCTACGCTGTTAGTGGCTTAATAGCTCAAGACCACCCTGAATACCAGTCATGCCTGTCCCATTTGTTCCTCAGAAACACTCCTCTGTTTGCATTTCAAAGCATCCAGACTAGAGCCAGACATCTTGCCTTTCGCCATCCTACACCTAACAGGGGACGTTTTGAAGAATTCAGGCAAACCAACATGAAGGAACAGCTCACTTGAGACTCTGGGTTTCCTGCTTAATTGCCATTAAGCCATTAGTCCAACGTCTAGAAAACGGGCTCTGTGGACTTCCTTGGTGGAAATAACATAAAAGTAACATTGAGAAAAACATGACTTTATGATAACTTCAAAAGGAGTTTTGACTGGGGAAAAGAATAAAGCAAAATGGTTGAGTCACTTGTGAGAATTAGGTGGCTAGAAAACAGGCAAGCATACTTTTTATAGCAGGGGCATAGATGAACACACATCAGGGTGTTTGCTAGGACAGGCCATGCCAGCTGAACACAATTACTCGACAAAGGATTAAATAAATGTAGTCACATCAGCTCTGTGAGAAAACGTTATCTGCAGAGACTTAAAGCAGTAAGCAGGCCCATGACATACCACATGCCATGACATACAGCTTACAGTGTGGGTATGGTAGAGATGGATGGACAAGACATGCTTTTGGGATCCAGAATTCTGTGATCTTGTCCACCTTTCGGGCAAATGGTACTCTCATATCTCCTGCATTAAGATGCCTCTCTACTTATTTTTTTAAAAAAAGCCTAATGCCTGTTAGACAATAGATGCCTTCAGTTTTTGTTACCATCTTCAAAAGTTTATTTTTTCAGGTAGAGTTCATAACCCTTGTAGCAGCTTCTTTTTTCAGCTTTGCAATTCCTCTTTTATTTAGGTCCTTTGTTTTTATGTGCTTGCAGAGGGCAGCTCAAGTTTCCCTGGTTGATAGGAATGTTTTCAGCCAACTATCTAATGGCTATCTGATTAAGACACAGTTAATATCAAAAGTACACACTAATCCAATCTTTGAACATTAATAACAGCTTTTCCTCCTACTGTTTTTTAAATTGTGTCCAGAGCTTTGAGAGCTATGACTAAATGACCTTAGCACAAATGGAAAGCTTACTGAATAGATAGCACTCACACACCAAAAAAAGAAAAAAGTCACAGTACATAGATCAACCATGTATCCTGAAGTGATTAGAAGTGTGTGTGTAAGTGCATTGTGCACATACATGTATTAGGATTGAACAGATATTAAAGAGATGAAATCAACATGTACATTTGTCTTAATGCTTACTGAACAGCAAAGAAAAAGAACGTCAAATTATTAATTATCGGTGTATTTTCTTAGCTTCTATTTAGAGTGTCTCAGATACTACTCTAATGCTTAGGAACTTGTTCTCTATTTCATCTGCTTGCACATACTTTTGATGTTAAAAAATTTAAAACCTAAATCTTTCTCAACTACATTATTTTGTCCAACACAGCAATTGCTAAGTGGATAGACATGCTGTAGTGCAGTACAGTCTGATGGATCTTGCTGTTATTTGGCCATTAGCAAAAGATTTACACAATCCACCACACCAAACAATATGCACTTACTTTCTCTGGTAGCTCAGGCGCTCTGTTTTAAGATACTAATGGCTATAAACAAAGAGCTTTTTAAATCAGCACAGAAAGTTAACATGAAGAATATATATGGGCCTTTTAAAAGGCAGTAGATTCAAGTTCTGAAAACTGGAAAAAGATACAAGGGAGATAGGAAAGCCATTTATTAGAAAGCACAGCATCCACACCATTTGTCAGTGCAGCAGATCAGGTCTAGCCAAGATTGAAGTTCGTTTTAAATGAAACAGTATCCTACAGTACTAATAAACTAAACACCACAGCCATTTTGCTAGTAACTAAATATGAAATTAAAATATGATCAAAAGCAGCCTTTTGTTCCACTTTCAAGCTCTAACAGAAATTACATTCAAATGAAAAATATTCTGTTTAATTCATTAGTCAGTTATCAACAGTGTAGAAAGTTTATAACAAGTCCATACAAGTCAGCTTCATCAGCACTTTGGCTCAAGCGGAGGTCACTTTTTGAAGTGAGGAAAACAAAACAGGCTTGATTGATCTATTCCTGTTACAGGAGCTTGCAAGAGAGGTCAGGGAGATGGACATGTCAATCTGACTATGAACACACAGTGTAATTACATAAATAAGATGCATATATGCAAAATAGTCCTGTTAGTATGATTCGCATATAGAGGCAGCACATGCATCTCTTCTGCAGCTGAATACTGCAATCCTCAGTGGTTCAATGCCCGCCTCTGACAGAGTTTCATCAACAGGGCTGCTTGGGAGCGCATTTCAGCCAAAAATTAATAAATTAGCTTGAAACAGTTTGTACAGTAGATCTTCCCTAGGTCAACTTCTTTTGACCAGAACAGGTTGGGGAAAGGTCACACAGGCATTCAACCAGCAGAGCAGGGGATGGAGGGCAGTCGTTTCTTCAGCCTGCACAGCCAGAACCAGAACTTTACCTACATTTGGTAAAGGAAATCAGTATTTTTCATAATTAGGAGCCAAACTTGTACTTGGGTAGAAACATAAATTAAGAACACATCTAAGGAAATAAAAAGTTTTCTGCACACCTTTTTAAATAAAATATCAATGTGGCACTCAGGCTCAACCCATTGATGCTTGTAACTGGGGCATAAGATGCCCTTTAGCAAGCTATATGACAATGGTGATGTTCACCTCCTACCATCTTAAAACAGTCCATTTATTCAGCACCCACAGTAGGCAACAGTTACTACAGCAAGTAATTTCCCTGCATAGATTTAGAGAAAATTTTCTTCTGTAAAAGCAAGTGGCTCCTAAGTCCGGGGGCATTTAACCAGAAAATCTGGGCAGCAGCAGCAGGGAAAGCTTCCCCATCCTCCTCTACTACAATTCTGCACCAGAACCAGCAATCTGATAGAAGGAGATTCAGCTTTCAAAATCCAAGCTGTCTGCTGGCATTGCCCAGTGGCATGCCACTGTAACACACTCATAACAGCTCTCCGAGGCAGCAAACAGGAACTGAACAAAAGCATGTGGAACATGAGATAGAAACAATCTCTTGACACTGCCTGTTTACACTGGGTGTTTGCAAACTAGAGGTAAAAAAAAATCCTAAATTAATAGGAAAATTAAATATTTTCTCTTTCAGGATTCTAAACTCAGCTGAACTACTTCCAAAGGAATCTGGAAATCCCGCTGTTCTTACATCTTACTTCATACTATGCATTACACAAAACCATTCACATGGAAGCATCACTCCTGTGAACTGTTTCCTCAGACCACAGGCCGTTTAGTGAATCACCACAGACACAGAAAGGCTTTTCAGGAAGCAATGAGTACTGTGAACAATGTTGACAGACAAACTTAACATTTTCCTCCCTGTGAACAAAGCAGAGGGCTACAAGCTGTTACCATCCTTACTTTCAGTACAAGCTCATAGGATTACAAAGTCCTACCGTAAGCTGTTTTCAGAGATATTGTCAAAATGTTGCACAATAGCAAACAAATTGCTCTATTCATTTGACCAGTACATTCCGATGCCTACTTTAAGACAGTTTTAACCCTCCAGAATTACCTGGGGGTGGGGGGGGCTGTGGGTGGGTAAAAACAACTGTATGAATGAATGAATATGAAATTAGGCTAGCAAGGTTCCCACTAAAAAGAGACCGAGACTTCAGCAGCCTAGTTCAAATCATAACCTTCTTGTTCGAAAAGTTCTTACACAGCGTCTAATCCTCTTTAAACAGAATATATATTTGCTGGAAGACATCTCCTATTAGATACAGATATTTGATGTCTCAACAGGTTTCTGCCAGCTCTAAAATTTCACCTCCTAAAATGGAAGTTCATACCCCAGTTATTTCCACCCTGCCTTTTGGCATTCTGAAAGGTCTGGTTGAAGACAAAGTTTCTGTAAGTATACCTATTTAAAAGGCTTCAGCTTATGCAACGGTAAGAAGCAAACCCAATTCTAATTGCTACCCCAAGTCTCAAGGTGTTCTTTGCACGAAATGAGCCAAGAAATCTTTTTTCCCTGGACAGCAAGTCAAGCAGCCACCTCACTTCCCTCTGAAAACCATTTATAACTTTAATCCCTTATGAAATCCAGTGCGCTTGACCTGAAAAGGTCTCCAACAACGTCAGTATCAGGTGTGGGGAAACATTTGCACTGTGGCTTGCATCAGAGAGGAGATGGGGTGCAGCAGTCTGCTGCCACTCTGCTGACAAACGCTGCACAAGTTCTAATTCCCTTCATATAAGCTTAACCCAGAAACAGTTCCCAAGAGCAGAACACAGGTAAGCACTTACAGCCACAGGAAGCCATAATAGTAAAACAGCTCTCTTCAGCAACAAGCACCTTGTGCTTTAGATTGTTACAGAAGTAAGCAGCTACTGTGTTAGTTAACCCAGACATGTAACACTTCAGAGGAAGGGAGAGCAGAATACATCACAGATTACTGCAGTTCTCTCTCTCCTTGCCTCTTACCAGCTGCAAGAAACTAACATCAGACCAACTCACTTCATACTCCAATGAAAGATCCAAGGTTTTTTTGTATTTGACTTCGGTGCCTCATTCCCTGCTTTTCACCAGGTGGTTTTACAACAAATTTCCACCTTCCATCCAAAAATAATCCTCTGTACTATATTTCACATAAGCACATATTTGCCATAGGTATCTTGGTCTTGCTAGTCCACAATGAGAGACAGGATTTAAGTTTCAAACAAGAAAGTAATAACAGATTCTGTGTCCCATAAAGCACATCAAAATCCAACTCATTACCTAAATTTCCCCTTTGTCATCTCCCTCTGTGCCCCTCCACAGTAACTCCCCTCCTTCAACACCTTCGTGGTAAAAAAAACAACAAACAGCATGTTATCTGAATTTATTCCAATACAGAGATAATTTTATGGGTGCAGAAATTCAGCTAAGTCATGTATTAAAACTAATTTTATAATATAAAAATATCAAGGATGAATGGTATCACCATAAAACCAAAGAAATGTAAAACCCCAAAGAGCTCTGTTCTTTGGCCCCTGAATCTAATCTCCCTTTACTGAAAGATTAATAATCAGTTCAGGTTTCTTGATCTGTATCAGCACAGCTTAATTTTTTAGATGTATTTAAACTAGTCTGATATGAGGAACAATTGCAATTACAGCACCTAGTGAACTTCACCCCAAATTAACCAAGTTTCTTTTAAAGCCAACTTCATGGATAATGAGCAACCTGGAATATGCACCAGCCAAATGCAAGCGGAAAAAAACAAACAACAAATCATTGACCGACACAAAGCTTTACATTCTAAAGCAAAACCAAGCAGATGGTGTCTTCCATCAGCATGGGGAAAGAAGAGAACGAGAACTGACCTACTGCAAGGAATACTCTGACTCCATGTACTTTCACTGTTGGCATTTTTCTAGCCACTTCTAATCATGCAAATATCAAAGGGTACAACATTCAGAAGGATAAACTGTAACTGCTGTCAGAGCACACTCCCCCACTTCTAGGAGCTTTGCTTCCCACGCTCAAGGCGAGCTAGCTGATGAGGTCTGTTGTGAAGAAGCAACCTCGGTGGAGGCCTCCCCAAAACAGCTCTCCTCCAAAGCCTCAGCAGGGCTCCTTCTGCCTGCCTGGTTATCGGCTCCTGGCTGCCTTACCTCATGGAGTGGAGCAGCACCTGCCCTTGATGCACTCTGACAACTGGCAAAATTTCAAAGACTCATTGCAAATGCCAGTTACAACCAGTCCATTTGACTGTGCTTTGATTTGTGTCAAACTACTGGTCTTTGAAGCTGATCTATCACAGCTAATCGGCAATTTGAGAGGTAAACAAGAATAACAGAGTCTCTTGGATCTCTGTCTATCTCTGTATAAATAAAAAGAGGTCATTTATTCTAGTTCCACAAATAAACTGCCGTACTACAAAAGCATGTTTTACTGATACTAAATAGAGGTGTTTGTGCATGCTTGTGCCCAAGGGAAAGAAAGCAAGAAGAAGAGGACTGCCATTTACCTACTCTGTTTCAGGAAAAAATGGGGGGAGGGTGTGCCTCAGTGCAAAAAGGGCATTCCCATTTCTGCTTTGTAGGACAGAAGACTTACCTGGTAGTCCAACATCTTTGTGCTACATCCTAACTGTTTTTTCCATGAGAATGTTCCTAACAAATTAACAGACTTAGCTTTGACAGTACTGACAGCAGATGTGATCAGAAAGAACTCATTTCTCATCTCAACAATGCAGAGATTTAACTAAACAACATGCTGCTTAAAATGCCAGCAGTTATTTAAAGGTTTGTCTGTCTCCCATTTCAACTTTATCAACAGCAGAAAATTTGAGGAAAGAGGCTAAACCAGACAGATCTTGATGTTCTTTATACAATAAGTTTAGACTTCACTGGAATTTTATAGATTAGATATTTGACTGGCTCTACTGAACTAGAAAGTCTTAAAGAGTTTAAAACACTGAGATTTGAAGAGGAACAGCTTAGATAAGAGCTAGTGCAAAGCTAACCTAGATTCTAACCCAAGAATACTGAATCCCTGACACATCTTGTTTCTAACACAAATGGATCTTTGTCAAACTACCATTTGTACATCCAATCTTAATTCAAGTATAAGGCAAGCAGAATGGTACTGTTTATCAAAGTCTTCAGGGATATAAGAAACTCTTTAAACACATATTTACTGGATGGGGTGATGAAATGATTTTCCCAACACTGCCGCTGTAACTCTTGCCAGTCCACATCTGCTGAACGCCAGCACCAATACTTCATTATGCATACCTTGGTGCATAATTGAAAGACTATTTCCCTTCTTACACTCTTCACCCGAGAAGATTTAGGTGGAAAAAGAGGAGATAAATGCAAAAGAAACTGCTTCATGATTTATTGTTAAGACTGAAACTAACCATTCAAGCAATGTTGGCGAAACAGCAAAATTCAATTACTATTTTTGGCAGAAGATGTCAGCACAAGCCAAATGGTTTTAGGCAAAGCAGGAGCATATCTCCAGTCACACAGTGATTAGCAGCTTCATTCTTCTTTTAGAGGAGGTTACTCCTTTCCGAGTCACTACACGGTCCTCCTGAATCCTATTACCGAAGAGCTTTGTTCCAGCCAAACAAAAGAATAGTAATATGACGGTCATTTTCTTTGACAAGTCCAGCTCTGTAAGCCACCGGTCTCTGCAGTCCGCTAACTCGTCAAACTAGCAACTCTGATCCAAACTTTGTTAATCAATTCTAGAGTAATCCAAACCCAAGTCTGACTAATCTCAGCAACCCAGCCACATCCGGCTCTAAATAAAGAAGGAAAAAAAAAGCTTTTCATACTAAAGTTGTTCCCATGTTTGCAACAGCAGAGGTGCCCTAAATCACCTCAAGGGCTACAGTAATTAAGACAGCAGCTATCTATTACTTATAAAAATCTGAGAATGGGCCTTCTTCCCTTCAAGAGGGCTATGCAACACTCTATATTCTAAGGTTGATCAGATTCTCTCCTCAAACAGGAGAGGTCCCAGAAATTCTCACTTTGAAGAGCTTCAAACTTTGCATCTTCTATAGCTTAGGTCAAGTGCATCTATCACCTGTAAAGACGCAGGCCTGTAAGCTTCGTACCCCCACCTCCCCCATGCCAGGGAGTTATGTGTTCTTATTTTCATACAGCACTTCTTTGGCAAGATGGAAGAGTCCTTTAAGATGGTAATATTTTAGTTTCCCTCAGGAGAAGAATCAAAGCCAAAAGACAAACATCACCAAGCTGAATTAAAAAGCCTCACAGGCTTAGTCAGTTATATCTTAAATTATCCCTGCTACAGACTTGCACACTCACTGTGTTTGGCTTGGGAGCTGGACTCCTGCTACATTAACTCTCCTCCTGAGTAGACCTGGAGCTACTACCAACATGTAACAGTGTTATCTCCACTTCCAACAAGCGGATAAAAGTCAAGTTAGTGGCTCAGATTCATCTCTGATAGTCTGGTACAGACTAGCGATACCATCTGCCTCTGAGCTCCCTCCTCCCATTTCAGCTCAAGCATAAACAAGCTGTGCACAGGCACTCATCATTTCAGGCAGCCAGTAATTCATCATACCACGTTCGTATAGTCACAGTCTCTTTCAAGGGAGGCATCCCCCCCAAAAAAAATAGAAAATGGACACTGCAATAGGAATATGGAAGAACAGAAGTTAGGATAGCGTGAAAGGAACAACAGAATTCCCTCCCGAAGATATCAGCCAGCGAAAGCAAATTGCAGAACAGTGCAAAAAGGAAGAAACAAACACCTAACATTTTCACTCACTTTGACATGGCTTGAGCACTATCAACGGAACTCATTAAATCAGGCATTCTAACATATGAAAAGCCATATGGTTGTTTGCTATTCAAAGTAACAAAGTATAGACACATATGACTAAAATAAACACAGTGCATGCATCTTACTACCTGAACACTACATTTTAGAGGAGACTTCAGAGCATCTTCATTTTATGAGGTCAAATTGAATTTGAATGGAAAATGAATAAATCAAACTTTACAATTTCAGGCAAACAGAAGAATCTGATCACCAGAAATCTCTTCTACTTGAAAGAAGTGAGGATAATTTTATATGAATTACTGTTAATACAGAGTTCTCATTACAGGAACACTGCCTCTTTCCCCCATCTATACCTTAGACTGCACACAATCCACCCTCACTCTTCTGCCGAGAAGCATCATGCCACAGCTGACCTCATGTTCCAAGCTTGTAATGACAAGGAAAAGTCATGTTTATAGCACTCCCTCAAATCCCAGTGGGGAACAGGGGCATCCAACAACAGCAAACACCCCCCTCCCCACACAGACTCTATGCACACAAATGCTTCAGAAGCCAATACATACAGGAGAACAGAAGCCCTATATCTTAGATAAATGTTATTTCTTCTTAAAGAAGGAACCTGGTCTGCTACAGCATTACTTAACTGCCTCTGAAAGACAAGCAACAAGGTCCCACGAAAACTATTAACTCTTAACACAACAGATAAACAGAATATCCACATTAATAATGAGAATAATACTGTTGCTCTATTGCCTTCTTCAGTGTATGAGAAGCAAATTCATAGCATTAGAAAGCAGCTAAAGTTTTGCTGCCATTTCAGTGTCCCGCAGGAGTCTGAGCAACGGCACTATTATCGCATCACGGGCAAAGCTAACCTGCCCGCTCAGGGAAGAGAAACGGACAGCCCGTACACAAAAACAATCATTTGTTAAGCTTCCATGAACAGCAGATGTGCACAAGGCAAAAGGCTACATGGTCGTTTCCTCCTCAATCTCCCACCCTACCCTCAAGCAGACTGTCTTTGCAAGATAAAGAACTCCCCCGCATATGCTGGGGACCGTCACTGTTCCAAGATGGGCCCTCACAGCAGATTCTGTTACAATCCAAGTGCCACCTGAACCTGTTCCTAAGAGAGCTGCAGAGATTTCAGAAGCGATAAAGATCAACACCGACTGAAAAAAAACTCTACCCCAGTGGAAAAAATATGTCAGCAATAGCAAATTGAAACTGCAGGAGGAAGAAATCCCAAAGCATTTAAAAACTACAAGGTAACAGCAAGAAAATATCCCCATGTGCATCACTGATTAACGAGTAAGGAGTCCATAAGCAACTAAACAGCGCTTCCACTTATTTTTTAGTTTGACTTGCTTCATTTCTACCCCCACAACTTTTTGTTAATGGAAGTGAGAAAGGGCTTGTATCCTCCTTTCTTTCTACATTCCTACTGAAGTGAGCTTGTGTCATGCAAATGAGTTTTTTCTGTTGGCTTCTTTTGGTTTTCTTCCCCAAAAGAATTCTTATGAAATGGAGGTATTGGATCTGAACTACTTGAAAGAGAACTCCAATCCTTCCAGTATAGAATTCTGTCTTCGGCATAGATTACTGCCTACAGTCCTGCCTAGAATAACGTACCCTCCTTTTAAATCTAGTAACTTGTTAGTTTAAAATTAACTCTAAGCACAGTAACATCCTGACCTGCTTTTATTCCTGTATATAAGTAAGACCTCTTTCAGACACCCTCTTCTATGTTTGTAGGTCATAGACCATGCTCACCAGAATTCAAATATCGCCCAGGATGGCATACATCTCAACTTTGCACAAAACAAGATGGGAAAAAGACCATCTACTCATTTGATTGCAAACTGGGACTTTTCAGCTTGTGAATTGTAAGATATGCAGGATAAGCCTACAGGGCTGCACAGAACAATAGCTTCTGTTTTAAAGAGGTCTTACAATTCAGAATAAATTTGCTGGAGGGTTATTAGGCAATTATCTTTTCCTCTGCATGCATCTAAACTGCACTGACACTAACCACACACAGAGCAAATAACAGCTTTTGCTGTGGTCCAGCCCTGCAATCCATCCCCATCAGTTTTCAACAACGCTTTTTAAATGAAAGATCCTCCAAGACAGAGCTCAGCTTTACAAGATTCTATCCCTCACGTCCTGTTTCTAACAACTGCGACACAGTTTTCTGCAGTTCTCAGATTGTGAAAGCAAAATATGTGAGAAGCTGAAACACAAATAAGCACATGGATTTGCTTCAGCAACAGCAGTGGTAACAGGAAAAAGACCTGAAACTGTCTGTTCACACAACGCTACTTGGAAGTGCTTCCAAAGCAGAACTCCAGACAAGACCTCATACACAAACCTGAGGATGTCTCCAGAAAGTTCCGAGTTTGATCACTTCAAAGCACGTAAGTATTTTAGGAGCAAGGTAAGTAGCTAGTAATGAATATGGAAAGAGAAAATACAGGACGTGAGAAATCCAGGAACGTGGTCAAGGCTCTTCCTTGAGCGGACACATCGAGCGCAGGTAACGCTTCGAGCAGCCTGGCGCTTCTCCAGCTTTCCCGCAGCCCCCGCGGGAACCGCAGGCCGACAGAGCGCTCGCCGTGCCGGCGCCGGCGAGCACCCAGCCGCTTCTTGGCGGCCGGGGCGGGCGGCCCAGCGCCCCTTTGTGCCGGGGAACCCCCGGGGCCCGCCTTCCTCCCGGCGCTATGCGGCAAGCCCGCCTCGCCCGGTACCGCAGCGCCCGGCCCAGCGCCGCTCTGCGGGAAGCGACCGTTCCCACCCCCCCCACGCCGCCCACCCCCCCCGGGCTTGCAGCGAGCGGCTGAGTCACGTTTCCCCAGAACGAGCCGCGAAGAGGATGCCCTGCCAGGGGAAGGGGAAGGTGCGGGCGACCCCACAG
>Ga0065711_1005217_pt1 | contig 20926 bp, 17 predicted proteins | sample Hoacrofraction12_FD_59098 | JGI IMG/M metagenome (GOLD analysis project Ga0065711, IMG submission 59098) | Hoatzin crop microbial communities from Cojedes, Venezuela - Epithelial fraction 12 v2 (version 2) | ecosystem: Host-associated > Birds > Digestive system > Esophagus > Crop | place...
TGTGGAGTCTTCTTCTCTGGAGATATTCAAGACCCGCCTGGACAAGGTCCTGTGCAGCCTGCTGTGGGTGACCCTGCTTTGGCAGGGGGTTGGACTGGGTGACCCACAGAGGTCCCTGCCAACCCCGAACATTGTGATCTGCGCTCGGCTGTCTCTCGCGCCTGGGCTGTGGAGCGTAGTACCAAAGCGAGTCACGGGCAGAGGGGTGGCTGTGATCTGCCGTGAGTTATGCTGTGCAGTTGCTGACCTCCCTGGCTTTCACAAGCTGCCTTTTATTCTCCTTCCAAGGTGATACCTCTGATTTATTGAAGGGTCTGATAGAAACAAACGCGTCTGTTTTGATGAGACTGTTTCATGCGCTGATACAACCTGCCAGCTGGCTTCTTCCAAAGCGCATTATTTATTTTAGCAGCATTAGCAGATTAGCAGGGCTGAATAAATCTGCATGTCTGAGTCGGATGAATTTTCTAAGCTCTCTGTCCATTAGAGTTTCTGTGTGCCTGCCAAAAGATGGGAAGTTCAACAAGCGGGTCGAGCGCTGGTGTGCGAGCACGACAGCCCGATATCGGCTTCCGACTGCGCTGCCAGCCCTGTCGGGATGCGGGAGCCCAGGCTGTCGCTCTGCCTCGGGGGAGAAGATAATGCTGTATGGCGAGGGTGTGTTTTACAGAAGAGGTGGCAGAATAATTAATGCTGGAAAGAGAAAATAAAAGACGTTGCTCTGGAAGCCGAGAATCATCGCTGCTGTTCGATGGAGTGTTAGAGCTGATGTGCGCTTGGCTTCTGCACTGGTGTGTGGCTGTCAGGCAGGAACGTGACCTGCTCTCTTACCGTGCGGTGTTGGTGTTAGCTTAATTAGATGACGTGTGTAGTAAGTCGAGACGGCTAGTTTTTTTCTCTCCTGTTTGGAAACAGCTTTATCAAAATAAGTGATATCTGTGGGGACATAACCGAGTGGTCCTATTGTTTGTGTGGACAGAGGAGCGTGGTCCGCTGGTAGGTGCCCCAGAATAGCATGGTAAGAGACACGCTGATGGAGGGAGCTCGTCGGTTTTCTAAGGTGTTTACATGGGGCTCTGTGGGGTTGGGATCATGTGGCTTGGTAAAGGAAATGTGGTTCAATATCTGTAATTAAAACTCAATAAAAATAAAATTGAGGGAGCTTACCAGCAGTGGTAAGTTCCTATAAATGACGTTAAGATGAATTACACCTATATTGAGTTCAACTTGTAGCTAAAGAAATGTATTAGAATGGCATTAAATCATTACATTACTATTAAGAGACTAAATCTGTATAAACTCAAATAAATCAAAAAGGCGACTGCTGTTTGAGTGATAGGCAAAGAATTTTACTGCAGCTGTGCAAATCTGTGATTTGCCAAGTACCTAATACTGAAAATGGACCAGCTTTGTACTCCTGGACACAGTGCGGGACCAGAAAGCTTTCTTCTGATACTTTTCCTGCTGGTAAATATTTTCCTCCTTCCTGTAGCAAAGCCAACAACATCAACAACGGTTTTTCCGTAAGCTCACTTTGAGTCCCTAGTGAGAGAAATTACAGCAGGCTGACTCGAGCTGCGTGCTGCAGCGCAGCCTCCCAGGACCGGAGGTAGGACCCAGACTTCAGAGCCGAGTTCTCTAGTCCGTTCAGGTGTGGTTGTTTTTAGGGTGGGAAAACTCTTTCTCCTTTGCATAAGCAATTTTTGGAATTTTTAGGGTTTCAGAATTGGTAAATCTGTAACGTTCCTACCCCAAAATACACAAAACTGGAGATTTCTGGATTCAGCTATCACTGTTTTCTGTAGGAGAATATTACTCTGATACCCGTTCTTGTAAAATTTAGCATGAAGATAATTAATAACTGCAAGTCATTCAAGATAAAGCTGCAAATCTAGTTTTAATCTTTTTTTTAAGCTTTCTTCCTTGAACTTACGCTTTAGCAGAGATAGGCTAAAAAAAGTTTAAATCATATGCTGATTTACTTGAAACATGAACCTTGAGACCCCCCCTCCTACTTTTCCATCTTTCTTTTCTCAGCGCGAGTATCTAAGTAGGAACTGCTCGTGCAAAGGCAGAGGCAGCTGCCGCTCGGTGAGAAGTGCTCTCATAGCAGTGATCAGAACGCAGCTTCGTAGATTCCTGGCTGATGCTCTCCTAGAGCCTACTCAGCACGCTGAGTGCTTTCAGTGTACATACGGGAGCCAAAGGTGTGATTCGTTCGGATTTCTCCGTGGATACGGAAGGCTAGCAGTGAGACGAGACCCTTTCCCTTGCCGCACGCTGGCGCTGTGAATTGGTGTGGGTTGTGGAGGTAAAAGCAGAGGGGTTTTTCTGTACAAAAGGCCTCTATTTGGAGAGGTTTGCTGGGAGGGCTGTTCGCTTCGTCCTAGCAAACCCTGCATGGGGGCAAGCTGAAGAGTTGACGGGTGCCTTCCTGGGTCAGCTTGTCCCTTTGGTGTCCTGTCCCAGTATTGCTCAGAACTGCTGGCTGAAAGACGACGGGACCAAAACCCTGTTAGTGCAGATCTTTATTCCTTACAGAAGGCTAGTGTAAGCTACGCTTGGAGGGCTTAAACTCCTCCATGGCCTCACAAGTAACTTTGTGCAGTTGGTTGACACCTTGAAACATGTTTTTGTTATATTTGTTCTGACATCTTCCAGGCAGGCAAGGTCTGAAAGTGGGAGTTTGCCAGCTTGCTTGTAGTTATTGGAGAGACATCTTTAGTGCTAGGAGAGCTTGATATGAACACTACCTGTTCTGCTTTCGTTATATCTGAGACAGAAAATACTAATGTCTTTTTTTGTTTCTTCCCCTCTTGCTCCCCTCAACTGTCCCAGCTTTAGTCCCCCTGTGGCAGTGCCACCGTCTCTAATCCTTGGCATCTTATCTCCGACAGGTTGGTGGGACGAAGACGGGAGTTGTGCGCTACGTGGGAGAGACGGATTTTGCCAAAGGAGAGTGGTGTGGTGTGGAGCTGGATGAACCCCTGGGGAAGAACGACGGGGCGGTTGCTGGTACAAGGTGCTGTGTGCTTCCAAACCCGGCCTGGGGCATGTTGGGTCCTACACACCTCGTCGGGCAGCAGGGGGTGAACACCGTTTGGACCTGGGAAGAATTGGGGCTGTGTGCAGCTGTGTTGGGTTGGACGGTGTGGGTTGGGAGGAAGAGTTCAGTTTTGAGTCTTTTAAGCTTTGGGATAGCTTTGGAGGGAGATCAATAGAAACCTCATTGCTGGAGCGTTTTAAAGCAGGATCAGGTAAGATTTGTAAAGAAGTAACCTGAGTGGCTTCAGGAAACAGAGGAGAGTAGGGAGAGAAGGTGACTTATAGTGGGATTTAGTTTTTGCTACAAATTGATTCTGTGATCGTATTAGCTCTGCTTTCTACCACACAGTCCCTTCATAAACTTACTTCTTGCACTATGTCTATAATTCACCCTGTCAGAACTATAGAAGATAAAGATTTTACTGTCTTTTTTCCTCAGCTTAATGTTGCTTGTTCTGTTCTTTCTGGGGACAGATTTCCAGAGATCTGAAAGAACAATTGTTGGTCGTTGTCTGTCCTGATGCTATTTCTGTAGTGTGACAGCTAGATGCTGATTGATCTTACCACCTCTGACCACATAGGCACCTCCTCTATTTTCCTTTTTAAAAAAAGCCCTTGTTAGTATCTGTAAAACTAGGCAGGGACATCTTGCAGGCTTGCTGGAAAGCTATTTCTGTTCACGTGGGAGTTAGAGAATGGAACGATTTCCAGCCTCAAATCTTGAGCTTGGGGGCGTTCAGATCTGAGTTACACAGCAGCACTTTGACCCTGCTTCAAATACAGGTGGAAGTGATTCCTTGTCCTTCACAAGTTCCATTAGTGGGAAATACTGTTGAAATCTTGGAGCTGCTTAAGGGACTCTTGCATTAGAGGTGATATTTAGCTTTGAAACTGAGGAGCTGAGAGTTTCTCCCTTGTTAGATCTCAGGTTCTGTAATAAAGGTTTCTTGTGTTGAGTCAGCCTCATTTTGTCCAGCAGCCTTGTCTTTTCATTTAAAATTAGAGAAATGCTGCCTTGTTCAATGTCAGGACAAGAAAGGAGTAAATGATTGGCAGCAGATGGCCGCCAAAAGAAAAGAACCAGGATGGTAGAGAATAAGTCATGGAGTGAGTCCAAGTCACTGCTTGCTTTACCATACACTCCAAATTACCTTGAAGCTGAATCTTCAGTGTACTCAGAAGTGATTTCTTGTCTCTGTGCATGTGGAAGGTGTGGGAGGCAGAGGTGAGTGTAAGGGTGCTCTCGCTGCCTCGCATCCTCACACCTCTGTTGCTGTGCTTTGAACACCCAAGTGCTCCACCTTGGCTGAGGTTGTTATGGTATGTGCCCTGTCTGCAAGGCTTCACTTTTGCTTCACACTTTATCAAGAGCAGGAAAAACTGAGCTCTGCAGCAGGGATGGGGGAGCAGGAGCGAAATAAGAGGTTTGGATTAAACAGGGGAGATTGAGGGAAGTCTGTAAGGCATCTTTGCCCCTTGTGTCCAGGCTGATGTTGTAGATCTTCTAGCAGTAATCGTCACTAGCTAATACAGCAGTGGCACATGTGGACTCTGCAGCTGAAGGGCTTTTCTGATTTGCACCATTGTCCCTGTTTGTCCTTTGAGCTTTCACCCAGCCTTCTAGTTTCCTTACAGTATGTGCAGATTTCAACAGCAGGGTTTTGGAGGAGAAGCCAACACAGTAAAACTGACTCCCTCCGTGCATGCAGGCACTCCTCGGACAGTCTTCCCCATCTTTGCCACTGTCACATGGGGTTCCTGATCCTGCCTTGAGCTTGTCCTGCCAGAATCCATCTGGGTAGAGCCCGCCCAGGGCTTTGAAGTCTCTGCTTTGCTGGTGGTTGCCATCTAGTGAGCATCCTTGGCCTGCCTGCCACGAGGCCATTGCTTGCTGTCGGCTATGGCAGGAGAATTGGGTCCAGAGAAACAACTCGAGGCAGTGGAGGCTGGTGAAAGTGGGAGAGCAGGTGTGTGGGCAAACAAGCGAGCGAAGGACTGTCACCATCTTTGCTGCTGCAGGTTCTCCGGCTGAGCCGGTGGTGATGACCTGGAGTTGGAGGAGGGTCACTCTGATTCTCCTGCAGGTTCAGGAAGGGCATCCAGGTCTGGATCAAGGGAAGGGTGAAGGGCCAGGGTTTCCTGAGCAGCTTGTGGTTCTCCAGTGGAGGCTGCCTGCAGGCTGTGGTTCAGTAGCAGTGCCCAAGAGGAGAAGGTTATCACTGTGGTGAGCCCCGCTCCGTACATCAGATGGGTGCTGCTGGGACACTGAGGGGTTTGCTGCATCGGCTTTCCTGTCCACAGAGGAGACTAGAGAGATGCTGGTGTGGGGATTTTTGGGGTTTTTTTTATCCACAAAGCCAAGCAAGTTCCACTTACTCGTCTCTAGTATATTAACCTTTACTTGCTGATTTTTCTGTTCTTCCTTCTCTGCCTCTGTTCCTATGGGAGCTTTTGCCCACTGCACTGCTCATGCCTTTGCTTTTGCATAGCCTGAAACATCTCAGCTACAGGCCTTGGACACTGAAGATTTTCCTACCTATTTCAAAACTTTCCTTGCTGTTTCCCACCTGCAGTTTGCACTGCTATCACAATGCCACTTTTGTTCCCTGTTTCTTTTCTGTAACGTGGGTATAGAGCTTCTTAGCACTCAGTGAGAGCAGCCTTTGGTTTTCAAACAGAATGATTTTTTTTTCTTTTTTTTTTTTTTCCCCCTGCCCAGTATTCTGGACCCGATTCCTGCTTCTGAACTGTAGAAGTTAATTGCAATCACTTCCAGTCTGGACCGAAAGAAAATGAGCAGACAGAGTGATGCAAGTTTGGGCTTGTAAAGAGCTGTCAGGGCGATTTTGAGAGGCTTAGCCTTTGGCATTGCTGTACAGCCACAAGTGCCAGTCTATGCTCAGACCTGGGCAAAGGGCTGTGCCGTGCTGTTGGTCCTCCTGTGCCTGCTTGAGAAATGATGCTGAGCAGGGTTTTGACTGGTTTGCAAGAGGTCAGACTGATTTTCTTCGTTGGGTCCCTGTTCTGCAGCAAGGTCAGCCTGTGGTATCGGTGGTTTTCCAAACCCGAGAGCCCGTGTTGGCAGCAGGCAGAGGGGGCTAAGTGATTTTGGGTTGTAGAGGGTTGGTTTTGGATGGTGGTGGGTGTTTTGTTTTTTTTTTTTTTTGAAGATCGTCATAGAAAAAATAGGCTTGAGCAGATGTTTGAAAATGAATCACTTTCTTGTCTGGCTGCAGATCAGGCTGTTCTCTGGCCTCCCAGGCACACAGAGGTCTGCCTGCGACACAGCCCTGTGGCTGCCAGCACTTAAAAGGGAATTGGAGAAGCAGCTGCTCACATCTGGAGAGATAGGACTTGTGCTAGCAAAGCTGGACTTGTATCATTTATTCATTAGGACCTTTATTTTATGTTAACATAGGACAAACTGTTATATGGCCCAGCATTTTCCCCTAACCTTGCTACAAAGCCTTTGAGAAAGATCTCTTAAAGGAGGCAGTTTTCTGTGCAGGCTGCTCCCTTGAAACAAGGGGATGCGGCGCCTGGAGATGATCTGGTTTTGCTTGCTGCAGTGCAGCTGGCCAGCTGCAGATAAACCCTGGCTGGAGCTGGTTAGCCAAAGCTCTGAAGGGGTTCCCAGGGTTTGACGCTGTGGGTTTTGGCTCATTTGTATTCTGAAAGAGGGCTCCAGAGAGACACAATCATCGGGCTCACTGCAGTTGTGGAAGAGAACTTGCACTGTAATTATCTGATCCTCCCTTTTTTACGCTTGCTTCTTTCTAAGTTTGTTTGTGTGGGAACCAGTTTCTCTGCCACCCAGAGGAGATGGCACACACTGGAATTTGCTGTAATTGTATTTTTAGCTTCAAAGTTAGGAGCTGCCATTTTCCCTTCTGTTTTGATAGGAAAGATTTTCACCCTATAGAACATTCATACAGAGCTGTGTGATTCAGATCTTTTTATTTGACACGCTTTACTACGTCTTTCTTGCAAAGCAGGGTAGAGGACACATGCAGGTGTTGGGGATGAGTGCACGTGCTCTCACTGTGCTCATGTACTGGGCTCTTTGTGCTATCCAGGCTACCAGATGGGTCTTTCCTGGCTTCTCATCAAAGTGCACAGCAAGTAGTGCGTGACAATTATCTTGGGTTTCCCTGCTTAAACACTGCAGATGAAAATATGGAGATTGCCACTACTCAAAAGTGGCAGGAAAGGAGAATAACCCAGCTGTTTCCTCACAGCAAACAATGTCACAGCAATGCACCAAGAGATGAGCTGAGGGCCGGGGTTGTGCGTTGCTTAGCAATGCCATTCTGCGAGGCTTGGGTGAGATGGATGCTCTAACACTGCTGACTTGGTGCCTCTCCTGTATCACAGGTATTTTCAGTGCCCTCCCAAGTTCGGCCTCTTTGCTCCCATCCACAAGGTGATCCGGATCGGGTTCCCATCAACTAGCCCTGCCAAGGCAAAGAAGAGCAAACGAATGGCCATGGGAGTGTCTGCCTTAACCCACAGCCCCAGCAGCTCCTCCATCAGCTCCGTCAGCTCGGTGGCATCGTCTGTTGGGGGCAGGCCCAGCCGCAGTGGGCTGGTAAGTGGCTCTGTTCACAGACTGTGCAGCCTCGATCCACTGCTTCTGTGACCTGGCTCTACACAGTGGGAGGGTTGGGGTTTTGTTTCAGCAGCTGCTCCTTCACCGTCGGTGAGGTGAGGGGAGGGAAGTGGAGCGTGGGATACTGTTACCCGCCTTACAACAGGACTCCCTCCACGGACACAAGAGTCATAAAAGACACGGAGCAATTGTGACCATTAAAGAGCCTGCACTGCTGTTTGCAATGGGACGAATCTCAGCTCCACTGTCAGGAGCAGGTTTTATATAGGATCCCTGCAGAAAAATGCCGTCGCTTCTTGTCCCGCGTGGTTGCGTAGCAGCGTGCTGCTGTACTGAACAGCTATAAAAGCTCCTACAATGACTGCGTTTTACTGCGGAGGGGTGACGCCGTCCTGGATCACATGCCTTATGCTTTGGCAGGTACTCAAGGAGGTGGACACCAGAGCAGGCAGCAATATTATTAAAAGCTCCAACGCTGCCCTAGTGCTGCATAGCCCCTGCAATCATCTTGGCTGGGGATGAGAGTGCAGTGTCCATTGCTGGGAGCGGATCCGAGTAGCCCGTACCAGTCTCCAGTTGACATCAGTCCTCCCAGCTGAGCTCACTGTTCAGGACTGCACCAGTGCAGGTCATCAGTAAAATACGTTAAAGAAGGCAGACATTACAATACATGATAATCTTTCCCAACCCAGTTCCCACCCCACGTCCTGTCCTTTGGGAAATGGTCCTTTCATGGCAGTGTAGAAGAGCAGCTGAGCTTGTGAGCAGTGTCTAGATGCTTTGCAGACTTGTTAACCCCATCTGTAAGGTTCAGAGCTGGAACTGCAGCTCTGTACAGCCTAATAAATAATCATTAGGTGTGCTGCATTACAGATTTAACAGGCGACTTTAAGCTAGTCTAGTCTGGGAAGGACATAGCTTTACCCCTGTCTCTTTTGAACTTTCTTCCAGCTGACAGAGACCTCTTCTCGGTACGCCCGAAAAATCTCTGGAACCACAGCTCTCCAGGAGGCACTGAAGGAGAAGCAGCAGCACATCGAACAGCTGCTGGCAGAGCGTGACCTGGAACGGGCTGAGGTTGCCAAAGCCACCAGCCACATCTGTGAGGTGGAGAAAGAGATTGCCATCATGAAGGCCCAACACGAGCAGGTAGGAGGTGATATGGCTTTATCACTAGCACTCAAATGTCTGTCATCCTCTGAAAGTTTCAGACCATAACGTTACCCCTATATAACTTCCTGATCTGAAACATGGGCTCTGAATTTCTGGCTTTTATGTGGAGATGGCTTCCTGCATGGTGGGTTGAGCTGAGGCTGTTTCTCTGCTCTTGCCAGTGTCACATGTGCGCTCTCTGCCCCAAGCCAGGAGCAGATAAAGGGCTGTGCCAGAAAAAGACAGTAGATAGTTTGTGCCTGGTGGATCAATACATTTGAATGTTGAAATGCAAGTAGAGGGCAAACTTGTTCCCCTTAGCTCCTCAATCTGGCCTTGGCCACTGCATTGCAGTGTTTTTTTGGTGCTATCAGACGCTGCTGAGAACATCAGCTTGGTTCATATGTCACTGCTTTTCTACCAAGAAGAGGATGTTTTTATCACATTAATAAAGTCAAGAGATCTGTAAGGAAAACAGACTGATCATATTAGCTTTTTTTGCACAAGCATTTGTACAAATTATATTTTATGCACTTGAATGCTTATAGAGAGGAGTTGCGTTTGTGCTGTTTGTCAATATGTGGCTCTGCAATGCCTACTGTTGCCCTAAATTCCTTGCTCGTGTTTGTAAATCCCAGTCAGCTACTAGGGACCAGGGATGGCACTGTGTATCTTTGTGTGGTGGGCCACACCTGCCTGTCAGAAATACAAGAGAAATTGGCAAATCAACTGTAGGCTGACATCTTCCTTGTGTATCATATTTTCCAGTAATTACCAGTAATAAATGAATTAACACAAGTCTGAAATGTCCCTCTTGCTTCATGACCAGGGCTGAATTGCTCCTGGTAACCTCAGACAAGATTTCAAAACTGTTCAGACTAAGTGCTGTAACTCTTAGTCAGAGCTGGATTCTCCAAAGGGTTCAAGTCAGAGAGGCACAGAAGCATGGATCAAATTCACAGCTGCTGGAGACTGAGCAGGTTTTTGTTTTTTGATACCTACATGCTGGCCTTTGTGGATAATCTACCTTCTTACACTAGCATCCTTTGAAACAGGTCATCAAAACCTTCTGTTCTCTTGTTCTGATGCTTTTTTAAACAACTCTATACTTCAAACATTGTTAACTTTTGTGGCTCGGGCTGTTTTTTTGCTGCAGTACGTCACGGAGGCAGAAGGAAACCTCCAGCGAGCACGAGCCCTGGTGGATGGGATGCAGAAGGAGAAGATCGAGCTGTTGAACCAGCTGGAAGAGGAGAGGAGGTAAAGCAGTAGATGGGTGTGGGGGAGGTGAAGTCATTGGGGAGGTGAGGCTTTTACCTGAGAACATCGTTCATTGGATCTAAGAAGACGAAAGTGGCTGGGAAAGCCATTTTTGGATGTCTTCTGTGGCTGCCCCCTCCCTGGAAGTGTTCAAGGCCAGGTTGGATGGAGCTCTGAGCACCCTGGGCTGGTGGAAGATGTCCCTGCTCATGGCAGGGGGGTTGGAACCAGGTGATCTTCAAGGTCCCTTCATACCCAAACCATTCTATGATTCTATGACTTGAAATGTGCTGCGTTCCTCTCTCCTGGCCACTGCGATGTGCCTGCATGTAGGGGAGGGGCGTGCTGCTTCAATAACGGGAGGTTTGGAACAATTTTGCTGCAGTTGCATATCTGATGTGACTTTTGTCCAGAGTTGGGTGTCCAGTACTGTAACTGCCTCCGTTTGCTGACAAACTGCTGCCCATCACAACTGACCAGTGAAGTATTTCCAATTAGTCTTGTACATTCCTATGTCTTGCGGCTCTTAGAGGAGACTCGATCCTATGTCATTCGGTGGGGTTACAGCAAGCTAATATATGTGATGTGAGCAGTCTTGGGTTTTTTAAAATGCTGAGCTGAACCTGCCCCCTTGTTGCAATGCAGTTGAAAGGCAGAAGACAAACCGCCAGCCAGGACCGCTCATACTTGGGACAGTAGCAGCTCTGTTTTGGTGTCAGAAGGAGCTTTATGAAAGGACTCACTTTCCTGCCAAATGCGTGTAGCACTTAAGAAAAAAAGACACCATCAGTTTCCATTCCTGGTTAGGACTTGAAGTGCTGGCGCTTCTGTGATGACCCTGATAAATATTTGACAGGCTGCTTGCGTGTCCAGGAGCATTTGGCCATGGCACACGTTGCACTGACAGTACAGTGGTAGCCAACTGTTGATCTGCCACTGCCAGTAGAAGGCCAAATAGTCTTGGTCTCCTGCTGGGCAGTGAAATTATTGAGGGTTTTGAGCCACCTTCCCTGTTGTTCAGTTCCCAACACAAAACAGGGAGAAGCAGCATTGTTCGCCTGAAGGGAAGAAAGGCTCCAGGAACATCAGTTACTCGGAGGTTTAGTACCCTGACCAAACTCAGCTGTGTCACTGTAAAATGGAATTACTCGGTAAAGGTGGGATTGACTCATGGCAAGGGTGTGGACAGTGACAAAGCCTTGCCTGCAGATGTTCTTGGCTAAAGATACAATACAGAACAATATTGGATGATGGTCAGCAGAACTGTGTGGGTTGGGCCATCCCAGACCCCTAACCTTTCTGTACAACCTGGCTTTGCTAAAGACCACTTCTTTCCCCTCTATTTGTGATGTGCGGATCGGAAGGACGTTCCTTTGGAGGAAGGGAAGTCAAACTGGAGTACAGCCTTCTGTAGCGTGATTCACCATCTCCCCACATCCCAGAGGCCACATCCATGTCATACATGATGATGCATACGTTTCCTCTCTGGATAAGAGTAAAGATCTGCTTGTCATTCTTGGCGTCCAGTTGCTCCATGTAGATAATTAAACTCTTCAGTGGGAATAGAAAGATATTTCTGTGTATTAAGTGACTGCAAACAGTGTTAAATTCAGTTGAATGATGCCCCTCTTGAGGACGAATTGTTCTTTTGTGCATAAGTCTCCCCGTTCTCCTGGTAGGCAGATCACTTTCCCAGCTCCAGGAGGCCCTTTAACCCAAGACAGCTGAGTTCTTTCCTAAATATCAACAGATGCCTCCTCTAATTAGAGGAGATTTAGACAAGAAAGCTTGTTTATGAAGTTAGATATATACACTTGTGGCTATTTTTATCTGTAATGGAATTGGAGTCCTTACATCTGGCTACCAGCTCAGCATCCTCATTATTGCCATTTTTTTAAATCAGTAAAGAGAACAAAGAGGACTGAGTTTAGCAGGAAATTGAATTATTTTGTATTGTTACTGGATTTTCTCTTCAGACTTGGCAAAAGAGTCCTAGGCACGTCTGCGTTTGTGCATGTGGTTTTATGTGCATTTATGCATGACTGTCGTATACAAGCTCTGGTGAAGGCTTTTCTGCCAGGGTAGCTCACCAGTTCCATATTGTGGAAACATGAAGCATTGCCCACACTCTGCCAAGGACGCAGAGGCTCTGATTCCCTTGGAATATTTTGTATGGACCCTGTGCATTTGGTACAGGGATTGCCCAGTGCTTAAATGCAGGATAACGAGATCGAGGTAAACCAGTGAAACATGGTCATGGTTTTGATGTTTTCGGGATCCCAGTGCCAGTGAACGATAGTTGTGCTTGGTGGGAGGTGGTGCAGCAGAAGCAGCATGTCTGTGAGCGTCTATCTTGCAAGAAGGCAAATGTTTGCTATGTGGAAAGCTTGCTTATGAGCTGTCTCCCTCGGTGGGTCTTGCTGTTTAGCTTCTGCTGAGATGTTTGTACACAAAGGTTGCCTGTATCCCTTTCCTTTCAGACTTCGGTTGTGCAGGGGAGGCCCACGTGCAATGGCTGCTTAGAAATACGGTGTTGCTCTGGATGTTACTGATCGCTCTTTGTGTCTTTTCCCCTCCCCAGGAAAGTGGAGGACTTGCAGTTCCGTGTGGAGGAGGAATCCATCACGAAGGGGGATCTGGAGGTAATTCCTAACACCCTTAGCAAAATGTGGGGTCAAAACCTGAAATTGCATGTGCGGCCTCACTGGAGTCGTTTCTTCCATCTTTTGCTCAACTCTAAACAATATTTTTTCTTTATTGATGGCTTTGGACCTGCTGGAAATGCTGTGGTATGAACTGTGAAGATTGGTCTTTGGTATGCTGCCCAGTGACTAATAACACTAGGAGCTGCCTAGAATAAATCACATTCAGCCAGCCTGGCTTTAAATGTCGCTACGAGTTGCCAAGCCATGTTACAATCTGACTGTCTGAATACATTTCAACATATGTTTTTCCACTGTAGAAATGAATTGGCTGCTCAGTCACTGTCCCTGCGGTGTCCTGTTACTAGCAGCTAATGGGCACGCACAGTCTCCCAGTCAGATGCTGTTCTGTTCCAGCCGAAAAGCCGCGTATCGTTTGATCTGCAGTGTCCTCGTGTGGAGTCCTCTGCCCGGGAGCGTGGGGTTGGGCACTAGGATACCCTGTCATTGGGAAGGGCTGTTGCTCAGAGCAATGCTGCTGTGGTGAACATTGTACAAACTGGAAGTGGCATTGGGAGCTTGCCCTTGAGTGGGAGACTTTTCTGTGTGGGGAAAAAAGGCAAAAAAAATGTTTTTGTGAGAGCAAGGCTCTGCTCTACATGTGTAAATTGGGACTTTCTTTTATCTTTAGCTAGAGCACTAGGTTGGTAACAGCCAGAAATTTCAAGGGAGCTGCTTGTGTGCTTCACTGTCAGTCATATCAATAAAAGCCCAAGAAAATGGGAAAACTAGGCAATGGAGTATGTTGCTATGGCTTTGACCGTCTTGGCATAAACCTCTCCTCTTTGTCCAGAAGCTGGAGCAGAGTAATATGTTTGACAGGGTATAAATCAGCAATGCACTGATAGCAGACCTTTGCTAACGGACAGCAAGTGCAGTTTCTGCCTAGTGTGTGGGTGCAAAATCAGGTTTCTGTTGATTCCTGAGCTTAGCTGATAGGTTTCACCAGTGCTTTAGAGAAGGGCGATTGATCCGTCACTCCCTTTGAGAGCAGTGAATTGTCCCTGTGTAAGCCATAAGTGTTTAAGCCTGGCTGTGGAGTAATGGCAATGGGACCAGGGTTAGCTAGCAGGTATATTTAGATATATTTAAAAATAAAAGCCACTACGTTTTAGCAAGGTGGTAAGCTGCTGTGACACAAGTGCTCCTATAACTGCAGGTCCCAAACTGAGGATAGATCTGATTTTCATTTGGGCTGGGAAGGAGTCGCTTTGCAATGGACGTGTGACCAGCATCTTGCAGGCTGCAAGGGTCCTGTCCCCACTCCATGTTCGTCTGTACAGAAGAACAAACAACTTCTTAGGGAAGAGTCATGGAGCAGCTTGGTTTCCTGCAATCCAGAGAACTGGGATATTCCCCCATGGGTCCAACACCAGGGACAGCACAGACACTGTCAGAGGGCTTTGCCGTGGTCAGTTTTAACATTCTGCCTTGTCTGATTTGGGTGCTCAGACGGAATGATTGACCCACTGGAGTTAATTCTCACCTTCCTGCTTTGTTGTGGAGACAGTTAGGATTTCCAGAAGCAAGTAATTCACTTAAAGAAAAAATCTCTCATTGGGAGTCGGAGGATATGTGCTCCTCTTGCTGCAGTGTATTTCCTGGGAAATGGCTGTCCCTGGTATTCTTCATGTAAAATCACAATGAATTCAACCAGTGGCTGCTAGCACAGCCCTTCGCATCCCTAGCTAGAGCTCAACTAGCCACCTGAATACCACAAGCAAAACCTGGTGACAGCTGTCTCCCCTCCTCTGGTCTTGCAGTCCTCTTAACACCAGCAGCCCTCTTCTGAGTACTCGGAGAAGAATGTTTATCTTGCACTTAACAGCCAGTAACAGACATGATGGTAAGAAAAGATTTTGTCCTCTGCGGTCCCTGGATTTAGGTTTCTGCTGAAGGGCTAGGCTCATCCACATGGTATTTCTCATAATATCATATAGTTTTTGAACAAGGCTGGGACTCTCAGGTGTTGAGCATGGCAAGCAGCATCCCTAGAAGTGATATGGCCAAAGAAATCGGCGTGTCTGAAGCCTGGAGATGCGGATCCAGTTTTTGGACCTCTGATAGAGAAGGAGGATTGCGAATTTAGCCTTGAAATGTAGTTGTGAATTCAACCCATTTTTGATCCTAGTTGGCAATGCTGATGCTATATAGTGCTTCAGAGGTGAAAAGCAATTGCAGGATAACAGAACCTTTTAAGAAAGGCTTCTTATGGTGAAAGACTGTTGTTATAGGAAATACTAACCTCTTCAAGGAACTGTTTCATGCTCATCTTCTGGAATCTACCTCATTCCTTGAACACCAGAGGGAGGTCAGTTTGTGGTTCATGAGTAGTACTTTAAGGCTAATAGCAAGAAGTAAGTCTAAAATTCAAATCTGAACTTCCTCACAGCACAGGAAAAACTGTGGATTTGAGGCTCTGAGTCATACTGGCTAAGCGAAGCAATTTGCATCAAATAAGAAAGAACACGAGACTTGATGTGAATCTTAAATGAAGCTACAGTGAAGGACTGTAAAACAGTTGATCGAAATTTCTTCCCTGATTATTTTTCCTGTTTTCATGTGTTTTTCCAGACTTGGAACATAGTAGATTTGGTAGATACTGAGCAAGCTTGGCTTGGAACTTGACTATCAACCTCGGGAGTCTTGAGAAAGTTTCTTTGAGAGATTCAGAGATGAATTTTGTAGTAGGTCAGCATCTTCAGGTAGCCAATATCTGACATGCTGCCACCAGTTAAGGTAATGTCAAAAGTTTGTGTTGCTGAAGTTTCAGTTGGGGATTTTGAGTTAGTGTAAATTGAGGAAAATTCATTAGTGTCAATGGAATAATTATCCCAGTAAGTAAAATCAAGCCTGGAGCTCCATCTTGAGACATGATTTTTCGTCCTCACAGAGAGCAGGGAAAACCACTCTGTACAAAATTAAATTCTTTTGTTTTTCTTACTAGGTTGCATGCAGCCAACGTTTGGACTTCAGTGGTATTATTTGGGAGTCTTGATAATGATTGGGTTTGTGAGACCACATCCTTTTTTCCTACTTCAGGGATCAAATAGACCACATGAAATACAGAGCAGTCTGAATGTATCTGGCAATTGAGATCTTGACCTCAATACATGGATGATGCCTTCCAAACTATGAGAGAAATGGATTTTTACAAACTTCGGTTTCCATCCTTTGTACACAACTAACCAAAACTTGCTTTATTGTAGGAAAGGGCAGAAAATCACTAAAACTGATTCCAATAGAAAGAGGGGGGGAACAAACAATTATATGGAAAATGAAGGGCAGAAAATGGGGGTTAAGAAAAAAAAGTTCTGATCAGGTTTGTGTGGTTTTTGGTAGGTCCAGTTTAATTCAGAGGAAGATGTTGGTTTTGTAAGCTAAAAAAATGCGAAGGCCAGAGTCTGCATGCATTTTCCCATGTCTCCTCTCCTCTTGTATTTATGGGAAGTTATACATGATATTAGAGTGGTCGTTGTGGAGTCCTGAGGTTTGCCACCAAGTGCAGCTATATGGTACTTCTGCTTCAAAAGTGAAGGGCAGCAAAGCAATGCTCCCAGTCAATGCTCCTGGATTTGCCAGGTTACAGAAACTGCTTGTGCTTAGTTTACTCTGCTTTTTAAAAAACAAAAAAGCAACAACAAAACAGACAAACAGTTCTGTTTTGTGTACAAGGCTGTTAGTCTTCGTGTGCAAAAATCACTTGGTAATTAATAGCAGCCCTATTTAAACCTATAACACTGATTTATAGAACAGTTTGGGATCTAAATTTCCTTGACTTTATTTCAGTGCCATGTATTTTTGGTTCTAGCAACATGCTGTGTACAGTATGACCTGCTTTTTGTTTCCCCACCTGGTACAGGGTTCAAGCTGTCTCCAGAGCAAAAAGGGGATGGGAACTTCCAACTCTTTTCAGTTTACCTTGTGATTCTTCCTGAGGAGACAGGTGGAGAATCATTGCAAGGCCTTTGCATTCTCATGGGTGGTGCAAGGGTCTTATACTGGTGGTCTGCAGCGGTGGGAGCTTTGCTTTTTAGGAAGTGTCTTCAGCATAGTCTTGTTGCAGGAAAACACCGAAGCAACTTTCTAATGCAGAGGGAGGTTTTCCCATCACAGATTCCATTTTCTACGAATACCATGTAAAATCCCGTAGTGACCATTTTCTGTTTGGTTGGATTTTTCCTGCTTGTTTTGATCTTTATTCTTCTCCTGTTGTGAACTGCCTTTCCTTGTCTTGTACACTGAAGATGATGTTGCAGCCTTCTCTCTCCCTCTCTTTCTCTCTCTCTCTGCCACCCCTTCCCCTTTTCCCGTCTCCGCTGTTCTTCTTTTTCTCTGTGTGTGACCAGACTCAGACGCAGTTGGAGCATGCCCGAATACGGGAGCTCGAGCAGAGCCTGCTGTTTGAGAAGGCACAGGCTGAAAAACTCCTCAGAGAATTAGAGGACACCAGGGTAATCGACCCCCACTTGCCCTGCCTGCAGAACAGCGCGCTTGCCCCCTGCGTTGATGCTCATGATGCCTTGCTTTGGGTTTCGTTTTTTTGGGGGTTGTGGGATTGATTGGTTTTGGCTTAAATTTAGGCTGCCCTGATATTTTGTTTGTTTTTTTTTTTTTCTTTGCTTTCTCTCCTGGAAATGGTAGTACGATGTGATTTCTAGCTTTGCTTCTTGTGTGGGGATTTGTTTCTCAGATTGAGTTTGCTTCTCTGCCCCATGCCACCATTTGACACACGAGATCGTCACAATTCATCATTCAATTAACATGCCCGAATAATACCTGCACCCTGCACAATTCATTCTGCCTCGAGGCTCCCCCAGGCTGTAACAGCACATAACACTGCAGTCAGTGTTCCCTTTGTCCCCCCTCCAGCTATGGGAGCTGCCATCTGAAATGGAAGATGCTGGTGAGTGCACGTGGACCAGCTCTGATCCTTGGCCATGCCTGAAACAGGACAGGCTGCCCAGATGAGCAACACACCTGATCCTAAAAGCAGCGAGATGTGGAAAGGGCTTTTTCATGTTGGTGTGGTGTGGGAAGCGGAGAACTTGCCTACAGTGAGGTTGCTCCTCAGCAATGGATTTGTTAGAGCTGTAGAAAACCCCAACGGGGGGGTGTCCAAAAGGGCTGAATGGTTTGAGTGCCCCTGTGCCCATCAAAAGTAAAAAATACCGAGCCTCTTGGGCTGATGGGTAGTGGGGAGAACGGCAACTGAAGTGAAATGTAATTGATCGCTTCTGTTTTGGCACTGGAAGATCTGCTTGGTTTGCTTGTTTCTTCTGCCTTTTTCTAGCATTTCACCTAGTCAAATCTCCTGCTCCATCCATAGCTGCAGCACCCTGAACTCCCTGTGACTAGCAGGTAGTTCAGCCCTGTTAGGTTATATTCAGATCGTAAGACATCGATCCATAGCCCTGCTGCTCAATGTTAACCATGGCCAGATTTATTGTCTTACATCCTCTAGCCTTCTGTGTTGTTTTTACTTTGCTAAGAAACTCTAACAAGTACTCATGTGTAAAAATCCCTTTTCCTGTTTACACCAGGGTAAATAAATTACGATGCAGAAGAGAGGTCTGTAGGCTGAGGATTGCTGAGCAATAAAGGAAACGTGATACGCTTAATGCTGGTTTCAGTGCCTGTGATATTCCTGCATGTGCAGTCACATTGCCTCTGTGCATCATCTGGCAAGATGCCTAGCATGGAAATATAATGCCCTTTCAGGACATTATTTTTCATAAACCACTGTTGCTCTCTAGCGAATTTCAAGGCTTATTTCAAAGATGTGTGTTTCTCTGTGGGAAACGAGGTTCGTATTAGAAGAAACAAATTGCAATTGGCACAAGGATGTAACTGTTAGAGTTATTGGTGATAGTTACCCTGGTGCAAAACTGTACTCAGATTGGAGGGTGCTGGGTATTCTTTTCCTGTTTATTTGAACTTTGACTAATGTACTTTGGATTTACTTCCACTGGAGCACACTTACTAAGAGGAGGGATGCAGCGATGAGAGGGGGGGACTGACTTTGTCTTCTCTGTCATGTTGCAGTTGACCACGGTAGCGGAGAAGTCCAGAATCCTGCAGCTGGAGGAGGAGCTGAGCCTCAGGCGCAGCGAGGTGGATGAGCTTCGGCAGTGCCTCAGGAGCTCTCACCAAGCAGAGACCCCTGAGCACAACCTTGGGTTGCAGTCGGAGGCTCTTCGTCTACGAGATCAACTGCTGTCTGCCAACAAGGAGCACCAGAAGGAGAGCAGCCAGCTAAAGGAGAAGTACGAGAAGACATTAAGGAAGTACCAGCAGGAGATGGAGAAGCTGAAAGCTGTCAATGAGAAGTATTCACAGGAAATTGTTGACCTAAAGCATAAAGTTCAGCAAGCCACTAATGAGAACATGGGGCTCATGGACAACTGGAAGTCCAAGTTGGACACGTTAGCTTCTGACCACCAAAAGTCTCTGGAGGACCTGAAAGCCACATTGAACTCAGGCCCTGACACCCAGCACAAAGAGATTGTGGAACTGAAGGCAGTGGTGGAGAGTATAAAGATGGAGCACCAGCTTGAGTTGGAGAACCTGAAAGCAAAGCATGACATTGAGACAGCTGTTCATATAAAGGAGAAAGAGAGTCTCAAACTGAAGTTGCAGGAGGCTGTGGATGAAGTGGAAAAAAGCAACAGCAACTGGAAAATGCAACTGGAAACCAAAAGCAATCAGCACCTTCTTGAGCTCCAAGATGTGAAGGACAAGTGTCGAGATGCTGAGCTGAGGGTGCATGAACTGGAGAAACTTCATAGTGAATATACAGACCAGACACAAGCAATAGCTTTCTTGAAAGAGCAGATTTCTTTGGCTGAGAAGAAGATGTTGGACTATGAAACACTGCAGAAAACAGAAGCCCACAGCAAACAGGAGATCCACAGATTGCAGGAAAAAGTGCTTGTCTTAGAGAACAAGCTGCAGTCCATGGAGGCCCTGCATCCTTCCCAGCATGCAAATGTATGACTTCTGGGTCATTCCGCTTGTTTGTTATCGCTGTTAGTAACCCTTCCTGGGAGCAGCCTTCAGCTGCTGCCTTGTGCAATTTTATGAGGCTTCTCTGCCTCAGAGTACCTGGATGTTTTTACCTTACATTGACAGTGCTTTGTCTGCACTGCATCTCCATGCTGAAGGTGTCTTCCCATTTCTGAAAGCCAGTATAGTGGCACAATTAGAAGAAATAGGAGTCTAGAGAAGCCAGTTGGCCACAGCTAAGGTTGAAGGCACATTAGTACTGTGGCAGCAGAATAGGGCTATCAGCTGCACAGGGTCTAGTTGGAGGCCTGGAACTAGTGGTGTTCCCCAGGGTTCAGTACTTGGCCCAGTCTTGTTCAACTTACTCATCAGTGATCTGGATGAAGGGACAGAGTGTACCCTCAGCAGATTTGCTGATGACACAAAACTGGGAGGAGTGGCTGATACACCAGCAGGCTGTGCTGCCATTCAGCGAGACCTGGACAGGCTGGAGAGTTGGGCGGAGAGGAACCTGATGAAGTTCAGTAAGGGCAAGTGCAGGGTCCTGCACCTGGGGAGGAGCAACCCCATGCACCAGTACAGGCTTGGGGCAGACCTGCTGGAGAGCAGCTCTATGGAGAGGGACCTGAGTGTGCTGGTGGATGACAAGCTGACCATGAGCCAGCAGTGTGCCCTGGTTGCCAAGAAGGCCAATGGGATCCTGGGGTGCATTAAGAAGAGTGTGGCCAGCAGGTCAAGGGAGGTTCTCCTTCCCCTCTGCTCTGCCCTAGTGAGGCCCCATCTGGAGTACTGTGTCCAGTTCTGGGCTCCCCAGTTCAAGAAAGATGAGGAGTTACTGGATAGAGTCCAGCGGAGGGCTGCGGAGATGATGAGGGGCCTGGAGCATCTCTCCTACGAGGAAAAGCTGAGGAAGCTGGGCTTGTTCAGCCTGAAGAAGAGAAGGCTGAGAGGGGACCTTAGAAATGCTTATAAATATCTTCAGGGCGGGTGTTAGGAAGATGGGGCCAGACTCTTTTCAGTGGTGCTCAGTGACAGGACAAGGGGCAACGGGCACAAACTGAAGCAGAGGAAGTTCCGTCTGAACATGAGGAAGAACTTCTTCCCTCTGAGGGTGACGGAGCCCTGGAATAGGCTGCCCAGAGGGGCTGTGGAG
>Ga0065711_1036497_pt1 | contig 20926 bp, 11 predicted proteins | sample Hoacrofraction12_FD_59098 | JGI IMG/M metagenome (GOLD analysis project Ga0065711, IMG submission 59098) | Hoatzin crop microbial communities from Cojedes, Venezuela - Epithelial fraction 12 v2 (version 2) | ecosystem: Host-associated > Birds > Digestive system > Esophagus > Crop | place...
AGTTCCATCTGAACATGAGGAAGAACTTCTTCACTCTGAGGGTGACAGAGCACTGGAACAGGCTGCCCAGGGAGGCTGTGGAGTCTCCTTCTCTGGAGATATTCAAGACCCGCCTGGATGGGGTCCTGTGCAGTCTGCTGTAGGTGACCCTTCTTCAGCAGGGGGTTGGACTAGATGACCCACAGAGGTCCCTTCCAACCCCAAACGTTCTCTGACTCTGTGCGTACTGATTAAATGCTGTCTTCAGCTACAGAAGGGAGAAATCAATTGGACATTTGTGTAACTGTTAGCACTGCTTCAGAACCACTAAGAGTTTATGCTATGATTTTCTTGTTCTTTACAATAATTGCACTTACAATACCAAACTAAATTCAGAGTGTCTGTCTTTCTCACAATGATAAACAAAATTCAGAGTCTTTCCTATTAAGACAGCTGTCAGGCTGCACTCCGAACCTGTTAAAAAGTTGGAATCAGAACGTGGTGTAACCTTTATCCCACAGTCACAATGAAACTTTCCATACTAATGGGAAAGCTGTTTTGTGAAGACAGATTTTCTCCTTACGAGGTAAGCTCATGACTGACCGTGCAACAAAGCTCAGAAAGACCTCAACTTCACTGAAAACATCAGCATTTTCCTTCTCATAGCATGACTCACCCTCATCTTACATCTACACTTACGGAATACTAATGCACTAAAATCATGCAAAATCATACAAACTTCTCCCCCCCTCCCCTGTATGAGCAAAAGAGGAAGAGATATCCAAAATCCAGCAGTAATGATTCAAGTCACATCATCTAGTGTATTCTGTGAATGCTGCCCGCTACTGGTATAACCACATGCCCGACAGAACACCAGCAAGCGCATTAGGAAAGCACCCCTTCCAGAAGGAAGGTGCCGAAGGCAGCTCATCCAAAGCCTACAGGCACAAGGGGGATGTCTCACAAGTCATTTCTGAATGAGTTCTCTGCTAGGGACCTGTATCTGGAGCCCCATGGACTTCATTCCGCATTCACTTCAACTTGACAAGGCTCCCGCTTCAGTTTGAGGGTGAAGGAAATGGCAAAGTAAATTAAACTCTACCAAGCTAACAGAGATTCAAACAAAATGAGATCACATGATGTTTTTATTTATTTGAGATCTCATCTGGTGATTACTTCCAGGGTTTTAATGCGGTTTTCTGTGGTAACAGATATTCCACAATGGAGTCTGAGCACTACAGAGAGCACTTAAATACCGGGTTTACATATAAAATTAACTCTGTCCTATTCACAAATATTAATATCCGTGTTGAGGGCATGTGATGCTACGGGGCCCTAAAAGTCAATAGCTACAGGGTGGTATATCTAACTATCTTGATTTTAATTGCTACCAGACTTTTACTCCAATTTCTTATCCCAAACTTACCCAAACCCAAAGGTTTTTAGTTACTCTGTAAATTAAGTGATTCAGATAAGGAATTAATTGCAATATAATTAGATACTTATAGACATTTAAATACTAATTGAAGGCCTTACCTGAAACTAAGTGCTACTGATTTTTCTAATGAAAAGGCAAACAAAAGACAAAGAAAGACAAAGAAAACTATCAGGCTTTCTTGGATATTTTAAGCAGCCACTTTGTACATTGCTCTGGGATCTTCTTGCTAAAAAGAAGACTTCACAGTATTTTCTCATGGAAGATGTCTACAGAAAGAGCACTGTGGATTTAAAATAATGGATATCTTAAAAGTTACAAAAACAACCTCTAAGGAAAATACTTGCCCTGAAGAACTTCATGGAAATTAAACAGCATTATGATTATGAACTGCGGGAACAAAAAAGTGCAGTAAAGTTCTTCCAGTAATCATAGAATGCTTTGGGCTGGAAGGGACCTTTAGAGGTCATCTAGCCCAACCCCCCCTGCAGTGAGCATGGACATCTTCAACTCGACCAGGTTGCTCAGACCTGTCCAACCCAGCCGTCAATGCTTCCAGGTATGGGGCATCTACCACCTCTCTGGGCAATCTGTTCCAGTGTTTCACCAGCCTCATAGTAACAAATGTCTTCCTTATATCCAGTCTAAATCCAGCCTCCCTCAGTTTAAAGCCATCACTCCGTGTCCTGTCACAACAAGCACTGCTAAAAAGATAGTCCCTATCTTCCCTATAGGCCCCCTTTAAATACTTAAAGGTTGCTGTAAGGTTTCCTCAGAGTCTTCTCTTCTCCAGGCTGAACAGCCCCAATTCTCTCAGCCTTTCCTCATAGGAGAGGTGCTCCAGCCCTCGGATCATTTTTGTGGCCCTCCTCTGGACCCACTCCAACAGGTTGATGTCTTTCCTGTGCTGAGGGCTCCAGAACTGGATGTAGGACTCCAGGTGGGGTCTCACCAGAGCAGAGTAGAGCGGCAGAATCCCCTCCCTTGCCCTGCTGGCCACGCTATAAACAATAAACAACTACACAGTATGTAATTTTCTCTGTGGAGCCTATTTTATTAACCAAACAGATGCAAAGAAGCAATTGTAGTATTTTAATGGCACTGCACATGCTACCAACGTAACAAGAGAAAATGAATTTCACTTACCTCAGTTTTGCATTTGTACTTTTTACTAAAGACTTATTCCCAAAACACACTGGCATATGAGAAAGCAGAATCTGAGTCTAGAATATTTAGTAATTTAAAAGTGTATCATTATCCCTTTCCTTGAACTTTTCAATTATTTGTAGGGCCATAAAACACCTCAAAACTGAGGGACACAGATCTATCTTCTGACAACTGTTTCCTATATTATCATATCTCATAAAGTACCCTCAATTTTCTCAGTAGCAGTGTAAGTGAACAGCAAGTTTCTCTTATCTTTAAAGTGAGAGCAGGAGGAAAAGGGACAGTATTGCCATCACATTCCTTTTAGAGAAAAAGAAAAAAAAAAAAGAAAGGCAAAATACATTATTATACCAAAGAGTTAAGATTATTTCCTTTGAAATTGCTCAGGAAGTTACTCAAATGACATTACACAACAAGTGTACCTCTAACAGCATTTGTCTTTTCCATCAGTCATAAATAATATAAACTGTGCATGTCATTCCCTTTGGCCTTGTATGTCAACATAAAAAGAACGAATTATTATAAATAATAAAGAAATAAAAGACTTCTGTTTTACTGGCACTTTTCCTGAATAGATATCAATGTATTTTTGAAAATATCTACAAAGATAATGTTACCATTTTGACAGATATAAAAAAAAAAAGACAATGAAAAGTATAATAACTTAAATGTTACTCAACAGACCAAGGATATATTCATACACATCTGAAGTATTCTGAGAATTAAATCTCACACACTACCCACTAATTTAATCACATCTGAGTGAAGGAACACTCTGGATTTTTGATACGTTTTGGCCCAGAACCCAACAATATTTTTACATTCATAAGTCCTTGCTAGTTCTCTTCAGTGTATTTTTAAATTGAAAGCTCTTATTCACATTACGCTTACATAATATAGACCTGCATCACAGCAAAATCTCATCTGGTTCAAAGTAATAAAGTACCCTGCACCTCTACAGAGTTAATTGCCTGCTACATCTGGTATTTCTGATCTAATATAAAGGCAAAAACAATTCCAAGACCAGCGTGCCTAATAACCAGTTTTCCCCTTTCAGCAGTCTCTTTCAGTCAGCTTCCATTTTGCGTGCATTTTTAAATAAAATACTTACTCCGACACAAGGCACCTAGATTTGCTTTTCAGATTTCATAAATAGGGAATTTTTCTCTAGTGCTTCTTTCTGACCTGACATAAATCCATAAACTTTCAGCAAGAACAGCATGCACACATATATAAAATAGAGTAAGAATCTGGATAATCAGGCACCCATCCATATCAGCTAATGTGCAGTAGGACGCCAGGGTTTCCAAAAATCACAGATTAATCATCAGACACAAAAAGCATGGGAAGCCTACACTATGTTGAGATCAAGGGCCTTATGTTATCAAGGTAACACTGAGTTTTCCCATGCCAAAGATGAGGACAACCAAACTCACTGCAGCAAAGAGGGAGAGCTCTGCAGGAAGCAGTGGTGGGATGAGTGCTGGGCAATATTCAGTACAGGTCTTGAAAAAAGTCAGAAAAACTCCAAGTATGCTAGACTACCCAAGGGGGTTAAAAGCTGCACACTTTGTAGAGAACTTCAGAGGCTGTAAGTTTTTGTCAGCGATATCTCTACACCCCTTCCTCAGATACCTTTCATTACCAGGCTGCAATGAAATTCTAAAGCCTTATTCTATTCCATCACTTATAAAATATGTAGACATACCATTTGTCTCAAAAAAATATCATTCTTGTTCCATGTCAGCAATCTTCAAATATTAAAAAAAAGATTCTGACTGTAAGGAAGTGAATTTTCTTCCAGATATGTCCAATAGCAAATGACTAAAATTTCTATTAGCATATTTTTCTAGCATCTTTCCCATTACAGAATGAGAAGTGACGAAAAGCATAATGGAGCAAACATAATGCAAAATTCTTCACAGCACACTGCTTTCTAAGAAGCAGTATTTAGATGTTTTTAAAAGCAAAGAATAACAAAATTACCTTTCTCCCTCTTCCCTCCCACAAAGCACTCCAGAAATAACCCGAAACAGAGACACCTGGAATTGTACAAAGCCAAACGGAGAGAGAAAAAAAAACAAACACCACAAAACAAATACTAAAAGTTTTCCTTTTCTCATATTCTCAGATTTGCAGTTGTTGGGTGTCGCGTGGATACATCCTGACCGCCATTTAAAAGCCAGTGCCAAGTAAGACGCTGGCTAAAACCACTGACTTGACTCCTCCATGCTCCTGACAAACGAATAAGCCACTGCCCACTGGACACTTCTGTTCCATTCCACTACACCTCGACACACAGAGCGAAGCCCAAGCTGACTGAAAAACTTCATCGGGAAATCCTAGGGTCAGTCTCTAGTTTTTCTCTGTCCTTATTCAATTGAGCCTTCAACAGCCTCTAAGAAATAAAGTTCAGGGCTTCAGGATTTTGTTCTGCTTGGCACCTAACTTTAAATTCTGAAGTCACCAGGACCACAGTAACCTCAGGAAACAGAAAAATTCTGCTTTCTTCCTCTCTTATCCCTGCAACTGGAGTTAAGGACTGTAAAGGGTTTTTTAGTCTGTGTTTTTTACCCTCAAAACTAAGAACATTAGTCTTAGCTTTCTTTTAAGTTGCTCTTTTGCCTTCTTCCGATGGGAAATTGGAGAAAAATACTGATTGTGTTGAAACGCTTGAAGAATTTATGTGAATGTCTGCTTTCATAATGGTGGAGGGACCAGAACCAAAGCAGCAGACAGTATCAAAGGGAGGGAGTTTAAAATTGTGCCAAGTGCTGCCAGCAATGTACAAAATCACTTTTAAAAGCTCAGTTAATTAAGTATCAGAATAATAGACCTTTTGTATTCATGTAACTCAATAACATTTTCATTTAAAATATTTATTAAGCATCCTTTGTGTTCATTTGCGTTCAAAGATTACAAAGAAAATGACAGCAGTAATGTTTTCTCTAAATGATCCTTGCCCATTATGACTTATTGCCACCCCTCTTTTACGCATATGCTTAAAATAAGGCCAGTTTCTGTGAAGGTAATTAAAGAAATGATAACGGACTTACTCTCATTCTCTTGTGATATTTCTTCTCCCCAGACTATAACACAAAGACTTCAGAAAAATGCAGCACACTGCTCATTTTTATGTGGTGACTACTATCATAGTCATGTTAATGCAATCACATTATTTACCATCTGTTCTTTGTTTAGCCAAAATAGATTTTCTACATAGTTCATTTGGACACTTGAGACAAATAAGCTATTTATTCCCATCAGTTTAATGTTTCAGCTACTAGAATTTTAAAAAGAAAATCTTTTCCACAAGAAAATGTGTTCGCAGATATTCTCTGATGTAATATATTTCTGAATAATGGTACCTTGTTTTATTGCCACCTTTTAAAAAAGAAACTACTTATGTTCTTTGCTCTTTTTCCAGGTCTTAGATTGTAACACAAGAGCTTTAAAAGATGCTTAGTGCTGCATTTCCAAATTAACTCTGACAAACAACTTTTCCAAGTTGACAAGTTTCTTGGATCCGCTTATTTGAGAGAAGAAACTGTTCTTATAACTAAGTAACAATCACATTAAAGGAGAATCAGGGCCCACAATACACTGCTCAAGAAGCTGTGATAGAAAGGTTTTATGCAGAATATTTGATACGTAGATGAGAAGAGAGAAGCATTATAAATAAGGAGTACCTGATTTGACATCTTCCGATTAAAAAGAAATAAAAAAAAACAATCAATGATTGTGTAAATTGATGCAGCAGAGTGCTACACAGCAGGAAATGAGAGAGAAGGAACTGAACCTGAGGCTTGACAGGAGCATGGCCAGGAGTGTGCGTGAACAACAGGGTAGCCAACAATTACATCTGTCTTCTTACCAAAAACCTCAGGACTACCTTCTTTAAAAGCTGCAGCTGGAAGGGGGACTGTTGTATTTCAAATGATAAATACAAATGAAAATAGCAGAAATGGAAAGGACTGACTACAAACAAAAATACTTTTACAGGATTTATCTTAAGATATTTCTATCTCTAGGCACTAGATAATTTGTAACTTTTGTTAAAAGGGGGATATTATTTTCCATCACCACTGTCTTATTTAACAGAACTGATTCATACATACATTTATTAACATGTATGTCATACTACAGATGTACCATTTTACAGCATATAAAGATGCTGATTAACATCATATATGATATCCAAGTCTTGGATTCAGTGTACACTTGCCTTGAAAAAGCAATTTCCCCTCTGCACATTTAGGTTTTGTCACAGCCAAACAGGTGTGCTACAATTTGAGTACTTTGAGGCTCAGATTGCTGCAATCCCTATCTTGTAACATTCAATCACCTCACTTCTCCAACAAAACAGATGATATAATGCAATTCATACATACAAAAAGGTTCAGTATCACTCAAGTTAACTATTGCATAATAAAATGAGAATTAAAATGCAAGCTATCATCATTTTAAAACCTGCATGGATCAAGAAATATTGAGAATTCATTGACAGTTTGTTCAGGCAAAACGCAGTACTGAGTAAACAAGAGGCCAAAAGAAGAGCCTACATGCATTTCTTTATAAGGACGAAAGAGTCCCAGTTTCTCTGAAGTGACTCAAGTGATTTCATATCCTGCGGTCTGCACCATACTGTCATTGCATAGTAGTTGTATAGCATTAGATAAATTTCAGTGCTTTTTTGTTTTCTAAATCTAAGACGCAGTGAATGGCAGAAGACAGATTCTGGGAGTGAACCTTTGAGAAAGTCTGCAGAGAGCTGATACTTGGCCTCAAATGAGTGATTCTAGTTCCCTGTACCATTTTATTAATATTGAAAAAATGCAACAACAATATGAAATTTCTTGGTTTATCAATGTTTTTAACCAATTAGTAGGAGCAGTATCACTCAAGAATAATTTTTAAGCTTCAGGTCTACTGGTTTTGACGTATGTTTTTCACTTGTTTGGCTTGCTTGAGCTAGTGTTGTAACTATTTTGGGTAGACATTCACTTTCCTTCAAAGCCGTTTAAGTCATATTGTTAGAACCATCAAGATGGATATTTCACAATCAAGTTATGAAATTGGTTTATACAGCAGAGCTTCATTATAGCAGACAGATGGTGAATAGACAGACCAAATTCCAGTTTCGATCATAACTTTCTTATTCCATTTCTTAAGCAAATTCCACTGAACGTTAAGTTTTTCATTAAATAGTTTATCCCAGGTATTTAAAATTATGTAACTAAGCTGAGGTAAATTCAGCTGAAAGAGAAAATAATTGCCATAAATTGCTTTCATATCTCTGTTCTCTACACTTGTCTACACATACAAAATTTATGGCCAGGCTATGCCGTATTTTGCTATTGAAAAATGCCAAAACCTAATCAATAAACTTAAGACTTGGGCTACTGACAACCAGCTGAAGTACCCAGGTCTAGAACTCACTTTCTGGTTCACTGAGATCTGCTCTTTGTAGGTATTTACCCCAGAACATCAGCCCAAATACATCTCATGTGCACCATAACCCCCAAAAGACCTCACAGTATGTTTAAATCTTAAGGCACACAACAGAAATAAAGCAAAATCAAACATCACCAACTAATGTGGGAGAGATTAAGAGAATACACTGTACCCTTCCCTTCGTATTACAAAATATAAATTGAAGTTGCACAGATGACCACAACCTGCAGAAGGAGAAAAAAAAAAAGACAAGAGTCACAGGACAAGGAGGCAGAAAAAATAAGGCAACAGTGCAAACTGCAGCACAGCACTTCATTCTGCGGGTCATCTGGAGACCTCAACCTTCTTCAAAGTTTCAAAGGAGGTAAAGAAAACTCCAAGAAACCAAAGAGGTCATCAAACACAAATCTGACCTTTGCAAGATGCTAGCAGGCATCTGAAGTGCATGGTTCATTCAGTACAAGTTATGATGAAACCAACAGATAAAACAGAAAAAAAACCAGAATAAAACTGGTATGATCTCAGCGGCACATTTAATGTGCAGTAGTTGAACTGCTTCACAGGCGAATCCATGGTATGGCGGAAGACTGACTTATTAACCACACACTGAAGAACTACTTGCACAAAAAAATTTAAAATGTCTCTATTTTCAATTAAATCAAGTAAGGAGTATCAAGACTCTGTTTCTGGAAATCTTTTTCCCCTTGAGCTCTATTGTAAAGGAAATTTAAATCTTGAAGTTTCCACTAAATTAAACTAAGTATATGTAAAATTTTCCTATTTACTTGAAATTCAGCTAGCCCATCTCAGTGTCTATTTACACATCTGGACTGAAATCTGGAGTAGCAAAGGGCAAGGAAGACCAGAAGGAACAGGTGCTGCTGCCTCTTTCCCCTCCAGGTTTGACTTAAGGGGGTGGGGCGTAAGGTGGTGGAACAAACAAAAAAAAACCCAAGAGAATTAGGAGTAAGAGATGTGGTCTTTCTCAGGTTGCTCTTACCTTTCTGTCCCTCATAAAAATTTCTGAGCAAGTCCTTATGTTCTTAGCTTGGACACAGTAAATAAAAGTTAACTGACTAAATGCTACACCTTCAGGCATATTCAAGAGGCCGTAATTTATATCCCTGCTACGAGGAGCTGCACTCACTGAGCTGTACTGCCTTTGGTCTAAATGTGCCAAAAAGCACACTTGATTGTTCACTGCTCCCTTGCAGAATCAGGACTGAGCTTGTGCTGTAGTTTAACCCCGACGGGCAGCTCAGACCCATCTGGCCGCTCTCTCACTCTCCCCCAAAGGGACGGGGGAGAAAGTCAGCAGGGTAAAAGTGAGAAAACTCGAGGGCTGAGATTCAGGCAGTTTAACAGGTAAAGCAAAAGCCGCACGTGAAGGCAAAGCAAAACAAGGGATTCATTCACTGTTTCCCATGGGCAGGCAGGCGTTCAGCCACCAGCAGGACAGCAGGGCTCCATCACGCGTTACTTGGGAAGACAAATGCCATCACCTCGAACATCCCTCCCTTCCTCCTCCTCTCTTCCCACCACCCTCTGTCCACTTCCCCCCTCCCTCTTCCCCTTTTATTGCTAAGCACGATGCCACAGGGTCTGGGATACCCCTTTGGTCCGTTGGCTTTCCCAGTTGTGTCCCCTCCCAGCCATTTGCCCACCCCCGGCTCACCCCCTGGCAGGGCAGGGCCAGAACTGGAAAAGGCCTTGGCACTGCATAAGCACTGCTCAGCAATACTGAAAAACATCCCTGTATTACCAACACTGTCTTCAGCACAAATCCTAAACATTGCCCCATACAAAATTAAGTCTGTCCCAGCCAAAATCAGAACAACTTCAAACCATATTTCCCATCTTTTGTCTCCAGCTTAGAAGGCAGTGGTACATCTACAACTAGTCCCTACAGAGGGCTATACCTTCTTACTACTGCTGTTTGTGGGTTTGTTGTTTTTTCTTCTTTCACATACTAAAAGAGAAAGACTGCTAAGATGTAAATATGGTAGTATCCTGCTTTTGATGACTAATTTTTGGGTTAACACATTGGCAGTGGAGAATCTTCGAAGAAAACATAGCGCCCATGATATCTGAGAGATTTGAGAGCCTCTAAGCCTGGAAGCACCACAGTTAGTATCGTCCATATTACTGAAATTGGGTCCAGCTCCACTATAGCTTGCCATGGTCTCCAGAGGTATATGACTCTAGCAGTCATATTATACAATTTTCTGTAGCATTTACCTTTGTAATACAGCACACAAGAAGAGCAGCAGATAAAATGGAGGGTTATGCAAACAATATTCTGTTTATATGGAGCTAATGAACTAGTTCCAAGAACTACTAAATCACCAGAGCATATCTGCTGGAGCAAATCCTGAGCTTGTCTCCTCTTCCATCCACACAATAGCACAACTTTTCTGGTTGCTTTCTCTCAGAACCACACTATTTCCAAAACCAATAGCTGCACAGGGGACAAAACCCCCAAACCTTCTTTCTGCAGAAAATATGAAACTTTCAGTAGCTGCTTGCTTCTTTAAAAGCCAACTGCATTTACTCTAAAAAAAATGAATTATATCACAAATAACATTTATCACACAGAAAATATTTCCTAGTATATCACTGAAATAAGCAATTTCATTACAGTTATACTATATGTTAAAAATATATGGAGGGTTTATTTTAGACCCCTAAGCTATCTGCAGTCCCATTCCTACCTCTCTTTCCGTTAATGCCATCCCCAGCTCTTCTCTACTAGAGGCATCTACTCCTTTCTATTAACCGCACAAGCAACAGCAGCTCTGACCTTCAATTCTTTGAATCACAGCTACTAGGAGAAGCCAGAGTTCCTGATGGAGTAATGGGAAAACACATATCTACCTGACTGAGCAAAAGGGAAAAATTACATGCCTATAGCACTCGGAACTGAGTCGCTTGCATACCAGTGCATGAACTAGGCGTGTTTGATGCTTATTAGTAATGTTCTACTAAAAGAAGTTGAAAATTCAAAGCACTGATTCAATTTTCATTGCTTTATTTATACTTGAAGGTAAAAGTACTACACACATTCAAACCAGGAACTAATCCAGATTTACTGATAAGAAATTAAATAAAGGAACACCTGCTTTGATACGTGGTATGCACACTAGGAGGAAATATCCCCCATGCACCTGGCACTGTAATACAGAACGCCTGCTTTCTAAAATTCCCTAAACGAGTTTCAGAGCGTCTTTGTTTTTGCCGACTTACGGTATCAGCATTAAGAAATGTATTTCACGTTACCAACACTTAAAAGCCATGTATTGCAGGGAAGAGCCTGAAGTACTAACAATAACAGAAACTGGCCCACAGGTAACAGGATGTTTCACTAACCCACTGCAGAGGCAAGACTTAACAGAATTTGTTATATATCCTATTTCTGTCATATAATAGGTGCTGTATAGCACCTATTAGGTTACCTCATAATTGAATTTATTCAAGTGAAAATGTTTATTCCATCACCAACACATCTAAAAACACTCTGATAACTATGGTCCTATCAACATTTAGCTCATGTTCCCAAGCTATATTATAGCAATTGACAGCAATAAGTCTTCAGTAGAGAGCAGAGCTGGTTGTTTTAATAGAAGCTTGATGAATGTATACTTGGGAAGTAATGAAATAATTTTTCTGACTACATCAACCATTTAAGTAGTAGATACTAACAAAAAAACTTGCGTGATATAGGGGTTTTTAGGGCCAGAGGAGAAGTATATTCTGTTTAAAACAATACTGATTTTTGGTTGGTACAAAAGACACTAGAGACTGTAGTCTTTTAAATTAGTTAACAGTACATATTATTATATAAAGTATTGTTTGACATATTGTTCATTTATAACTATTTATTTATTTTTTTCTATTACACTGATAAAAATGAAGAAACAAAGAATCACAAACTGTTACTACAGAACGTGTCAGGTAGAATATCCAAACACACATTCTAACAACTGAATCCCAAGGCACAGTGAATTCAGAGCAGAAGCTATATGCACACTTACGCATCTGCTCAGATGTGAAAAAGACAATGCATGTTTTGAAAAATTACAGTGAGGTATAAGTATGTGTCTACATTGCCACCTGTTTGCACTGGCATGGAAAGTAGAAATAGCTCACCAATTAAAGTGTCTCTAAGTCAATGCTAGTCCTTTTTCAGGCATATATATGTGTGTATACATATAAATATGAAAAAATGTTCATCCAACTCTCTACATGGGAAATGAAATACACTACAAGATTAGAGATAGGAAAATGATAAAGAATATGCACAAGGTATGAGAGTTGCAATCTGAAAAGCTACAATATTGTATTCTGAATGAGAAAGATCACACATAATACATTCTTACTCAAGCTATGGAACTGCAGAAGAATCAATCATTTGCTCAAGATATTTGAAGATTACTGTACTACAAAAAGTACAGCAATAATGCATACACAGGCAAATGCTACCTTCTAGATGCATAAGTCAGGGAAAAAAAAAAGCTAAGACTGAGTCCTATGTAGAGCAGACAGTGAATGATAATGATATTTTCCCAAAAACTGAGTCAACAGCACTCACGGCTGTAAAACCCATCCCAAATAAAGGAGGGAAGAGGAGAAGGAGAGAAAAATCAGCAAATCAAAGTAATAGTCTATTGTTAAAATAGAAATTTTAATTGGGTAGATATTACTTTTAGCAGTCATTTTTGTGCAATAGAGGTGTTTTACAATCATCCAAGCAACAGGTGCTTCTCTTCATGAATCTCTGAAGGTATGGACAAAGAATTGAAATTAATTCTAAGCTACTGTCAGTGTAGTGTCTTTTATCCCAGCAAGCATTCCACAAGCAAAATACAAACTCCTTCTAGTTATTCATAAAATTCCATGACAACAGACATTGCCTGGAAACTCAAAACCCTACCATGCTTGATGTTCTACCAGTGATCAAGCTGACCAAAAGGCAGATTAATAAAACACATTTCATCGTAGAATTCTTAAGGGACCAGTGTTAAGCTATTATACCCATTAATTAATTAATGATTGAGGAGATATGTGACCGGTGTTTAATCAGCAAAATTATATTCTAAACTATTATTCTGAAGGAAACATGACTGGGGGGGGTGCATATGAAAGCGTTGTTGTGCTTCATTTTTTTGTACCTTGCTAACTTCATGTGATTTACTTTTCCCATACTTATCTAAAACCACAGGTTCAGCAAGCCACATACAGAACAAGCAGTCATTTCAAGATTTAAAACAGGAGAAAACTTAAGTGAGGCATCAACTTGGTCAATGACACTTTCTCCTTATTTGAAAGCAAAATCTAGTACCAGCTACTCAACTTTCTGTTCTTACAGGAGAAATACATCCATTTCTACAAAAAGGAATTAAAAGTCACTCAAAATAAGCAACTTTGAGGTGATGATGAAGAAAAGAAATGCAATACCTTTTTGAGTTCTGTGTGACTTCAGAAACTGGCAAACATTATACTCTTGTTCTGTCCACCAAGACCAGTATAGTCTCACTCACATTTGCTTGCTGAAACATTTTCTATAGCTGACATTTTCTCAAACATCGAGAACCTTGGTGGTGACAGAGTTTCTCAGTCATCATTGTAATAGGATGACACAGCTGTTACCATTTACAGGCATAAGGATAATCTACTGTTGTGATAAGAGAGAATGTACTTGAACTAGAGATCTCCTGAGCATGCAGAATGAAAAGTTTTTTTAAAAAAAAGTAATTCCTTTTCAGATCAACTTCCAATTTCAAGCATTTTTCACACTTCTACTTCAAACACACAATGCAGAGTTAAGGCACAGTAAGAAAATAGCATCTACTCCTTGTATGGCTTATTCAGAAATGCAAACAGACTTAACAGGGGATTTTAGCAAAGCAAGAAGAATGTGATTAAAATACATTTCTCAGTTCATGAACTTCAGTTTACAAAAGCACATTAAAAACTCAAAAGTAGACTGTTCAGAAGCAAAAATGCTGCACTCCCTTGTAGGTTTTCTTTCCTGAGGTCTTTCTGCAGCCCCAGTGATTTGCAGGCAGTTCTAAAACTGTCTGAAGTAGATCATAAGATGTGCCATACACTTGTACCTATTCTAAAAATTGTAGGCCATTTGCAATGAGAAATGCTTCAGCTAGGCACTGTGCATACATACAGCAGAAGACACTTTTGACCCTATGGAGTGTGTACCTTTAACACAAATACAGAGAAAGCAGCTAAAGTATTCACCTAAAGATGACGGCTGCAACAAAGCTTGAAAGTCTTAAAGAAGTTCCAGAGGAAGCTTCTGAAATTGATCTCAGGACCATGTGATTCCTTCCAATACTCATCTTTTGTTACTGGCCAGATTGGTTTTGGAATAATAGAATACCTCTCACCCTGCTCCACCACAAATTTTATTTAACTTTCCGCTCAGACTGAGTGGAAAACTTTCGTAACCTCTCTGTGAAGCCACTGTAAAATCAAATCCGAGCCGGACAGCAAACAAAGCAAAAATTCAAACAATGAGAAAAAAATTCAGTTAACTTCAGAAACAATACACGCTTACAGCAAGAAAGGCCAAGAGCATCCGAGCCTCTGTTAGGAAGAACACTGCCAGCACATCAAGGGACATGATCCTTCCCTTCTGCTCCACACTGGTTGAGGCCACATCTGGAGTATAGAGTCCAGCTCTGAGGTCCCCAGTACAAGAAAGATATGGACTTACTGGAGCCACGCCAGTGCAGGGCCACAAAGACAAAGGGACGGAAGCATCTGTCACTTGAAGAAAGACTGAGAGAGCTGGGACTGTTCAGCCTGGAGAAATGAAAACTTAGGGAGAATATGGTAAGTGAGTGGAGGGAATGGACTAGTGCCCAATGGCAAGGAGGCAACAGGCACAAATTCAGACACGTGAAATTTCATCTGAACACAAGAAAACACTTTTTTTTTCCCCCACTGTGAAGTGAGCCAAATACTGGAACAATTTGCCCAGAGACACTGTGGAGTCTCTATCCAGCAGATATTCACAGTATTGAGCAACCTGCTCCAGCTGATCCTGCTTGAGTAGGGGGCTTAGACTAGGTGATCTCAAGAGGTCCCTTCCAACCTTAATGATTCTGTGCTTCTGTGATATTAGTATACTGTGGTTATCACCCAACTCTCAGACTCCAGTCTATGTATTTAATTCCTGGCAGTTTCATTTTGATTCACAACAGAACTGCCTGTTTTGCAATTAATCGTGGGTATGATCATTTTTTTTCTCTTTTCAAAGATTTCCAGCTATACCAATTATTTTATAGCTGAATACAGTAAATGATCTTCCAAAATACACACTTTAAAAAAAACAGTTTTCCACTGATCCACAATACTACTGCTTTCTCACACTTTCACACCTATATCCTGGTCCCAGTAAGCCCTTCGCAGATTTAGATTAACCAAGACCTAGAAGTACATCTTCTGATAATAGCTTCAGAAGTCATGTAACAATTTTTAATTCAAGCAAAATTACTCTTTTTTTCCTCATGTTTTGTCTTCTGTTTTTTTCATGCTTTTTTCCAGTAGGGAAAATGCAGCTAACCTAGTAAATAAGTTACACTCAAGTCTGGGGAAGAGAGATTCTCCCAACAGAAAATGCCACTCAAAGAGGCCACATTTTTATAGATTTAAAGCATACAGACAGAAACGGTTACATCCCCTCTGAAATCCGCAGAGACCCTGCTCTTGAGACCAGAAAACTTAGATCTTTCCTCCAAGTTTTAGGGCCATCTCAGTCTCCAGCAGTGAAGAGAACCCAGGTGCATACACACACAGTCCTTCAGATCCCACCCAACACGCACCTTCAGCTGCAAAAGACTGCTCTATCTTATCCCTTAACATTCGAGCTTCACCCCCCATTTTCCTCTTCATTAGTCTCTTTACTCATGTCAGAATTCCTGCATTTTCTCCAAGATTATTGCTCATTGCTTCTGAACAACATCCCTACCCATTCGTCCATTTTCTGGGACGATTAAGAAGATGTGGCAGTGATAGGCAAGGGAGCAGGAAAAAAAAAGAAGGAAAAAAAATAATTTAAAAAAAATACCACAACTACTTCTAACCACCTTGCTAGTCACAGAGGGGAACATTAGCTACCTCCCTTCTTAACTCTTTCCAGCTCGCAGACATCTGGAAATCGAAGACTCCCTACACAGACAGTAAGTTTCCAATTATGGAAGAGTAAGATTTTTGCCAGAACCGAACAGAACACAATTATGATCATGCTAAACATCAAAGTGCTATTTCTGAGTGTCAAAAACTGGCAAAAATTGTAAAATGTCTATTTAATATATCTGAGGCAAGAGACACAATAGCAATATAAAGAGAACACCAATGTATTTCTGAAGTAGCGAGCTCGCATTAAAATCTGCTGTTAATGACAGCATATAGAGTACTGCATAAAAAAAAAGCCATGCCAATGTTGCAAAGCCAAATGCTCATGAGTTAAGAAACATCATATGCCTTGTTTCTGTATCTCTAATTTAGTCCTCTAACATACAAATATACAGACAGACACAAACACACATGTTACTTAATCACTCGATTGCATTTTTATCCCTACAGGTCCTTTTTCATTTTCTGCATAGGACAGACCTGCTCTGCAACAGGTATATAGGTTTTTTTGAATTGCCGGTGATAGTGACTGTCTGCAAGAAAGCATGTGGAAATATAAAATGCGTGAAAAGGTTATAAATAATACAGCCTGGCTATAAACATTAGGGAGTAACTATTCCCGAGAAAAGCACTTAGTTTAAGTCTCACCCAAGGCGTCCCAAGGGCGGGAGAAGCAAGGCTCAGCCCGTCGGCCAATCCCGGTTGTCGGAGGTAGTCTGAGGTGGAGTTTCCCTTGATTTGCTCACGGTGTTATCTTCTTTTCCTCCGAAAACCTACGGTGTTATCTTCTTCTCCGAAAATCACCCATTTTCCTGGCTATTTTTATATTCTCTCTACCTTTATGGTGGAGTTTGAGTGACTGTAGTCATACATACCTTTTATCATGATTGGTGTAAAATTTTCTCGCTTTACGTTTAAAGGTATAGTTTACGAAAAATCGAGAGCGCAGACTCGAAGAGGGGTGGTCGCACCTCGGAGGCGGGTAGCCTTCGGGATGGAGGTGTGTTTTGGTATTAAAATGATACTAAAAAGAGAAAAGTTCACGAGAGGGTAGCACTTTGGCAAGGTTTCGAAAACCTGTTGGCTCAGGGGGCCAGATGAGCTGCTTATCAGTTTTAGAGAACCATTTCTTCCCGCTTTATCATCACGGATCAGGGCCACGGAGTCTCCACTCTGTTCCGTCCTCTATGGTACATTGCAGGGAGCTGCTGTGTTACTGGATTCCTTGCATGCCTGCTGCAGCTGTGTCCCATCCTCAGAGCTCCTTTTGATTTCATGCTTTTCCTCAATGGGTGAACACTGCTACATTTTTCATATAAACCTTAATTGTACTAATAATTCCACAACTTACTCCTTAGAGAAAGGAGAGGAAAAGAAAAAAGCTCCTTTCCAGGTACAAACAATGACTGGCCAAGCAGAAAAATGGTGAAACAGAACAGCAATTTCAAGCCCAACAAATCTTGAGAAACCTTCATAACAGGCAACTGTATCTTAAGTTTTTTAAATTTGTTAAGTAACTCATTCGGAAACCATTTATACATACAGAAAGCCTGGCACTTTGACAGAACAGTACTGTTATGGGGTATATTTCCCTCTGATCTGGAAAACAGTGTGTCTGATGACATTATAATACTAAAGATGTCAGAAAAAAGCACAGGGAAGAAAACTTAAGAGACAAAATCTGAAATAAACAGTCTATCACTTCTACCATTCAAAGTAACTTTGCTCCTAGTAATTTGAAGAGGTAGGTTACCAAGTACCTCTGGCTTTCTTGCACTAGAAAAGACATAAAATTCACGCATATATAGCACTTAAAGTAGAAAGAATATATTGATGCACATCTACCAAATATAAATGTCCTTTTATTAAAAAAAATCCCTAAGTGTCTTGTTCTATGCAATTCACTGTCCAGAATAGCATTTTTTAGCAGCATTCACTGAAGCTACTGCATATTCAGAGCAGATGTCACATACATACACGCTTTCTCACACGGCACCTACTGTTTATACAGAGCTTTTTTTCCCTGAAAATGGCAGAGAAAGATGAAAGGTAATATTTATCTTGCTAAAAAAAAGCACACCATCTCAAAGAACTTTCCCTATCCTGTGTGCATCTGTTCCAGCACAACGCCTACATCCACGTATATGCCAACCTTACATACAAGTGATCAAATAGTCAGGGCCTGGACAGATCCCGCCTGTCTGCTCACTGGGCAGGAGCAGCCCAGAGCTGCCTCCCACTCTGCCACCCGAGGCACTGTCGCTTCTTTTCAGTACTGAACTCCACAAGGATAATGACACTCACAAGGCGGCCCTCTTCCACAGGCTACTCTGCTCGCAGCACAGGAGGGAGCAAGTGAGAGGAGAACACATATGAAGTTAGCACATTCTGAGAGACTGGGATGAAAAATCCAGAAGACAACAATCATATCTGCTAAATCGTTTCAAAATCATAGCAGAGCAACAGCAAAGCTCTATATAAATGTTTCTCAACCTTTTCACCCAACACTTCATTGCCATCACCTCATCATCATAAGCATCTGTTGGGGTTCAGACTAATCCTTCACACTTCACTTGCTCTTTATAGAGACTGTGACTGTAGCTTTACATTACTGTGAGCTGGCATTTCTGTTATAAACGTACTCTTTTTTCAGTTCAGCTAATTGTACAGGGGGGAAGTCATTCCAGATTGAAATAAGAAACATATGCACCTAGTTATCCTTCCCCGTATTTGAAACATTTACAGATGATTAATTTTTGTTCAGCAGTACTGTTTGTCTGTCACAGAATGTTGTTTGACAACAAATTAAATCCAGCTTTGGAGTTCCAAGTACCGAAAGAAAAACTCTGGTTATATGGCACAAACCACACATCTGTTCTAAGCTCAACAGTTGTTTCACACGCACTCAAAAATATCAATTTGTTTCATACGCAATAAAAACATCTACAATTTATGTAGGTACTAGCAGCATTCATGCTACTGTCTGCTCTTCCAGGGTCAGACAACATCTGGCAGCAGTCACAGAGAGCAAAACCCCCAAGGGAGGTTTCCATATAATTCTACAGAAAGGTGATGGTACGTGCATGCCTAACAGGGAGCAACGTTGTACCACCGTGTGGTAGGGTGATGATGCACACATTGCAATGCTCATGGAGCCACAACCCAGAATTCACTCCCCCCCCCCAATCAATTATCTCCACGGAAAAGAAATAATTATTTTATTCTCTGATTCCAGAACAGAAGTTGGAACATAGAAAAATCTGAAGACAGGTAAAATATGACAATACTGGCAGGAAAATGGGGGGTTGGACAAGATGATCCACAGAGGTCCCTTCCAACCCCAAACATTCTGTGATTCTGTGATAATAAAGCCATCACTGGACAGTGCAACAGACCAAGAACAACATACAAAACATTTTCCTCATGTTCCTGAAGTTTTTAAGCTTTCCATTGCCTAAAGTCATGCCTCTCAGTCAGCAAAACGAGAAAATAATTGGCACTTACACAATACGTAATTTGTATGTATTAATGGTTAAAAAAAATGACAGAAAATGTAGAAGTCTCTCTTCTGCAAATGTAGTTCTAGGATTTCAAGATACAGAAATGTAGCACCACTGGTTTGCATTTATATGAAGTGTCTGGATCCTGGATGTATCAAGTGGATACTAAGGAAAATATTCTGCATTCGTGAAATTCCAACAATTGTCCTTCAACTATTTTGAGTTTTCTCAGTTTCATGTTACTTAGCTACTCAATACTGCCATTACTGTCTTTCGATTTCTAAAACGTCCATTTATTCAAAACTCCACTAGTGGTCTTATGCTTACTCCTGTACATAGTTCATTTTCACTTCATGAAAACAAATGTGAAGGAAAAGATACATATACATTCTAGAATTAAAAATACACTAGTAAAAATCACCACTGGAATTTCTTAGTTTCAATATTAAAAATACATTTCTATGTCATGTATCTTCAGATTTCAAACCTATCTTCAGAGAGTCTTAGGACAACGTTACTGATTATTTTTTTCCCCACATGATTTTCCAATATAGCTCCTATATTACTTAGACACAGCTGAAGCTATGGTCACATGTATGTAACAGCAAGTGAAAACATGCCTTCTGATTTCCATTACCTCAGGTAGTCCTCTGTAAGAGGAACCTACTGTGCCACTCTCAGCAACTTATGAAAAAGCATAATAAAATATCAAAGTCTTAACAGATGCTTACTGATCAAAAGATTTGGGCATGAGTGGGAGAAAAGAAAAACAAAGTCCCTTACCAATGCCAACCTTCAGACTTTAGGAAGGACAAACAAATGTAGGCACATCAACTCCACACGACCAATGGAGAGTGAGGGTAATCACAGATCACAGAACCTGTTTTGAACATGCTGGTAAGACTGGTGACATCATTTTGCACATGATGCTGATCTACTGCATGTTGGCTCTTTAGTTTCTTTAATGAATAAAGTTTCTGGTAATATTTTACTTACTTATAATATTTGGTCAAATAAGAGACACCTCTCTAATGCTGTTCTTGATGCAGCCTATGAACATAAGCAACAGGATTCCCTGTATCCTGTGGAATGCGAGCCTGGGAGCGTTTACACACTGAACATTCTACCACATGGTGGTAATTGCTCAGAGACAGTTTTCCAAAAGGAATCTAATAGCAGTATCAAGATTATAAAAAAAAAAAAAAAAAAAGAAAACTTAGAGTGAGGTATCTTGAAA
>Ga0065711_1036498_pt1 | contig 20925 bp, 14 predicted proteins | sample Hoacrofraction12_FD_59098 | JGI IMG/M metagenome (GOLD analysis project Ga0065711, IMG submission 59098) | Hoatzin crop microbial communities from Cojedes, Venezuela - Epithelial fraction 12 v2 (version 2) | ecosystem: Host-associated > Birds > Digestive system > Esophagus > Crop | place...
GGGGGGAGGAAAGATACACAAAAAAAAGGAGAATGAGTGTAAGGACAAAGAAGAGACTGCGACCAGATAAATAAAGATCATGCCAAAAAATACGCATACATCACACTTACCCTCAGCAACATCATCATCCACCATCAGCTTGAGGCTCTTTCCTCGCCGAACTACCCGGACAGTGTGCCACTCGTTGTCATTGAGTTTCTGCCCAGCATAAAGAGTTTCAGGTCCCTTGCCTGGGGATGGTGATAGGTACGACAGTTAAAGCCAGACACCCAATTAGTTTAGTATTTGCTCAGTGGGAAAAGTCACCAAAATCAACCTGGTGTGATACAGACTAGTAGGTCGTGTAGGAGTATTATGACCTGTAATCAGCCTTCACACCTACACCTTCCCAGCTCAGAGGGAAGTCAGGGTCACAGACTCTTCCACACTCTATGAAGTGCCTTCCTCCGCAGAGCCCAGAGGTCACATGCATTTAAAACAGAAGCAGAAATCTCTCTTGTGCTATGGTATTCATTTCCAAATGTCACATTGTACAGGGCTCTGCAGTATTGGAAAAACCTGCTGGTGACAGAAATGTCTCTAGAGTGGAATCATTACAGAAGAATTTTGCTCTCCTAAGAATCTGGATTTACAACAGTCCCAAAGTGCCTGGGATTCTTTTAAGGACACTGGTCTCTCAACACTTAGGTATTGAACACCAGGCTGGTTTCAGTCCTTCAGTCTCAAAAAAACCCCAGACCTCCAAACAGAAAGACAACGAACACCACAAACCCCTCCCTCTGCAAAACCTCAAACCCTACCACCCCAAAAATATTAATTTCTTAAAAAAATTTAAAACCCAGAAAGACAATGACTCACCAACCTGGCTGACTGCTCTAAGGTTCTTTGGCAAAGCAGCCTGGCTACAAAGTGCTTACTTCGTTCCCTGAATTACAGGTTGAAAGGGAAAGAGGAGCCCTTTCTTCTCCAAAAGGTAAAACCACAGTTGCCCTTGCAAACAATGCTCCTGGGAAAACAGCGTTAGTGCTATCCATGTTTGTCCAGGTTTGCTGCTCACCCATCACAGTTGACAGGCAATTACTTAAAATATTAATTGTTCAGATCACAGGACTGGAACAACTCACTCATGTCAAATAGTAAGTGAAATTGAATAATGATGTGTGCTAAATCAAAAGCATCCATGTAAATTTCAGTCCAGTACTAGAGTGTTTTTTGACACAGGTGCATCAGAGAAATGCAGAATGAGGACAGCAGAACTTCTTGCATATCAGGCCTGCACCCATTGCCCAAACGGGCAAAAGGGGAACCCAAGCAAAAAAAAAACAACAAGACAAATCGAACATATTGAAAGACACAGGACAGGGACAACAAGAGGCACTGCTACAGCTCAGCTTACTGCACTGGTAAAACTAATGTCAGATAAACAGATTATTTCTCTATGTTGGTTCAACACAAGAAAGTTAACATTTTTATTCAGATAGACCACAAACCGCGTTTTTTTGACCAGTTTTCAGTGGACTGGTTACTTAACACAGAATAAAATGCGGTACACATCTTCAAGCAAAACTGCACGAGAGGATGCACCCACTCTGATCTGTGTCATGGTGTGAACTAACAGGTAAGAGTAGCATATTCCACAGTGAGACAGAACTGAAGGAAGAGGTAGGAAAAATATCCATGGCACTTTACATAGTCCACAGTATGCACACTGCCTTGTTAGCAACTGTTTCTTACTGTAGGGTTAGGTGGGCAAAGAACACAGTGTCTCATTCAGCTGGGATGTAACACGTGTAGAAGGGGAATTCTATAGAAGGAGACCAAAGCAAAATGAATATTCTGTTATTCTCCTTAAGGGATCACGTAGTTCATGTTAATAAAAAAGGAGTTTAAAACCCTTTCAAATAAAGCTCATTGCTAGCCAGTATTACCATAAAGCAAGAGGAAAAAAACCATTTTTCTACAGTGACCTGAAAAATAACAGTCATTCTTGGATTAAAAGGACGGGCAGTCATATACTGCAATTACAGATAATATCTCCTTCACAGGAGAAACCCATAACCTCCGCAGCTCCTCACTCATGTGCCAAAGTCACACTGTACCACAAATGTAAATCCATCTGTATGAGACAGCTAGATCATGGCCAGAAAGCTGAAGTTCTTTGAAATCAGACAAGTAAAACTCTATTTAATAGAGTCAGAAAAAGTTATGCTACATTTACATCAGTGAGTACATTTTATCCCAGGGCACATATCACAAAATGATGTCTCTGGATGGCCAGCAAAACTATTGCCTACATCAAAATATACTGCATCAGCTACTATAGTTCCACATAGCCACTTCCCAGGTCGGAAGATAAAACAGTTCATCTGGGTTTGTGGTTTTTTTATAATGCCACATGAAAGCAAGGGGGGGGGAATGACAACACAAAGATTTTTTTTTAAAAAAAAAACAAAAACAAAAACATTTCCACAAGTCTACAGCTATGGAGAGCCAACCAAGAGAAAGAGTCAGGTGTGCTGACTTTGCTCAGCTGACCATACAACATCATCTATGCAGCAGCCGTGTTCAACTGGTTGAGTAACTCAAAGTTGCTGATCTTCCAGTTCCCACTTTTCAACCCCAGCCTGACAAAACAGGAGTCAGTCAAAACGAGCTGGTTTGGCTTGTCATTGCCATCTTGATGCCCACTATAACACTTTCAAAACAAAACTGTCACACCAACAGAAGTTATCTGACTAGATTGTCAGAAAATGTAGCTCAACCAATTCACAAATAAATGAGTAGAAAGTTTCAGCTTTCCAACTTCTTTTTCCAAATGAATAAGATCTACAAATGAGATTGCTATTTAGAAGTAACTGGTTAACAGTTTGGGCTAATAAACTTGAAAATTAAGTACTACAGATGCAAATTATTCCATGTCATCTAAGTTCATGTCTTGATCAGCCAATTTAGTATTTTATCAGTAGAAAAAAAAATTAGATTTTTTTAATAATTTTGTTCACTCACATGTCCAATATGGATGCAACAATAGGCACTGGCTACTTTTGATGAGGTTACCCAAATAACACCACATACAAAATTCAATACATGAGCATGCTCAAGAGCATTCAGATAAGTTTTTCAAACCAGACATTTTAATTTAAAAAATGAAAAAGTGTTAAACCTTATTGTACTCTGTTTAAACTGTTTTCTTTTCAAATGCTTTCAAGACATTCACACTGCAGGTGGGTTGACCTGAAAAGCAGGAAAATTGTGCCCTGACTTTTCCTTTGCACAGTCAGTTGAATTGCTGCTGCCTGTGTAAGCTCCCACTGAATTCCAACTGGTTCCAGGAACTGTGTATGGAAGGGCTCCCACATTTGGATACTAAGCTTCATTTCATTAAGCATGATTACTACATGTGCTATTGCTATATAGACATTTATGTGCGATCAGTCTGTAAAAGACGACTTGAAGATTCCTAAACCAACAGTTGCAGATGCTGGGGAGAATGGAATGGAAATGGACCACATATAGCAGAAGGATAACGCTCTCCCTAAGCATCATGTCCTACCCAGTAAGGCATTTGTGTGTCTTACAGCTACACACACAGAGCCAAGTGTTTAGACCAAAGTTGGTGGGTTTTTTGCTCTTTTGTAGGGTTTTTTTTTTTCCTCCTTTCAAGCTATCTGCACCTACATCACCCTTCAACTAGGATAATCCAGATGTAGGAGGAAGCAAAGCAGAAGGTTAGCTGGACAGAGAAAAAAGTCAAAGGTCTATATCTTCCCTTTGTGCAACAGTTTTTTATGATGAAAGACAAGTACCTCTTGCAGCAATGTTATGGGCTGGATGCCTGAAAACTATTTGTAATACTTTTGATGAGATGGCAGTTGGGCATTAGGTAGTTATCGCAATTTATTTAATTTTTACGAATGAGAAGAGTAGAAGACAACGTAACAGGAAAAAGAATAAGAAAGTTTCTACTGTAGCAAAAACTTAATAGTTAAGCTGCTGAAGCATGATTGCTACTGGTGTCTTGACCTGCTTGGTCATTCCATCATCCTTCCTAATGTCCTCTAAGCAATTGTATGTCATGCAGAACTGATCGCTACCTCTCATTTTCAAACTCAAATGAGACAGACTAATATGTACTCCTTTGATGCTTTGCAGTGGCAAACACTACTTACATCAGAAGCAAAAATATCTTGGGCATCCCCACATTCTAGACATTAGATGAGCTGCAGCTCAGACTTCTTGAGCAAATATTACTTGATTCAGCTGCAGCAACTCCTCCTCATTCTCTCATGAATGCTACTCAAAACTCATGTGCATATTGTTCATAAAAACCAATGAGAATATGCTTTCAAACACTGAAGAACTCCATCTAATATGCCCAGGATGTCCCAGTCATTATCCCTTATATCAAAAGGTGCACTGCTGCTAATAAATAGCTTGGCCCAAATATACTATATAAAAGTGCCAATAATAGACAGTGCAAAGTATAAAGAACGAAAAAGTAGTTCATGCCTTCTGAAAATGCCAAGTTGCTTTCCATCTGGCCTCCAAGAACTCACTCAGAACAAAACTGGCCAGAGGGATGCAGTCAAAACAATAGCTCTGAAAACACCAACTGTTTTCCTCCCTCAGTGGTTAACAGCACACAGAATTTCCCTCCCATGCAAGGCAAAGGAGAAAGAGAGTTAAGCCCCTCACCAGTTCCTCACAGGTGGATCAAAAAGTGTGCGCTTTTACCTTTGGTGCAGACTGTCATTATTTGGTCCATTTATGTGATTAAAGTGACCTTCATGAAACCAGGCTACCTTCATTATTGCATATCTTATCCCACATTACAGAAGAGGTCAAATGTTCATGTTTACAGAACAGCAGAAAAAAAAACTAGAAAGATTGATGAGAATGGAAAAGGTTCTTCGTCATTACAATTACAACGATAAATAATTCTACAGTGATACACTAATGCTTTTTAGAGAAGACCCTCAATAACAATAAAAAGGTTTGATCTGCTTTTTTATTTCTAATTAAAATGCTCAGCTGCCATCTCAGCCTTGTTCAGCGGCAAGCTGCATTTTTGTGTCTGTTTCATACAGTGCAAAATCCCTCAGGAATGCCAACAGCATCCCAAGGCAGGGAGGAGCTAGGAAAGAGAAGATTCTTTGTTTTTTGTTTTGTTTCTCTTTTTTTGGGGGGGTGGTTGGGTATTGGTTGTTTTTACTTCAACTTTTACAAAAACCAGAGAATTTGTGAGTCACTGAAAAATGTGTGCACACAGATTTGTGAAACACAAGAACAAATCACAGACAAGCTGCTGGATAAATTCTCTCAAAGCTTACAAGAAACTGATCCACTCTATTTAAACATTATTCAGTGATTCCCTAAAGAATATTCAGATGTGACAACTACAACCACAGAGTGGGATTCTTCATTTTAGCCCCAACAGTTTAGCACAGAGGAGGAAGGTTATGAAGCCAATGCGCCACCTGTTTCTCATCCCCAATGATTGTCTTGTATATACAGACTATATATTTAGTAATATACATGAAATAATTATGCATAGTTACACAACATGGCAGATATTTTATGTAGCTGTTACCATATTACACACAGAATTCTCTTTTACATATACTGTCTTTTGAAAAGACAGGCAGAAGATATTCTAGGTGCAACAATATTCAGCCACAATTTCTACAGGCAGGTTTGAACAAGGTGGGGGAGGGCAAGGGGAAGGGGAAGAAATGAGTTTAAGGACAAAGACATTGCCAATTATTCACACACCTTTAGGGCTTCCTGATATGTAGCAAGTTCCAACAAAGGGCAGGGATAATATCAAAACATGAGCATGGCTCCAAATCAGAGCTGGCAACTGCTCAGCCTTCAAACCATCAATATGTTTTGGTCTTGGTTGAATATAAGTCAGTAGTGTAAATTTTGCTGGCTGTTTTCAGGCAGCAGTAGCATGGAAAAAGTGTTTTAGGAAGGAAGGTCTTTTTCTTGAATGGGATCCACTGTCCAAGTCCAGGAGCATTGTTAATTGCTAGGAAACAACTGGCAACCCCAGGCTCTCAGTACACTGGAGACGTTTATGTAGATATCCCAGTCAAATCAACGCATATTCACATACATACACACTTGTTTTGCTCATATACAGGTTTCAGAAACACTCTTTCCAAGAAAACGTTAGCTGTCAACTAGGAATAAGCAGCTGTACTTCCCTACAGATAGTCAATACTTCACTGGGGACCTTACCTGCACCAACCTTTCTGTTTCCTCAAGGAACAGGATCACCTCCATGTACTAACCCACATTAAACAAAACATAACATACACTTACAAAACAAACGCTTTTAGCAGGGATTACAGAAAAGATATTTTTACAGCTTTATGGAATGGCTTCATTGAGAAATCAATAACATTGAGTGTGACTTATACCAGCCTACCCAGAAGCAAAGTTTAATTATTTACATTCATACAATAATAACAATTGTATATACAAAATCCTGTAAACACCCACAGAATCAATTAGCATCACAAGTGCAAATAAGAATCCCCTCCAACAACCAAACTAATCAAGCGCATGGAATTAACTCAGCAAATAAATGAAAAGTAGCAAGAACACCCTTCTAGTTCTCTCAGAAACATACCCTAGTCTCCCTACAAATTTGACAATAAAATATAAGTTAAGTTGGGTTCAACTATTTGGATACAGTCTATTTTAAAATGCCTTTGCAAAGACAAGGAAAAAAGCCCTTGTCTAAAAAAAAAAAATTGTTCCTTGCTTTTGCTGTCAATGTATGTAACGTCATATTGAATGATGGCTGCTTTCATTTAGAGACCCCCCGGCCAACGGCTGTAGTAAGACTCAGCACGGATTCAGGCAGTGTTCAAGGTGACGGCAGCTTGTTCACAAGGCTCTCACATAAGACTTAGTGCAGAAATTCTGTTGTGTGTCTTTTACTTGATGTGAATATAATTTGTGATTAAGAATAAAACAGGAGATGATTGCGCTTGCGTCTACGTTTTTCCATCAAGGGCAGTGGGTTGCTCTCCTTGCTTGCCTCAGTTTCACTGCTGCTGAATTTTAACCCTGTGCATCTCTACAGCAGAATCATTTTTAATAGACATCAGGAAAACATTTGTGATAGCAGAAAATTGGTCCCCCCAAAAAGTCTTTAAATAGGAGATAAAATATCAGTGAAAGGATGTTTCAGTTCTCCAAAAAACATTTTTTTCTGACTTGGAAAACATTCAAAATGTTTCAACTTCAAGATAAATTAAAAAGTGTTCAGTGTTTACAAATAAAGTGAAGCTTTTATTATCTATTCAAGATATTATTCATTTTTAATGGCAATAGATGGTTTCCCATTTTCATTGAGGTAGCTATTCCCATTTTCATTGAGGTAGCTATTCCCACTTTTAAGGAAAGTGATTTTATTCCATATTTAGAACCAGCAGGGAGGTCAAAAAAGGACATGGAAGTATGACAAAAAATAATCAAGTATTCATGCTTTAAAATTAAGATTTACAACAGTCAAATTAACTTCAAAGTGATTTCAGTCAGACTGGCTTCTATCTTTGTTTTTAGATAGGGATGTTATATGAAATTCTTCACATTGGAACAGAAGCATACAGCCTTCTTGCCAAACAGATCAGGGCAACCAAAGCTTCAGCGTAGGTATAAAGAACTCAGAAGCTGCTATATTGTGACTCATCTACAATTTGCCTAAGGAAATATTTGTACGCACTGATTTTGAGAGAGGAAAGCTCAGGAGAACTCTTAGTGTAAGCTAGGCAGCAAGGCAATCACAGGAGCAGCTCCTGCCACAGGGACTACAGAAAGCAGCCACTAGAGGGAAACAATCCCATTCACTAAAGCTGCTGCTCAGACAAAGGAATTACAGTACTCAAAGGGTTGCTTTCCGGAGTTTCACCTGCTGATATATTTTGCTTTGAAGATGACTAAACCTCAGCGATGAATAAAATAACTCTAGAACTTCAACCCAGATTTGCCCTCTTAATAGCAAATACCTGCTCACTTCAGGTATATTCATTTAATGGATGCAGTTTGCCACCCAAGAAAACAGTCCACAGCTCAAGAAACATGCAAAACCTTACAAAGTTTTACCATAGGACAGAATTTTAAACCAACTGATACAGCAACAATTATGCACCGACGTTTGAAGACCAGAACAGTAATACAGAGGTAAAGAGATACTATTTTAAGACAAATTTACATTTTATTAGCTTTCCAGTGATGCAGTGCTAATCAAAGCAAGATGCGGGTGTGACAAAGCTAGAGATTTCATTCTTCTTTTATTCTTAGGTCGATTTAATAGTATCAAAATCAAACAGCTTCTCACTAATCCCATCAGCGCATCTTACTTGAAACAGATGGACTGTGCTACCAACAGTAAGACAACTGGAGTTTCTCTTCCTGTTTGGTTTCAAACCTCACCATAAATGCTACAAAACAAATAGATTAATCATAATGATTGTAAGAAAAAGATGCTGGAGAGGAGGCTGAGACAACTGGAGTGAGCCATATCATGTATTATGCAGGCACAGATATAATGACAATGAAATAATTTGACTGTTTACTGCCCAAACGAGATTCAAACTACTTGATTTCAGAGGGGAAAAAACATGAATCAAATGTATGACTAAACCAAGTACCTCCAAAGCTCTTTGCTTCTGTTATATTAGTAAGGAGCTACATTCAAGCAGGCTGGCAAAGCCTGTATTATCCCATTTGGTGAGCCTTCACATGCTCTAATGGCCTCTATTACTTCATTGGAAAGAATTCTATGGATTTTGGTATTATCTGATTATTGTAGAGGTTTTTGTGCCTTTTTTTTTAAGTATTATAGCAGCTACTTCTCATCTAAGTCTGAAAAGCCAGGAGATCAGAAAGCAAGACAAATCAGTCAAGATGTGGTTATACAGTGCCTTACAGTAATTGTAGATATGTGTCTTTCAGGAAAGGATCAGAGGCCAAACAACTGGCTAGCACCTTTGTCCCCCTTTTTCAGAACACAGAAAATGATGACAAAGAAAGGGGCTCCTCTTCCCAAAGACACATTTGACAGTTGAACAGACAGTTGAGTCTGAGAAAAAACCCAGATCTCTGAAGCTGCAGTACCAAATATTGCATAAAAAAATTTTTAGGACACACCGCACAGTCCCCACTAACAGCACAGTGTAAGAACAGAAGACAGTCCTGCTATCAACACTTCTTTGTTCAGATACCAAGGGCAAAGACCAGCGGCATCACACATTCAGAGGACCTAAATTACTCTCATTTAAGGTACCTTTCCTTGAGTGCCTGAGGTGTTACAAATGCACACAGAGTTATCTCCATGGTTGCCAAGACTATTACATGAACTAGCTTCAATCTCCCTCTAAGAGCATAACAGTCAGCATCACAGAAATTATGTCCAACTATTATTACAAAACCAGCAGGATTCCAGTCTTCTGCAGGGGGTCAAAACACTGCATACACTCTTGAGGTTTAGTTCTCATTTTACAATGCTAACTCTGTTCTGAAGTTTGCCTCTTTTTTTCATCTGTGGTGCCAGCTGAGTAGTTTTAAAATTTTCCAGTGCATATTAGCCAGTATTTATAAGTCTACTGAGAACCCCACGTGTACTGGGAGGGAGAACATCAGATATATAGAAATCACACTATTAACAAAGAGCAATCAAAATTTGCAGGTGGAGACCTTGTGGTTTCAGATGTTACTGGTAAACTATGTGTGCATGACTGGTAATGCACGGTGGTCCCCTTTGCCTGAACTGAGAAACTGTGGTGAGAAGGATGGTAAGTGGTACATGGACTTACATGCAAGAGCCTCTTTATTTTGCTTGAGGAGCTATTGAGGAAGGATCAAATGCTTCTTGGAAAGCTGAGGGATCAGCAGTGCAGACGATAGTGTTTAATGTTCCAGGCTTTTAAAAGCTTAACCATCTTAAAGAGGTGTCTTTCACAGGAAAAAGAACAGACCTTAGCTGCTGCTAATCTTTGAAGAATCATTGATTATTTTCCTGTCCCTTAAATAGGGATGGTTAGCACGAGATAGTGACCATGTGGCAACACAGACATAACTATCCTGACTGAAATTCCTCCTGATATTTCATAGACAGAGCATTGGTATGTATGCCATCTATTTAAGATAAGCCACATTTCACTAATGACCAGACTTTTCTGGGTTACATACCAAGTAACAAGTATGAACCAGTAAAAACACTTTATGAGAAAGTTTTACTTACTTGACCTATACAAAGACTATAGACATAGGACTGTCTCTCCAAATGGCCCCTTGTCCTTTCTTTTCTTGAGCTGCAAGATAAACCCTTCTTTTCGGTTGCCATCCTCTAAGCCTTTCATTTATACCTTAGCATTTACAAAATTCCTCATTTTTCCAGGACACTACAATGTTAATGCATCCTCAAAATAAGGTTGAGGAATACTGCCGACCACATTTGATGAGGCAAAAAACTGCGACAAAGTTACATTGCCTAAAGCATCACAGCAAAAGCTTGGTCCCTCTTGAATAAGAGGGAAATAATATAAATTTTCTAATTTATAAAAAACAAAATAATTGTTTTCCTTTCCCTTTAGTAAACTTTGCAAAACTGGATAAAACCTGACTGGAATTTGCAAGCCAGATCTACACTGAATACTGACTTTAAAGATTGAGACACATCCAGCCGCCAGCAAGCTGGTTAGAAATCTAGCTGCAAATAATTTGTTTAATGTCACTTAACCCCTTTATTCCCAAAAACCAGTCAGCAGTTCTTTTGCATACTCCCAAAAGAACTGAGACCCTGCTAGCAGAAACCCATCTGAGTCAGAGCAATAAAGCCTGTATCCACTGATGAAAATCCTCCTCAGATGCTTTACAGATGCCACCAATCTCCAGTTCACCAGTAGCACACGCTGCTTAATTCTACCTGAACTGAGAAACCCAGATGAAGATGACAAGTGGTACATAGACCTACATGCAAGAGACTCCTTATTCAGCTCAAGGAGCTATCAAGGCAGGATTCACCTGCTTCTGGAAAGCTGACGGATCAGCAGTGCAAACTAAAGGACAGTTGAGGGTTTATAGATAAAGATGACATCTCACACAAATATTGAGAATGCCTTTGAAATTCAGATTTTAAAGTCACAGCTTTCATGTCAGCTAAGGAGCATGGAAAAGAAAAAATGCCCTGGGAAAAGCAGTGGAGAGAATGACAAAGCTAAGCATATGTGGCATTAAACATATCCGCATCTCTCTGCCCCCAGAGCTCCCAATAACTAACAGTGTCTGTTATCCGAACTGATGCCATCCCTCTTTTCAAACATACTTCCCAAGTCACTCAATTTCATATGTATACCTGCATACAAACTCTATATATTTCATACAATGTCCAGGTGTAATTCTAGTATCACTAAAACTAGATAGGATTACACCAGAGAATTTATTGGAAGGAATTATCCTAAACTAGCCACAGACCAGGAGAAAGAAAACAGAAAGCCAGCAGATCTCTTCCCACCAGGAAGACTGATTCCTGGAAAGGTATCACTAGTGTTCAGGGGTCTCCTTTTCTTGCCCAACACAGAGAAGTTGATGCTCACTTTAAAAAGAACAGCGCACTGACAGCAATATCAGAGTACAAAAAATTGATTAAGCACAAGGAAGGAAAGTGGTGACTTTATAGCTCCCAAGATGGACACGCCTGTGCATGTTCATCAGCCATCTTGGTTAGAAGGGTTATAAGTTCTTATGCACCACACTCAAAATAATAGTAGTAGCAGCCAGAATTGTAAAATTTCTAAAGAAAAAATACAGTTGTATTGGGATTACATATTAGTTCAAGCTGTTCCAGAGACATTTAAGCAATAAGGTTGTTTGATTATTAAGCAACAGTATATGTTGGCCTCTAGCTAAGTTGTAAAAACAGTAGAATTTGATTAATGGCATAAGCTGATCACAAACACCTCTCTAGCAGTTTCATTTCCTGTTGAAAGCTTAGTGACAAGCGTACTTTGTTTTCAATCGCAAGTTTGAAAAGACATCCTTTTGCTCTGAGAAAATGTTACTTTTGTGTTGCTTTTTAGAAGGCACACACAAAAAAAAAACACCACAAAACCCCCACAGACTCTTTATTCCCTTCTTCTGCTGTCTGTTAGTGGAAATAGTGGTTGTTACAGGGATGGGTAGATTATATGCACCTCTCTTCCCATGTATTTTCCCCCACAATGTCTTTATTTCTAGCCAGTGAACAGCTGGTGTGCTGTAATGTTGAGCAAACCAATATTTCCCTCTCATTTCTATCGTTCACAAGAACACTGTCAGAATTAATCCATGCATGTTTAGGAAGCAATCAGATCCTATGCTGAACAAATGATGTAACACCACTTACAATTATACAGTCCACATATCATCAGAAAATAAATTGTTTAAAAACTATCACAGTAGCAGAATATTTACAGATTATCTTTAAAATGGGGATCTAGAGATTCTAGAATCAGTGCCAGATAAACACCACAGTAACTAGAAGAGATCATCAAGTCCCAAGTGTCAATCAGTTGAGGAAAACGGATTCCCAGGACATAGCACCAGAGTGCTAACACGGGCCACGATACAGATGATTGCGACTACCATACAGGGCAAGAGTCTTACGCTTTATACAGTTCCCTTGAATTCAAGGGCAATAAGCACTACTCTCAAGAGTGGTTTTTGCCTGGGGGGATGACATTTTTTCATTTTGTTTTTAAATGAAAGAGAATAAGGCACCTTAGGATGATGCATTAAGTTTTGCAATCCCATTGAAGAATCTGTCAGGAAAAAAAAAAGCGCCAGCACTTAGCTCATCACACCCCTGAGAACATCAATTATGTGGGGAAGTAAGGGTTTGACCAATTACTTAAGGCAATAGCCGAGCCTGAAGAGTGAGAATTTTACTTCAGAAGGCTCCCGTTCCCAAATCTTGAAAGTACTTGTTCTTGAAGAGTCAGGTTTTTACAGAAATAAATATTTTCATCTGAAAGTGTCATATTAGTCTGATCTCACTAGGGTCTTCTAAAATAAAACACCGTGTAATACTCTGCAGGACCGCGGGCCAAGTTTGGGGATTTCTGTCCTGTTCTATTTTTTATTTTTTTAATCTCTATTGGTAATGAAATTCTTTACATACTGTTTCCTAAACTACTCCCTCTCACTGGTTTGTGAGCTTACAGCAAGTACAGCATTTCCAACCAGCAGTCTGAGAAGGAGCTCGATGGCCTGTATGAAACAGAGGGCCAAGAAATTTTCCCCAGTCAACAGCCTGGTGTTTATCACTGAACAGTTAAAGGAACATTTAACATGGAAGAACGCTTAGAAAAATACTAATCTGTGTGCTTCAGATCTGTGTGCTCTTCTCTCCAGTTCCCTTACTGGTGACATAGGCTGGTAAAGCGCTTCCATGTCTAGCGGACGGTAATGATTTTGACATATTACCTGCCACCCACCTAGCCCATACCAATAGGAGAAGGGGAAAGAAGATAAAGAGAAGGAAACAAGTTTGAAACCAAGACTACCTAGCTGCTCTTTAAACAGCAACAACCATCAACCCCGAAGAAGAGCTCCTGTCCAGACTGTACACTGGTGCCCATTACCCGCCACTGCCCAGCGCCCCGTCTGCGCCCCTCTCTCTGACTGGAAAGAGGGCTCAGGTTTGCTATCTCTCTTTTTTTGGTTTGGTTTTTTTTTTCTTTTCCCGAAGAAGAGAAAGAAATAGGTTAAGTTACAACCCTTTTTCACTGCAAAGATTAACTAATAGTGTCTCCAATTGATAGCAATTCAGTCTTAATAAATGCAGTCCTTGTGAAGTCAACAGCAGCTTAGTTTTCAGAGGTGCTGAACAGGAACTACAAAGCACATCACTCTGGAAAATCAGACCAAAAGGTACATAAATTCAAAGTCTCAATAAATGACAGAGAGCTGCTGTATTTCATCTCCAGTTTTACGGGATGGAAAATGTTTATAGATGCATTGTCTTTCATTCACTCCCAAGTCCAGTTTTAAATTTGCTAAACATTTGTATAACACAAAGCATGCTTAATATCAAATAGGTAAATGAAGTTTTACCCATAAACCAAGCCATTTGTACAAGCCTGCAGGCAACTGGGTCAGTTTTAATATCACTTAACGTCACTGTAGTAATTTCAAGCAGGTAGGGAGTAAAAGAATTGCCAAGTACTACTGCGATGAGTTGGAATTAACGGATTTCTAATTTCTCATTCAACATCACTAGCACCACAAAGCAAAACAGCTTCTAGTTTTATACCAGTGCTGACTTTTAATGATGTATCAAATGCAGGCACATGGTTTCATGCAATAAAAAGACTATCTGTATCAGAACACTAATCTAGGACAACCATCTGGATCAGCAAATTTGGTCTTTTATATTTATAGTCAACTAAGCAATAGCCACATAGTCAAAAATTATGCAGAAAACATCTGCTCTCTCACCAACACATAAAGAAATACCCCTTCAGCATATAAACAAATGGAATGTGAAAATGCACTTTGTCTGTGAATTTCCTCTTCCATCAGCCACATCTGATTATCTACTGAATAATGCTAGCTGACAGAATAGAACAACATCTATATCAGATTACGGCATTAAGATGAATATTGATACTATATGCAAATACATGTGTGCAGAACAATAATTGGACCACAGAGGTGCTGCCAGAGCACGGATCGTATTTGGCATCTGAGGAATACAAAAAACAGGAGGCTTTTGTGGTTCAGTGAACAAATTGGAAACAGAGGAAGGAAAAGAAAAATCACTTCAGGCCAATCTGAAAACATCTTTGGTTTTTGGACCAAAAATTGCCCCCCAAAACCAACCCAGAAACAGTTCTGCATGGAGTTTTTTATATTCAAAGCTGAAAAGGGCTCAAGTACTCAGTCAATGCCTTCTTTGCTGTGGTATTCAATGGTAAGGTCTGCCCTCAGGCCTTCAAATTTTCTGACATATATAAATTGATGGGACCAGAAAGGCTGCACCCAAAAGTACTGAAGGAGCCAGCCACCATCGATGCAAGAACACCTTCAATCACCTTTGAAAGGCTGCAGTTGTAGAAGGAGGTCCGAAGAAACCAAAAAAAAATTTTTTTTAAAAGCTGACCCTGTTTTGAGCAGTAAGTTGGACAGCAGACCTCCAGAGACCCCTTTCCAACCTAAATTGTGCTACGAAAACATTTTGTTTCACTAGTAGCCAGAAGTTTTTGTTTTCACTGACTGGGAAAGAAGATAATTTTATAATAAATTAAATGTTGAGACATTGTTAAAAATTAAAAGTCAGAATATTTTTATATTAAATGTAATAACAGTTTTACATTTGTCATTTCCTTTTTCATAAACACTTGCCAAGCTTAAAACTAAATTCACAAATGGATGCAGTCAACACAAATCTGCAATTTTCAGCTAATAAACTGTTCAAATGAAAATACTTAATCTTCTTCTACTTGGCAGCTGCTTTCAGCAATACTACTGCTGAAAAAGTACAAAATATTTTTGAGAAAAACCTCTAATCAGAGAAAGTGCATATAAAATTAACTACTTCAGGCAAAGCCTACAGACTTGTGTCCCTATCTACCAATATTTATTTAGCTAATCAACTAACCAACATACATAAAAATTTTCTTAGCATCAGACATGAAAACCACCAACCACAAGTCTGTATCATCACCCAGGAAGACTGGTCCTGATTAACTTCAGGCCTATGAGCTTCAGCTGACCAGCAGCTCTGCTGTGCAATGAGCAGAGATGTTCTGCAACACACTAAAGACAGCCACCTTTTCCATCTAACTTACCCTTTTGGAATGTATTCTTAAAACGGTATGGATGTTTACAGGATAATCTCTTACAGAACGATCCCTAAACAAACACGTAGATTTTACACATAAATGTCAGCAGAGAAAGAGAGCTCTCCCTTACCAAACTGACCTTGATTCTTTTGGTCTTCATACTGAGAGATTTTTCAAACATGCTTCCTACATGCCTCACCTGTGTTCATTGCAGAGAAGGCTGCTACAGCCCAATCACTGGCACCACACCACTGAGTAACATGGAGGAAATCAAGCCTTCCCTGAACAGTTAACCGCACTAAGTCACCCACACTGTCTCCGGTGCTTCTCATCACAGCAGTGATTCAGCTCAAGCCCTCCCCAGTCACAGTTATTAAACATGAATACTGCAATCCCCAGGGCCCCTCATCAGGAGGAAGCCTGGACACCTCCATTTCTCTGTAAGCCCACATACAGAGAGAAACAGGCTGTAGCTCCAATGCGCCTGACCTGACAGATTTCCTCTGAAAAAGAAAGTATGAGGACACATTTCTCCTGTAGTCCTCTCACCCCGAGCGAATACTGGGAACTACTTATAAAGTCAAATTGTAAGACTGTGCAGGGAAATGCCTAAACCTCCTTACCAAGGCTTTGTTTGTGCCAGTTTTCCATTTCCTTCCTGAGAGTGTCAACCCCCTTATTAGCATGACACAATTTGTGCATGTGACCACAGCTAGCATAGGAGGCATTTATTATGTTCTACCCAGAGTTTACGTACACTCAAGGAAATTTCATTTCTCTGGCTTTAGGCCACAGTCCCTGCTACGCCTGTACCTTATGTATTTCATTAACATCCAGTTTCCTGAGGACGAGAACTACAGTTAAAAATAGCTCTCCGAATAGGCCTAGCACCTTTTGTCATTGGTATTTGGGGTGAAACTATAGCATAAAGCTGGGTGCAGTCTGGCTTTCATTAATACAAAAGAAGGTTTCTGCCAGCCACCACTCTGAAGCAAAAGAAGTACATTCACGTGCATGGAAAGGCATGGTGGGGAGCTGCCAAGCAAAAAGAAAGAAAACTTTTCCAGTGTGCTGATCCTGAAGTTTCTCTACCATTCCCCTCCATCTCTATTTGCAGTATATCTTATGTCCCTATGGGTAACATACTGATGTGCAGCAGAACCACAATTGGTCAGAATACAGTGAACAGTCCCACCAAGCAGTCTTGCTCTTTCATAAATGACACGTGGTAAAGCATCTCAGCAAAATGACTACAGATTAGGAAGGCACAGAGAGGCTTTAATTCCATTATAACCCTTTAAAAAATGGAAATACTTGGGCGCAATATATGTATTTACAACAATTTAGGTATCTGTGAAGCTTAATCATAGGGACTCTTACGATGCAAAAAACAGTTCAAGAACTTCTTGAAAAGAAATGCAAGACTATAAATAGGACAAAGGAATACCCTGGAAATACTACAGGGATAAGAATCTTTCTTTTCACTGATGCTTTCTTTCATGTCCAACGACTCTTAGCCAATCCTACTCACAATATGTATCAGGACATCAGCCTCCTGTATAGCTTAAATGGCATCCTAACTATTGTCTAGGTATACCAATGGAAGGACATTAAACATGATCAATTATCTTCCAATTTAACAATTATCAGAAACTGTCAAAAACTGTCACTTGAAAATTCTTTCAAAATTTTCTCTCTACTTTGTCCACTCACCTATCCCTTCAAAAGAATTCAATGCATCAAATAATAAGAGGGGGGGAAAACGTATATCTAAAGGCTCAGAAGGAAAACCTCGACATTACAGATAGACTGCATGAGCCCTTAGGAACATTCAAAATCTATTCAAACTTGTAAAACTCGACAATCACACAGAGTTAGCTCCAGCTGACGCCTTACACTACCCTGTCACTACAGATATATAACAGATGTAAGGAGAAGTGACCTCAAAGAGCTTTATGCTTAAACAGCTAAGAGAAAATCAGAGCCATTTCTCCTTTTCTTACAGACACATAACAGAACAGAGAAGTAGAGGAGTCTGAAGCCCCCACACATATTTCTATGAATATAACAGGTTAACAGGTTTTTTCTACATTACAGAAATATTTAGAGGTTTCTTGCAAAATATTATGCCTCTCTGTAATGGGTGTCTAGTAAATGTAAATGGCTGTTTATCACTCTGAGCGTGAATGGGTTATTTCTCTAGTGCCATCAGTGTTACTTTTCCCCACAGATCATCATCTGTGTAATGTCAAGGTATGGTTAGGAGTCATTAAAACTATCACTACAAAGAAATAACTTATAAATATGTTGGGAGGTTCCAGTACATTCTTCTGAGTCAATTGACCTGAATTAGCTCTTTCCCAGCTTCTCCTCTAATCCCTGACAGTCACTGGGTAAAACAGGGAGCAATCTGTGGTTCCAGAAATGGTTTCTCACATTGTCTCTGTGTCGCTTTCATTTCTATGAGTTCTGACTCTTTCCCTGCAAGATTCAGGAGGAATCATGAGTTTTATCATGCTAAGAAAGCATGACCAGGAAAGCAACTACTTGCAATTGTGCTAACATAAGCTCAGTACATACACGCAACTCTGAGGAGGCCATGCAGATCTAGAGCCAGTTTGACCTTAACTTACATGTTGCTGGAACAAAGTTAAGTCCAGCTATATTCTCTTTGTGATCCAACCCCATCAGGATGGAGTAAATTAGCTAGGGATCCTGGCAACATACAGAAAAAAGTCTATATGAAAGTAATTACAAGAACAGCCTACACTAAAAGCAACACAAGTGAGCTGGTGGCAAATATGACTCAACATAACTGATGCTCCCCAGTTTCCAGTTCTTCCCATTAAGCCTTTTTCACACATTAACTAGAGCTCTCGTCAGACAGCCAGACTTGCATCAGCCTCTGTAGACGAGGGAAGCTCTTCCTGACAAAAGTTACAAGCAGTGACTCAGCAATTAACACAGCCCCAGCACCTCGTATACATGAACAATTTAAAAATTAATGAGAATAAAATCATGTACAGTATAAATTTGTATTTGAACTTCCCAATCGGGTAGAAAATTAAAAGCCTTCTGCTATTCTATCAATGCCTTTCATCTCCACCAGGAGAAAGCTTTCATGCAGAGTAAGTTATGCAAGCTAGACCTGCTAGTCAAAAGAGCTCAGAAATGGATGGTATAACAAGGAGAAAAAACACAAAATGAAACCCCAACTGCTAAGGAGATTCTGTGTCCCCAGATCCCTTGCATTCAAGCCCAGAAGCATAATCTCAGGCACCTCCACTGTGATCAGCTGTCACAATGTCCTAAAGGAAAAGATATAATCTTAAAGAGCCAGGCTTTAACACCCGCAGATGTTTTAGGATTACACACTCAAACATGCTTTGAAAGTAAATGGGTGGTAGGTGTCACTAGGAAGTTCATGTTGCAGTTCTGCAACCTGCCGGTGCCACTGGTGTGAGTTACTGGTGAAGTTACCCAGAGCAAACAGAAAGGCTTCAACCTTTTGACCAAACATTGGTGATTTGGTTTTGTCACTACATGAATAGACAGGAGGAACTGATAAGTTGCAAGCTGAAGAAAGAGTTTAGAACCGCCAACTCTATCCATTCAGAAGGTGGCTTTTCTACAGCCAGCCTGCCCAACTTGCAAAGACTCATATAAATCCCCTTTGCTCAGTACCTAATTTTGTGAGGACACAGGAAGGAAAGCCACTTCTGCCTGCTCTACCAACACAAAGTCAAGGTTTAAATAAAATCCAGGAGTACAGTCAAGATTCATATACTAAACTGACATTATTATGATGCTTTGCATAAAATGAGTTCTATCTTAAGAAATTCATTCAAGTAAAGCAAGTCAGTCTGATAAAACTAAAGCATATGGTCAGGCATTATGGTCCATAGTTCACATCAACTAAATATACTTATCAATGTATTCTTTAGGGATTTAATAATATCACCGATAATGAAAAATGCTCGCAGTTTGGACAAGTCAAGCAGTCATTCCATGTGTGCCTACACAGAGGAATAGTCATAAAGAACAAATGACTGAAACAGCCTACTCTTGCCAGAATTCACAGTAATTCAAAAGAATTCTTCTCTCATACAGGAAAAGAAATAATATAATTACATATTGCTGTATGAAAAATTAATGAAAAAATTGTATCCAGTATATGAAGTTACATTTTGGAGCAGAACAATCTACATCATCAGTTTCCTTCGACCTCTAATTTTTGGTTAAGAAAAACCCCAAACACCTCTGTTGTATGGCTTTTTGAAAAACTAACCACAAAGAAAACAGGAAAATGCAACTTGCAGTTAAAGAGAAAAAATCATGCCCCGTGGCTTATGAGCTTTTAGACAGAACATGAACAACTAAAGCTAGATTTGCTTGATCTTTCACATGCCTTGTGATAAACCTGCTCAGAAATATTATTAAAATGAAAATTACATCCTGCTTTAAGTCAGTTTGTCTTATGGATAGACTCATCTGCTCTAGGTCAGCAAACCTTAGCTTTTTTAAAAAAAATAATGTATTCCAACTGCATTTTAGTACACTTACACTAATCTTACAGAACAATGTTGCAAAACAAACATCCAAAGGTTATATAGAAGACAGAAGTAATTTTTAGACTAGATGTAATACCTCTTTCTCTGAAACACTTCTAGAAATAATTAAACATTCAACACAACAAGTTTATGTAGCTGATAAAGACCATCTCCTCTTCCATGCTGCTTTTCTGACTGGTCAATGACAAACTGAGGATCCACCTGATTCCATGCATATGGTTTCTCATACCATGTAGGAACAATTGTATCTCGAGGTTTCGGTTTGCAGATTAAACATAGAAGTTTCTGACGAATGTTTTCCTGCATGCCAAGAAAGCTAATGGGATCCTGGGATGCATTAGGAGGAGTGTGGCCAGTAGGTGGAGGGAGGTTCTCCTTCCCCTCTACTCTGCCCTAGGGAGGCTTCATCTGGAGTACTCTGTCCAGTTCTGGGCTCCCCACTTCAAGAAAGATGAGGAGCTACTGGAGAGAGTCCAGCGGAGGGCTATGAGGATGGTGAGGGGACTGGAACATCT
>Ga0065711_1010793_pt1 | contig 20924 bp, 11 predicted proteins | sample Hoacrofraction12_FD_59098 | JGI IMG/M metagenome (GOLD analysis project Ga0065711, IMG submission 59098) | Hoatzin crop microbial communities from Cojedes, Venezuela - Epithelial fraction 12 v2 (version 2) | ecosystem: Host-associated > Birds > Digestive system > Esophagus > Crop | place...
CGGAGCCCTGGCCCAGGCTGCCCAGGGAGGCTGTGGAGTCTCCTTCTCTGGAGATATTCCAGCCCCACCTGGACGCGGTGCTGTGCAGCCTGCTCTGGGTGACCCTGCTTTGACAGAGGGTTGGACTGGGTGACCCACAGAGGTCCCTTCCAACCCCGAACATTCTGGGATTCTGGGATTCTGTGATCTTCCTGTGTGCACAGAAAGGCTCATGCTGTAAGTGTGGGATGAGAACAGCATGGCGGGGAAAGGGAGCAATTGTCCCAAATGGAAGAATTCTTTCCGTTCAGGTGGCCAAGGAGACGAGATGGAGGAATCAGAGAATCAGAGCATGCTTTGGGTTGGAAGGGACCTTAAAGACCACCCATTTCCACCCCCCCTGCCATGCGCAGGGAGCCCTTCCACCAGCCCAGGGTGCTCAAAGCCAAATCCAACCTGGCCATGAACCCTGCCAGGGAGAGGGCAGCCACAGCTTCTCTGGGCAACGTGGGCCAGGGCCTCACCACCCTCACAGTAAAGAAGGAAGTCGGTGACCTCATAATATTTCACATAACTGCTGACAAATCTAAAAACCTCATGAAACAGGACTGCAATACCCTCCAGCCCTGGAAAAGAAGAGTCAAAAAAAGGTCCCTAGTCGGGCTCTTCATAGGGAATGTCTGACCCATATGGTGTGACACCAGATTAGAAAGCCCTGAGCAGGCTACTGTACCCACACTGGAACATGGAGACACCAACTCGGACCCCAAGATGTTATCAGCTCCAGGCTACACCCCGTTAGAGCTGCCTCCTAGCAGAGGTGACGAGCAGGTACGGCTTCAGAAGCCAGCCTGCCCAGAACAGCCGCTGCACAGCCTTCCTTTCAGGGCAGAGGCACATCCTTGGAGTCCCATTGCTCTCAAATCCCGATGCATATTATCACATTTTGGGGAGCAGAGAGCTGCCAAAGGAAGGTGGGCAGCCAGACTTCCTCAGTCAGAGCGGACAGCGGGGTTGGGTGTCTGCTCTTCTCCCCCAAAACACCAGATGTTTAATGAAAGGGAACAACTCTCCCTCTGAACCTTGGCTCACAGAAAAAGGGAAAAGATCAGGTTTTCTGACATACTAGAAGGCATAGGATGGGGCTTGGCAGGAGGGAAGCAGCTTTGGACTGGATCTGTGCAAGTCACAAGTGGTTTGGCAGAGTTTCACTTGCTCAAACATTCAACTCCAAGGGAAGTGCATTGAGCATGAAATTGAAATTCAACTCAGGGTAATAATGCTCTAAAGCACAGTGTAAATCCAAACACGGCATGTAAAGACACGCGAGATTATGCAACAGTACTCCAGAAAACATCTCCCCAATTTCTCTGATAGATTCAGTTCTTTTGTGGGTCTCCAAAGTAAGAGGAGTCCACATAGTCCTTAGTTTCTAGATATTTACCAGCAGAAGGAATATTTTTCCTTATTATTAGAGATGAATCTAAAACAAAAATGTGTTCATGGGCAAATGTAGCTTTGTCTTTCTCTTGCACTAGGTCCCTTGTACCAGCCGTGTGGCTGTGAGTGGCAGGAGTAAGTCATAAAGTAACAGAAACCCTTCCTCGGGGATCCTGAGGGTGTTGGGACGTTCCGTGGTTGGGGTTGCAGGGCTCCAGCACAACCCAAGGAACAACTCTGCACCCAAAGCCAGCTCAGCACCACTTCTGCCACTCCAATTTTTTCGTCCGTCATCATTCTTCTTGCACAGGTAATCCAAAATTCAAACACAACTCTCCAGCCGTTTCAGAAATTGGCTCACAAGCGCTTCTCAAACCACTGCTACCTCTTTCACGAGGGAGGCACTGCAACGGTACCTCTCCCTCCGCATGCAGCCCCGAGCAGCTAAAGCCGATGCTTCCTGTCTCCCCTGGACCACCTCCAAACTATTCTCTTTTTTCCATTTTTGCAGCTTCTCTAAGCTCTGACACCAAACCCAAAGCCTATTGCTCCAAAAAAGCCTATTGCTCTGTTTCAAATCAGCTGCTTAATCATCATCATGGTGATAATTAGCTATTTGATTAACTATGTCTGGACAGCTGCCACGTAGGACGCTGTTCTGTCAGGATTTCAGGCAGGATTTCTGCCTGTTGCGTTGACTGGCAGAAACGGGCATGTCCATGAAGTTGAGCAGCTGGTGGCTTTGCTGGGCAGAAATGAGACCTCCAAGTACAGCTACACCAGCATGTTACTATCACACCCGTCCTGCTATATCTGTTTTAACCTTATTTACCGAAGTAGAAAGGCAGTATCTGCCTCTGTTCTCTATTGTGTTTTTAAAAGAACAGGCTAAAAAAGAACACCCCGTAGGATTTCACTGGGACTCCAGTCTGTGCTTCCTCAAAGGCCAGACACTTCCACAACCCTATAAACCCTTCTGTTTTCCTGCACACCTCTGCGATGCTGTTTCATCGCCAGTCTGCTCCTTTTCCAAGCAGGGACCATCAGGTTTCAGTTGCTGCAGGCTGTAGATGACTCTGGTGTACCCCTGCAACTTTAATGAATCCAAGCATCACCGGAGCAGCTCTTCAGAGCAACATCAAGGCTCACTCCCCATCCAATATTTACTGCTATGCCAATACTGAAATTGCTAAATTCTGTTGTGATCAATCAGTTCATCACCATCTAAAACCCTGTTATACTGGGTCCTGGGCCCACTCTTCCATCCTCATCCCCCCCACTTCACATACCACCCAGAATGGACATATGGAGCTGTCTGTAACTGCAGGAGCCACGCTGAGAACACCTTGCTGTGAAGCTCCCATATCCTGCGCTACTAGACCTCCACAACAGCCCTGATGACAAGAACAGAGCAAGGAAGATGACTGCAAAACAATAAAACTAATAAATCTGCCCAAAGGACACAGTCAGCTGATACATTCATAAATGGGATACCACCACCCACTGAAGGTTTCCTTCTGGTAGCCAGGCTGCTCCTGTCTTGTTTTTGACTGTAAAACCCAAATGGTTCAAGGACTAATCCAAAAATGAAAATCCAAACATCACATTATTCCACTGTTGTCTTTAACTTTGAAGTGGAGGGAAGGGGGATTTCAGAGACAAGTCTTTATCAGTGCTTCCTGTTAGTTAGCTTACATTTCTGGCACCGAACTTTGTAGGAAAGTTAGTTCATATCCATATGGACGGGTGCCAGCAGCTGTGCATCGTGCACCTGTGTTACAAGTCAGGACATACTAGTTCAGACTCTGCTTTATGGTGAAGGTTCTCTCATGGAAATGCATCACGTGCTTCCAGCTCAGGGATTCAGAAAACTGAGCGCAAGGTTGTCTGTACAACTCTAAAAAGCATAATCCAGACATCCAAACTGGCAGACCAAACTACAGCAAGTATGCACTGTGTCCTCTAAGGACCTGTCTCTAAGTTATTTGGATTAGGAGCCATCAGTTTAATACACAGTTCTTGGAAGAACTAACTGAAGCTCAGAAAGTCAGAGGAGGAACCCAGCACATGTTTCAAAAGAACAAAAGGCACTGACAGCATGTTGGAGCTTCTCACTATGGGCACATGAAACAAATACAACTACTGCACTTCGAGCAGAATCCCTTTAGCAGCCCTGCTATGCTTTCAGCCATGGGGACTTCACATAGATGAAACGTTTTACTGGCATCTCCTGTACGGATATGCTTAATAACAAGCAGCATGCAAAAGTTGTCTTTGATATAAATCTGTGTTTGGCTATGCAGTGAGAAGAGAAGGAAGTTTGAAAACCTGGGCACCTGAAGAGCATGATCTGCTCTTGAAACACTCGGTTTATGAAACATCTGTAGTCAGAGCTTTCTTCATATTCTCCAGAGACAACAAGTAGATTCAGTGTCCTCTCCTGCTCAGAATGAGAGAGGCTGTTTCACATTTATACTATTCAGAATCATTTCAGTAATCGTCAAGAGTCAAAACTGGCGCAGCAGTTTCTATCCTTGCCTGAAAAAGCTGGCTGAAGCATCCCAAAACTTTCTATGATTCTATGATTCTATGATCAAGGCCTGTGCCACGATTCAGCAGGAGCAGAGAGGGCAGACCCACTCCGAAGTCTTCACCGGCGGGCACACGCACAGAGGTAGAGTGGCTCTCTGTCTGTAAAGGCATTCCCAACATCTTTTCTCCCTTTGGAGTTGCCAAGGAGACAGAGCAGTTCAAGGAGGGTGAACTCATTCCGTTCGTGTTTGCAAGCATAAACTGAAAATCCCAAAGGGGCAAAGTACCAACATCACAGTTTCCTTTCTCTGTCAGGGCGACTTCTGCCTCAGGGACAGACAGAGACCAATAAACCCGATAACAACGCAGTACAGCACACGCACATAACCCAGCGCAGGGAAACACACAGTTCTATGTCATTTTAAGCAGTTCAATGCAACATTCAAATTCTTCCCACAGACTATTGCACTTCTGAGTTTTTCCTTTCTAGGATCTGGGGACTTGGTCCCCAAGTAAAAATAACTCCCCTGGCATCAGCTTAAATTTACAATGTACACGCTGTACAATGTGTGAGCTGTACGACAAGCCCTAAACATTTAGAAATAATTTTAAAATAATGTTATATCTCTGTATCAAAGACTGAGAGTGACTAAGAGCAAGATCTGAAAAGGTTCACTTATTTCTAAGGCTGAATTCTTGCTTCAGTGGGGTTTAATAGCATCCCGCTCGCAAGAATACAGCCTTGTGCTCTGTTCCCCTTACTTTTGGGGCAAGAAAGGTCCCTATTGATTCAGAAGTAAAAGTCTTACTTCTTCTTTCCTGAAAGCCTCGTTTATGAGAATGACTGGAATAGGATGAATGCTGTTCTCAGAGAGCAAAGGTTATTGTACCTCCACATTTAAAGGTTTCTTTCAGAAAATACAGTGAGACACAGAAACTTTGTTGTCCATGTCAAACTTTTCCACAGACACTACCTGTGAAAACTCGCAAACATCTTGTCATTTTAAAGATGACAAATACATATCTAAATGTCAGTGAAAGCATCGCTTCCATTTAGCAGTGCTGTGCGAGCATGGGTAACAGGAAAAGGATTTACTCCAAAGCCATTTTGCCCTAGAGCCCCTGCCCCAGACCCCGGTATTCTCTGCTCCCGGGCCTCGGTTGCTCCCTGTGCCCAGAACACCATCGCCTAGTGCCGAAGGCCTCTGCCTCGCAGTCCTCCCCGGCCTCGGGGCAGTGGGGGGTCACCTGAGGATTCAGGTTCCCTGAGGACTTGTTTTCCAGCCCTACTTACTCCGAAGGGTGAGACAGTATCTGAGGAGCCAGACATACGCGTGACAATAATCCACGCTGATACTGAACACTCAGCGTTTTCTGTATTTTTGATTGTATCACAGTTAATGATAGAGATTTTGATGTTTAAATAATTTCTAGACTGTTCATAAATTCAAGTGGAGAATGAACCGAGCATAGAAATGAAGCCTGTTAATCCCCCACTGCTGAAAATAGTCTCTTTTGAAAATCATATGTCAATTGCCTAAATATGTCCGCAGGAGAAATTGTTCGTTCTTAACACACTTTGGGCCAAATTTCCTACCAGCATATTCATCTCTCCAGAAAGCGACTTGTGCCTACAAATGCTTTATTTACTTCAACCTAGCGTTAGCCCCTCATGCTCAAATCTGTGTCTTCACTCTTCTTTGAGAAACTGATCTGACTGAAAAAAGACCCCTGTGAAAAGAAGCAGGATACATTCCTTTTCAACAGCCTAAAAATTCTTAAAGGCGTGGGAGTTATCTATCTCCCGTCATAAGAAAATGCAGAATAAGTATTCTCACCCATCTACAAAATGAGGAAAAGTCTCTATTCCAAATAATCTGTCAGGGAACTTGCAACCCTGTAAAATTTGCAGTACAAAATATTGGGGGTGATCTCTACAACCCAACAGCAGAAATAATCTTGTCAACACCACCACTGCCTGCACGTGTGGTACTTGGGAAGTCCACTGCGTTCCCACTCACCCCTGCGTCTGCACGGAGATCCCAGCTGACACGGTTCTGTGCAGGAAGCAGTGGGGCCATTTCTTTTGAAACACCGAACTCCTGGAGTTACAAAAATGTGGAAAGTTTGCTCTTAAAAGCAGCAGAGGTGTCAAAATAGAAACAGAAAATATGAGAGCGAGGAACAGAAGGATGACAGCCACGTGTACTGTGAAGCAAAAGCAGAATTCGTATATTTTCAAGTGACACCTTACAAAGTGTGAGGCCAGATCCAGCGCCATAAACCCAGAACAAATGCGGTTCATAGACCCATATGCCACTAATTGCAGCGGAGTTCCACTAGTGTGGCTTAAGATAAGTGAGGGGATAAATTCTCTCTAGGATAACTGTGTTCTACTCTGATATCTAATTTTCCTGGCAAGACATAAATACTCAGCATGCTAGTTAAGGCTTTTAGAGGTACCGCTCAGGCAACAAGAGCACAATAAGGAATGAGACAGGCATCGGACCACAGCTCGTGCAAGGTGCAGCTGGGAAGAGAAAGCGCCTTTGCTGTTGCCCTGCCCTGGGGTTGGTATAGGTTTGGGGGTAAATTAGCCCTGCTGTCCTTCACAGCATCCTCCCTGCTGGCTCAGGGACACCAGGATGACATCCCACAGGAATCAGCCTCCTCTCTTGGCTGGCACAGGGAACAAAGCCCAGGGCTGGAGCAGCTCCCAGAGCTGCGCTTCTCATCTCCGGGCCCCGTAGGGCACAATCCAGCTGTGCACATCTGCAGAAGGGCAATTCAGGCTATTCCTCAGTTGCTGTCTGGGGGACTCTAAATACCGATGCCAAGAAGTGACTAAATTTGATGTGTTGAAAACCAGATGCTGAGAAGTTGGCAAGAGTCAGACCTTTGTAATACAGTTAATGACATGATGGTCCACGGATTTCTGACAGTTCGGTTCCTCATTGCCTTTCAGGCCCGCTTCCACGTTATCGCCATTCTGCCCAACGCACTGTGCCATGACGCTATATGCTGCATCAGTTAATTTTCAGTTTGCAAACGCACGTTTCCTCCTAAATGTGGGTGGTCTTGGCTTACGTATCAGCTTTCAAGAGCATGGTCCTCATTCCCGGGGCACCAAAAGCACTTGGCACAGTTCATGAAAATGGGATGCAGCACCAAATGGCTACAGAGAGGCCTTGGAGAAAATTGTTTTGTCAGTCAAACCTTGCTTATTGCATGCAAGCCTAGTGCGAGAACCTGCTTTACTAGAGGAAGGACAAAATAAATCTGTTCAGGAGATACTTTTTCAGATCTTACTAAGTCTAGCTTTTTGTCAAAGGGTTTATGAGAGACAAAACAATGCTCAGTCTGTTGACAGCACATCAGAAAGCATCTGGTACCTGAAGGTTAGCTGAAAGACACGCCCAGACCAACAGGTCTATAACTAAATGTCAGCAGCAAAAAGGATTTCACCTGAAAACATGATTTCACAATAAGAAGGTACAAAAGTCAAGGCAAAACAAAGCATTTTGCTGAAGTGTAATTCTTGAGTAGTCACTAGAGTGCTACCGCTCCTATGCAGCTCTACACCGTTCTTACTGGGAGAATTTTCTCATAGCTTAGTATTGGACTGACATAACCTCAAGAACTGAAAGTAGTACCTCACTGATTCAACAAGGTAAGGCACAGACAGAAAGGGAGATCAAAACCAAAACTTACGATAGGCTGCCATTCTTATTTTTTCTGTTTGTTTTTTTTTGATACAAAAAGACAAGAAATGTATGGATGTAAACCTTATATTCTCAGGTTACAGAAAGCCACCATCTGATATAATCTAAAACTCTTCTCTTCTAAAACCATTTGTTTCATAGAATCATAGAATGCTTTGGGTTGGAAGGGACCTTCAGCAAGCAAAACGAGTTTCAGGGTGGTCAGGTACCCAAGTAAAATCAAGTGTAAACCATCAGATTGTCCCTGGCTTGCCCTTACACAAAAACAAACAGGCTCCCATTCAGGCCAGTGTCACCCAAGCACCTTTGAAACATACCGCAGATGTTGCCCAAGCACAGCTGATCATCAAGGTCCTTAAGAACAAGGGAGCTTTGATGCCTGTCTTCCCTTTCCCCATGCATAGAAAATAAGAGGGGATGGTTAGCAACTTCACAGTTGAGAAAAGATGAAGTATGAAATCAAATATTTGTTTCTTAGTACAGAAAGTAATTTGGCAGGCAAAATCCAGATTGTTTTGGAAGTTCCAGTGATACCTCTTAATAACATAAGAGGTTGTTCTGGTTTTGGCTGGGATAGACTTAATTTTCTTCCCAGTACCTGCTGTGTTTTGGATTTAGTAGGAGAATAATGCTGATAATACACCGATGTTTTCAGTTGATGCTAAGAAATCAAGGACTTTTTTCAGTTTCCCATGCTCAGCTAACGAGCAGGTGTACAAGAGCTGGGAGGGAGCACAGCCAGGCAGCTAGCCCANGCTGNCCAACNTAAATATTCCACACCATGGACATCGTGCTCAGTATATGCATGTGGGNTGGCTGGGGGGAGCAGGAGATCCGCGAAATCCGCGAGTTCCACAAAATCTGCAAGTTCTGCGATCATTTCCTGGGGACTGGCTGGGTAATCAGTATTCGGGTGGTGGGAAAAATTGTATTATGTATCGTTTGTTTTGCATATTCTTTATTATTATTATTATTCCTTCCTTTATTTTCTTATTGAAGTGTCTTTATCTCAACCCATGAATTTTATTTCTTGTCCATTCTTCTCCCCATCCCACTGCAGGGTGGGGAGGACTGAGCGAGCAGCTGCCAGGTCCTAGTTGCCAGCTGCTGGGTTAAACTACGACAGAGGTGTGCTATATAATAGAAGACTTCTGTGAGAAAAAAATAAGAATTATGTTATATTCTGTTATGATACCTCTTATATTATTAGCAATATAACATCAAGCATTTCACCTAAATACCTTCCTTTTAACACAATTTAGCTGTCCGTAGACCTAGGTTATTCTTCAGCTAATTTTAAAGCTAGCAAAAGTTAAGGAGTGTGGTTTGCCATGTCATACGTCCTTCAAACCGAAAGTGGCTGAGAAACTCTCACCCACTAAGGAGAAGTAAACAAAGAAGCAAGTGGACAAATGTAAGAACTGGGAAAATAAAAGCTGTCAAAAAGATTTCACTCCAATGGTCTTTGAAGTCTGGCTATAGATCAGGACAGATTGCCTGTGGCATCTCTTTGACAAGACCCAGTCTCCAAAACCAGATCGAGAGATTACCTACATGACAAAACAAGATGTACTTGAGTCTCATGCTCCATAAGAAAAGCTAATCTTTATTAATTAGTTGTCATGGAAACTCTTGGCCTTGGGAAGGCTATGAATGGTACACCAAGATCACATACAAATTGCTTCTAGTAAATGCCTTCATCATGATTTGGATGAACAAACACTTCGCAAGGCAAAAGGTGGCCTATTTCAGAACTCTGGCAGAGAAACAAATGCCAAAGGGCTTCAAACTGAAAAAAAAAAAATTAGAAAAAGTTTAAGATAGTGCAAATAACAATTATTCCAGTTCTTTGAGGCTTTCTGGCAAAGACCTGTGATATTAGCTCCTGGCCCCTGAATAATAAACAAGTGAAAATATCAAGCCAGCAACAGCAAGTATGAAACAGCACTCCAGAAACGGGGTGTGGAGGCCCGCGCTCTTACCGCCTGCTGGATGACGCGTTGAGCGGAGGGAGGCCAGGTGGGATGGCAGGAGGCCAGGGAGCTGAGCAAGCCTCTGGAATTATTTCTTCACAGAAAGTAACGACTTCGGGGAGTACAGCATTCAAGCTGACTTTGACTTCTTTTCCTCTTTTCGGAACTGTCTGTGGAAAGCATACTTCTCCAGGAGTATAAACCTCACACCCAAGAGAAAAATAGATACAGAAGACTGATCTCCCCCAGCACTGCAACACGGCACCTCGTCAGCAGAGCAAACCCCAACAGAACAGAGCGGCAGCACAGGGACCGCAGTGTCCAGCTGAACCTGCCGAGCAGGCGGAATGCGATGGGCAGAGCCGAGCTCTCGCCAGCAAGATAAAAAAACGCTGAGGAAGCAGATCATCTTACTCCTGCGTAGGGCTGGTTTGTCTATTTTCTGTTGCATTTGGGGGGCGAGCGAAGGAAGGAGGAGAAGAGGGAGAGGCACACAAAGTTTTAGGCTTCTGGTTGATTCTTCTAACGTGGTGACACCGGCTTTGTTCTACTGGGAGTAAATTCAGAAACAAAAACACCTCTGTGGAGTACGCTATGACCGTAACTGCCCACCTCTGCAGCAACAGTCCTCTGTTCTGGCGCTGCAACACCACATCTCTGGCTTTCCCAGTGGTTTTCCCACTTACAGATACAATTTGGAACGTCCTTTGAACTTTCTTCTGTTGAACTGGTGGATTGCAGCAATGTGGGATGCACATTACGCATATGCTGAGTGTACATACATTATTACATGCAGTGCAGAATGGCTAGCTTTGCTGTGAATTTTTGAAGGGAATTTTACAGGTCATTTCCATTTTCCTTCAGGAAGCACATGACATTACCTGTAGGTTTATTACATGTTTTATTCCGGATCAGAAAACTACTTCATTTTATAAATAAATGAAGGGCAATCAAATAGTCTGATTCTTCTGAAGATGGTCAAATTGGAATAAGGTAGCATTTACATGTCTCCTGAAATAAATCAGCTAGCTGTTCCAAAATAAAATAAAATAAAATAAAATAAAATAAAATAAAATAAAATAAAATAAAATAAAATAACAGCTGACTTGGGAGATGTTAATTTTGAAATTCAGACTGACTTGTGTTGCAACAGTTGCAGACAGGAGTCGGCGGCAGGGTGACAGGCATGGCAGCAGCAGCTCCGCGCCAGCTCCCGGCTCACTTGTTTACCCAGACACTGCAACAGATTTTGCTGTGACATCAGTCCCCGTGTCGTCCCATGTTACTTCACTGTCAGCAAGCGAGCTAGCTGAGGTGTTGCATGATCTGCAACTTCTGAATAGACATTCCCTCTGAAGAAATAATTGTCTTCATTGTAATTGGTGACAAAAAAAGTCATCTGTTTCAAAACAGTCTCCTGAAGCTGGAATGAATCTTTTTACCACAGGATGTTACATTAGGATTCAATTGCCAGGGCGTTATGGCACTTGTTTAACTGAAATCTAGAATAAACAAAACTGTATTAGTGTTGACAGGGAGGGTGTACATGGCTGTGCATGGAACTGAATGAATTTACACATCACTTCTTGCATGCTTAGAGGAACTGCGATCACCTACCAGCACGCTACAGACAGACTTTGTGTGATAACAAAATGTTATCATTAATAGCAATATGGTAACTGATACCAGCTGAAACCCTGTACTAGCCATGAGTACTCCCGAATAACTTCGTGCCTGAGGAAAGAACAGTATGAATGATAGCGGTCTTCTCCATTTGGGCATGACTGTTTCAGCCTGCTGGTGATTTCAAGGGTGTTCCAGTTGTTTTCACTGCTTGAAAGTTACCTGCACACTAAATATCTGCGTTATAGCTAACTACCTAGAGCAATCAATCTAGCAGACAAGCTCTGAAATAAATCTACAGAAAGTGTCAGTTATAGACAGAGAGATCAGATTTATTAGACAGCGTTAAGGCTAACTTTCAAAAGATGTGATTTCCCTTACACTTGATTCAAACTATTCCAACCACAAATTGCCTTTCCATCGTTTTTTACAATTTCTGTTACAGAGGTCCCTAAGACTTTCAGTTCATGCATCTTAATTTCCATGAAAAATACATAAAGAATATCCCAAATACCATTCAATGACGTATGTTTGCCATTTAAATGTCAGCATAAAAATTGGCATATACATAAGACAGAATTTGAGATAGCAGAGAGGAATTCACTCCTTACATAAACTGCAGGAGCTGATCTCCATTAATAGGGACACACTGTAAACTGAAAGACTCTCCCTTCCCAGAACTGCACAAATGTCCATTTTTAACCCAATCTCAATTTGCTGACTTTTGAGTGCTCATCTGGTAATGCATCAAATTGTTGCTGTTGTTGCTTTTCAAAGGATGTTTATTAAAACTTTGGTTTCTTTATACAGTTGGTTATCTGCTCCTTAAATTATTATACTTGACCTCTTTAATAAGCACAGGGAATACACAGGGCTTGATGCTCACCTGCTATAAACAGATTTGTTGAAGTTGTACTTTAAACTGGAAAGGTCATACTGTAAGCTTGATCAGAAAGCTGTCTATTGAACATTTTAAATCTCAGCCAGTAGAGAGCCAGGCTCTGCAAACAAGGCTTATCCAAGGCCCTCCATAACCACAACACTGTTCTTAACAGGAGAATTTTTTCGTACCAGAGAAGCAAAGATGCTTGTGAGACCCCACTGAAGAGGAAAAGCACCTGTCTAGTTTTTTCCAAGAAAATCATGTATATGATCGGGTAGCTTTCCACCCAAATCTAAACGCTGTCCTCAACTCGCCACGTGCGGGCACGGAGTGAATGTCTGTGGCAAGCCTACCATGGGAGATTTCCAAGAGCAACACGCTGCTCATTAGCCTCCACCTATTTAGCATCACTGGAGAAAACTGGCTCACCAGAGGGGCTTTGAGATGGCGAAATGTTAAAATCAGAAGGAGGAGGAGAAGTCAGCCATAGCTGGAGCAAGCGTTGCCTGAATTTCCACCTTTAATCTTGGCAAGACCTGTCCTCTGAAGGGCACAACAGTATTCCACCTTGATTTTTACGTGTGTGACCTGAGAGATGCTGTTTCAGCTGTGCAGTATCTCAGCTAATTGTTTAAACTGCCTCCATGGGCTCTAGCCCCAGTTGGTTGAGGTGCCTGGAACAAGGTTGTCCTATTCAAGGAGTGCTTGCGTGTTGCAAGGAATTGTTCATGATTTAAATCTTCTTCTTGCATTTTGCATAAACCCACAAAAACATTGTCATTGACAATTAATCTGATGCAAATTCTTGTCTCCTGGGATTTTTATTCAGGCAATAATTCTTGCAGGGTCAAAAGTTGAACCTAAGGCTATGTATAGGTCCTGGTAATTTTTAACTTTGTGGTGTGGTTTAATCATACAGATTTTCATACTTCATTTATAGGTTGTGTACAGGGTGAAATCCTTTTCTTAAGGAACACTGTTCAAGTGCTACTAGATTGCAATCATGTTAATTGAAACTCTGCTTATCTAAGTAATTATGTACTCATCTGTATGACCTCAATAATGTTACTGGAAGTTTCTCGGCAGCAAGCCCTGTTCTAGCTGTGCAGGATTCCAGCTCTGAAGGCAAAAGCAAACCGTGACTCCTGAGCAGCTTGAATTCTCAGGAACACAGCCAACAACATCGCAGTTCTGGTGATCTGGGAAACTGTTGACTAGCTACCAACGGCCACTTTGCAGGAAATCTTGATCTCAACATAACACCAGCTTTGATTACACAGAAGCTGACCAAGACCTTCAGGACTTTCCCCTCACTTTTACCTGTGAGCAAACCACTCTTCATCCTCGGATGTCACTTTTCACATGTATTCTCTTAATGGGCCAAGTTTTCTTTTCTAAAAGGTAAGATACTAGTTTTACTGGAACATCTAGAGCCTACAAACAATTTCTGTTCTCACATATTGAGATGAGATTTGTAAATAATCCTGGTGGCCAAGAAGTCAAAGTGATTCTACCAAATGTAGAACTTACTCTCAAGTAAAGGTCTGCGCAAACGGATATACTTGTTAATTCCTGTCAATGGATGCATTACAATTGTACCTGTTGTTGCACATATTTTAGTAGACATTCTCTGCAACGTAAATCATGGATCAGTTTGTCCTGCCTGAAAAAATGACAGGCATTACTATATACCAAAATAAGTATTAACTACCAATGTTCAGGATTTGGATGCAGAATTTGCTTCCACCCTCCTGGACTGATAATAGCACTCATATATTGAGTGCTAATTTTTTTAGTGCACCTTTTTATTATTTTTAGTGCACTTTATTGAGTGCTATTATTACTAGTGCAACTCCAGCAGTAGTATTTCAGATGGAGAGTGTCTGTGTGTGAGCATCATCCCTTTTAATTTACATGCATACAGGCAGGTTAATCAGGAATTACCTGGCTGCCATTAATTCCAGTTTCCATTACTGTCAAAGGCTCATTAACGCTTCAGAGACTCTGTGTTTTAATTATTCAGATATTTTGCATACTAAGCAGTTCTACCTTTCCTTTTATATCTCCTTCAGCCTCTTCCAGGCAAAATGCAGGCCCTCCTTAAAAACAGTGAGAGTTCATTTGACACTTTGTTTCCTTACTAGCACATCTTCACTGACACAATAACTATGAATGATCCAGACCTTATTCCATTTCTCAGTGAATAGTGTTTTCAGGCTAATTCTTGAATCTTCTGATACATGAACTAGCTCTTCATTTAATCTCACCAATTTATTTGCTTTTGCTACAGAAATGGATAGCTCCTGTACTGTCTCCTGGCATCACGTTCTCTCCCGTATTGCAGCATTTTTTTCCCCATGAGGACTGTCCATTGCCACACACTATGGAGCATTTTTGGCTTAAGAAGGTAGAAGATAACTGCCTGGGATAAGAAACGCCCAATCCTGATGATTTGCCATATACTCTGCAGCTTAATTCTGTATCGGGAAACAACTTAATGTTTTTAGATGGAAGCCATTGCAGGAATGAAATATACGAATTTCCATTCTTCCTTAGTATGAAAGATATTCTTAGAAAATTTAACTCTGGACATTGCACTCCCTGTTTCAGTGGAAAACGCACTTTTGCCAAAGCACTTTACTTTCTGTGGACAAAATTAAGGGTTCGTGGTTACCTCAGTTGAAAAGTATTCATCTACAGCTACTTCAGATCCCCTGAAAGCAAGACCTTCACCGAGGCGCTTCACAGGCGAATTTATGCTCCTAAGATAGCTGTGTTTTTAAAGCCATTTAAAAATGCATGGAAATTTTTTTTTCTATTTTTGCAAGAACAAATATTCACAGCATTGACTACAACACCCATTCTACTTGTATATATAACCCAGGGGTTCTTAGAACCATGAGTGCAATCATACAAATTTGTTGTTTTGCATATTAAATGAGACATTAGCAGCCCTCTTTAAGTTTTTAATGAAGAGGTGTGTATTCCGGTATTACTTGCAGGGCTGTTACTCGGGTAGTATGATTTGCTGTAGACTTTACTGTAAGATCTAAGCTGACATTCTAGGATTGTCATTTTAGCACCAGCTTAATATTGGCTTGACTTTATTTACGCTACAAGAAGTTCATTAGCGAAACACCGACAGTCTTCTTCAGCCAGTTTTGCAAGAAAGCAGTTCCCACCCAACACTGAAATGTTCTCTTTGACTGTTCTTTATACTTTTTGTTGCTATTTAGAAAGCTGCAGCATCAGTGCACAGAAATCCAACTGTACAGGATGACCTTGATATCGAGAAGATTGAACCCCAAGATTCCACGCACTCACAGGGTGCCAAATGCCAATACACTGTTCCAATACCTGCGTTGTACCTGCCTGCCTGGCAGCTGAGCGTGCTTAGACATCACATTAGTTCGCCGCATCGTCTAGATTCGATGACAAACAACTGACAAACATCTTTTTAAAACAGCTGCATGTTACAGTCATTCCTTAGTTTTAGGCAAAACCCGCAATATCCCCAGTCATTATTCAGCTGAATACAGCACATTCAAGGCACGACCCCGTGCAGCAGCAGCGTTACAGCTGCACACCACAGAACCAACGCTTCTGCAGAGAGCAAGGTACGTTTGCAACGAGACAACATTCTGAGTTTCCCAAGGGAATGTCCACTCAGCAGGGTCCCTGCCTCCACGTAAGTGTCTGGGACAGGTCCACCTGAAATCAGAACTCTGTTTAAAAATCTCTGCTACAGTTTCACTAGAAGGGAGAAAGGAGCTGACCCTCACAGCAGAATACCCAGATATTATGTCAGTGCTCATTTCACAGGTATCACAGAGGTGCCAAGACTGAGACTAACAAGGATTAGCCCAGCTAAAAGACTGATGCTCATAAAAAAGGAACTAAACCACATAGTTTAGGGGGGAACCTAATCTTTCAGGAGAGGTGAGTACCTAGTGAAACAGACGCAAGACCTAAACCTGCTACAAATGTGGTGGTTGATTTCTTAAATCAGAACAAAAATCCTGCAGAGAAACACATACACACTGTGAACAAACTCTTCAGTCCGATTCATGTAAAGACCAGCTTGGCATATGGTTCAAAGAGAAAACCAGAGAAGTTGGGTTCAGCTCCAAAGCCTAAGCTGGATGGGCTGCAAAATCTAACCAAGCAGATGACGGATTCCTGAGCAGAATTAAACGAAAGCTGTGGCCAATGAAAGAGAGAAACGTACGACACTTTGAACACTGAATGCGACAGGAATTGCAGATGTTCTGCAGCTGTGCAGTGCTGTTTCCTATGCCAGCAGCAGCAGCGCTCCCAGCAGCTCTGCCTGCAACCGGCGACTGCAGCAATCGCTGCTCAGGCATACACCGGCTTTTTAAAGTGGCCGGGAATTGTTTAGCTGGTATTAGTGGCCTGGAGCGCAGCTTTGGCTGAGAGAGAACAACGGGCGTACTATTTTAGAGGCATTAAAGGTATTAGTGGCAAATCTGCATCGTGCCCTGCTTACCGCCGTACCAGTGGTATTAGACAGGAATTGAAAATGACTGCAACAGGCCGCTTGTTTTGAAAGGATCCGTGCCAACGGACAACGTGATTTTTATTGCGGCCATCATTCTCAAAGACAGCAGTATTAAGCAGCATTGACATGTAGACTAGCTTAATTAGAGAATTATTTAAATTAGTGAGAAAAACCAGCAGCTAAAACCAATGCAACTGTGCATCTATAACAATCTTAACATCTCTTTCCATTTCTCTCAGCAGAATCAAAGATAAATATATTAAGGCTTTAAATGGATTCTTACGGGAGATAAAAATCTTGTCTGGCCAAGATATGAGAGGGTATCTCTGCAGAAACACCATCACAAGCTCAGATGTGCACGCAGTTTTGCGCCTGCTTTGACCAGGCAGTGAAAGGAAGCAGGATACCATCCCGCAGCCGTGCACTGGACACTCGGAGTTCTGCGCTGCCAGAGCCTTCCAGCCAGGAACAAGCGAGGGCAGGCGAGGGGTCCCGAGCTCCTCTCTGCCAGCCCCGCGCCACGGCCCCGCACCCAGCTCCAGCTCCCTCCTAGAGATGCAGGGCCAGGTCTCTGCCATTCCTTCCTCCTCCTGCTCCTCCCGTCAGGCACCAGCGCAACCCTCCCACAGGGTCAGCAGCACCTCTCCCAAAGCCAAGGGCAGGTTCCTTGGCTCCTTGGCCCGGGCTACTTTTTCTTTCCAGTCAGGTAAGGGTGATACTGTGAAAGTTCCCAGCCGTGGATATGGGGATCTGATCTTAGGAGCTAAAATCCTATTGAGAAACGGGGCTAAGACCTCAGACCGCATTTCAAGCTGTTTGGGTCATTCCAGCATGCCAAAGACAAATCACAAGGATGTCAGAGTGCAGTGCGCTGCGCAGGGCCTGTAAAATACACCTCCGGATACACTGTGTTTTGGCCAGCTTTCAATTAAGAGCTTTCTGTTTCAAGAAAACCTCAGAGAAAACAATGAGGAAACTGTAATTAAAACAGTCTTAATTTTACCTCCATTTCAGATGAAGTTTGACCGACTCAGCTGACTGTCAGATTTAAGTCAATGAATGCAAAATAAAACCTGTACATCTAAACGGACCCTTGCCAATCTCTCAAAGTGAAACCAACAGAGATGGCACAAGGCTGTTAAAAACTGAAATTATCAGCTTTAGAATGGATCCAGCCATCACCATAAGACAGATGGCAGCTGCCAGTTTTACTCAGTCCTGTTTTTCTCAAATACTAGTGTCTTAATGCTATTTTAGATGCCTGATACTGACATAAAAAAAGAATCTTTTAAGTACTGAGAAGCAGATACTCTCCCACCTTAAAGGAAGATATTTACATACATTTTAGCAGCATGTTTTACGCAAAAAAATTTCAAAATCAAAGCTTGTCATGTGATAAAACAGCAATGCCAGTGTGATGAGTCAATAGCTATACCACAGTAACGGAGAAGAACATTCCTATTGTATTTTTCCTGTCCCTCGCTTTTACCTCCCAAAGAATGCAGTGCTTAGAGTAACAAAGCAATTCAGAAAAATCTAAGCAGATATTTCCAAGCCAAACGTAGGCAATTTTTAAGACCAGCTCCACGCAATCCCCCTAAGGAAGGCTGCCAAAAATAAGGCCCAACTTCTACGTAGACATGCTGCTGGTTTTCCAGGAGCCATCCGGCAGTTACAGGTGCTAACTGTAGCTACACGTTTTAGGACCAAAAATTAAATGTTTTCTCATGTTTTTCTCAAAGTTGGTCTCCACAAAGCAGCTCTGGGTTGAGATTTACTGCTGACTTGACACTACGGCTGCAACCCTGCCGCATGCTTTACCAAGGAGTAGCTTGGCGTGACAATGTGTAAGTGACAACTTAATGGGAAGCTGGAACTCAGCTGATCACAGTTATTCTGTTCCTTAAGTATTTTTCTTCTAAGTTAGCACAATTCTCTATCACACTTCAGATTCTAACATTTTACATCACAGAATAATCCAATATTTGCTGATCCGATTAAACTCTCCTCTCCTTTGAGCGACACTTCCCCAGCGCGGGCTGCGACCGAAGCCGCAGCACACGCTCCAGCTGCAACGCTGCCGAGCCGCAGTTCTGGGCAGGGTGAAAGCCCCAGCTGGGACTCAGAGCTCAAACAACTATTTCAGCCCAGCAGCAGGATCTCTGTCATAAAACTGCAGAATTTATCAGATTCGCAGAAAATGAAACTGTCCCCAGAGACTTACTCACCCATCACTGAAGACTAGATTTTTGGTCTGGTTGTTTTAATAATATGAAATATAAACTTATACTTATTGGCAACATTTTATAATTTATTTTGTACCTAAAACATTTTCAGTGATGAGTGTTCAATTGCTCAATTTGGCATGTTTAAAATACAACAAACACTTCAGGAAAACATAACAAAAATGAGTTATAATTCTTTTTTTTGCCTTACAAAACCCATCTTTCACTGCTAACAACCCCCTGTTGATGGATGTGGATTACACCACACGTTTTATGGTTTTCATCATATAAGGATCTCTCAACGTAAGTCCACAATAAGTGTTTCCTTTTTATTGTAGCAGAAAATAATCACTTTCTTCAAATCAAATGTTAACATAGCAAAGCAAATTGCAGACCTGGTGAGTGCACTTACTTACTGGGCACCAGTTCTCAAGAAAACTACTTTCTACTGCTTTCTACTTTCTACATTCCTGTACAAAGACTTCAAATCTAAGTTTCTCTCTTGTCAAAACAAAATTAAACCAAACAAACTCCCACACTCCGGAAAAGTTTGAAATTGCTTACCTTGAAGAAGCTCCGAAGAAAATACATTATGCTGAGCATTTTGGAAGGTTTAAAATGAGGAATTGTTCAATCTTTAGAACATCCAAGGCCTGGGTGAATTCCTCCACTCCTGCTGTGTCTTTAGTTACATGCTTTCTTGTTGCTATTTTGGACGGTCTTAGGAGAAGGGAAGCATATGAGCCATGCCAGGAGCTTATGCTAAGGAGTTGCATAACAATTAGGGCTTATCTGTGCTGCGCTGTACAGTACAGCAACGCAAACAGGTTTGTTCACAGTTTGCTAGCCCCAGAACACGTCTACTAGGCATGCCCAGAATGATGCCATTGTATTTGCTAAAGAAACTAAAGCTATTTGCGAGTGCTTCTAAAAGAACTGGAACTACAAAGGCCAGCGCATGTTCCCCTATGCCCCCCCCCAGCTTTTGCTTTTGCCAACTGCAAGTTCAATCAGTGAGTATCACGCTTGCTGCAGAATTTAAAAGCTCCCACGCTGTGAGCTTTCTAGTTACTGTCTTTAAAGGTAAGGAAAAACTGCAGAACAAGTCCTTTGAAGTGCAGAAGAGTAAACGCAATTCCAGTTTCTTCTTTTTTCTCATCTAACATTAAAGTCCCCTAAAGACTATCTGTGCTTCTGTAACACAGAGATGCAGCTCCCGCCACGTAGCAGAGAATCGATCGACATTCAGCGGCCAGGACTGAGAGTTACAGGCAGTCTGCTCACAGCGTGCTTAGAGCTAAAGACAACAACTACCGAGCGCAAGCAAGTTCTCAGAGAGGGATCACTCTGCGTTAAAACAACCGTCAGGCACAGCCTGATACTGCAAGCTTTCGTTTCTTTTTTAATCTAACTATGGCTTGTACTTGAACTATCCAAACCACCTGCTACTGGAATCTTTACACCAGGAAGAGGTGTTTTAGGAAGATGCTCCAGAGTAGCTTCTGCTGGTCCGTGCTGCTGGTCACAGGGCAGAAAACCAGGCAGCGGTGCAGTGCGCTCAGCACAGCAAGGAGGGACACAGTCCCCCACCGTGGCTGATGCCCCAGCCCTCGCCCAAGGCAAACACCTGCTCCAGCTTGAAATCTGCTCTTGGACTCACGCTGTGCTGCAGGGGATCCCTATGCCATTGCCCCCCCTCCCCAGTAAGCACACCCCCACTTGCCTTGGATTTGCAACACTGCAAACCCCTCCGCAGCTTCCAGCAGGCACTCGCCTTGTCAGTCCATTTCAAATAGAAATATTATTGTTTGGTAGCACATGTAAATCACAGAATCCCAGCATGGCAGGGCTGGAAGGGCCCTCTGTGGGTCACCCAGTCCAACCCCTGCCCAAGCAGGGTCACCCAGAGCAGGCTGCGCAGCACCGCGGCCAGGCGGGGCTGGAATATCTCCAGAGAAGGAGACTCCACAGCCTCCCTGGGCAGCCTGGGCCAGGGCTCCGTCACCCTCAGAGGGAAGAAGTTCTTCC
>Ga0065711_1036499_pt1 | contig 20924 bp, 16 predicted proteins | sample Hoacrofraction12_FD_59098 | JGI IMG/M metagenome (GOLD analysis project Ga0065711, IMG submission 59098) | Hoatzin crop microbial communities from Cojedes, Venezuela - Epithelial fraction 12 v2 (version 2) | ecosystem: Host-associated > Birds > Digestive system > Esophagus > Crop | place...
ACCATGAAAGATGTCACACATTCTGCAACCACAGAGGGGAAGAAAAATCTGAACTTGGTTACTGAGCCTGGAGCTCTACTACAGAAAGTCTCACTGAACACTAACGATGCCTTGTAAGGGCAGTACAAGAAACCTTGTTTCTACTCACTAATAGAGAAACAAACACAATGGCTGTCAACTCTTATTTAAGACTAGCTAGGTCACAACATGCAGTGAAAGCAGAAATAACATTTATTTTATTTCACCTGATGCTATGCCTAAGGACTCTGTGCAAGGATGCTAACCCCTTATCAGGAATTTGACCAGAGTACTAGACATAGAGCACAAGCTCTACACAAGCTATCCACGATCTGAACACTACAGAGCAGCAACACGTAACAGATTATTTCTCCTCGCAGATTTATTTGCGGATACTGAAAATCGGTTATGACCTACATTGACAAAACAGTTGCCCCACGCTGCAACACAGCCTCTTCTCTGCCTGTCTTTTCCCCTTCTGAAGAATGTGCTCTCAGAAAGTTGTATACATTCATTTTCACACTCTCAATCTCAGGGCAAGAAAGCTTGAAATCCAACATGTCTTATACAACTAGGTTTCACTTTACTTGCTATGCTGAGAGCCCGAAAGAAACTGTACTACTAAAAATACAGCACAAAATACAACTGACATTGGGTATTACCTTAAAACCCTGCTCTTATTCCATGTAAAGGCTAAGATATGCTAGCGCAGCCTACAGTTGCCTTCCCATTTCCCACCTGCAGAAGATTCCCTTCATGTTCTCCTTCCCATTTCCAGCTCTGTTCAGCTGCTGAAAGAAGCAGCGGTTCAAAATACCAGCTGCAATAACTTCGGCAGAATTCCTTGGAAATGGGGCGAATAAGCAAAGACTAAAAAAGATGACCAGACAGTGCATCACAGAGCTGAAATGCCCACGCAGGGAAGTCTCCAGCTCCATGTCAGCCTTGGGACCATCTCAAGCTCTACCTTCATACAGAAAGAATTGCTCAGTGCTGAACAGGTCAGAGACTTGCACTGGAGCTCAGGGTCCCTCCTCCTTCCAGGCGGTCACCACCACCTTCCAGCCAGAGACAAGCCCGATCACCAGCAAGCTATAAGCAAGCAAGCAGCCTTCCCCGTGCTCTCCCCTCCCTGCCCACGAGCTCAGGAAGGCAGGCACAGCTCCCCAGCATTTGCTGCAATGTCAGGAGGGCTCAGTGCAGCAGCAGCTCAGCGCTGAGCTCCAGAAGCCCTGGCAACACTCAGGAGAGGACACGGCAGCTCCCTCACTTGCGCCCAGTCCAGGCTTAGCCAAGCTGAGCATTCATCAGCACATTTTGTCTGCAATGACGAGGAACTCCACACAATGCAGGACCCGAAACTGATGATTTCCTGACAATAAAGCGATTCCTACTATTACATTCCCATTCTGTACACGCGTACCAATATGCCTTTATTGATGGTATAGCTCTGTATCGGCAAATCACCCACAATCACGTTACTTTGAAAACTAATTTTTAGAGTGCCTCAACTCATTCCAATCAGCCGTACAGCCTTCCCTTTTGCTAACATGGTCACATCATCTTTCATCCTCGGTCTCTGGGGTCGGCCAGTGTAACGTATTATGTGCTTCTTCCCTCTGCTAACACAACACAGATTATCATCCATAACACCAACATTGTTTTTCACTTGCATTGTTACTACCATTAGGAGAGCTGAAGTTGTTTCAAGGTAACCAAGAGTATCATCAGAAGAACACATACTTCATTTCAGATATACTTTTATTTTCTTTTGTTACATAAAGGCAGAAAATAAGCATCAAATCTAACTGAACAAAGTAAGGTTAAGAGTATGACAGCAGTCAAGGACTACTGATATTTCAGACACGCCGCGAGCGCGGCCACTCAGTGTGGCCACTCCATGGCCCTTGAGGCAGTCTGGGCGGATGGCGCAGCCGCCAGCACAGACCTACAGACCTTCAGCAGACAGACAGCCACCCGGCCTCACCGGCTCACCTTGGGGTCGACCTGCTTCCAGAAGGAAGGCTCAGTGCCTGCTGTGGGCTCCTGCATAGCCTCGCCTACCTCCCTTAAAAAAAATACACACTTTCACATAAAACCTCCTGTGATTTTCAAATGTGAAAAAGCGTACAAAGTGAAGTAGTTCATCACACAATATAGACATTACTCAAGTGTTTTAATTCACATCAACATAATAAAGAGATCTTGAAAAGTGAACTCAGTTGTGTCAAATCACAATAAAAACCATTTACTGCATTTCAGAAGTACAGCGATGAGCTCATCCCAAGCTCCAGAGAGTTAGTTTACCACGTGTCGGTAAATTATCACATAGGGATTCTTCCTCCCCCTTACCATCTCTTGACCTTGGCAAACATCTGTTCACCTTACTGCTTTCCAAATGCGAACTACTGTTGAGAATTTTAGTTCTTCTACAACAATTTCTCAGCTTTTAATAGGAAAAACAGAGGTACTGTTTTCACCGGGTGTGTCCTTACACATTCATAGTGAATCGGATTCCATATCCCTGCCTTTCACCATCTTGGTAAATCTTCAGAGTACGTGTGCCTGACAAGTTTAGAGTCTACAACACACTTTTCCCACATTGTATAGCAGAATAAATTAAATGCAAGTTTGTTTTAAATGTCAAGCCATTAATTCTTAGCCTTTTCAAACAAGTAGGGGGTTTTATACCATTTCTCTCCCCTGATGTTTGCAACGTTTCAGGGTGGTCGTGTCACCAGACCTTTCTAGCCTGTTTGCACAGGGTTTGAAAAACTCTCATCTCCACACAGATACCACATTCCGTCTCTAGCTCAGGCAACTTGCTAAATTCTAAGATTCAAGGTGTCCAAACATGCATCTACCCACTCTTGATTCAAAACGTATTAAAATCCGTCAAAAGCAATTAGCCTGAACAGACGCCATAAATCCATTTCAATGATCACACAACAGATGCATATGATTATACATACAGCAACATTTGAAGCACTAAAAACTGTTTGATCTCCTGCACTAGAGCTTGTGCGAAATAACAAGGGACAGAACAGTGGTATGAAGATGTTTTCAGAAGCAGCTATAAGGGAGGGACAAAACCACCACTAAGTTTCTTTTCCAGGTTCAGGACCATTCAGGTCACTGGCAAAGCACTTCTGCATCAAGGGAAACAGAAGCAGCATCCAAACAGAAACAGAAGAGATGTCCAAACAACCTCCCGAACCACTGAAAAGCCACCACTGCCACTGAAGAGGAGACTGAATTACAGACCTCCAAGAGTTTAGATCATACTTTCTGTACTTGTGTATTACCAAAGTATGCTGAAAATCTGGGTCAGAGCTGTGAGGTGGACAGACCTAGAAATGCCCCTGCAGAGAGATTCCGCAAAAGATGTCTTCCTCACTCTCCCAGAACAACATTATGTTTTACTAGAAAAATTAAGTAGTCATTTTTACAAGCCCAGACACAGCACGAAGTGCAAGGGCCATTGAAGAGCCCGGCGACGGTGCCCGCAGGGAGCAGCCACCCCCTTCTCCCTCCGGGGAGGGCATCCCTCCGGGATGCGGCAGCGCAGACAGACTGACTGCACTAGTTCTCAAACCTTATTTCACAGTACAGTAAGTACATTACTTGGCTTTCTACGTTAAGGCAGCAAGCTCGTTAAAAATAATCAGTGCCTTCGCCCCACCGTGACTTGGCCCAATGCTGGCATCCTTTCACTCGTAACACACCACTGAGGAAGGCAGAAACCATAACCAGGGGGGTTGGGGAAGAAAAAAAAAAAAAAAAATCTTACAAAACTATTTCTGTAAACCTAGACTTGAGGATATGGAACTATTTCTACTGTACTATCTGTATGTTAAACTGTTTGTGAAGTCTGCCAAGAAGAAAATTTTAAAAAAAAAATAAAAAAAAAAAAATCAAAGTTATGATGCAATTTACTACTGCTAAAATTTTATGTGAAGCGCACTTGACTGTTAGCAGCAAACTATTATAGAAGCAAATACCCCAAATCAATTTTGTTTACAAAATCCCTTCTTCAGACCACCGTTCAAGCACTGCTTCCCTCATTCTTTATTCTACTGAAAACAGTACACAGCTACAAAGCCTGCATTGTCCCAGCTGCCATTCAGTCTCTCACAAATCCCAGCACAATACAAACAAACCCAAGCTTTTACTCTTGGAAGGGATGACTTGTTTACCACATCACTGTATTAGAAAAATGCACATGTGCAAAGGAAAGGTAAGAAGTTCTTCCCCCGCCTTTGCAAAGAACAGTTTGCAATTGATGGAAAGCAGAGCCTTCTACCACAACAGGATATTTCTTTTCTTGCCATTAGTAAAATCTGACCAGCTGTAACAAAAATGCTCCCTACAACAGGTCCCTTCAGAAGAAACCAACTCAGGCTCTTCTCAGAGAGCAAACACGATAAGGAAGAGGGGGATAAGACTGAGGGGATGGGAAGGGAAGTGAAGGGGAAAGACTCACGCTTTCTTCTCCCTTTTAGCCCACTCCACCTTCAAGCCTTACCCAGGCAGTTCTGTTGACTGTGGAAAGGTAGAAATGTAAGATGAAAGCATCACAGAAAGCATTTGCTACTAGTCAGTTCAACATACTGAATTCAGCTTTGGAAACCATTTGTTAGAGACAAACATACCAAGGCAGAGCACACAAAGACAGCATCAATTTTAACATCTACCAAGCTTCAAGGAAAACAAAAATAAATGCAAGACCTAGAATGAAGTGGGCTGTCAAGAGCCAGTTTTAGGAACTGTAACTGGAATCCATTGCAAAAAATGGTTCATTTATGCTCCATTTAATTCCTCCCCCCCATCAGCCTTCACAATCAAGAGATCAGAAAGGGACATCACATTTTTGTCAATACTGACATGTTTCCACATTAATTCAACTACCAAACCTGATCTTAATACAGTCAACCAAAATAATTTCCTTCCCAAACTGAGTATCTCATTTTCAAAGACTCATTGAGGACATTAAACCAAATCTAGTTTCAAATTGTCAGCAATTAAATCCTTGCTTTTAAGTTTTAAGAAAAAGTGTATCACTCCTACAACATCTCTGTAAAATACCCACAGAAAATGTTTTATTCAAAATACTCATTTGTTTTCTTGGATCTGCAGTCTCCCTCTACACCGCCCCTAAATAATAACAAACTTTAAGAATCAAAGGCAATATTACTCCTTATAAAAATCATTACAAAGGCTGCATAGAATACCCACCTCAGCTTTGGGTGGGAAAGAGGGGAGGAGGACAGAAGAGGCAGATGAAGAGGAAGAAAAAAATGCAACCTTTTATTCCTCCTGCACAAACAAGACTGCTATAATGTACACACTGGTACAGCAATGACAACTCCACCTCACACACCAGCTAAATCCACTGGGGAATACAGACCTCTAACCATCTTGCCAAGGGCACAAGTTAAAGAGTAAAAGGTGGAATTATTTTCTCACTAACAAAACAAACAGTAACCTCAGGACAGCGTCCCACACAAATACTCCTCGCCCGACCAGATCACCACACCCGTGAGGAGCAGCTCTCGCTTACCCAAAGCAGAACTATGCTCCCCTACGAAACCAGCTGCCAATGAAACTAGAGAAAATGCTTATAAACCAAAATGCTCATCTCGGGACAGACCGACTCCAAGGAGGTTTTCTGTAGACTTCTGTTTTGAAGAGTGATGCGGACTATTGGACAATCCCAGAGGCTGTTAGCTTCCTGAAGTCAGGACGGTGATGACCTGGGCCACCAACCCAGCTGAGAAGCCTGCTCTGCTTCCATCAGCAAAGGGCTGACACAACAGATTTCCAGCCACTGCACAAACCTAACTGCAGTACACGTACATACAGATCACACAGATTTTTTTTTTTTTTTTTTTTTTACAGAAATGTTATCCCGTTTTCTAATTCTCCATTCAGTTTATCACAAACAAATTACAAAAAGCGGAAAATCAACTTGTCTGCGGTCAGGTATGCATCAAAACACTGGAAGTAAGATACAGGACGTGAATGTAACAAGATCACGCAGAGCAACATTTGATCTGGTCACGCCGAAGCCAAATCGATTAAGAGGCATCCACAAGCTGGCAGTACGCGAGACGGGGCAGCCACAGCACAGCAACAGACTGCAAGAGTCTGCGCAACACCCGCCTGTCAGCAAAAACGACATACAGCGGCGGCCTGATCAACACCAACCTGCAGCGGCGACAATACGCAGCGGGGGAAAAAAGCCCCGGTATGTCTCGCACAGTGAAAAGACAACCTTGAAATAGTTGGGAATCTGAAAATGGAAGCGAAACCTGCGGCGACGAAGCAAGCGAACCTCCATGTCCCTTTCCAACGCCGTACTGCCACGACTGTACCCCAGGGCCTGGACAGGGGCTTGCCCGGGGCTGCACAGCTGGCATCCCAGCACCAAGCTTGGGCTCACCTGGCCACCCCGAAACTGAACCGCAAGGAGCCTGGGTCCACCTCCCAGCAGCCACCAGAATGAAGTTTCCCATCCTGAAATTCCCCTTTACACCAGAAATTTTTTTGGCAGTAATCTGTGTGTTACCACCTGAGGTTTCAACGTATTTCAGCAAACACAGGAGGTGCTCAAAAAACAAGTATGTTTTGCACAGCATTGATTAATATGCAGACTCTACGCTTACACTGCTATGGAAGAGGGAATGTGCAGAAAGTCAATTAAATCCACCAAATCAACCTAAGGACAGGCTGCAGGGCATGGACACAACTAACTGGCTGCGGCACCATCCTTTAACACACACGTACAAACTGTAACTGCTTATAAAAAATTATCCTCTTACAGCAAGGAAAGGGAGACTAAAGCCACGCAGTCTCTCACATTTACTGAAGGCTCACTTCTCTCCTGAAGATTTTCCCAGTCTTTCTTCTCCGAGCACAGGGGAACATGCAATGGTGACATTACTGGGCATTTCTGTGGGAACTATGAGCAGGCACGCGTGGAAGCTCCCAGTACAGTAAAGAAGAAACCTCTCCGCCCTCTTGTCTAGCTGCAATACTGACTGCTGCCCTAAAAATGACAACTGGAAACAACTACTTTAGGTTTGGGTTTTTTACAGCTACAGCATTAAAAGTGAAGTCAGTTGCAGAAAAAGAGCCTGATTTTGGCTGCTTTTTTTATTTCTACTCCTGACCATAAACATGATTCCAATATTTTATTTTTAACCCAACTCAACAGAAAACGTAAGGGTACAGCAGCAATAATAGATGTTCTTCTGAGCAGGATGATCCGTAAGCGCCAGGCAGCCAAACAAAACCCCATCCATCTCTAGGAAGAGAATCATTCCCAGCACCCAGTAGACAGAAAGCTTCAAGCTGCTCCTAGTACTTCTCACTTACACTCATTTTAGCTTCAGCTATGGCAGAGGAATTTAAACTACTATTAATGCCTGCTGTACAAGTGTCAGGTAGTTAAAAACTCAACACTTGGACCACCTTGAGTACCTCTTGCACAATTACCACAGCCCACAGGACCCCAAAACCCCCAAGCTGAAGCACAGCATATAACCTCACATGCAACGACACTATGTTTATTTTCAGGGCAGTTTCCTCCCATTTCAGAATGAACTGGGCACAGCAGAAGTGCAGAAAAGGAGGGCGACCCCCAGGCTTGCCTTATTTGTCCCACACCCCCAAAACCAGCCAGCTGTGGTCTCTGCTGTCCCAGACAGCTTAGAGACGATGCTCTTCGCTCCTGGAGCAGCAGAGCGCTCTGAAGCAGCCCCTGCAGGCCAGACAGGCTGGGGCTGCCTCATCCTGCCCTGCCACCAGACCTGCAGCCATCGGAGCGCACGGCTGATGCTCTTTGCATCGCCCGACGTCATCATAAGATACGGAGCAATACCCTCAATGAATCACAAGTGCTGAAGTTGCAAGTTAATAGTCTGGTGTGATGTATTAAAGCTTAAAATGAAATAAAAATAGGCAATGTTTTTATATCAGCCAGACTGCTGAGGTTCCAGTATATTTAGATTCAGGAGTCCAGCTATCAAGTCAAACATCTCCTCTATGTCATCAAATTTCAGATGTGTTTTTTCTGTATCCTAACTCACAAACAACCTCAGTCTAGATTTCAACAGGCTATTCAAATCTAATTGAGGAAGACGGACAGTGGCACAAACTTACTTCTAAACTGATCAGGACTACTGCATAAAGCCCTTGTCTCATGCTCTTCGACTCTGCAATAATGCATCAATAGCTATAAATATCAAACCTTAACAACTTCACACTATTCATATAACAGGAACTACATGACTTTTTGTCTCCTCCTCATTCAAGAAAGGCCACTCGACACCTGCTTTTTGTCAGCCACCTCCACTCATTTCCCCTCCGCTGCCAACCAAACACACCACAACCACAACTCCAGCAAACATCTGAAAACCACGAGTAGAAGTAATGCTTTGGTGAGAATATTACTGCTTCCATTAACATTTACCACACTTCTGAAAACATTGCTTTCTGCAAAAGGAAAGCCTGCCACATCCAGCTGTTCTTCTTCACACTCTCACAGCTCCAATCTTTTCTCGTTTCCAAGGCCCTGACATGCAGCAGAGCCCAGCCTAGCGGCACCTCTGTCAGCCCGATTTATTTCCAAATACAGGGAAGACAGAATATCTCTTACAGCAACAATGACCGAGGAAGACACGCTGGGAATCAGGGCTACAGTAACTACAGACATGTGCATGCTGTACACATTCAGCTTCTGCAAGTACCCTCAGCTTCAATATAGGCAACACACAGTCTACACATGATATTCTTCAGTTACGCTTGGTCATTTATGCCATCTGCAAAACCTCGTTTAACTTCACTGTTCTAGGTATCTACCATTGGTACACCTGATAGATAATTAGCAGAATATTCTGCACCAACAGAACAGATCTCACATAATGCACTCACATACCTTATTCCCAGCAGACTAAAAGGCGAAGCTCTCTAGGTGATTAAGAAAAAATTTGTGTATTTACCAGCGAAGCATCAAACTGGGACTATCACCTAGATGACAATAACTGACCATGGCTTATTCTTCTTCCATTGCATGCACACCGTCATGGTTTAGCCTATGCCAGGTGCCCACCAAAGCCACTCTGTCACTCCCCCTCCTCAACAGGACAGGGGAGAGAAAATACAATGAAAGGCTCGAGGGTCAAGATAAGGACAGGGAGAGATCACTCACCAATTACTGTCATGGACAAAACAGACTCGACTTGGGGAAAATTAATATAACATCACAAATCAAATTGGAGTACATACTGAGAAATAGAACTAGATCTTATAAACACCTTCCCCCCACCCTTCCCTTCTTCCCGGGCTCAGCTTCACTCCCATTTCTCTCCCTCCTCCCCCTAAGCGACGCAGAGGGACAGGGAATGGTGGTTGCGGTCAGGTCATCACATGTTGTCTCTGCCGCTCCTTCCTCCTCAGGGGAAGGACTCCTCACACTCTACCCCTGTCCCAGCATGAGGTCCCTCTCACAGGAGACAGTTCTCCATAACCTTCTCCAATGTGAGTCCTTCCCACGGGCTGCAGCTCTTCACCAACTGCCCCAGCGTGGGTCCCTCCCACGGGCTGCAGTCCTTCAGGAACAGGCTGCTCCAGCGTGGGTCCCCATGGGGTCACAAGCCTTGCCAGCAAACCTGCTCCGGCATGGGCTCCTCTCTCCACAGGTCCACAGGTCCTGGCAGGAGCCTGCTCCAGCGTGGGCTGCCCACAGGGTCACAGCTTCCTTCAGGCATCCACCTGCTCTGGCGTGGGGTCCCTTCCATGGGCTGCAGGTTGGAATCTGCTCCACCATGGACCTCCATGTACTGCAGGGGGACAACCTGCCTCACCATGGTCTTCATCACGAGCTGCAGGGAATTTCTGCTCAGGCATCTGGAGCACCTCCTCCCCTTCTTCTTCACCGACCCAGGTGTTTACAGAGTTGTTTCTCTCCTATTATCTCACTACTCTCTCCTGCTGCAGTTTCCTTCCCTCCCTCCCTCCCTTCAATACATTATCCCAGAAGCACTACCACCATCTCTGATGGGCCCAGCCCTGGCCAGCAGCGGGTCCGTCTTGGAGCCAGCTGGCATTGGCTGTATCGGATACACGGGAAGCTTCTTGCAGCTCCTCACAGAAGCCATCCCTGTAGCCCCCTCCCACTACCAAAACCTTGCCATGCAAACCAAATACACACACCTTGATCGTTTTTGTACTTCCAAGCATCATGTGTGAAGCACCTACAGCAGTTGCTGAAGGAGGACACTGCAGTTCTGTCCAAACATCTCCTTTCAAGACCTACAATTGTAAAATTTTTTATGCAGCGCTACAAAACACTCCCATACAGGGGCATGAGCAAGTTGCTCATTTCCAGTTTTTGAAATTACAGAAACTATGATAGCTATATTCTTTCTTAATTTTATGTATCAGGCAAATCTAAAAAAAAAAAAGTGACAGCTGGGAACTCTTAACTGATTGTTAGTTTAAGAAAAACACAAGAATAGATAAGTAGCATTTTAATTAGTTTGCTTAAAATTCTGAAAAATCCATGATGCTAGAGTATTATCAACTTCTCTGCAAACCATCCGAGTATCTGACCATAAATAATTTAATTATAAATAGACAATTTTAATAAAAGACTATTAAGAACTAGCTCAGCTCAACCACAGTATCCGAGCTGTGCTGCCAAATCTCATCGTGGTCTTCTCAGGAAGAAGTGAAAGATGAAAGCTGAAAAATAATTCAGGTGCTCAGTGAAAAAAAGATAACAGCATGGTATTGGATAGTAATGTAATTCACCAGCATCACAACTTTCAGCAAGAGTATACACTCCTGGAAACCTTAACAGATCTACAAAAAAAAAGTCAGGATACATTTTATTTATTTTCCAACTGGGTAACATTTTCATTTCCTAGAGATGCTTTTGTCTGTTGGGTTTCCCATTGAGAGCTGGAGCCTTCAACCCTCACACGTACAGCCAATTCTTCTTGCGATTTTGCCCGATGCCACAGAGCTGACATGACACCTGCTCACGCAGACGTAATAAAATATCAGAGCAAAAACAGTTCCATCTCAGCACCGTCTGAGCAGCTACTCTAGAAGTAAACTTTGGGATAATATTAGCAGGACGAATGCCTTCACAAGAGAAGAGGCAATTTACTATTTATTAAAGGGGGGGAGGGGTAAGATAACCCTAGGCTCACATTTTCCACTCAAGTAAGCAAATACAAATTCAGAGATACTAATGAGCCCTGTCCATCTGACTCTCCTCAGACAGGCACTCCACCGCTAGCCACAATTAGCATTAGTTATCTTTAGCATGCACACACGTCACAGATACACAAGCACAAACACTGTTTGCAACCCCAACAGCCTGCAGTGCCATTCCAGACCATTTGGATCTCACCTACAACAGGCTTTATATTTCCAGCCTATGGTCATTACCCCTTTTAGTAAGGGTCTTCTTATTTTCACATCTATGAAGCTGTAATATCTTCACCAAGTAGACACAACACAGGAGATGACTTGGCAAGTATTAAAGAAGAAAAAAAAAAAAAGAGAACGTTAAGCTATCCTCTCTATTTGTAAGTGAGCAATAATGCCTCTAAATTTCATTAGAAATGCCAAATAGCATTTAGGAAGAAAAAAAACAAGTAAACAACTAAAAGCACACAAGCACGCGCACAGGTCAGGCATCAGGCTTTGCCAGCTTTAGCCTACGTCCAAACGTAACACCTGAACCGCAAAATACTCTTAAAGCATCGGCTTCGCAGCCAGAAGAGAAAGCAGCAGCTGCCCCAAAGGAGGCAGGAAGCTGTTCCTCGCTCTTGCCCCACTCCTTTAAACAAGCAGCCCAGCAGCACAGCCCATGAGGTGAGGAGGGGGTGCCTGGGGAGCCGGGTCCCAGCCGCACGCCTGTCCCGCAAGCTTCCTCAGCACCCACCCACCGCGACAGCGATGCGACCCAGCCCTCAGAGATTACACAAAGGAGTCATCAAGTGCTTTGTAAGAGGTACAGGTTGCTTTAATCGGTCTTTCCCAAGTGGATGCACACCATTTTTTGCCTCTATAAAACGGGGAGAGGTGCAAAAACCCGTTACCTTCAAGCTGAACTTTTCTCTTTGCAAACATCAGTTAAGACCAACCACTCCCCCTGTCCCCTTCGTTTGGAGCCCTAACAGGAGCTGCAGGACAGTGGTGTGTAACTGCAGCTTCTGGCCACGGACACAGCAGCCCCAGTGCCTTTATCAGACAGGAGGCATCGGGAGGGAGGAAGGAGAGGCGGCAACTCCTTGCATTACACCCACCAGTCACAAGGCCACTTCCCAAGTAGTTTCACACTCACATTTTTCTTTTTAACATGCTCTGTTACATTTCTGACTACGCTTCAGCAACCACACCACCTTGGACAAGCTGAGTGTCCCAACAAGCTGTCACACCCAGAAGGGTTGGTCCCTTCCACCACCTCTGCGGCTACAACCACATTAGACGCGGAGAGAACCGGAAGAGCAGAACGGCTGCGTTGCCACTGGTCCTCAGTGTGTTTCACTTCCAGTCACACCGAGCACAGTCACGTGGCATGGGTGTCCTTGAGAGGCCAGCACGTTTCAGGCATGTTCCTGGAGAACATCTTCTGGTTGGGTTCCACCATGGAAGAATCTAGCCCAGGCGCTCCAAGGCCACCCCACAGCGCTTCAGCCATCAGCACCTTCTCCTCATGCAAGCTTCTGATTTGAACATAAACACCAACTTACGCATAGTATAAAGCCAACAACTTTCATCAAGAGGGAACACCAAAATCAGACTCATTGAGTTTCTTGAAACCAAAGCGCTGCAGCAACCTGCCCCACACCACAATACAAACCTACTCCATCCTCTACACTCACTGTGACCACGTTTTCCTCTTCAAGGCTTAACACATCATTCCAACGGAATTTACCAACTGATAGCAGCACATGCCACATAGCCAGACCAGGCTCAGCACGATTGCTTCCACCTCCCAAGATACTCTAAAAATAGATGCATGAAATGCACATCCTAGTCCAAAAGAGCTAGGCTTACGGAACCTGGTCTTTTTTATTTGCTTATTTTTGTAAATTTATTAGAAATAACTGTCAGACCTGCTGTCAAACAAACAACCACTGCCTTGTAGTATAAACTCATCCAGAACTGGTATCTGCTGAGGGGACAAAAAGTCTCCCTCAAAGCCACAACCATTCAAAACCATCAGGACTGCCTGGCCTCCTAAAGGTATGGGCAAAGCTGACAGAAAGATGTGGCTAGCAGGGGAACTGTGGTGCCTTGCCAGAGCCTACTCTTTGGTCCGGCATCACTTCCCCAGGAGAAGGGCATCGGTAGACACTCACTCACCCCCACTTCAGAAGAACATCATCTTAAGAGCTAAGCTTCATTGAGGGAAAATTGTTTCCTTCTGACACCTCAGAAAAATTATCTGTGTGGGAACTGTATGTGCTCACACGCGGAGAAGGGAAAACAACAATCCGAGTCACGTACACTCACACGCTATGGCAAACCAAACATGACAGCAGGCTGGCAGAAAGGCCGTCCCTGCAGAGGGCTCAAGAGAGGGGCTTCTGCAAGGCAGTCGCGGCACGCAGCAGAAACCCGCGGCTTCGAGGGCGAGGACCAAAGAAGGGAGGCAGAGACCTAGAAGCAGCAGTGGCAGGCGCAGCGGTGACGGTGCAGGGGATACGCCAAGCAGACCAAGCACAAGTTAGTAAGGCTTCCCAGTGCCAAAGCCAAGGCAGGTGCGTACTGCACATCACCTTTCCTAGCGATAATTACTGCAAGTGAAGCATGTAATTTTAACACATCTTTCCCATCTCCTCCCATCGTTAAGAACTGGGAAGAGAGAGAAATCCACCCCGAGACACAGGTGTGTCTGCTAACCCAGCACTAACAAAACATTTGTTGTATGTGTACCTTCAAGTACAACTGGGCTGCATATTTCAAACAGTTTCAGGCAACCAAACCCATTCCCTAACTCAGAACTAGTTCTGCAGATAACTTCAGCTACTAAGTGTGTCAGCTGGAGAAAGGTATTGAGGATTTGTGCACATGGATCTAACAACCCACCTGGAAAAAACCCCAACAAAACAGTAACAACCACCATTACATAAAAGCATCCATTTTTTTACCAGAAAGAAATAAATCTGTGTGTTGAACAAATGCAGTATCTATACCGACGTTTACAAAACTAAACCAGCCTATTTCCTCACAAGTCATAACACCCCTTGCATTAGCATGGAAACCAACCACAAAATTAAAAATTTACTGAAGATGGAGGGGACAGTAGAGCCTCACTGAGATGAAGCGCTCTTACTCCAAATGACAAGCTCTCCTTGATTAATATTGCATTTTTAGCTTTGTCTAAACAAAATTCCATTTTTCCAGCACCCCTGTGGTATGCTGTGAGCAATTTCTCAGAAAATCCCAGCTGCTTTTTGCAAGTACCAACAATCCAGCAATTACAATAAGCATTTCTGAACACCTAATCAAAACAATGCAAGCTGTAGAACCACATTATTTACCCTGCTCTCCAAACACAAATTCATAACCTGAGTGCTGCTTTTGAAAACAAAGCCATTATGTTCTTTCCATTTCTTTTTTTTTTTTAAGAAGGTATACTGAAACGCATGCAATTAACTTGTCAACTATTGGTTTAGAAGCCACTTGCCCATTATGGTTACTTACAGGAGAATCTAGCTTGCAAACTTAAACGAAATCTAAGCATTGCACACAACTAACACCACAAACCGTACATAAACCTGGCTAAGACCAGTAACAAAATGACCAACAACTTTTACTGTGTCAGGTACTGGTAGCACTTTTTAATGCAATCCACATGATCCGACAAAGACAGAAGAATCAGTCCACGAAGTTTCAAGAATATTTTAAAATAAATATCTCAACGAGGGAGCTACCAAGGGTTGAGTAAAAAACACAACAAAACAAGCAAACAAAAAACCCACAAAGAAAAAAAGACCCAAAAAAGGAACCTCACCAAACCAGAAATTCACGGTTTGGTTAGTTTGCTTCAGTTTTTTTAATTATGACACTTTTAAAGGATCATTTCAGGTCTGAGAGGAAAAGACGAGAGAGGGGGTGGGGGGGAGATCAGGACAGGGGCAGTTCTAAGCCAACTAAAACAAACCACTAACAGATTTATACAAACATGTTTAAAAAGCCATACAAAGTTTCAGTTTAACTCTGTAGGTGCCCAACCCCCATTTCCCTTCCCCACTCTTTGTATCTTCCGATGGACACTCAGCTTTACTGCCTACAGAGATCAGCGCTCTCTGAAAGGCCTAAGGTTGTAGCCAGAATTCCAAACTTGCCATTAGTGACACTCACCCCCTTCCCACCTCCAATTTAAACAAAAGTGTCCAAAGTAACTCTCCTGGAACCAATAAATATTATTTTAAAGGACAAAGCTGTGCCCTCCCCAATCTCCTAAAGGCAAAAGTAAAAATCATGCCTAGCAAAGCATCTCTTAGGGACTTAAAGACCCACATGCCAACAAGGCAGGCAGGCACCCACAGCCTGGGTGATGTTCTTGCCCGAGATGCATTTTCTCCTTTCAAAGCGCAAGCAGAACAACAAGGGGGATGTGGCACACAGTTCAAACCTGTTCTCAACACCGTACCAATTTAGGTGCCGGAAGTCATTTGACTACATAGGACTGAAGATGCAGAGACACTTCCCAAAGGAATTTTTATGTGCTTTCTTCTGACATGCAACTGAAGTCATGCAAACGGTTGGCTAAAAATACTCCTCCTTTCCTTTCTGAACATTTTGACCCAAAAAACCCACATCCATTCTGGATTTCTCTGCCACCTGGTTTCGCAAGAAGACCTGCTTTCCTACAACATACACTGTTAATTCAAACAAAGCAGCAGAAGGTTGAATCTTCAAGGTATGCAGTACTCAAAATCTATAGGCATTTTAATTAGGAAGTGCTAAACCACCTAAAGATTAATTGTAAGGCTTTCTCCCTACTCTTCCACTTGACTGTAACGACAGATTCACTAGTTTTTCAAAAACACATCTGTAAGTAGTTTATTGTCTCTTCCCATCAACTCGGGAAAACCATTCAGTCTGGTTTGTTTACAACACACCACAGAGCAGCATGAAAGGTCTTCTCCATCCCACTGCAGATCACCTTCAGGAAGGCTAGCAATTTGGCTGCTGACTTGATTAAAAGCAGCCTTTGAATTCGGAAGCCAGGGACACCATGTGCTTCTCGAAGTAAGACAGCTACAGTGAGAACTGGGGGATGCGGGGTGTTTCTTTGGGGTGGTTTATGCCTTTTTGTTGTTGTTCTTGATTTTTTTTTTTTTGAGGTGAACCTTACACTGCATTGTTTCTCCCCAAACAAGAACTGAAACTGTTAGAGCAAGACAAAAGCTGCTGACTACCAAAAAAGACCTGACAGACAGCACTGACCCCAAGACAAATCCAACAAGAATTACAAAAGAGTTTATTGACTGCACGGTAAATGAGAACAGGGATTTTCATTTGCGTGGATGACACCCAAAAGCCCCTCAAGCCCCGGAGTGACGGCTCCTGACAACACCCATCGGCCAAGACAGGCAGGAGAGCTGCAGAGAAACAGCACCAGAACCGCAGGGCTCGGTGAGAGGGGGGACAGCCCAAGAGGTCTCCCCACCCACACTTTTGCAGAGGACAAAGTAAAGGCAAGAATTCAAAGCAAATCTTAAGACTTCAGACAAGCACATTACAAACAAAGCAAACGATACGCTGATGGAGTGGTGAGATAAGCAGAGAGACTCCCAATTACTTCAGCTTTCTTTCATCTCCCTGGACAAGCTCACACCTTGCCAGAAGCCTAATTCCAGGGAGAGCTGCTGGCAACAGAGGCAAGGGTACTGTACTGAAATTTAAGTTACACATTTCTGATGGGACCATTTCCTCAAATCTTAAATATTTTCCTTACCTAAATTATTCCCTGTAATTAAAAAGCAGTAAGTAATGCAGATAAACAAAGTCTGTGCTCCAGCTTAAACAGAGCATTCCCCAAAGGCTCACGTGGCCTTTTACACCAGCCTCAGCTGTTGGAGAAACACTCAGGAGCTATTGCTCCTAACATACATTATTTAGTGATCATCCTCCCAAGGCTTTTTTTCTTTTGCAGGTTCAGTCATTTAAAAAATGATACTTCAAAATACGTAAGTACTCCTTAGCTGTTAAGGCCATTTACAACGGGAGCCAACTCCTTAAAAACGGTTTCTTTCCTCCTTTGAAATTTCTGTTTTGGAGAGCCACGGCGCTGGGCTGAATGCATGGAGCAAAGACAACCATCAGCAGACGCAGTACGAACTCGCTCGGCACTACGCAGCAGCACGGGAAATACACCCAATCAGCCCAGCCTGCCGGTGTCCAGCTCCAGGGTCTTTTGTTTCAGCAGAACTGATAAAAACTATGCCTTTTAAAGGGTGCAGAAGACTTATCGCTTGCTTTTTATTGCAATTTAACACAAACAACAGACACTTTCCAACTGCTTCCTTGAATAGCTCTGCAAATACTAATCTGTGTTTTTATCTGTGAAATCTCAAACCACACTAAGCACTTTCTCACAGAAAATGCTAACTCACAACAGATTTAAAAAAACAAAATCAAGTTTAAGGCTTAATTATGTTTAGACACCACCAAAACTCCTATCCTAAAAATCAACAAGCAAATAACTTGCACTGTATTTGCAAACAGCGTTACTGTCTACAAATCCTTGGATGACCAGACATCGCTGCAGTCCCCTCCGGGTGTGTGTTTAAAGGCACTGGGAATTCCCTGTGGGTGCAGAATTTAAATCCCAGGATTTGAACAGAGAACATCTGATCTGACCTCCTGCACATCACAGGCTATTACATTTCTGCGGTTTACCATGCTGGAGCCTAACATCTTGTATTTACCTCTTTAGAAAATTAGCTGCGCAGTCTCCATATCTGGAGGCAAAAGATGTATTTCCCTTCTCAGTTTGCTCTGAGCCCGTACTGTTAAAAAACATTTCCCCAGCTTCCTATCTGAATGCCTTCCAGGCAGTGGTACTTGGCATGCCTTTCCCTGCCTGGCATTTCTTCTTTGTGGAGGCAACCAAGACGTGGTTTGAGCTTCCCTTTGATAAATTACAGATCGTCTTTCTCATCTGGTTTTACCTCCAGAGCTGGAATTAAAAAACTTTTTTTTTTTTTTTTAACTTACCTCTACCCATCAGAGCCCCTAATTCCTGTCCTGACCCTCTCTTCCCTGAGCCCTCCTCAGAGAGGATGAGCTCAGCTCCCCAGAACCACACCTCGCACACAGCAAGGTCACCTCAAACCCACACCGAGTTTACCCAAACCTGCCGCGGGGCAGCGAGGAGCAGAGCTCCGGGCAGGGGGAAGCCCTGCGGGGCACAGGGTGGGCACCCCTGACTTCGCCCAACACCAATGCTTCCCACAGCCTGTTCTCCATAGGGGGTTCAGGCCTCAGCATCGCTTTTTAAAATGAGGAGGCCACTTCACGGCCAGCCCCAGCGTCCAACACCAGTTCTACAGCAACAACAGAAAACCCAGCCTCCAACCCACTACTGCTGGGTGCCACTAGTCAGTGGCACCACATCAGTCACATTTTGTCTTTCTGCTTATAAAGGAGTACATAACAGCCTTTTGCTACTCAGAAGTTTTCTTTTAAGTGACTGATTAATTAAAGCTTTCTTCCTCTAATCCGTGAGGAGACACAATTTCCTTAAAACACATTACAAACATTCACGCACGTGTTTATATTCACGCATGCGCAGCCCCACTCAAGTGAAAGGGGACGGTTCAGATGAGCCAAACAGCATAACACAGTCTCAATTTGCAGAGCCTGGGTCTCAACCTTCAGTATTTTTGCCCATTGCCCACAGAAGATTTGTTAGATTCAAACAGGAACTTAGTAGTTTAGAATTTGTATTGTGGCTATAAATTACTCTAAAGCTGTTTGACAAATCCAAAGTCTCATTAAACTACGTTTTTAGAAATAGTTTAGACTGCTACTTTGAAGTAAAATGCTTGGATTTAATTTTGCCCTGCTGTTTATCACAGATTACATTTTCTCTCCAAGCTCAGCTGTTCACTGGACTTCCTTGCAAACACCTTCGGAAAGGCATTAGCTCCTCAGCCCAAAGGGAAGCCCTCCCATAATCAGAGACAGGACTTAACGAATCCTGTTGGCCATGGCGAGCCAGCAGCTTAGCGCATGGTGCCAACGCTTGCTGTCAGCGTAGATGATTGCCATCACCCTCTCTCCCCGGCCCCACAGCAGGCGGGAACTGCCCACCGCTCCACCGCTCTCCCATCCACCCATCTCGCCTTGGCCGTTCACCGCAATAACGCCCATGAGGGTAAGCAATGTCGCCTGTCTTTATCTTGTCCCATGAGCTTTTTCATCTTGTTTTGTCCCCCTGTCCTGCTGAGGAGGCGAATGAGAGATCCTGGGTTTCTCCGGCTTCAGGTGATGATCTGCAGAGTCAACTCACCACATTCCTCCCCCTGCCCCTGTTTTTTTTCTGGTGGAGCTCAGTTCTGTGGAGGGTCAGCCACCTCGGCAGGGCAGCTGGCAACACCTTGCTGGGAAGGAGCACACACAGGCCTTTAAGGAACAGCCTTTAAGCTGCTGCTTTTCACTCAGCCCGTAAATTACAAGTCCCTGCCCGGGCTACCCATGCTGTGACTGCCCGGCAGAGCGCGCAGCTTCTGCTTGTGACAGCCGCCAGCAGCAGGCGCTCCTCTGTGCCTCTGCTTTTTTGCAAGAGATCCCTGGCGCAGGGGGCTTGGCAGCCATCACAAAAACTTGGTTTGGACTGATCTTTGAAATACTTTCACTGCCCCAGGAGACACTGTCAGGAGAAAGGAGGGGGTATTGCAAGAGAAACATCCCAGAAGATTGGGGTGAAACTGGGAAGTAGAACGTAGACCAAGGAAAGCCACCCCCCCCATGGCACCGCCCAGGGGCCATTTCCCCAGCATGCCCAGGGTGCATCCTTTGGGGTGGGGGGAGAAGGCAGGGGGATATGGAACGGCTGGCTGAGTCGGACTGGGCTGCAGAGGAGCCTGTGAAGGAAGAGGAGTAAGGGGTGGGGGTGTCTGCTGTGCCCAGGGTGTGCAGGGAGCTGGGCAGCCCTGCCAGCACTGGGCTGAGAGGAGGAGAATGGGGAGAAGGTGCTCCGGGTGCCTGAGCAGGGAGCCTCCAGAGAGAGACCACGATGGAGCACATATCCACACTGCAACCATGGAGGACTCCACGCTGGAGCAGGTGGATATCTCCTGAAGGACTGCAGCCCACAGAGAGCCCACACTGGAGCAGGGAAAGAGTCTGCAGAGGAAGGAGCGGCAGAGAGGAGCTGTTACGGACTGACCACATACCCGTTCCATATCCCCCTGCACCACCCGGGGTGGGGGGAGAAGGCAGAGGAGCTGGATTTGAAGGAATGAAGTTGAGCCTGTGAAGGAAGAGGAGTAAGGGGAAGGTGTTTCAATTTTTGTCTTTTTTTCTCACATTTTGGTTGGCAATAACTTAAACTAATGTTTGCCCATGAGGGTAAACAATGTCCCTGTCTTTATCTTGTCCCATGAGCTTTTTCATCTTGTTTTGTCCCCCTGTCCTGCTGAGGAGGCGAATGAGAGAGTGGCTGGATGGACGTTTGACAGCCAGCCAAGGTCAACCCACCACATTCCTCCCCCTGCCCCTGTTTTTTTTCTGGTGGAGCTCTCAGTTCTGTGGAGGGTCAGCCACCTCGGCAGGGCACCTGGCAACACCTTGCTGGGAAGGAGCACACACAGGCCTTTAAGGAACAGCCTTTAAGCTGCTGCTTTTCACTCAGCCCGTAAATT
>Ga0065711_1036500_pt1 | contig 20923 bp, 14 predicted proteins | sample Hoacrofraction12_FD_59098 | JGI IMG/M metagenome (GOLD analysis project Ga0065711, IMG submission 59098) | Hoatzin crop microbial communities from Cojedes, Venezuela - Epithelial fraction 12 v2 (version 2) | ecosystem: Host-associated > Birds > Digestive system > Esophagus > Crop | place...
CTCGCCAGGCGCTCGCGGTGCGGGGCTCGGCCTGAGCCGTCACCCCGCTGGCGGCAGCGCTGGCACCGGGCCGGGGCTGCGTCCCGGCGCAGGGACGGTTCCCACCCAGCAGCCACGTCCCCGCCAACACCGCGCAGCTGCCGGGCGAGCAACGCGGGCACGCACGGGAGCACAAAGGAAGCGCCATACCGTGAGCAGGTGAGGAGCGAGGCAGCCGTCGCCATTCGCCGGGCACAGGTGGGGCGAGTCCTGGAACGGGTCGAAGCGAAGCCCACGGCCCAGCCGAACCGAACTAACGGTACTGCAGGAACAGCCACCGGCCCACAGCCGTGTCTTCCACCGCAGCGTCTCCTGGGCGCAAGGGCCGGAGCCCACCGGGACACGCAGCCCAGCTTTTCAGATCATAACTACTTTGAAGAGCCTCAGATAATTACTATAATTACATTTTGTTGTTCTCCATATGCTGTGTACCATGTACATGTTTCTGACATCCGACAAGGAACAGAATTTCACAGGGAATGACTGGGTTTTTTTCATAATATAATTAACTTAGTTTACTTCCTTGGGCAGAAAGGTGCTGTCTGCGTAAATGCCAGTGCTCTGGATCAAAGTTCACCAAGAAATGTAATGCCAGGATTATAGAAAAAACTGGGCTTTGCCTGAAACATAATACAAACTCCATTACTTGGCAACCTAGGATATTCTTGAAGCACAAAAAACAATCCAGAAGAACAGTATTTGTAAGCAGTAGTAAAAATTAACAGGACAGATATATATTGATGGTTTTAAGTTTTATTTGCATATGCTCTATCATTGCGAAGTTACTTAAGAAAGCCTGCAGCCTACTTACATTTTACAAGTCCTCAACGGTACTGTGAACTATCTAAGCCAATGTGCCATGTGGACATCCATACACGGTACCTTCAGAGCAGCACGACAGAAGCACGCCGCAGTGCTCAATACTTTCTGCCCTGTTACCGAATGACAAACCCCGCTACCCCACAGCATTTCAGCATAGCTTGTCGTCAGAGCCTCCAAGCACATAACCACATCTCCGGGGTGAAACCAGCAGCCACCCAGCCACCAGACCAGCAGCGCGGGGCAGACTTCCCTCCCTCCTCGGTCTGTCCGCGGAACGCACTGGCACCGCCGACACAGCGCGAGGCGGCAGGAACGGCCGCGGAACGCAGCGCAGAACGCGTGCGCGGCAGAGAGGTTCGTGCCTGACGCAGACTGTATGCACATGACAAGAAACAAATAACATGATAAAAACTAAAAACCTTACTCGTTATGTTCTCGGACAAGTGTTTCCACTGTCTTGCAGAAAATATACCGCCTTTATTCCTTATGTCAGTTCCTGCACTGTCCCAACGGCACGCAGCACGCGTAAACCAGGACTGAAGCAGTTCAGCCACGGAAGCAGCTTTTATCAGAAACAGCAGCCAGTGAGCAAGACAAACCCAAACCCAGCTAACCACCTCACCATCAACAGCCCTTCTCTTTCAGGAGTTCCTCACACCCTCATGCACCAAGCCTGACACAGTTCAGATCTGCAGCCACGGGAGCGTCCCGCAGCCGTGCCCAGTTCGCCTGAAAACCCACGCACCGTCCCATCAGCCATCAGCACGAAAACAGGCCTCAAACCAGCCGTACCGCCAGGGCAGCGACCGGGGAACCTAAGCCTTAATTCTCTATTTTGTAAATACATCTCTGATCTAATAAATCCCCTTATATCCACGTGCTAAAAAGCAGTGTTTACAGCTTACACCTTTCTCCAAATTTACTCTTCAAACTGTTCCAGCCTGTGATGAGTAACTCACCAGACAAACAGGGTCGTGCTATCTTGTTGGACAGAAGGGGCGAGAAGGGCACTGAAGGGGGTATAAAAGGAAGAATGACAGCATTCACAGCCTAGCACATACTCATTTATTTCTCTAATGAGACAAAAAAAAAAAGGCATTGCAAAGGAGAATTACTCCAGAGGGCAGGCTGTTGTAACTGCAGCTGCAGCTCTAAATTATATAGCCAGCAGGTCACAACGATCTGTATCTTCCTCCTTTCCACGCACTCACCCACAGTTACAACAACGGCAACCCCATTCCAGTAACGGACTTAACCTGAAACTTTAAAAGTTAACTTTAAACGGCTGTCTGTCTGCTTTTTGTGAGTTCCTGTGCTTTGCTGCTGCTGGCTCAACATCTTCATGCAGCAGCAGGTAAAATCTCCACAGCCGTAATGATTATTTTCCTTTATTGACAGTTCAAGTTCAGCTATCCCTGCTGTGTCTCTCATGTCATTCAGATTACGATGCACCCCACGCTTAGGAAACGGGGATGTTCTGTTTTACCAATAAAGGGTTAAAGGCTCCCAAGTCAGTTCAACTGACCTTGGTATGACTTACCCACAGCACAGTCAGCTCTGCAGCAACACAGATGGCTGAACTGATGTTGCCAATGTTTTAAGCTCAGAAAATGCTTCTCTTTTTTTTTTTAATTATTATTATTATTTCCCCATGCTGTGTTTACTGTTTTACATATGCCTCTGACTGCCAAGGAATTGTTAACTAATCACCATGAGATTCATTTTGTTAGTACACAGCTGGGCACTTGGTCATGCAACATCTGCTTCTCAGCATTTCTTCTTTTTCTTACCTATCAGTAGTTTGTAAGAAAACAGTCTCAACGGAGTATGTCAGCCAGTATGCAGAAAAAGAAGCTGGTAAATAGGTTTATTAACTAACAGCTATTAATACATAAACCTTCAGATTACTAATGAACCCATGTCTCTTACAGAACTGAAAGCCAACCGAGACCAGACATGAAATAGGCAAGAGACCTCATCGCAAGGCGTTTATTAAAGATTGCTGCAACTCAGGAGGAGAACACAATGGGACTAACGCACACGCCTGGAGTCACACCTTCCGCAAGGCCTGGTCTCCCAGCCCGGCCCACCTCCCAGCGCAGCCCGGTGCCCAGCCCGGCTCTCCCAGCCCGTTCCATCGTCACCTCCCAGCGCAGCCCGGTGCCCAGCCCGGCTCTCCCAGCCCGTTCCATCGTCACCTCCCAGCGCAGCCCGGTGCCCAGCCCGGCTCCCGGCGAGGAGCCCTGGCCGCAGGGCAGTGCCCGGCCGTACCAGCAGCACCACACAAGCGCAGCCGCACGCTCCACTCGGCCGCGGGCAGCTGCATTTAGGGTATTCTGGCAACCACTTCTCCACAGACCAGAGCACCTCCTGACGACTGCCCGCTCAGTCAGACAGTTGTCCATCGTACGACCAAAGCCACGTAGTTCCCTCGGCCCCAGAGCCTGACAAGCAGTGATTTCCGCAACTTCGAAAAGATTTATTTCCTGCCTCTCCTCTGTGCTTTTATCTTCTAAATATTATCAAGCTAAAAAAAAAAAATTCCAAAGAAAGAGTTTGTACAAGATAACCTTCTTCTAAGAAATGCTTCTGTAACAAAGTTTTCAGAACATCTGCATTTGAGAGATCGGCAGATTAAAAAAGGGCAAATAACCTACTCATTAAAACCATAAATCTGGTTTTCATAACCAGAACTTACTGAACATTAAACAAAACTCACTCTTTCATTGCCACCTATGTGAACTTCTAAGCGCAGACCACAGGTCAGTTCTGCAGCAGATTAAGTTCTAGCTGGCACATGATAGCACATGTTCACCTGCAGAGAGGCCATTCTGCACGATATACACGATAGCTGTATTTCCAATTACCTTTAGCTTCAGGACAAACTTCTTCCACTACTTTAAAACATGCTATAAACTAGAACTAGCTGAAGCAGAGACAAAAAGGACAGCAACTTCACAGCAAGATCTCAGCGATTTTCATTTTCACTTTGTGCTTTCCATCATAAAAACAAGTCTACGTAAGCCATGCACAACCACACCTAAAAACCTAAACCACCTGATTTTAGAAGGTCCTCACGAGCCATGGCCGCAGTCAGATACAAATGGCACATATCACTTCACTTGTGGTCAGCTTCCAAGCCACCAACCCTCCCTTCTCCACATGCAATAAATGGCCACAAAACTGACATTATCGGCAGCGAACAAGAACCAAAGTCTAAAGCACAGGGCAGAAAATAATTGCTCTCCCGCAGATGCCTACGACGACTGTGCAGCTGATAAACTATTAGATCCAGTGATTAACTTTCACCAGTTGTTTTCAGTTTAATTTTTGCCTCCTAAAGAGGGGCACAAGGTAGATGTCGAAAGCAAAATAATAATGTTTGCATAGACTGTGAGACAGAACGGGTCACCCAGTTACAACAATCAGTTTCACATTCGGAGCGCTGAGCTCTTGGACTGCGGTGCATTCGGCTCAGGAAGCCTGCCAGTCATCGTCTCTACGCAGCTGTCTGCAAAGGCTGCACTCATTTATATCTGCTTAAAGAGCTCACTAAATTCAAGACTGACACAGAAATGGAATTCTCATAAGAAAGCACTTCAAATAAAAAGACAGCTTTGAAGGCAAAGCCAAATCTAATTTCTGTTCTCAGTTCACAATCAATCAGAAGGCAGCTGTGGAAGTACACCCCAACAGGAAAACCCAAACCGACAGCACGGTAGTTTTTTCCTGTATTTATTGCATCATTCCCTTCTCTGTCATCCTTGTCTGACCACATAGGCTCTGCATTAATCTCTTTGCAACGCTTTACTATCACCAGCACACAGCATTGCACAGAGCAGATATCTCTGCTACCCACCGCAGATACTTATTAAAATGCTTCCTTTCTCCTTGCTTCCAGGACACGCATTTGACCCCAACGGTGAGAGTTTCAAAAGGTGACCTCTTTCATTTGAATACAAGTATGTGATATATTATATCATACACACAGCCAGTCTCAGTGATTCGTTCAAACAGAACTTCCATGTAAGTCAATTTTATTTTTTTATATATAGATCAACTTTCCAATACAATAAAACATACAGCTAGATGATGAAAAACTACCCCGCACCTACGATCATAAGCATTACACCACACAATTCTGACAGCAAATACCTGTCCTGACAATATTCATCGTCTCACAAAACAGCGACTGGATCGCAGTGCAGACCCTTTCTAATTTTACTCGTCATATCAAGTCAGAATCCGGTAGCAATACGTAGCACTTGGTTGTTACTAAACAAAACCATTCAAATTCCAAAATTCAGCATCCAGTCCCCATTGGCAGCTATACAGGAACAGCAAAGAAAAGAAACCGGACATCTTGTTGTTCAGATAAATAATGTGATGAAACAGAGATTAGCTTATCTGCCAGTTTAAATTCTTATTAAGAGACTAACAGGGCTTTCCTGCAGGCACTGTCAGGGCGATCAGGTGAAGCCAGCGCCGTGTGGGTTTGGTACGAAGCACATCAGCATCCGCGCGGGAAGCTCCGCACCGCGTGCACCGTGCGTGGCAGGAGGGGTGCCACTGGAAAGGGGCAACTGCATCGCTTGTCACTGTACAAAAGCAACACATGCCCAACAGGCAGGCCAAGAATAGATTTTGAAGGGAAAAATTTCAACTATCCTCCACTTCTAAATTTATTTTGCAGTGTTTGCAGTAGCACTGAGGTCCAGCTAAGGCTGCAGGCACCACGCCACATTCCTGCATTTGAATCAGGTGCACATTGTTACTTCAAAAAGCAGATTTTATTTTTATCTCCACATATTTATTAAACATAAGAAAAGCCTCACGCCTGCATTTAAAACTTGTACTTCCAGGTAACAACAAACACTAAATCTTTCCACACCACTGCAAGCAGCCTGAAGAAAGGATCCAGTTCTTGTGTCCCGATTTCAAATTCTTTAGATAAGACAGACAGTTCTGTCAAAGAACCAGGGTTTTTTGAAAACATGAGAAGTATTGCTTGTCCTTACCATTTCCTTAATACCCAACATCTCCGCAGCCACGCACGCCAGGAAGAGCAACAGACCTCTCAACAACACAGTCCAATTAGAAAAGAACAACCCCCCAGATGTATTTGCCAAGAGGCAATAGATACAGATTTCAGAACAACAAATTTCATGCCCCCCGAGGGTGATTTAACAAAGCAGAAATTGATTTAAGTTCTTTTACTCTTTGCCGCATTTCAACTGGTGTAAGAAAAACAGTCCACAGAAAGAACCTCTCCAGGTAAAAACCCTTTTACTATTCCTACAGCACAACACTTCACATTACATATCAGAGTTGGACGCCTGAATGGAAGAATATCCTATTTTTGGTAGACTTTTAACTGACAGAAAAAGCAGAGAACAGTTGTTAGTTTCTAAATGCGTTAAAACTTTCCTGTGGAAATCCTACCCATGCTTGTGTACAGACACAGCAGCTAACGAAGACCCCAGGGCCCCATGCTCAGGGCTGCCCCCAGAAGGGCTACCACAGCCGGATGAAAATAATCCCATTTTAAGCAGTGTTCAGCACCACAGTTCAAACACTAGCCCATCCACAAAGCAATTTTCGTGTTCATTCCCTGTTCCCTCCCTCTGCAAAGGCCAGAGCAAGCCAACACCCTCCTGCTTCCTACCAGACAACTTTTTTGTTGCAGAGTTTGTGCTAAAATCAGACTGTCACACTGCCAAAGTTTGTTAACTTTATGCAAATCACAGCACAGTAACAGCGTTCTCCAGTCTCCAGAGTTCCAGTTCTCAGTATCTGGATGTGGAAATGTCTGAATAGCACAAACGCTTCTAATGCTTCTTTAAAAAGCTGCTGGCGGGCAGCTAATCACGGGAACACAGCTTTAAATGAAGAACTGTGCAAATCACTTCTCTACGCTTAGGAAAGGTGCTAAGGACATTGTTTGGACAACACAAGTACCTGTGATTTACAAATGTTTGTAACGCCAGGTTCAAACCACAAACTGAGCGTTCCACCGAGCCCAGGGCAGACCCTGACGCTGCCGCTGGGGACTCACCAGCACCCAGCGACGGACAGACACCGCGACCCCCGCGCCGCGACCGTGGGCCTCGCACCCCTCGGGGAGACCCCCGAACGCCCCGCGGCACCCGAGCCGAGCCCGTCCGAGCGGGTGCTGCTCTCCGTCGGGCACTGGGACACCGCACTGCTGCTCGCACGACACAGGGCCCGGGAGCAGCAGCCAGGCCGGCACCGCGCTCTCACTGCCTTCGGCCGGTTATTGACTCAGGGAGGAAGATTAATATCAAAGATTCGTATTTATAAGGCTATTCAGCTAGCAAAACTAAGTGCCAGCAAAGTCCTTCTGGTGCAGGACCTTGCGGCTGAGCAGACAGATGTCCCGTTTTCCCGTTACGTTACTCGGTTCCACAGCGACCAAACAGCAGCAGATTTGGAGGTTTATGCTCTAAACCCAAACCTCATTTCGAATCCGTACACTTTACATGGGGGTTAGAAAAGATGTGCCTGGCTAAGGAAGGCCCACATTATCCTGAAATATTCTGCAGAACAGAGCAGAACAAAAAGATACGATCTGCAGCACAGCGTAAACAACATTCAATTATTCGCTATTTTCATGAACATTAAGCGCCCTGCCCTAATGAATTCATTTAAGTACTAGCACCATCTCCTAATGGGCATTAATTAAACTTTTCCAACATCTCTACCTTCACCAGAGAAAAGTAATTACTCACTGCTGTCCTACAGAGAGGGAAATAAAATCCACAGGATTAGGGTTTTTTTTATACTGAGTAAGTAGGGCAGATAGGAACGCCCGCAATTTGGAGGCAAGTTGCTGTAGTTCGTCATTCCATGACACGAGCAGTACTTCAGGCCTTGCACTCAGTAAAACGGTTTTCCTGCTGCTGGTAAATAAACCACACAACAGAGTTTAATAATAGTACATCGGCCTGTCAAGGACGTAACTATTTGTCTTTTTCAAAGTTCGTGAGAGAACACAGCATAAGCCAGTTACGTCAGCTATTCTGTGTAGTTTCACCACCAGCTGCATACACCCATCAACACTTCATGCCTTATCTATCAGGGAATACATTTAAAAATATTTTATTCATAAATATTGCATATTAATGCTTCTATAATAAGCCATTTTAAATGTACATGCACAAGTGGCATCTGAACATGTCAGAGATCTAGAATAATGGACAACAATTTTTATTTATTCATACAAAACTGTTTCATACAAGACGGACCAACTCTCAATACGAAATAAAACCACAGCAATGTTGTCTTCAAACTTATGTCATTAGCATTTTCTGTCATATACCAAACACAAAGCATTAAAGTTCACATTGCAAACACTTTCTTCCACAGATACACTGTCAACTTCAAGCGAAGCCAAGGCAGTAAGTATTTCGAAATATTGCTCAGCAATGGAATACTGTATTTGATTACTTGCTGGTGCTTCCACTCGATGGTACCCATAGGACTAAGCAGTTTTCACAAACAAGTTCTCCCTGCACCAAAGCATTTACAAACTAATCTCACTGCAAAGAAGATTAGTGAAATTACTGAACGATAACAGTTTCAGCAACAGAGGTAAAAATACTTCCCTGGCACTTCTGGTCAGCTGATTTCTGAGGAATTCTTTAGACCAATAAAGGACAAAACAAGCCATTAAACATCATTCCCTGGGCTTAAAATAGGGCTCTGCCTCTCTTACGCAACAGGATTCGAAAATTGTCCCCAAGTACATGCATTAGGAGGAAATCATTTCTACAAACCTCAAACTTGAGGGCTTAGTTCTTTCCCGATAGTTCTGTGGTTTTAGAGGAAATCAACTGAATGTTAATCCTCTTGCATTTAATGAGTAGTACAGCAAACTCGGCGTCCGTCCATCGCGAGAAGGTCACAGCACGCTTGGCATAAAACCAGAGCAAAGGTGCACACGCTGGCAACGACACCTTTGAGAGGGGGGGAAGGCTTAAGCGGTTTGGGGTTTGGGTGTTGCTGTCGTCCGTCTGAGCACAAAGCGTCAAAACGATTTCACAGTCCACCTGTGTCCTTAGCTTTATTCATACCAATCACTTGGCGTAGGAGGGAAACACTTCATCAGCTCCTTAACTTACGAGAATTTTGACTTCAAATCATCTGTCAATGGTCTTATGTTTTGTTTTTAATAATGTCAGGAAAAGAAGAAATCACTGACATACACTCGTCTCCGCATCCAGCTGCAGGACAACGCCGGCAGGCCACCAGCTGTGCAAACAGAAGAAACGTGCCAAACAGAACAAAGCGGCCCGCGTTTCTGCTGCAGTATACCCTTGTTGTGATCTTCCAAAAAGTCTTTCAGGGAAAAGGAAAACTTCTACCAAGGCAGGCACTTCTGCTTTTTGTTTCAATTTGGTTTTGAGAGTGACTTTCCTACCCAGATTCACTAAGTTTTACGCTGGACACCACTCCCCTGCTATGTGCTGCTTTCTTCAGAACCCAGACTGCACGTCCAAGATACCACACACACTGCTCTTCCTGTAGATTGGCTACAGCCGCGGCAACTATTTAACAGATAGTTAAATACTATCTATCTTTTAGATAGATTAGATAGATTTTAAGTATTTTAAATACTTTTTAAAGGGGCTTTCTTAACTAAATTAGACAGTAAACCACCTAGTCATCTAAAGAGCATATGTACTTCATTTTGCTATCTTTAAGTTACCTTTATTTTAAAAAAAAAATCACACAAAAGCACAAAGTCGAGTATTGGTTGCTATGTCTATTTCTTCATAACTTTTACCACCAGTCTTAACCACCACAGAAATTTTATTTTCAATGATTTACAAGAACAATTTCTTTATGCTTACAACTGAACCAAATAAATTTTTTTCTGCTGATATCAAGAATTAAAACTGGTTCAACTATTTGGATTCACCCAAGCGCCTGACCTCATGAGTCAAGAAAGAGGTATGTGCAGATACTCAAGACCTACTCAACTGCAGATCAAATACCTTAGGCCATATTTCAAATTTCTTTCCGGGAACCTTTTTGTTCAGTCACCAGAGGCTGCACAGCGCTGCCGGACACCCCGCAGCAGCGGGTCTCAGCCTGCGGCTGTTGGAGACCGAGATGCCCCGAGTGACTCCCACGGCGCTCACGAAACGATTAGGAGCACACAGATTAAAAACAGGCTTAACTTTGTCACACGAGACTTGGTGATACTGGAAAATTCAGACAAACGGGCTCAAAGTTACTGCTCTAGAGCAAACAACGCTTCCTACCCTAACATTATTTCCACTGACAACTTAATTTGATAAACTACATCACTGTATCAAACAGTAATTAAGCAGTCACTTCAGATGGAATTTTTTCTCTCATCTCCCTTTCAACATGAGATTTGTTTTTTTAACCACGTTTCTTCTAGTTAAGCACAAACCCAGTGCATATGGCACCACGCAGCTCTCTCCCCGTGTCGGGGATCCGCCGAGACAGCTCTCCACGGGCACGCAGACCTCGATGCCGGCACGGCGCAGCGCCCTGGGATACGGCCAGCCTTCCCGCGCCGCGGGACGCAGCCCAGCGTCTCTGCGCCGCAGCTCAGCGCCGTCGCCCTGCCCACCCGGGCACTCGCTGTGAACGAGCACGGCAGAGACCCGCACCGTCCCCAGGCCCAGGGGAAGGGGGCCCAGGGAGATGGCCTGATGCCACGGCCAGGGAGGACTCCAGAAGAAATCGGCACCCACGGGCTCCCAGAGCAGGGCCCGAAGCTGGTCACGGCCCTTCCCCTTTCCCCGTACCAGCAGGCCCCGTTCTGCCCAGAGCACGCGAGAGCTGACGAACCCTTTCGAAGGGCAAACACCTGAGTCCTGGCAAAACGGTTCCCAACCGCACGCTGCGCCCTGGCCTGCATGCTAACACAGTCCGTAACAGGAGAGACACAATTCGAACCCCAAACACAATAGCGAACATTGAATTGCTCTCAAAATACAACTGCGAAACAATCCTAGTCCAAGGGAAATTAATTTCTCCCTAAATGTTTTATCAAAAAAGGCCTCTGGCAACAGCAGCAGGGGCACTTCAGTAGCAACTCAGCACTAAATACGTTCCTTTATATTTGCTACATTCAAAGCTTGATATACAGGCTAAACCACCAAGTATCAATAGCTGTTTTTCAGAGCATTCTGGCAGATGACTGCACAAATCTCCCAGCTTTTATTTTTAAAATGCAAAATGGCCTTTGGTGTTCGTCACAGCTCAGAGAAACTGGCCGATGATGTATACCTCAAACTGCATCTGATTCCCAGGAGGAGAACAACGCTGGAACATACCAACCATTCGTTTTTATTTCTGAGACATGAGATCTTTATTCATATTTGCACTACAAAGAAGTGACATGCCTAATGGCCAGCCTAAAAATGCATGTGGGTTTTCAGCTGGGTAGCTGAGGAAGGGAGCTTGGTTTTTCTTTTAAATGACTAGAATGTTTCGTCGATGATGCATCTTGAGTTGAAAACTTCTGAAAGTGTTTTTATGTAAACCCATAACAGTCTGCAGACAGTTCCTGATGTTGTAAACCTGCAAGCCAAGAATCCGAGACAGAGGAAACATCACCCGATTCACACCTTCCGGGTGCCTGAGTGATTGTTTTCAAGAAAAGTAGTTTCTTTTTAAAAAAAAAAAAAAGCTTCCAATTTCCAATTCTTTATTTCCTCTTGTTAGTAAGCTTCATAAACCAACCCTGGAGACAACGAGTTGCCTCTCACAGCTGCAGTGACCTCCTCCGTGGCAGCGGCCCTGGGGTGGCCGTGCCCAGCAGCACAGCTCGCCGCACCTCTGCCCGCTGTCACACCTCCGGGTGCCCAGCCTGGCAGAGGCGTGGGGCTCTGCCGGGCCCTGGCACTGGGGAGCTCGCTCGAGACATCTGCGCTAAGCATCCCCTCACACCCTGCCTCGGGCTGCCCCACAGCTACACCAGCGCATATGTATTTATAGTCCGACAAAGGAACAACGGGAGGATTGCCACGTTCCCGTGTCTCCCGAGAAGCCCAGGTGACATCCAGCGGTACCTGAACAGTCAGGGCTGCAGAGGTTTCTGGGCGACTTCGACAGAAGCCTCTATAGCCCCCCCTCCCCAACATTTACACAAGCAAAAGCTGACACGGTCCCATCTCAACTGGGCACATCAGGAGGGGACAAGCCTCACCCCACGGCCTCCAGGGGCTCCGACAGCTCCCACTTGGCTGATAAAAAGATAAAGTTCTAAATAACATCCAGCACGCCAGGGAAGCATTCCTGTGCCTTCAGTTTGAAGGTACACTGGCACCGAATTAGAAAAAACCTGAACATCCATGCCCTTCCCCACAGAGTTATTAATCAGCACGTACAAGTCACTAGAAAGTAAGTGTTACAAGGCAAAATTCAAACAATTCCTGAACCTTGCTGAACCCGACGCCGGGGACTGCCCCGGCACATCCCGTGCCTGGAGATGCGTTTCCTGCTATCAGGAACTGTCTGCTGCAGGTTACGGCCTCGTAGCTGTGCTGCGAGAGAAGGAGCAACAAACTCCTAATCCTCCTCTTTTGTACAGTTTTTGCATGTTCCCATCCTCGTGCTTCTCTCCGCTGCAATTCCACCTTCCTCTGTCTCGTTGTAGCAGAGTTTTCCCAGGCTGGCGATCTCTTTCTTTGCATCTCCTCTACTCCTGTCTCTCTGAGGCAAGGCGAGCAGTCATCCTCACAGCACGCCCCAACATTATCCGCAGAAGTCGGCAACACAGCTTGCGACCCGCAGCTCCCGTGTTCCCCCCCAGATCCAAGCTGCCCGGCACATGTTGGCTCGGGCACCTGCGGCACAGCAGAGCCAGGGCGATGCCACCAGCTTCTCTGAACGCCCGGTGCCAGCCACCGCCAGTGAGGGTCCTGGGAGGTCCCAGCCCCACCAGACACACACGGGTTTGTACAAGTGCAATGCAGCTACTGCTGACGTGGGATTTCGCGTTAGGTTCTCATGTTAGGGCAATACTGGTCTGGAGTTGTACAAATGCACGTTCTCTATTTCCAAATGAAGTAGATTTAAGAAGAAACAACTTTAGTAACGGATAATTCGCACCATCACATTAACCTTGTTGATTGCCTTTACCACCTTTTTGAAAGAATATTTCATTATCATGCAGATGGAAATAAAGCATCGCTAGACACCAAAAACCAGAATACTTCTGATGTTTATATAGCATCCACAATCCATATTCATAAGACACCAGCTGTTAGTCTGATTGTATTTATTACCAAAAGTCAGTAATGAAACAGCACTGAAGTAGAACACAGTAAGACGCAATATTCAAGTGTACAATGATCTGACAGAGCTAGAATCCAAGCTTTACATTTTTTATACTGGTAAACTGCAATCCAGACCTTAAAGGAATGAACTTTTTACTGGTATCTCAGGAAAACAGTTTGCAATGGATCAGGCTATACAAAGTAGACTACTGTTCAGCAAGTGAAGCATGACACAGGATGGACAGTAACACACTAGTGATTTTCGATGTGAAGAAGTTACATTCAATTGAGAGCAACCAACAAGTCATGAAAAATTACAGGCTTGAGAAACATACATATTGAAACGTAGCTTTAAGCAAGCATTTTTAAAGGTAGCTATGAAAACATGCGCCAAAAGCTCTCTGTCGGAGAAAGCCCAGTTATGTCTAACAACCTTGTGTGCTTTGCAAATAAAATTACATTTCCACATAAGATCATTACTTTAACACGTTACATTTGCATATGAGAAAAAAGGCACAGCAGCATAAATTTGAACAAAAGATTGCTATGATTGTATTTAATATTGAAAGCTACACCTAAGCTACTCACAGAACACGGCTATGTGCAACCCCCCATATCTGCACCTTGAGCAGCAGTGCTGAGGGACAGCTTGTACACAGGTTTTAACAGCCAGTATGGAAAAATTAACACGGACCCCAGTGCCCTGTGACCTGCTGCGCCCATGGTGGCAATCCTCTATTCTGCATTAGTGCCTTTGCAGTTTCCTCAACGCCACGCTGACGAACGTCCTTCCTAGCATGCTCCCCTTCCCACCCAAAGTATATGCCCTTGCTTTTAAAACTCATCAGCCTGGAAGACAGCTCATTGTATTCAACTACTGCCGGGCTGTCACCCGGGAGCAGCTCCCATTCCCACTGTGACCTGCTGAGGGCCCCAAAAAGATTAATTTAACACAGATTCAAATACCAATTAGCAACTGAGAAGATGAATTACTTCGGATTCTGGTTTTGACAGTGGTGTTACAGATCAACACAAGTCTGCAATCCTACTGTATTTTCCTCTCCCCTTCTGTCCAGCAGAACTAAATAAGGAATTTACTCTCAAATACAAAGAGCTCATATTTTTCTTAACCCAAATCCAGTACACTCAGGCATAGTATTGCTTGAAGAAGAAAATTGTTGCCATTCAGGGAACAAGATGTGATTTAACTTACAGCCCATGCATGGAACAAGATATTTCTTAAAAGGAAGCATCATGAATTAAGAACAGCAACCAGAAGAATGAATTCAAAGACCTTAAAACAGAGCAATAATTAAAATTAATTTTTTTAGCTGTCAATTTGGATGCACAGTCCTTGTTATATTTTAAGATCTTTTTAAGCATTACCAGCTGAAAAATATCTTGAAGCAGATGTTCCAATAATAAAGGAGCATGGTGCATAGCAAGTTATATAAGCACAGCTTGTTTACGTCAGGAATTTTCTAAAAAGATAGTTTAGTTCTAAAGTGTCCTTGTTTTCTATAAAAAAAATGAAAATTCTTTTAAAAAGTTAAGGAAATTCTGTCTTCTAAGAGTGTTAAAACCCAGCTATTTTCTACAACTGACTAACATTTTGTAAAAGACAGACAAGAATTCAAGACCTAGACGAAATCTGCTGTTGAAATCATGGCATCTAATAAAGGCTAGTGTTTATTTCATTCTTGACTTCATTCACACAGAAGAGAAAGCCTCCTGCCACTGAATTGTGGCAAAATGACAGTTTCAAGGATTTTAAATAAGTTCTGTGCTGGCATGTAGACCTAAGATCTTTTTTTATTTTAAACAGAAAAGCAATATACATGCAAGAATTTCAACGAAAACTGTCTACCTGAATGAGCAAATTTCCTTCCAGGAATAACTGGAACACAAGCGCTCGATCGTTCAGTCCTAGTGAAAGCCCCATTCCCCTAAAGCCAGGACACGGACACAGAGGAGGGGGACTGGCGAAGACGACCGCCCGCACCGCCCGCTCTGCACCAGCTCCAGGTACGCGCTGGCCTTACTCTGCGCTATCCTACCGGGTCTCTCCTGGGAGACATCAACGAACAGCACAGGGAAGAGAACAGCTCTCCTGAAGGGAACAAAAAAGTACAAATTAAATCCACAGTGCTAGGCAGCACAGTAGCAAAAGCCACACAAGGCCTCGTTATCGTCTGAAACCATCACACCAAGAAAGAACAGAATATTAGAGCACATTGATTGTGAAATCATTAACACAGCACTCATCGCAGCAAAACTGAAACAAAGGAGTATGTGACAGGGAAAGGCAATATGTTCTATGCCAAGAATAACATGTTTACATACAGATGAATAAGAGTAACCAGATTACAAATTAGACGCACATACTAATACCCATCCCTTGGCAAGCGCTTGATAACAGTCCTCTGCATCCACACACCTGAGACGCAACCTCACAGCTCCTTGCGCAAGGTGGCTCTCTCAAACTGCTACAGAACACACCGCTGCTGCCGCCAATGTCTCCGAGAAATGACAGCCGCCAGCAGAAAGCGTTTCTGTTCAGTCGTCTTTCTCAAGACAGCACATCCATCTTCTGCCCAGTTTCATGAACCTGGGATACCCTACATGTTCATTATAGCAACCCTGTACATTTTGGGCTTTTCTTGGTGTAGTAAAATGAATCAACCTCTCCTCCTCCTGTGTAAAAACGGATCAGTTCCCCGTGCCTTCTCAACAGGGAGGGCAGCTTTCCATGCCAGCATCCAGCAGCCCCCACGTAACGGGCATCAAGAACTGAAGGACCTGAGCGGCTGCCTCAGCTCCTCAGACTAGCAGAGCGACACATTAGTCTGTTTAATCACCGAGCTGGCCTGCTGCCAGCTTCCCAAGAAACACAGAATTAGGGTAATGCCTTTCCTCCAAGAGGCAAAATTATCCTAGTGTGTACTCTGATCTCCGCTTTCACACAGCACATTTAGAATTCATCTGATTTTGCAAAAACAGGCTTGGAGTGCGGCGTGCCCGCCTCTCTGCCTTAATTGCCAAACATGCAAATGTTTACCCCCACACGCAGGCTTTATATCTACCTCAAGCACAAGAGAAAATGTAAATGAATGTTATATACTCTGCTTTGAGTATTCTGTCTCAAGTGCTGAATCCTGATCTGAGTCACTGTATTTGTCATCACCTTTTTCATTCATTCTGCTTCAGAGAAGGGACCCCCATGCACAAGACGACCTCTAAATATTTCCATTGACTTCTGCTGGTAATGGAGGCATTAGGGATTGACCACCATGCAATTTTCGAGTCACGTGAGAAAACGCATCCAGCAGTAAGCTGCCTTCTTGTAAGCTTGTACTGGATTTTGAACAGGAAAGTACTTTGGTAAGACAAGGCCTTGCCAGCTTCAAGAGAATTCCACGATTTAGTAAAAGATACTGACTCAAAAAAATTTAGTTTGGTACTGAGAACTCCAGAGCACTACATCCACCTGTCAGTCACCTCATTCTCTGTACTAATGCTTTGTAGCTCAAAGAAAGGAATAGATCTGAAGTAGTTAGAGATGTCACGTCGAGAGGCTGCAGACTACGGCTGAGTGCACACGAAGCAGCAACGTGCATCAGCTTTGGACTGGGGCACACTGCATATATTGTAAACGGCATGAAGGACTGAAAAAATAAAGACCCCATGAGTTCTGCGAGTATGAGCTGGGAAGTCTTTCACATGCCCCAGCTGGGGAAAAAAACCATCAAAGCACAAACAGAGACCTTACTGCAGGCCAGGGCATCCAGACTGGAGAGGACGAATAAATGCCCCGGTCGGAGGCAGAGCTGCAGCCACGCCTGCGAAAGCTGTGAAAGTCAGCTACAAAACAAACACACAGGAAACCAAGGTTTAACAGTTTCAGGAGCACTGAGACTATTAAAATAGTCTGAAAGGCACTGCCAATCATTTTAAACCTTGCAGCATTTTTTAAATCAAAGATCAGTTTTGACACAATGGATTCAACATACACCCTCTCAATAATCCTGGGACAAAACTATGCACTGTGAAAATGTTTCTCAAGCGGAAGAACTACAAGACGCTGCCCATTTCTTCCCAGATGCTAGTTATAGTGGCCTTGAAACCATAATAATTGCCACAGAGTAGCTGTATTCATCAAAGCTCCTTCGTTTGGAAGGAAAACACATTCCTTCCTACATAGTATCTGGCGACTCAGGCTGCAGAAAGAGGAACTTGCAGATAATCAGCAATTTTTGTTACTTTAAGCCTGCAACCTAGTTCTGATGTATTTTGGCTACCATGCTGCTATGAAGAAAGCAGGCATTCAAAGCTGTTACCGGTGAGTATTTTAGCAAGCAGGCTCGCCTGCACACACAAACATCTTTCTGGACAAATCTGAATGCCATCTGGAACTAGTAGGTACCTTTAGAGGATGAACCTGGTACTCAAAGACAATGGATCTGACTAAAGCAAAATGCTTTATTTTTTCCCTTAATGGAAATAAAAGAACCTGCAGCAGTGCCAGCTAATTACAACGCTAATGTACTAATCCAAGGAGCACTGGACAGGGAAGGTCCTCGAGCCACACGGCAGCCATCGCTCGGGTGCATGTAAGCAGGCGATTAGCTTGAAACCAGCACTTACCACGTGTGGCTAAAATACAAATGTGCTCATTACAACGAGCTGGCCCATGTTAGCACGCGTGCACATACATACAGACACCACATTGCACAAACAGCATCTGATCAAGGTGGTGATGAATTATGCAAAAATAGAGGTATGGTTATAATCTCCAACATCAACTAGAATGAAGGGATATTTAACTTATTTAGCTGACTCGGATCCTAACATCAGCCCAGGTATACTGGCAGAGAGAGCCTGAGACTGGACTTCTGCAGAGTTTGCTACACTGGCCCCTACCAATACTGGAACCGAAGATCTTGCAAGCCAGCCTGCACGCACCTGAGCCAGACCGGGTCTGGGGCACAGCTGCGGCACCGACGACACTCAACCCAGCCTGTGGCACACTGGTCCGGCTCTCCCTCCTCAGCAAGCAAGGACAGAGCAAGAAAGGGAAGCATAAGTTTCTTCATCAACAAAATGGTCCATCATTTGTGATATGCAGTTAACAGATGGCATTCAAATTAACATTCGCATCTTTCGAGTGTCTTCTCAAACAAGGCTAAACACCATCTTGAAATTTCCTTTTTAAATTTCTATGAGCTTGCTAGAAGCATCACAGACAGATTTTACTGCTGTCAACTAAAGCTGTTGCTGCCTTTAATGAAGGACTACACCACGACTTGAAATGAAGCAGTCCAGTCCCCTGACACGCTGTTCAAGGCCACTGGGACACCTGCACAGACTTCACCCAGAAAACGGTGCCAGCTCTTAAACACCACAGCTGCCCTTCTAAAATGTGGCAGCAGACCATAAGCATCGAGGCGTTACACACGCCGTAAAATTCAGAGACAAGGTGACCAATTCCTCGCTGTTGTGATAAAGACCCCTGAAGCTGATTCACCCCAGACTTCTGCCCCAACAGCACTCAAATCTGAAGAGCCACCGGGCACGTGCAGGACTGCTGGCAGAGGCACCCCATGCCTTTCAACATGATGCTCCATTTGAGAGAGAGCAGCGTTGGCTGGAGAAAAACGTGTGAGACGGGACCTTAAACCAGTAATGCAATCACAGGTCTCTGACAATTCGTATTACGAGCGCACCACGGAGAGCCAGCTCCCCAGCCCTCGCTCCCTCCACCACCACCCCCTGCACAACCCCACGCGTCTTCCCGGCTGCCTTCCAAAGCTCAGCGAGTCTGGACTGCGCTGGATCACACCGGGCAGAAGGAAAGTCAAATTCCAAGTCACAGCTCTTCACAGAGAATGCCTTGTCAACAACTTTCACAACTGCATGTACCCAAACTGGAACACTGCCACCGAGTGCTACTGTGGCAACCTTGCAAAAAACAAACAAAAAAACCCACACAACCACGAAAACCAGTATGCTTTTAAATACTGTATTTAAGGACACCAAGTCTAGCAAAGAAAATTACTGCAAAAATCATCTGATGTGGTAAATAAGCCTGCAATATGTTCCAGTATGAGAAGAACTGCTTGATCCGAAGCTTCCATTTGATTTTTGCAGAAGTTATATAAAATCATCATAAAAATGCTAGTTCTCTTTTTACAACTCATCCCAGGGTTCAGTTTACAAGCTCTGGATGACTATGCTAATCAGCACAGGTCTTTGCAAGACTCCAGCAGCAGTCTCCTCCTCTTGAGGAAACCGTTCCTGTATCCTAACTGGTTACCAACCCACAGGAGAATGCTGCTCTTATCTTTCGGCAGCTACACCGCCACACAACACTCACTTGGCCAGAGCTTTATTCAAGTCTGTTGACACCTTGCCGAAAGTCTATTTGGAAACCCAGCTACACCCAATTACTCCGATTTTATTAGATCAGCTGGTGAACCTTCAAGAACTAACGGACTTTCTTCTAAAGAGCAACACTCTCCTCATTAGCTGGTGTTTATTCACATGCCCAATAGTTTCACTCTTAACCACAGTTTTAACCAACTTGCTGGAATCCGAGGTCAGTCCAGCTCATCGCCTGGACCCTTCTCCCACGGGCACCATGTTCCCTGCCTCCCGCCCCTTCCACACCACGGATGATCTAAGGAACAGCCAACACTTTGCTGTTTAGTGCTTCACACATGGAACTCCTGGAGAACATCAGCTGGTTCTGGCAATCTTCTACTACTCATTGTACCAATTTTTTCTAAAATTTTCCGCCAGTTTTAATTTGACAGTTTGAGATATCTCTCTGTCACGGAAAGTGCCAGTACAGGAATATCCCTACTTCCCTCCATAGTAAGCACAAGAAATTCCTTTGATCTCCTAACTATAATTTCACATTCCATGAGCTTTTGCTTTTTAAAATAGATTTATTATTGTCTTCTATCTTAAACAATTTGTTCCTCCATGGTTTTATCCCCTTATTTTACATTCAACTTGCAGCAGTTTGCTCTTTTTTTGTGCTTTTAAGGTGTGGATTTGTTGTTTGTTGGTTTGGGTTTTTTTTAATTTAACAGGTGATACGCATCAGGACTATAAAGAAGATGACTTCACATGAGTGGTCACAGGAGGAAAATCTGATTTAAAATAGGTATTAGCTAAAGTCAAATAGCAACCCAGCAGTTATGAAAGATGTACAAGACAGGCGTTAAATATAGAAGCTGTGTAAGAAATATTACAGACTTCAGTCATGGAAATACTGGTTTCAATTGGGAGTCAGAGAAAAGCGGTTTTAGCAAAGCCAGTTTCTTTACCACAGATCACGCTCACACCTGGACCGTCCGGCCAGGAAAGCGCTGGACTGGGAGCTGGTCGCACTGTGCATCGTTAGCTCGCGCGACTGCAGGTGCCACTGTTCAGCACTGATCTGACAGGCACGTCGGTACAGAGGGTTTTACCACAACGACCCGAGATCATTAGTCAGTTAAAGCGCACCCAAAATTAATCCAAATCTATGAGAAAAGAACACCCAGAGTTTGCTCTCCGCTCGCCTCTGCCGAAGCAGAGGCCGCAGCAGACGGCCAGGCATCCTCGCTCGCTCGCCCGCGCCCGCCGGACCCCGGCCCTGGGAAGCAGACCACCCGAACACCGAACCGTGCTGGTCCCAGGCCCGGACCCCGGCAGCCGGTGCCCCGCGGCCAGCGCTCGCTGCCGGGACCGGCGGAGCCGCCCGAAGCCTCCGCTCAGCCCCGCACGGCGCCCGC
>Ga0065711_1036501_pt1 | contig 20922 bp, 15 predicted proteins | sample Hoacrofraction12_FD_59098 | JGI IMG/M metagenome (GOLD analysis project Ga0065711, IMG submission 59098) | Hoatzin crop microbial communities from Cojedes, Venezuela - Epithelial fraction 12 v2 (version 2) | ecosystem: Host-associated > Birds > Digestive system > Esophagus > Crop | place...
TTGACTTTGTTGAACCTCATCAGGTTCCTCTCTGCCCAACTTTCCAGCCTGTCCAGGTCACGCTGAATGGCAGCACAGCCTTCTGGTGTATCTACCACACCTCCCAGTTTGGTGTCATCACCAAACTTGCTGAGGGTACACTCTAACTCTTCATCCAGGTCGTTGATGAAGAAGTTAAACAAGGCTGGGCCCAGTACTGACCCCTGGGGGACACCACTAGTTATCGGCCTCCAACTAGATTCAGTGCTGCTGACGACAACCCTCTGAGTTCTGCCATTCAGCCAGTTCTCAATCCACTTCACCGACCACTCATCCAGCCCACACTTCCTGAGCTTACAACAGGCCTTGCTAAAAAGCCTGTCCTCATCTTTCCTACAGGCCCCCTTTAAGTACTGAAAGGCTGCAATAAGGTGTCCTTGTAGCCTTCTCTTCTCCAGGCTGAACAACCCCAACTCTCTCAGCCTTTCCTCATAGGAGAGGTGTTCCAGCATACATATCTTCTTTTATACCTAGGAGCAGGAATAGTAACTAAAGTTGCAAAAACTGCTTTGATAATGATTTTTGCTTGAAGTATTTGAGGCCAGCATGTCTAAATTTGGTATTCATAAGCCAACTGGTACTTCCAACCAAGTTAGAGTAAGAAAGATAAAATTATTTTGAAGTTATAATTATTTGTCTTTGTTATTAATATGACAAATAGTGACACTGTCACAGACAGTAAGATTGAGATAGATACAAAAGACTGCTACTTTCTTTTTACCAAGAGCCAGCTCAAGGCTTATGAGATATACAACATGAGCTTTGCCATGAAAGAAGGTGCATCACGACCTGGGCAAGAACTGGGCCACTCCTTTTAGGTAAATGATTGTAGGAAAAGGAGAAGAGGGAGAAGCAGCAGACAGTTACAGGAATATAAAGGGTAACTGAAGTTACCTCTGTGAGGATCTCTCACCCTACTTCAGCAGAAGATAACACCTCATTCATCCATTACTTGAAAGCAATGGCAGCACTAGCTGACAATCTGACTTTTCAGGGATACCCGTTGGACAAAGTGGTCTGTCTGCTTTTTTCCACCATAAGCAGTGTGCATAATTCGCTTCTATTTAGAGCCAGGCCTGCTCTTTATCATCCATTTTCCGGGACTGCACCGTTGTCATATGGCAGAGGCTATGAATCCACCAGCCAGAAATGATGCTCTACTCAAATGTAATTTGTGCAAAAATGCGGGAACGGGACGAAGCTGTGTTAAGCAGTCCTATCAGCACCACATGGCACCATCCAGTCATGCACTTTGCAATGAAATAACAACCTCAGTATTACCTTGTGCACTGGAAATGCTACTGGGTAGGTCGGGGGCAGTTCACTACTGACAAGAGTCCAAAGTACTCCATACAGATATAAATGCTCTACCAAAATGTATTTTATGTATCCAGGGACATGCTGAGAAAGGAAAGGTCAAAAGAAAAGAAATAGAAACCCCCTGTCTCCACAGATGGAGACTCCACAACTTCTCTGCACAATCTGTGCTAGGACTTGACCACCCTCAGAATAAAGTGTTTTCTTGAGTTCAGATAGAATTTCCTGATTTTCAACTTTGTGCACATTACATATTGTCCTGTCAGTGGGCTCTACTGAGAAAAGCTTCTCTCTCATCTTCATTCCTTCCCATCACGCATTTATTCACAATGATGAGATCCTCCCTACACCTTCTCTTTTCCACACTGAACAGGCCCAGGTCTCTCAGCCTGTCCTCATCTGGCAGATGCTCCAGTCCCTTCCTGATCCTAGTGGTCCTGGACCAGACTGCTCCAGTAAGTCCATCTCCCTCTTTTAGTGGGGAGCCCAGAGCTCCAGTGCATTACTGGCTCATGGTCAGTTTACTGTCCACCAAAGACTTTCTGAATAGTTATGAAAAGTCAAAGGTTTTACTGCCTTCTCTTCCTAGACCAGAGGATACTGCTTTGACATCACCTTGTCTGGCATATACTCAATGTGTACCTTTTAAGGAACCTAATTAAAAATAAAAAATTTAGCAAGTTTCGATCATCATGGAAAGTGAAATGACTGAAAGATACTGCTGACGCCTTGCTTCATTGAGTGAAGATAAAGAAACCGCTGAGGAAGCATATGATAAACGTTAGCCATGTTGGCTACTGAAGAGAGCTCAGGTGTTGATGATGAGCAAGTTACACAGAGTGCTGACCGCTCAGCCGAAGTCGAAGAAAAATGCTTAGTTTCCCCACTGAGAAAGCACAGAACAAAACATTTTAACTAACACAATGGAACAGTGGAAACAAAGTACGATCTTGCCTAACCAGGACTTTGAATAAGGAACTGCCTTTTACTACCTCTAGAATGCAAAATCTTTTTCACAAACAGCAGCCCAGAATATCAGCCATTAGACTCTACAAATAATGATCTAACCCTGTGGCTTCTTAGGCCAGCAGAACTTTGTAGTGAGGACCAAAAGAAATTGTGCAGATCAAGGCTATGAAAACATCATCCCTCTCTCCAGGCTATTTCTGCTCTCAGCCTCAGTACACACGTACTCTGGCTCTACAGCTCCAAATCTCCCTCCTTCCAAGCGCACATTGCTGATTCATTTCAGATCCAGTGACACATTACTTGCTGCACAGTTACGCAGCTTACACAGAAGATCCTCAGGCTTCTTCCTGTATCCCTTCAAAAGACCATTACCAGAAGGGCTATCATCTGTCCAAGTAACACCCCAGAACCTGTACTGGTTACTCATCTGAAATGTGACTGAAACCTCCTGAGCCTGACAGGGTCTGTATTTCACACATATTTCTACCTCAGGCACTTCCCCCAGCACAGCTTGATCAAAACCAGGAACAGAAACCGAATGAATGAATGACACAGACAGAACATTTCCATTCTTTTGCAAAATTTGGGTGTTGAAATCCAAGTGTAAGATGCCTCGTATACCTACTTATCATCTAAGGTCTTTATAGTAAAATTCCTCATGTGGCTAAAGCTCTGTTGTGGGATAAATGTGCCCCAGTATTTTGTCAGCGTTGAACAGCTTGGTGTGACCTATGCATAAGGGTTCTTCCTTACATATAACCCCACCGCAGTCCTGCTCAAAATAATGCGGTTCCTTAATGCACACAGTACTTTACCACATCTTCTAGTGACCCTTCATTGGGTCTTGCTCTCAGAAATACACTGGTGGACATGATTTGACTCAAAACAGTATCCAGAAAAGGAAAAGTTGTTTAATTTACAAGCAGCACAGTCAACTCCCCCTCCTGCCCACAGGGCTTCAAACCGACTGTTTCCCGAAGAGCACGCTAATCAGCAGGCTAGAAACTGTGCCACAGTAAAACAGTAATAGCTCCTTATAAATAAAAGTGGTATTTCGTATTGAGAACAAGCTGAGTATCCCAACTGATGTCAACACATAATCCATGACTAGATAAATTTGTTGGTTTTGTTCTAAATACTGTCTCCCACACTTTGATTTGGCAACTGTAGTTAAACTACAGTTTAAAATCACTAACTTATTCTGTTAACCATTATTTCCACTACATAAGCTTAAGCACTCTAGAACAAAGTCTAGCACCTTAAAAATGCGTGTCTGTCTTGGGTAGTGTCAGCAACTTCTCACAGACAGTGTCTATTCTTGGATTCACCATTCTCACCTTGATGCTTTTCATCCAGCTATTTGCTGGGGAAGAAGGAGGCATATCTATTTATTACGCCAATATTTTAGCAAAGCATCAGTAAACTTCTCAGAAATTTCCATGTTAATTTGAAGATATACCCTAGATTAAAAACTAAGTATGCTGGATTTTGATAATGACTCAGATTCGGAAATCTACTGAGCTGGATGTAGCATCTCAGCCAATAAAAACTCAGCTCAAAGGATATTTCTGTCAGTCTGCATTTTTTTAATCTGTGATTTCAAAAGAGTAATTGCCATTATATGTAAGCAAACTATGCAGACAGAAGCTGCCCTCAGAGGAGAAGAAATTCTGTAGGTACAGCTGGAGATGAACTGAGTACACCTTAGTTCTGTAATTTGAGACAGCCCAGACCTCATCATAATTCCAGGCCTCTGAAGTAAGATTCAGTCAGTTCATGAATTATAGTCAGGTTGCCAACAAATATTCACCTATGTTTTGGTACGGTCGAGCTTTTCCTTTTCTGGAACTGCAGTCTTTAATTACACAAGAAACAAAATCATCAACATAGTGAAGGAAATATAATTTTCTTATCATGGTCATCAATGGAATAACCTTTCAGCCTAGAGTAATTAGTCTAAAATCTATGCTTCTAACTGAAACAGTTAGCTGTTCTAATTATCTCAAGTGTTGATGTCTCTAGACTAAGAGCAAACATTATGTTGGTTTATGTTTTTAGAGAAACGCACTGTGTAGATATCAGTCTTCTAGACCTAAGACATGTAATTGAGACCTTATCACACTTTTCACTGTATCAGTAAGTATTTACATAAAAAGACATTTTTATAAACCAATGAGAATACACATTGAAAATTTTTAAACATGGTGTAATAACTGATATGAGGCTATCAGCTACTGCAGCATTAGACTAATGACAAAGAGTCTTTTAAGTCAGCTTCCTTTTATACAAGTATTTCGTAAAAATAATTGTAGAGGTTGTAACCTATGCCAAGCATGATTTTAGACTTATATATTAGATAAAGCCCTGTTTCCTACACTCTTCAACACAATCAATAGTGCCATAACTATCTGAACTCCCTCCCCAACATTTACATTATATGAAAGATTAATATCACATTCTCCTCTTCTCAACATCCCAAATCAAGTAAATAACCCATAGCAGCTAGATTATAATCATATTTAAGTCTTCTGCCTTGCGCTAATCTCATTCTGAAATATTAAACCTGATTTTTTTTTAATCTGATTTGCTTCTCGTAGCATACTACACGTTTACTTTTTACACTTTGCTGACTGAATCAAGATTTGTGCAATACTAGTACAGAGTTGTTAAGGTATTTATGTGGCTGAACTGACTGATATGATATCATTTTCTCCTTTGCACCACTCTTGGTCCTTTTTCTAATTTGGAAAGTCTGAAAACTTAACATTCTAATGATGAATTATTGTCACAATCAACACACATATTTGCGACTATCTTGCTACAGTTATGTGTGCATACCTAATCAATACATTAAGCTAGAAGAGACCCCTGGAACTGGTTTCATTTTCTGGAGATATTTCTGAACGTAGCAAGACAAGTCATCGAGTACAGGAAGACATTTGCAACTCAGAGCTTGGGAATAAAAGAAGTCCTACCCAACAGGTCTTTACAGACCATGTTGCTGGCAAACTTCAACGCTTCTATCACAGCTGATCACTGAAAAGACAATGAAGTCTTCATAAAAAACAATGGAGAAACATCAGAATAAAGGTGGGAATAAGAGTTACAGAGGAACTCCCTAACAACTGTATGGGAAATTTAAAGTCCAGCTGGTTCCTGTGTGAAACAGGCAAATCCAACCGTCTGAGTGCAGAGCCCATCCTGACCATCTTATACCCACTTCATTTCCAGTCACCATTAGCATTATCTGGAGTACCAGGACTGCTCCCAGAGTGACTGGGAACCCTTTACCCCACCACCAGTGGCTGCTTTGTCAGTCAATGTCAGCATAGAAAATGGAGCGGTATCTTCTCTCAGGAGTACATCTGCACATTAAACAAAATTCAGCACTAATGTCACCTTGGAAGTGGAAGCCTGATGCTACTCACGCACAGTGCATAAATAATTATATATGTCTTATTCCTATCAGGAATCAGTGTCACAACACACTCACGGAGCAAGGAAAATTTATAAAATTTGGGTTTATGATACCACAGCACATCAGCTCCATTCACTTGAGGACTGGATCCCAGAGCAACAGTCCCACCATAGCTGGCATTTCGGAGAGTGAGGACAATGTTTCCATTGACTTCAGTGAATTTTCCATCATGCTTTTCATAATCCCATAGACCGTGCAATACGGTTTTGAGCACTACATGAAGAAAATACGTAGTACACTTAATAACTTTGAAAACTAATAACCTCTTTCTTCTTTAAAATAGTTCAGATGGCTTCTAGCATAGTCTCCCCTGAGCTCTCAGCTGAGCACTTTGGGGAAGTACGTGCAGTCCAGAGCTGGCCCTCTCAAAACTCTAATATTTGAAATTTCCACTTTCTTTGGCACAAAGAGTTAATTAAAACACTCATCTAGACAATGGCAAGTGACAGTTCAGTGACAGCTACACGCGACAGTCAGGCTGAGAAATCTAAACATGAAATCTGAACATGGAAAAAAACCTGAACACAGACGCATCATTTCAATAGGCTAATTCTACATTTTGCTTCACATTTGTGATATCTTATACATGCAGTGTGTCACTCAGATGAAGGGAACTCAGGGAGAAACTAATAACTAATACAGACAAAAACGACAGAGAGGTCTGAGAAGACTACAGGAAAGAAGCCTGTCATGTCTTTCATTCACAGGTCTTCAGTATTTCATCTTCTCTGTTAGATTTTCTAGCACAGAAAATCCTTGTATCACTCTTTTGCTTTTCTCTTTGCATATTGTATATCATTACCTCAAAGGGACCTGGGAAAAAAACTGGGCCAAATTTCATATTCAGGCCAAATGTATCTTTAAAAGACTAGCAAGGTTGAATAGGAATTAATTTGACCTGTCCTTATAAATTTCAATGTATTTCATATAAACAGCAACACTGCACAGTAAAATCCATTTGAAAAACTACTTTATTAATTGTCGGCTTTGAATATCCCAGAGTGGCTTCAGCCCACATTATATTTTAATTGTAGTTGAGATGAAGAGTGATTGGATTAGATTCAATCTATGTGTAATTGAAATTAATGAATTTGGCTACTGAAATATTTATAGGTGACCTTTCCCTGCATTGATAAAAAAACACTTGTTTTGTTTAAAATACCTTTGATATTTACAGTTTGAGGTTAGATTTAAATTATTCCTTTACATAAGAAAGCTAAATAGACATCTGTTCCTCCTGCAGATTGGCAAAAAATAAGCCATATTGCAGTTTTCTCCTCCCAGACATATTCAGTGCTTCTTGTCAGGTATACAAGTGCCATTCCCAAAAGTTAAAAGTCTTACAGAAAATCATTAATGCACTTGTTTGTATGTGAATAATTTATTCTTGTCTTGGTCCACTCACCAATTCTACTGACATTTAAATGTGATCTGGTCTCAGGCATGTTGTCATTAATATTAAAGCAATGTGAAACTAGGACACAGGCCCGTGCTGCATTAATGAAATTCTTATCAAATTGAAGTATGTTACCATTGTCATAATTAGCAATGCAGAAATGCTAATACGATTCTCCATGGATTACAGTTGCATATTTCACTTTGTTAGAGCTCTGGTGTTATGATGACTGTTATGAAACCCTGGCTGCAAAATACTGACCTAGCAACTTTGTAAACTTTGAAATAACCACCCTACTTATCTCTACTTAGCCAGATGTGAAACTTTATTAAAGTAAAATCAGATAGAAAAATGCATTAAAACTCCTTCAATGTATTTTAAAATGTTAAGATGACACAAAATGATAGCATTTATTGAAGTCAGGATCCTCCATGTCTTACTCATGCGATTATCCCAGTGCTGTCTGACGGACCACTTGTTCAAGAAAGGTGAAAGACATTTGGCCTTTAAAAACTCCTCTTTCCCTTCTCCTGCTGCCAAGTTTCACTCTACCTGGAATATATAAAAGAGGAACAGCATCTGCGAGATACGCAAAGGAAAAAAAATTTCCTGTTTACCTGTGCATAGGTAAAATCCACTCTGCAGTGCTACACAGTTTTGAGCATGGGACTTCAGGAATGATGTGGACCTAACAAAAGGTATTAAGAAGCAAACAGCAAAAATGATCACATCTAGAAAACTTGATCAAAAGATCACGAAAAATCAGGACTCAGCTTAGACTGAGGGGAAGCAGGATAACAGTCTTCAAATATATAAAGGGCAGTTGTAAAAAGAAAGGCAATGTTTTAATATCTCTGTCCACTCTGAGAATGGAAAGAAAAGTAATGGCTTAAAAAGCAGCAAGGGACAAGCAGAAAAGACTTGAGGGGCACATACAACTTTCTAGTGGCAAGGACAGTCAGGCAATGAGGCAGACGGCACGAAAGCACTGTGGAATTACCACCCTTGGATGTTTCCAGAGGACAACTGGCAAATACCTATCAAGAACTGAGTAAGCCTGCTTGGTTGTGTATCATATCCAAGAGACAGAGTGGATGAAGCCTTGCAATCCCTTCTTGTCCTACTTATGATTCCATAAACTCGTGTGGGATCTTTTCAAAATCTAAGTATCTATAGCAGCCATTTCAAAGATCACCAGTTTGCTTTCCCACAAAGTAGATGAGACTAACAGTGACATTATCGCCAACACACGCACATCCCGGTTCACAGGAGGATACACATTACGTCCAGGATTAAAGCATTTGATTATATTTCATACTCCAGTGTTTTACTGAAAAAAAAATCCTGCACCATTAGCTTTATATCAGTTAAATTTCAGAGAACTTACGACAGACAGAAAGGCAAAAAAAGAAGTGACAGTTTTGTGCACAGAAGCAAAAACAAACAATAAAGTCTTTGCCCTGCCAAATATGCTTTTTAAGGACTTAATGTTTATCAGTTTAGGAGGCTTGGTCAGAGGGTGAGATGGATTTAACTCTTGGCAAAACATTCTGTGACAACCATTTTGCCAGCTTTAAATTACAAAGTGCTAAGAAATACAAATATGAAAGCAAGAAGGACCATTTTAAAGCCTTTAAGTATCCATTTATATACCTCCTGCAGTGTTTATCTCTTAATTTTCCTCTTTTATGACTTTAATGTGTAGATAATCACTGGTCCAAATATCTCTAAATACAGTGCACTTTAAAACTGCACATTATCTTTATAATAGGGGATCTCAGATAAACAATTCTTGGCTGGTCTCCAGAGATACAAAGAGAGCTTGCTACAAAAGAGTGAAATCTAAAGCAGCAGAAGCAAAGCAACAAAGAAAACATGGTCACCATTTAGATTTACAGTAACAGAAGTTACACATTGAAGATTGACAATTGCAGCCTTGAATGGATAAATAAAATAAGGAAAGGGAAAGGTCAGCATGTGTTCTGCAGTGACAGTTTTTCCTCACGCTTTATGGCTGGGGCTTGCATTGTTCTTCAGTGCAGGAAAAGTCCAGATCCAAAGCTAGCAAATAGGAACTTCTACCTTACTTCCTCGTTTCCTTGTTTTATTTCTTTTTAGACCTGCATTTCACTGCGATATGGGAGCTCCCCACTTATTGTTCTCCTCTTTTCCTCCCCCCTCTCCCTTTCCCTCAGAGCAGATAGTGTGGAAGGCAGAACAAAGAAACCTTGCTCAGAGGAAAATGGTGATCAGCATGCAGAACCGTGACACAATCTATTCTGACACAAAACGGACACTAGACTTTTTGAATCTCCTCAGGGGAAGCAAAAACATACCATTTATTCTAATCAAATCACAGTATCTAAATAACAGGGAAGACTGCCAAATTTTGCAGCACCGTGGACCAATGAGCAGGATGACAGCAGGTCTGGGAACTATGACCCTAGGCAGAATTACTGATGCTTTTCAAGTCCTCCAGCTCCAGAGTTGCACCATTAGTAACCTGGGAGCCCTGAGACCTTTGTCAGGGGAGGAATTTGGAGCTTCCTGCTCCAAAGCCAGAGCTGAATCTACAAGAGGCCTCCCTGGAGCTCAGGATCTCCCAGATCCCCATCTTCCAGCTTGCAGGAAGCAGGCTGGAAGTCTTGAAATCACTGACTCGGAGGCAGAGCTTCCTGAAAAATTAGAAAACTCAGAAGGTTCTCATGCTTACGTTTTGGTGAAAGGTTATAAAATCATGTAAATATTTGGGCTTCAATAAACTGCTGTCTTTGAAGACCAAGACTTTGTCAAAAAGCTCCTGCCCATCTCTAAACATGGTTAACCTTCACAGAGGAACTAAGTGGCCACTTGAAGACTTGGTCACTTGCTCAGTATCAAAATACAAATGAAACCACAAACATAACACTCTTCCAATATTAGTTGCTTTAGCTGCGCAGCCACACTGCAGCAGTCACAGGACAGACAGAATAGCAACTACAAAGAAAATCAGGATAGGGCAGAGTTACATACTCACCGCTTTGACTTTACTTCTAGCTTTCAGCTGCTAACCAATAGCTTTTAGTGCATCATTATTATGCTGAGACAATACAATAATAACTTTATTAAGAAGCATTCCATCTGTATTCCCTGTGTTTGAACAGATATTGACAGTCTGCATAATCTGTCACAGTCCTCTTCTTCCCTCTCCTTTGTAAAGCCATTGCTTGAAAATTCTGCATCCATCAGTGTTGCCATGGTGACAGCCCCACGAGACCGTCCATGACCTCCCAAGACACTTGGCACCTACCCATAAGTCCGCGCAATCCACATCAAAGAGAACTAAAACCAATTACCATATGGATTTGTAATTAGTATTTTAGTAATTAAATATATATTGGAACATACACGTGGTCTAAGGCTTGAGCATAGACAAGCGGTTGAAGAGATCCGAATTCTACTCTCGTATTGGCTGAGTACTTGGACAAGTTTGAGTTTCAGAGGTGCTGAGCATTTACAGCTCACCAAGACTTCAAGCAGAACTCTAAATGCCACACACTTCTAAAATGCAGGTGTTTAACCTCTCTGTCCTTCATTTTCCATTTTGCAAAATACAGTCACTTCTGCGAATAATTTTGTGGTTTCTATTCAAAATGAACTACACAATTACACATTATTATTTTTACCCTTAATAAAGCATAGATTGTATAGCAATATGATCCACATGTTTATTATTTTTCAGAGAAGCATAATGTTCCCAGTCAGAAAATTATTTTATTTCTTTAGCAATTGTGAACCTGTAAAAAGGAAATGAGAAAGCTTGGAAACTTCCTTTGTAAGTCACAGATAATTCTCTTCCTAATTACCTTACTTCTTCCTAATGAACCCTTACATCATTAAGTCTGCTCCAGGGGTAATGCATACCTGAAACGACCAGCTCTGACTGATAGATTTTTGTCCCCATGTATAGTACACTGGATTTCAGCTGAGCTAATCTGATAAAGTGATAGTATTATACATTCCTAGATGATTTATAAAGACAGGATTTACAATAGTGGGGAAGAAAGCAGAAATTGGAGGTAAGTGAAAACATGTCTGAAAACAAACAGCACGATCTTTTTACCCACAGCTGTGGGTAAGCCTTTTCCAAGCTCCTTAACATTTGTTAAGGAACATTAACATAAGCATCCTTAACATAAGGATTGTATGTATATAAACATACATATATATATATATATATATGCATGCATGAAGCAGCTGGATAATGAAGACTAAATATTGATGAAGCGGCACATTCTTCATTACCAGTGTCCATGCCCAGTGCTTTAACAAAAGTAAGTTTATTGCTTTGCCTACAAAATCATCCTGTCAAGATTACCTGAGCTAGGGCAGCTCCACAGCCACACTGAGCTCTTCCCAGTTCCTCCGAAGTGAAATACTCCGACCAATGAAAGGGGTGAATTTCCTGAAAGAGACTTGTTCATCTTTCTCCTGCATGGCTGCAGGGTTTTGCAGTGGGCCTGCATCACGATGGCACACTATGCCATGCAAAAGGTCAGCCCAGGTACAGCTCAGCACCTAAAAGCATCCCACAGCCTCTCCTCTGGTATGCTGGAAGACCATTTCTGCAGTTACAAAATCCCTCTAGGGAAAAGGGAAGACTTTAGGCCTTGTGGCTCAAGACATGTCAACTCTACCAGCAGTGCAATGTGGCACCTCAGGTTCAAACGTGGATTTGAACGAACTCCTAAGATTTATAGTGTAAAATGCTCAGTAGGAGCAAAATACCATTTTACAGGATCTGAATCCAATGACTTTCTTTAATAAAGACAGACTTGTGAGCTATTACTACCACTGACTGTTGCTTAACATCATGGAGTTAATTAGGTCAAGTCAATAATCAGTGCATCACCATCTACCCTGTTAATACCAGCAGTCTGTGGTTTGTTATGGAAGACAATATAAATGATTTAAAATGAAGGCAGTTCATTGCACTAGGAAGGAATATTGTGGTGACTCCAAGGAAGTTAAGGTGCACTGCAGGTCTGTTCAGAGAAGGCTTCAACATGAGTTAAGTTAGTACTAGTACTAGTTACCACATCTGTAAACTTGCCTGGCATCCTTACCTAGTTTCCAGATAGTATTCCTGCTGTCACTCAAATAGATCATGCACTCAACGTGAGCTGTCCAGACTTAAGAACTCGCACAGCAAAAGGCTCAGGTAAATTACTTTTAAATTTAAGTGAGAAGTGAAAGGATTTAAGTTCAAAATCCATATTCAATTCTCCATTAAGCTTCTGTAAACCCACAATAACACTGTCAGGAAAGTTATTTCAGACTCATACTTTCTTAACTGATGAGAATCCAGTCTTGTCATTTGAATTCAGTTAAACTCAGACGTAGAGCTGTGTGCCTTTTTTTGTTACTGCAGGATTAAACCATGTTAGGCTTTTTACAATTTAGTGCCTGTTTCAGATTGCCAGCTTTGAACATGATATAAAAATATTCAGTGTCTATCCAGTTCTGTTTCATTTTAATTCAAAATACATGTATTATTCATACCAAAAGTTTAATTGAAGTCCCTGGAACGCAAAAAAGATATAGTTACTGACATTGCGTATGTAAGGCTTAGCCCCAACAAGGTATAACAGAAATACGAAAACTGTCTACTGTCGTAAATGAGAAAGGTAAATGAGCTAGGACTCCAAAATACTTACTAATACGGATTAGAACCTGCAGCAAAGTATAATCATTTCACTGCAGGCCCAGCCTTCTCCCTGCTGTGCTGCAGATGTTCCATTAGAGTTTCACCAAACGTGGTGGTCACCAGGATTCAGTTACACAGTGTGGTGCAATCTAATAGACTTATCTATTATTTATTCAGCAGCAAATGGGTTAAAAGCTCTTCATACCCACGAGCTCCACCGTTCTTCTCAGAAAAAAATATATAAATTAAGTAAGCAGCAGCCCACCACATCTTCCTGCCTGACGTTACATATTTCTCCTTTGCCAAAGCATGTCTATTCGGAGAGCATTTGGAACTCTGATCACACTGTTTCATTTTGTTTATTTCTACCAAGTGCAGCACACATTCAGCTGTTTCATTTTCTTCTTCTGTATGTTTCCTTTGGCTCTACAATCTCTTCTACAGCTTTCACGCTAGCAAACCTACAGCAAACATCTGTGTAGGTTTGTAATGCAAACATAAGTTATGTATTATACCTTACCTATTAATTCAAGAAACTACCACCACTGAACAGGAAATCAATTTTTTTGGAAGTTAACTAGCAATACATTCCATGGCATACTGTTACAAAGAATATTTAGCGTTTCCCGTTTAATTCTAATGTAACACTTTGAAGATGACAAGCGCACATGAATTATAATAAAGCTCAAATAGCGAGACTACAACAAAAAAATTGGGCTACACCATTCACTTTGACAAACAGATGCAGCATTTTGACAGCTAGGCACCCTGGCCTTCTTCCTCTACAACCACCCAAGTTTCACGCTGACCCATTAATTTTAATCACTTGCTGGACTCCCATTTAATGATTCAATGAATATAATACACTGGTGCTTTTCTTTGCATAATCAAGTGGTTCAATAAGCCAAATACATTTTTTAACTTAATATGCCAAAAGGTTTGTGTGAATGTTATAAACATTTCAACTTTTTCTTTTTTAATAAAACTTCATCTAAATTATTTTTAAACTAAGCTTTATGCCTTTCAACAGACCTATGAATATATTATGTGCTCCTGACCATGCCATATCTCAATTCATATTCATTCTTCAAGATGCATATCCTTAATAAGAATAAAGAGCCTAATCCTGTGAGATACTGAGGCTTTCTTTAAGAGAAGATGAAGCCATTCTTTTTCAGGCTCTTACCAGCACAGTCAAATTGTATTCTCTCTTTTCAGGAGCCATTCATTCTTTCCAAGGATCAGGTTCTGTTTCCTGAAAGTCTGATGATTTTTAGGATTGTAATTAATTCTACAGTACTTTAAACACTAAATTTTTGCTTCATAACTCCCACCGCAAAGAAAAAAATCATTTGCTTCAGCCAACCAATTTTGTGGCCTTTTAGAAAAAAAGTGTATTTATAATGCATATTCTTAATTAATACTTTCTGTATTCAGACAGCTCATATACATTTCTATTCCCCCTGAACTATTAGGATTCCTCTGCACATTCTCCCTTAGCTGAGAGTGATACAGAAATTAAAAAACTCAGAGAAGAAACTAAAATATTACTGCACTTATAAGAGCCAAGGTAGAGTAAAATGAAGTGAACTGAACTTTAACATCAAAACATGATAAAAAAGGCCATTTCTTGGCCACTTTAAAACTAGTCCAGAAGCTAATGAATACGCAATTACAGTAAAGCTGCTCAAAAGTTAAAATTCCCTTTTCATAGGAAATTTTGACATTTCAAAGAGTATTTCATTCTTGTTAAGCTCAAAGGGGAAATCTCAATTTTTCCTCTAGCAGAATAAGGATCCAGATCCTCCGGGTCTCATTGTGAAAACCACAAATCCAGAAATTTTAACTCATCGAGCTGATCAAGCAATTCCTCTTTGTTAAGGTGGCCAAGCCTCTTTGAAATCTCCCTAGGTTTCCATGCTCTTGAATTCATGGTAGGCAATCTGTAAATGCTGAAAACATCAATTTAGTGTAGAGCTTCTTTGTGCCTCCAGCCTTCACGTTGTGAAGCTTTGATTCAACTGGAATTTTACTAAGAGCCACGAAGCAAGATCAATCCGACGTGTGAATACCCACCTTTGCCTTGGAAGCCTCAAATCTCTAATCTCACAGTAGCAGCTCCCAGGGAATGGACTGAACAGTGCACATGTCCTGGTGGCAGCTCCAGGAGGCAAGCCCTTAGGATCCTAGACAGCAAACAAAACCTCCAGAGCTGTGGGAACTGACTGAAATTTAACTGGCATATCATCCCTAATTACTAAAATGTGAAAGTCAAATTTTTCCTGATTTGCAAAAATTGTTATTAGGTATCATTCAGTCACAGCAGTTCCAAGACAGGTAGTGCTGAGGACCAAAAAGCTCCTCTCAGCCATAGTGGACACAGGACAGAAATGGGGATGGGAGTTGATGCATGCAGCATCGCTGAGTTGTTTCCACATGTCAGAGCCAGACTGAATTCGGTAGAAACTGGATGAAGGCTCCTTTGAGCCTAGCTGATGTGGGCATTCATACACCAGCAGAGGACTTGGACTGTCTCAGCTACTGAGAAGCCATGAGCCGACAACATGTTTTAATCACTTTTACAGCAGCTGGAGAGGAGCCAGCAATCTAGAGATAAAGGGCTAAGAGTGACTTAACGCACCCATTAAATATGTCTTATTGTTAGCAGTACCGAAGATTAATGAGTAAAATGAAAGTGAAAAGATAACACTGGTAGGTGACAGTTTTACTTAATCAAAGAGCCTCTGGGGCCTGGAGAAGTACATCAGGGTCACAGGGATTTATTTTCTTCCTCGTTTGTTTAGACCGATCTGTTTTGCAATGCTGGTATAGAGACTCCTTGTATTTACACTATACAAAAGCTGTATTAGAAGACAAGGGCAAAGGTCTCATACTAACAGATCTAGCCCATGGCTGGCTGTCAGTCTCTGCTCCTCATAATCCTCCTTGTTGGTTTTGGATTACGTGCTGAGGCAATTCAGGTACTCAGCTTAGCGAAATCTAAAGGAAGACAATTGTCTCCCTCTGCAATCAACGGCAATAAGTAAGTACATAACATTAAATTTAATTTGCATTTAGGTACCTCACACCCTAAAAGTAATAAATTGTACTATATAGAGGTCTCTAATTATCCATTGACTGAGGGGTAAGATTGGGCTTTTCTTGCCGAAGGACTTCAGCTAGGTGCTTAAAACTAGACTGGATGAAATTTAGGATACGGCTCAGGGAGGTACCACGCAGAGCTGGGAGCTCAGATCCCAGAGCAATATAAATCCATTAGCTGAGAGTCTGATACTTCACAGTCTGTGAAATGGGAGTAACTGTTCTTCCTTATTTCACAGTGCTATTAAACTACACATACTAAAAATTCTTCAAATACTCAGTCCGTGAACATAAGGAACTTCAAATCACTACGTGTTATGAAAGAATGTTACAGCAAATATTTATAAGTTTAAAAGTACCTGAATTAAAGGGTATTCTTGGAAGTAACTTCATTGAAATTTTTCAAGGTAACACCTATTCTTACACTTCCCATGTTTGGTAGTCAAGTGAGAGACTTCCAGGGTCTATTTTTTTTAAACAAGAAATTTCCAACGGAAGGCAATTTCTACCCCAGGGAAAAAAAAAATAGAAAATTCAGTTACTGGAAAAATAACTCCTACTACAGTTTTATGAGAAGAAATTAGTTAATATTTGTGAGGCACTGATTATGCAGATAAGTGCTCTTGAGCATTTCCATGAGGAAATTAATAACCACATATTCAAAAGAACTGAGTACTACTTGCATAAGGGCTTTATTAGCATGCTGCCTTCCATTACAAAGTTGTTGACTATCTGCCCATCTCGTGGATTCTTTGTGTCTTAGCTAAATTTAATCAGACATGAAGGACATGAGCCCATATTATGGGTCACTGCCCGAAATTCCCCAAGCAACAAAGTGAAGAAAACTATTGGAAGTCAGTGGCAGCAGATGTTACTTTCTGCTATAGGCACGACGAGACACTACAGAAATTGGGATCAAGTTCTGAGTCTTAACAAAAACGTTCACAGAGAACCCAAAAATCCCATACAAAGGAAATGTTTTTTTCTCAGCATTCAAGCCCATGTAATTTGGTTCAACTCGCAGTCCAGAATGGTTCCTTTGGCAGGATTAGTCTATGGTAGATTAAAAGCACTTATGTTGATTCCAGAAACAGTCAGTAGATTGCTTAAATTGCTATGACAAAAATGGCGACGATTATTCAAATTTACAAGTAAGAGTTTAGCAAGTGCCCCTTTTCACCTTTCTCTTCATAAGATGGCATAGGAAAAAAAATATTTTCAGGTGTTTTCCAGTGGGCACCTAGTACTTAAAATATCTGCTTTTTGTGGAAAGATAAAGCATTCACTGCAAATTGAGAATATGCACTTCCTAATTTGGAAAAATTATGCTTATTCATGCTCTAGCTCTATATTTGAAGGCATTTTTAAGTCATTGTAGGAACAAGTAGTTGAATAGCACAGAATGAAACTTACTAACTAGAGCATGTTACACCTGGGAAAAGTTCCTTGATGAGCAAAGCTAGCTGTTAAATTGGGAAAAAAAATCACATTGATTATGGTCATGAGTCCAAGACAAGCTTAATTAAAATCAATGGAGAATTTTCAAGTGAAAGAAAAAAGGAAAGCAGCAAAGTGTTATCTCTTCATTACGTTATGGAAATTTTCTCTAATTGATACCTGTCCCATGTCACTATAACTAAAGAAACCTACAGATCTCAGCCTATAAATATTATTTCACATTATCAACCCTGGAGCTGAAGTAAGAGATGGCCCTTTCTCATTTCTCTACTCCCTCCACAGACTTTTACCAGGGTTGACAGCCCTATTCAGCTTTTATTTGGTGGCTTTTCTTCTTTTTCTGAAAACTATGGGTGGTGTTCTGATACAGAAGGGAACACAGAAGCAGCAATTCTCTCTGTGGCTTTTCCACTGACTCACATGATCTGCCTGGGCATGTCACTTCTACCTTCGTTTCCCAGTATTTAAGTGTGTATCATTATTCTCTAAATGTTCAAGACATTGCTCGGAGAGTGTCAAACCTATAGCTAGTCCAAATGTAGATATTTTTACTTACATGATATCCAACTAGTTTCAACTGGAGTTACAGATACACCTACAGCCTGCTGCTGTAAGTGACCCTGCTTAGGCAGGGGGGTTGGACTAGATGACCCACAGAGGTCCCTTGCAACCCCTACTATTCTGTGATTCTGTGATTCTGCGATTCTGTGATTCTGTGATACAGAAGTCTTACACTTTGTATTTAATCTCCATTTTTTCCCAACAAGCTGCAAGGGCTCTCAAATTTTGAGCAAGCCAGTGTGACTAGAAAGCTATCCAGAAGTTCTTGAAGAATGGCAAAGAAGTACCAGAAGCAACTGCTAAGGCCATAAAAAAAGAACACGGCTACCACACAGATACCAACTGCTGCTTAGTGAGCATGTATTATGAGTGACTTGTTTACTCTTGTGAGTTATTCTTTCAGTACAAGAGTTCTTTGGCATTGATATCTGCATAAAGCTACCATCTTCCTCAAAGATATCCTACAGCACAATTGCAGCTACTGAAACCCATCTACCACGTTTTTGGGACATTTCTGCTCAATTTTTTGTGCTCTGTACCCTCCCTGCTCATTTTTTTTTTCAGGTATTTCCCTTAATCCTGTTCAAAACACACAGGTAGAAACTAACTCTGATGTCTCAGGTCAGATGTAGAAATGCACCTGCACAAAGTTCACTAAAAATTAGTGGCTAGGATTCAAAGCCTGTTGGGATTCCTTATCCAGAGTCTAGCACAATCTGGATGCTTAAGAAGAACATAGTATGACTTTCTGCTGGGACTTCTAATAAGGCAGGCACAGCTAAAATCAATGTTAAAATGATAAATACCCTTCCCTTGGTCACCCTGTTCTCAAAGGAAGAACTGGCTAATAGGCATCAACGAAATAACTCATGTAATTCTACTGAACCACAAAACTAAACCCTATTATTCTCGTGACAGCTTCCCTGTTTTTACTTTCTGAACACAAATTACTACTCACACATGCTAGCAGTGAAGCTGTGGTCAGGCTGGTGCTAATAAGTTGGCAATCATCCCTGATACAGCACTGTTCATCAGATGGTGCTCTTTAACAGATTCCCACTGGTGTCAGAGAAAGCTCTAAAAGGCAATAAAGATGGTGCTTCATCCTGTTAAAATGAGTTCACTTGAAGTTTCAACATCTCTGAGTCTGTGGTACCTGCAGCTACAGAAAGGAACAGAGGCAATTTGCATCTGCTAACGTCTTCTCTTCCTGGTTTGTTTTCTTGTAGAAAACTGCACATAATAAAAACAACAGCTAATGAAGAAAGTTTGGAACTTCACTTCCAAATACCTGGGAATGCAACCAAAGCATATGCCTCCCGTTAGAGTACTAGAAAAAAAGATTTGCCAACTAACTTAACACCACCGCTCCACTTTAATTAACCACTGCTCCAATTAATTATTAATTTTTTTAAATTAAAAAGGCCCAAATCTTAAACTGATTTCAGAGAAATGTTCAGCCCAATGTACATGGTACTAGCTAGGTTAGGACTCTTTCCATCTAGGCTCATTACACGTATCGTTAACAGGCCACTAATTAAAACAGCAAGTCATGCATAGCTACATTTATTACACTGTCATATTCACGAAAGAAGGGAGAAATTCCTACATAGCTTTTTCTTCTTTCCCCCCGTCAGGCTTTCTAGACTTGAATACCCGAAAAATTCAATGGAATAAAGGTCAGGTAAGTGTTAGACATTTTCATAATCTTATTGGAAATAGCAACAGTAGCAGTAATTTTAACGGCAGAGCTACCTGAAAGCTTGTGGTAGCTTTTCACACCAAAACCGCTCTCGCTGAACCTGATGAAGGGCTGTGGATGTGCAGGGGATTTACAGTTCAGAAGAAGGTAAGGAAAGGCCTCGTACTCATTCCTCTGAGTAAACCCTCTCTGGCATGTTTGCGGGGCAAAGCAAGAAGGCAGGGAGTGAAGCATCCCCAGCTGCCCCCGGGAAGGGTCACTGGGCAGGCAAGAGAGGCTAGAGAGCAGAGAAGGGTAAATCAGCAACGTTACGTGAATATTTAAGCAACTTCCATTCTATCTTACAAACACATATAGCAGCCAACATTAGAAAAACAGGCAGAAAAACATTGCAGAAATAGTCCGCAAGCATTGAAAGGGCAAGTAAGTTCTGGAAGAATTGAATCACTGACTTTTTTAGAACACCATGCTTCATTTGAGTTGAAACCCTTAAAATGTCATGGCAAGTAACTCAAAAAAAGCTACATTTTCAAGAAATACTAACAAATTTGTGCTACTCAGAGCCAAAGCCAAAGAAAGTCTCAATGGATTTTTCACAAAGGAAATTATAAAAACCCCATTTGGGATGGAATACCTCTTAATATGAAAATTCACTTCATAGAAGCTGTGTTATTTTAACATGTAATACAATAGAGTTTCTAATTTACATGGTGAATTACATCTGAATATACGTAAGGTGATTTCATTTATATCATTAGTTTTTCTTAAAAACAGCTGAGTCAAGTGAATAGAGTCAAAGATACTACATATCTCCTTTTACTCTCCTTATTCTTTTGGAATAATCTAAATTTTGGATACTCCTGAATGGAGCTGAGATTACAAAATATATCCCCAAGGAAAAGCATTCTCAATTTTCAAATGCCAAAGTACACAAACGATACAAGAGGAAAATGCCAGCGTTTTGCAGTACATTCATAATCGAATGGTATTTTCATTTAAACCTTCCACAGTATACTATTTAGTCTGAAAGGTAAATTAAAGCCTTGGACCTGTACCTTGTTCAGTAAATGGAAAACTAAATATGCACCTAACACAAGAATCACAGAATCACAGAATAGTAGGGGTTGGAAGGGACCTCTGTGGGTCATCTAGTCCAACCCCCCCGCCGAAGCAGGGTCACCTACAGCAGGCTGCACAGGACCTTGTCCAGGCGG
>Ga0065711_1005218_pt1 | contig 20921 bp, 7 predicted proteins | sample Hoacrofraction12_FD_59098 | JGI IMG/M metagenome (GOLD analysis project Ga0065711, IMG submission 59098) | Hoatzin crop microbial communities from Cojedes, Venezuela - Epithelial fraction 12 v2 (version 2) | ecosystem: Host-associated > Birds > Digestive system > Esophagus > Crop | place...
GTGCTCCGTCACCCTCAGAGGGAAGAAGTTCTTCCTCATGTTCAGATGGAACTTCCTGTGCCTCAGTTTGTGCCCATTGCCCCTTGTCCTGTCTCTGGGCACCACTGAAGAGTCTGGCCCCATCCTCCTGACACCCACCCTTCAGATATTTGTAAGCATATATTATGTCCCCTAAATATATGGTTGGCCTTCTGGGCAGCAAGCCCAGAAGACAGGTTACTCATGTTGAAGCTTTGTGAATAGTCCTAGATAAGTGCCATGGAAGTATCAGCTCTCATTACATCCTGGTGGGGAGGCTGGGGAGTGATTAAGTGGTCAGTGGGGACATGTACAAGAGAGGGTCTCTCCTAGGCATAACACAGGAAAAGCCTGAATAGGTGGTTTCACTGACACACTCTTTAATCCCACGTATTGCAACAGATCTAGATCTCCCCACAATAATATACTACGGTTCCTTGCCTGCTCATTATCAATGCTTCTTGTTGGAATCTCAGCTGCATTTCCCAATTACTAAAAACTCTTTTGTCCTGAGAGGATTCTCTCTGTTCAGAAATTTAGGAGTTTCCTTTATTTGTAGCTCATAGCCTAGAAAATCCATTAATTATATGCATCTATACTTTTGAATGCTCTGCATAGAATCATAGAATGTTTTGGATTGGAAGGGATCTTTAGAGGTCATCTAGCCCAACCCTCTTCTTGAAAGGAGCCATGACCACTGATCTTTTGTCAAACTTTTCTCTAAGAATTGCAGCCTTGGATCTCTACTCTGTGGGGAGAAAGAAAAGATAGCAGAATGAAACCAGAATTCGTATGCCCCATGTGAGCAGCAGCTGTTTGATATGTTCAGGGGTGCAGCAAGAGATAGTAGAAACTGCAAAACTTTCCCATGAGAATTTTTTGAGGGCAGCTTTTGGCAGGACGTACTTTTCCCTTATGAAATCTAGTCTGCTCCCTTGCTTTTCATGTTTCTTCATTATGATGAGATAAGCAAAAGGCATTGAATTAATATTTCTGAATTCTATTCCTATCTCTATGTGTTACCTACCACATACTCTACAAAAAAAATTTTGCCTTTCTAAACTGCCCATTATTTTTGCCTTCCTGGATATTTAGGTCCTGGATCTAGGACAGTTTTGTCACTGTAGGTAAGGTAATGCAAAACTGAGTCATTGCCTACCTCTCTTGTAAATTCCTGTTTTTGCTTACAGGGAATCAAGTGTATGTTTTTATGTGTGTGTTGGCAAAGCACAGATTGCAATCAGTATTTTTTACAATACCTGCTATTCTTTAAGCTGTTATGACTGGTAGCAGATAACTATTTGTACAACATATTCAACTTTTCATTCACTCAGCTCACTCACACACAGTTACCCAGTTGGAGCAATAGCTGGGAAAACAACCCCGGTTGCTCACTCAGAAGCAGAGTTATAGCTTCTCCGTAAGTGTTTAAGTCCCTTACAANGCCCTTTGTTTTACAAAGCACATATATACTCCTGTAGTCTTTGTGTGCTTATGGCTGCCACTCACTCTTGGATGCGGCCTGAGTTACACAATCTGTGGTTGCTATTAGTGTGTGCTCGTGTCCTTGTACTGATACAGCAGATTTCGGTGCTGTGAGTGCATCAGCTCTTGCAAATTCAACAGGAGATTCATAGTGTCCAGAGCCTGTCTGTCCACTGCAAGCTTTCATACAAAAGTCTTCTAAAAGTATATTTTTTCCTCTTTCTGGCAACTGTTTCTCCATCCACACATACAGACAGCTACAAGATTCATTCACTGAAACAGAAAGAGCCTTCATGAACTCTCTTCCCTTGGCCATGAAATATTTGTCTCTTTAGGTCATAGCACTGAATGTGCATGTGCAATTTCATGTTGTACTTCAACTGATCTAAAGTCAAGTTGCTGCCAGAAGAGCAGATCTCCCACCTCCTCCCCTGTGGTGTATCCTTTGATGCACAAATCTGATGTTTGTCACCAAGTGGCCTTGATCCATTTGTTGACCTGAAGGAAATTGAAACTTTTTTTTTTATAAATTAACTATTTCTCTTGTAAATCAATGAGATGGCAAAATCAACAGATTGAAGGCAACAAGGACTATGGGAGTTCACACCTGGGATGCATGGGGAAAGGGATGCCACAGTCTTTGGATCACATTCACTCTAATGTTAAACTTCTCCCCATGACCTACACGACAAATCCTTGAGGTTTTTCACAGCACTGTGTTGATCAGCAAATGAATGTAATCATCAAAACCTTCTGTGAAAGTTTTTTTTTTGTATGTTCCCTCTACTCTGCATTCACAGATTTCTAAAGCTATACAAATGTGATTGAGCACCTCAAGAGAGTGGACTGTGTCACAAATGCTCAACACACACAGCAAAGCTAAAAGCAAATTGCTTCATTATTAACAAAGGAGTAGCAGCATGGCCTCACTAATTTGTGGAGAGATCAACTTGTTTTTTTACATTTGAAGGAGAGAGGTGGAACAAACGCATGAAGAAGCAAACATAAACCGACAGAGTTAAGGATAAAAATAAAAATTCTGTAAAACTCCATTGTCTGACAAGCCCTATACAGTCAGAGAGGACACAAATGCAGAAATGCTTGCTGAGCTTTTAGTGGTTGTTCTACAATTACACCACTCAGATGAGACTGTCAAATTCCAAATTGAATATGCATCATTCTGATGGAAAATTGGAAAGTGGGGGAAAAAAGAGAAAATATAGAAATTACCCTTTCTTTTTATGCCAACGGGGCTTTAGGCAGAATCTTACTGGAGAAAAAATTTTTCAGCTTAAAGATAAGATTTTACTGCTTTCAGGCATTTATTCTAACCCCGAGAACTCTCTTGCTCACACTCATTTTTAAATCTATCCCAAACAGGAACCAGTGTCTCCGCTGCAGTAGAGTGATTCACAGCTCTGGAGTATTCAAGTACCCCTCTGCAATCTTAAACTGCTGTTTCTGGAGACTACTCCACAATGCTGAGGAGCTCAGCTGAACTCAGAGTGATCTGGTAGCCCTCATGAAGATTTATTTCCTAATGCTGATGTAAGAGGGTCAGTACGCACATCTGAAGGCTAGCTTGGTACTGTCTGATATCAAGTCATTCATATGAGCAGAGACAAGTGGCAGGTCTCAATTGCTATAATCTGAAAGAAAGATGTTATGGAAAGAGGAGGGGCCCGCACAAGACTTCTTGCTGGCTCTGTTGAAGTGCTTCTGCAGATCACATGTCAGCTCAGATGTGCGGATCCCAGACACCCTCTACTGAGCTGTGGACAGGTATTTATAGTTCAAAGGAACTGGAAAAGCAAGAAGCAGATTCTTGACTCATCTGCCTTCTGACTATCAGCCCAATGGAGACATTTAATACTTCTTTTGTCTGAGATTTTTAGATTATTTTGTTTGTTTCTCTGCTAAAAGCATAGCTTGAAGTGATTTTGGTAGCAGCTGTGAGCACTCAGCATTTGAGTAAATCAGACCCTGGGGTCTGCTGTTTGGCGCCTTCCCAGTAAAAGAGTTGCTCAGAGAACAGTGACTTCCGAGGTCGTCTTGTCCAGCATCACATGAAATCTATAGCAGAGGGAAAGGAAAGATCCTGTTCTTCTGTACAGCCTGTCACCCTATTAAAACTGTCTTCTGCTGCAACAAGAAAAGAAGGTTCTTGCAGTAAACCCCAAAATTCCTCTCCTTTATGAGTCTGGCTCAATCTAAGGACAAGCAAGCAAAATAATACATGATCAGGTATTTAAATATGATACTGAAATGCTTATGCACAAATCATCATTTCCAGGGCCATATTGACTATGATGTTTCCTCATTTCTGAATGCTTTACTTTGCACCCTCAGGCATTCACCAGTCTGCATTGGAGTCATTTCTGTACAGACAAGGAAGGGAGTAAGTTATCCTAGTTTAATTGCTTCTACCTTAAGGACTGATAAGTATAAACTATATCAAGTGAAACTTTATGTCTGCCAGAAAAAGTCCATAGGTAGTTCAGGGCATAGACTTCTTGGGTTTAGTGCTCCAGTGCTCCACATCATATATAGACATTAATACCCAAGCAAAATCAACATCAGGTGTGCAGAAGGTTGCACTGAGATACATAAGAAATTATAGTGTTTTCATTCTTAATTTAGTAACATGAATTGCTAAAGGCCTTTAGGCCTGGTTTCCCGTTACTTTTTCTGTCTGCTTGTCCCACAATCATGAGTTTCTGTTAATACACAATGTTATGTACTTTTGAGAGGATGCTACTATATGAAAATGGATCTATAAAAATGTACATGGAGATGCAACTCAATATAGGAAAGAGTAAAAATAGCATAGCTTCACCTTTCTGCAGGGCTAAATTTCAGGAAGTCTGAGAGATGATTTAATCGTACTACTTTCTGTAGAAAATGCTAATAAATACTGCAACAGGTCTGTGAAATTGACTCTTCATCCTGGCTTGAAGATAGGCATGATTAAATGATGTCTTCCTGATCCCATGGACATGATGCCAAAGGCAACATTGAGTAGCTAATAGAGCCAGACAATGTGTCATATGTCAATAGCGTTGGTTAGGCTGGCTCAGGTCTAGCCGCGTAATGCCTTGGCACAGTGCAAATTCTCAGGTCAACATTAGGAAACTGCTTCTGCCCAAGCTCCTGAATATCCTAAAGGAGGGAGAGCTCAAACACTTACAGCTCTGCTACACTCATGGCCAACAATATGAATGAGAAATTAACAGGTCATGGCAGGCATACTTACCATGTTAAACTATGTATCTTGTTCATGAGAACAATCTCCTTACATGGGATTCAAATTTCTTCTCACATTGTCTTCATTCTTTCCCACTTACTTCCTTTCTTTTTCGTCATTGAGGAGGAGAAATAATGAAAGAAAAGATTTCTCAGGCAGTTATTTACAGCAACAGAAAGAGAATTGCCATTTCCAGGTTACTTAGAATCGTAGAATAGCAGAATAATTTAGGTTGGAAAGGACTGTATGTCCCTCCCCATATGTTGGGAGCTCCAGCCTCCTGATCATCTTGATGGCCTTCTGCTCTTTGTCAATGTTTGGGAAGCCCAGACTGGGCTCCCTCCTGTTTAGTGTCACCCACCAGCTTGCAGGGAATGCATTGCATCTACCCGGCTTTGTTCTTTACGAAGAGTCAAAACAGTGTAGGCCCCATTACTTGTGGTCAGAGGTTTGTAGAAACCTTACCAGTTTTACTCAGGTGATGATCCCCCAGATAGTTCCCATTGTTGACAATCTATCCGGCATCACTGATCATCCAAGTTCCCTCTTAAGGGGAGCAAATTGCACTTCCCAGTGTGAAATTTCCCAGTCACCCCCTGGAGACTCCAGTGAGCTGATCATCTGAATCCCTCACATTTTCATTATTACATATTCTTTAATGAAAACTGTAATGAAATCTGTGAAATCTAATAGCAGTGTACAAAAAGGATGAAATTTCCAATCTGGGAGAAAGCAGCCTCATTTCAATTCTGGCAGCAAATATTAAAAATAGAATTAAATACAAGAGAAAGAAAAGTAGGAAAATGTGATTACATATGTACACAACAGAACTAGAATCCATATAATGTCTCTAACTATGTTTTGTTAGGCTTCTTCAGTGAAGGGCACATGAAGTTGACAGTGTTCTTTGCAAAACTTTCTGCTGAAGTGCATCTATTTTTTTTCTACCAAAATGATACTTGCAGAGTAAGAGTTTAAGCATGACAAATACATCAATAAACAACTGTAAATCAACGCATATGCGTGGCTTATTGCAGACATAAACTCTGTCTTTGGAGAGACAAAGTGAATTTAGTAGACCATTGACCTGTGGCAGAGTCCTTAGAAAATAAAACCTTCCAGAGATGGTTTATTTTACTGTATTCAGAACTTGTTATTTTATATCATATGAGATCTTGGACTTAAGCCATTCACATTCATTTCCTGAACCTTCTCACATCTATACTTGTTGCTTCACCTTTACTGCAGAGAGGAACTCACCACTTCAATGTTTAAAAAAAAGAATTCCAGCAGAGGCAATACTACACAACAATTAGACTTGTGTTCCAATGATTTAACAAGGATGTGAACAACAATGGCCAATGGCAGTGTGCGACCTAAGCAGACGAGATTGTCAGAACCAAACAAATGAGATTTGTAGTGGTTTTGGTATTTTTCTATGACTATTTATTTTCTACTGCAGGTAAGAAAATTGCAAGACAGGAAATGTACTTTGGAAAACAATTACTGTTGCAGTCAAGAAAACATCAGTGCAATGTGCATGTACTTCAGATTCTTTTCCAAATCTAAATTTTGATCTGTTTCCAGTGTTAGTTTCATATTCCTTCAGATCACACATTAGAAAAGAGAAAAAGAAAAAAAGTTTAAAAAAATGGCTCAGCCACAGAGATAACACCACTAAAATAAACCTCCATGCATATATTATTTTAAGTGTTACTTCAGCCTAAAACCAAGTAGGTTGAAATATTTTGTAAACATATGGGTTGAATATACTAGAAAACTTCAGCTAATGCTTAAAAAAATGAGCTGACATCTACGGGGAGAAAAATAAGGAAGATGTGATCCTTGGTTTTCTATTTCCACCTCTGGATGTATTCACACTATCTAACTGTAGGCATCTGTATCTAGATGCCAAGTTAGAACATCTTTCCTCGGATCTGCATAGCTCTGTGGAGATGAACTGACTCTTTGGTGCTGGTCAGTGCATATGTGTTGGGCTTTAGCTCTTCATCGCTTGCTGCAATAGATGACTTTTCTGTCTGTGTATACAGACTGAAAGCAGGGGGTTTTGTTTCCTAGTATGGACCACTGAGTTTGATGTCTAATGCGAGGTGGTGCGAAGACACTGATTTGTGTGGATGGGGCTCATCTGACCTAATGTAAATATCTACACATGGCCTGGTCATCTCCTGCTTGCACAGCCAGTGAGAGAAACATGGTACCACACACCTCACCCAGAAAGGAGGAGTCTGAAAGTGAACACAGAAGTTTTGCTCCAAAAGTGCTCTGTCTCTTTGCTAACTAGATCAGGAATTTGTTATTTTAAAATCATATATATTCTTTTTTTATGGTGTGCACAGCTGAAGTTAAATGAGATTACGTCCATCCTATGTATCCGGCATTAAACTCCCCACCTAATCTTATAAAACTTTTTCTAGCTGGTTTACAGACAGGCTCCGATTTAATCAGAAACATAATTCCCCAAACAATTATTTATCAACTGCGATCTTTTCAATATTGAACAATATCTTTGCTAAACACCATGGGTTAACCTGTTCTACTTCCACTGCGAATTGCAAATCCTTTAACAGCTCACTGATCAATATATACTAACCTTGTTTTAAATAACTTTGTATAATCTGAAAAGATTCCAGGGTAGTGTCTAAAATAACTCGATGAGAGCTTCATTGATCTGCCCAAACATAAAGCTAAATAATGACTGAAGTAATCCACAGATTCTGTTAAAGTAAAATTTTCAAACTTGGATACCTAAAATGGAGGCATACCACCCGTATTCAGATACCTAAATAATTTATTGAAATGCTTAGCAAATTCAGGTATTTAAATTTGAGTGAAACGTGATCCAGGTGCCCAAAGACAGACATGTGGTGCCATTTGAGACATGCTATGAAGACATCAGCTTGATCCCAGCTCCTGTGCCACAAGGTCTATGAGAAACTCTTCTCTCCTGACTGGACACTGGAAACCAATCCTCCCAGTCCCAGCACGGGGAACTGACCTCAGCCCATGGAGGCAACACAGAAGACAGCAGGATTTTCAGATAGGGCCTGGAAATCATGTCCGTCTCTGTAGATGCCATGCTGTATGCAACCAACTCAGAAAATTTTAACCTCAGCTATTGGAGTAATGCACTTAATGCCTTAATGTAAGGCACTTTGGAACTCTGTGTGGTCTCTTATGCTAATGGAGATTGCTGGGAACATTTAATATCTTTAGTAAAGCATCCAGTCTCTGTGGGATTGCAATTATGCATAAAGAGGCTAAAGAATGAACAAACATAGCACACACTGCAGGCAAGTGAGATCAACTTCAGTTTGTTAGAGATAATGGAAAAAAAGGCTGCAGGTCAGACAATGCACTGCACTTTGCTGCCAGGAATATCTCACTTACCCGTGTTGTCTCTCACCATACAGGGATAGTCTTGAGACATTTTACCAAAAGGGAAAATTTGATATGGAAGTACTGCCGTCACTATAGAATAGAGCAAGAATTATTTCACAGCAATCCCACAATCATATTATGAGGTAGTTTAGACTTGGGAATTACAAATAAAACACTCTTTGCAGACACTTGTGTGGTTACTAGTTGCTAGTTAGTGACAGGAATTATAAATAAGCATAGGTGATAAAGAGCTAGACCATTGGTTAGCCATCCGTCAGTAACCACTTTTTTCTATCAATGGCTTTTTATGTCACTTTTCACATCACTTGATTTATGCCTGATGGGGATTTGTACAATGCACTGAAGTTAGTAATTCAATTCACAGGCAAAATTATTTTTGAGGTTACTCAAATATTTCATCCTTTCCCCTCAGTCTACTCCTCCCACTGCCTTACTTCTTAAACCTTCAGGTTTCTCTTTCTTAGAATCATGGAATCATAGAACGCTTTGTGTTGGAAGGGACCTTTAGAGGTCATCTAGCCCAAATCCCCTGAAGTGAGCAGGGCTGTCTTCAACTAGACCAGGTTTCTCAGAGCCCTGTCTGCCGAGTTTCAGCATCCGTGCAGGGACAGGAATGACTCTCACACATTGATGCAATGCACAGTCAGTTCACTTTATTGCTCCACTTGCATGGTTATATACATTTTTCATATCTGTACATGCGACCACACTTATTCGGATAGGCTACAGACATAAATCACGTGCTGTTCACGCCCCCCATATTCCCTTATGATTGGTAACTATGCACTAGTGCTAATAGCAACAGACCATCTCCACGTCCTTGAACACATCTTGTTTTTGCTAACCCACATCATGTGCACTGTCAGAACTTTCTCAACTGTTATGAATGACTGCCCTTTCCAGCGGCCTGTTCAGTTATGTTAACTGTTTTGCTTAAGCGGCCTAGTCATGATAACTCTCAAGCTACATCAACCTCAACACCTGTCCAACCTGACGTTGAATGTTTCTAGGGATGGGGCCTCCACTACCTCTCTGGGCAACCCGTTCCAGTTCTTCATCGGTCTTTTCTAGTTCTTGTCTGCAGCAAGTACATCATGCTACTACATAGCACCATCCCTCAGTTCCAGTGGATCCTCCTTTTGCTTTCACCATTCTTGTGAACAAACACAATTTTCTTCAGTTTGACTCTTCTGCTGCCAGCCTCTTCATCAGTACTACTCTAGAAAACAGTTACTGATGAAAGAGACTGGTATTAGATGAATATTCCCTTTGTAGGATGGAGAGGACTTGCTCAGACATCCTTGTTTGCATTTAAGAAGATGTTTACAAAATTCCCATTAGTTGCCCATATTGATAAATAATCATTATTGTCTCAAGCAAAGTGTTGTCTTAAGCCAACCTGCATTTTCTCAGACAATGTCTGTAAGGCTTGTGTAGGCCAGGGACCATTCCCAGTGAGCAATCTGGATCCAAAACCTTCTTCAGGGTCAATAAGTTTAGCAGTATGGATGCAAACCAAAATGTGTCTGACACTTATGCGCCAAAGAACAACATTGGTGCTTTTAATTTAATAGTACCGAAGTAACTCTACATTCTAGAGAACAGCCAGGTCAATGCCTCCCTACAAAATTCCTTCAATACACAGTGAAAGTGGAGAAAGTCTAATACGAACTGGACACTGCACTCTGAGATGATAAAGTTCTGAGGAAATCTTCTGTGTGCTCTGGCTGAGTTCCTTCCATATGGCTTAGCTGGAGGTATCATGGTTTTGCTACTAAAGGAGATTGCTGGGTGGATTTCAGGGACTTTTGAAAGTCTGTGCATAAAAGTCCATTGATGTCCTTGTGCCAGCTCCTCAGAAATACAGTTCAGTTGCAGCCCTTGCTTATAATTGAACTGGTTTTGTTTTGTTTTGTTTGCTTGTTTGTTTTCCATTCAATTTTGAAAGAAGAAAGGGGATAATGTTCAACAAATCATCCTAAACACTTATGCTTTTCCCCAGCATTTCAATCGTGCTACCACAGCTGGAAGTCCAAGCACAACCCTGTCTGCTTCAAAAAACCTCAAAACTTCACTCTAGACTGTATGTCAAAGCAGAAGAAGAAAGAAGAGCAAACTTGACAATCAGACTCATAGTCACCAATGATTAACATGCCCAAATGAGCCAGATAACAAACTCATGCCTGGCCAATAGGGACCACGAAGTTTCCTTTTGTACCTCATTTCTTGTGCTTGTTCAAGCAGATCTGAGTCCCACATCCTGTGATCATTTCTGCAAACATTGAAAGACTGTGAAAAGTCTTGATTTCCTACAGCTAAGACAACCACCTACTTTGTTTAGTCTAAGATTAAGCCTATATTTATCACTCTCTTGAGAAGAAACATCTCTGAACACCATGTAAACTGTATAAGATACAAGCCAAGATTTTTAAGTGTCAAAATCACATTTAGGACATTCATTCACTGTCCAATGCTAAGCATATTGGGCAATGAATGTTTTTTTGAAGTCTCAGAACTGACGTTAGCATTGATATTCTATTATTTACCTCATCACCTAGCTTAGGTAAAAGTTTCAAAAAATTCTCAGAATAAGTTCTTCTTGAACCTGTTAAACCTAAATAGGTATGTGATATTATGACCTCACCAATACCACCCCTTTCCAGGAAATGAACATTTAGTTTGCAATTTTTCCATTTACACTATTCCTTTTGTTTCTGTTTGTCATTTCTTACAACTCTGAACACTGATGAACATCACATAGGAAGATGAATATACCTGACATGATTAAAGATGCTGTAACCTTTCCATTAGCAACATTTAATAAAGTACCTAAACCCTTCAGGTCTCAATATCTGCCAGTCAGAGCAGTGGCTTTGCTAGCTCCCAGGGATAACTGTATTCTTGAAGAGAAATGCTGAATAAGCCCAACGAGTGCAATGTTTTCTGGATGCACCTGACAGTGTCCTACAGTAGTCCTAGTGCAGGGTGTGACATTCATGTGTGCAAAGCATGCGTGGTCTAGCCTGTCCTCAGTGTGTCAGATCCACTACTCAGGAAGTCTACAGCAGAGTTCACCAGCAGAAATGAGGGAACCCTAAATATTCACCCTGACATTAGTCAGTCACAGCCATGGCACTGAGTAACACCCAACCCCCTTCATCCCCTGTGGATCCTGGTGTTTAGCCTGTTCCTGCTCTAAATATTTCTCAAAGACCTTTCAAAATGCTAAGCGTTAAGTCTTAATATATATGTTGCCATAGTGATATTTCCTTTATCCACTACACTAATGACATATAGAAAAGTCCAAGGGAGTAGGGTGATGTAATTTTCTTCTGCAATGGTTAGGCTGGTTGGTCCCTCTCTTGAGACACCGTCCTGATATTTGTTATTCTGGCTATAGTTGTTTACATATGACATTTACTACCTTCTTCTGGTCTGGAAGAGTGGGTATTTTGAGGACCGATTGCATATTTTTGTAGATTTTTTTTTTTTTTGTACTTGAGCTCCCTTAGAACTCCCAGGTATGTCATTTGGGTCTGATGAATTTTATCACTCTGTAAGTTATTACTTCTTCTCCTGACATTTCAATATGCAAAAATATTTCCTTTTCCATGCCAGGGAAGAACAAATTCACGGTAAGTATTCACCTAGCAGTCTCCTTCATGAAACTTACACAAAAAAAGTTTCTAAGCCTCTCATCAATGTGCGTATAGTGCTTCGTAGATCCCTTTAGTCCCTGATGATTCAGTGGAATTATTGATCTCTTGCAGACTTCCTGATTTTCATTTGTTTTCACACCATTAGCTATTTATTCTTTGAAATCCATCTTAGCCTTCCTAATTTTCTTCTTACATAATAGCTGTTTACTTAATTTATCTTCCTGTTTATTGGCTTCATTAGGGTCAGATAATAAAGGATTTTTGTTTAACTTATTTTGCTATTTGAAAGTTGCCGTTTAATCATGTCACACAACTTCTGGCCTCCCTTCTGTTCCTCCTTTCCCCTTTTGTTTGTGCCTTCTAATTCTACTCCAGACTTCATTTGTAGAATGTTTTTTTCATAGCTGCCTTTGCCAGTTGCTTTATTTTTTAACAGTGTAATATTTTGTCTAATTTTCTAGGAGTTTTTTTAATTTTCCTTGTAAAGTTTTGAGCCGTATTTGTCCTTTTGAGAGTCTTCCCATGTCCTTGAGTGGAAAGGCACCACACTGTGTGGGCAGTTAATTTAGAGGCTCAGGACTTTGACTCATATTGTCTAAGACAGTGTACCCCAGAAGTGACTCCCCACAGCCACATAGTCTGCCCTTCTGAGGAAGGACGCATCCCGGATTTGGAGTTCAGAGAATGCCTAAGTTTCAGCCACTGCAGTTCACTGTCTGAAATTTCAGTAAAAATTCACCTTCTTCGGTGATTTAAGCCACATCTTTTCTCTACTAAACTATGAACTGGAATGATTTAGTAAGTATTGTCCTTCTATAGAGATGAGGCAGAGAGGTAGAGAGAACATTTTAAGTAGATTACTGGAAGTCATCTCTCAGAGTCCTCTTATAATGACACTTCTTTAACTATTTTCTATATACTACTTCAGACAAAGACAGAAACTTGGAAGAGGGAGGATGCCACTTGCAGGTCTGCATATTCCACACTCCCCTCTGTCAGCCCAGGTTTCTAACAGACTCTACCTGCTGCCTCAACAGTTTGTAACTGTTATGTGGACATCATACACACCAAGACTGTGCTGACACAGTCTGTGCATTTCACTGAGCAAGTCTGTCTCTCCTTGACGAGCCACAGTTAGGGTTGGTGGAAACTAGAAGATGCCATTTCCCAAGACATATTCAGAAAATAAGCTCTGACCTCAGGGGTCACCTAAGCAATACACTGCTCACCAAGGACTTTATGTATAGTCTAAATATGATGGCATTGCTGTTTCCGTCCCCTGAATTCTTAAACCTACACCTCTTCTTGCTTGGGCTTGAAAAAGTTAATGGCCTGTTTTGAAAAGGGAAAATATGTGGTAATAGATTGTCCTAATGGTCATTAAGAATGACATATTTGCTTACAGTAATTTGTGCAAATTGGAAATCCACTTTTCTCCCCAGGAAATGAAATTATTCCTGGTGTTGACACATTTCCCTGGACAGCTGAAATAAATGGACAGTTCATGTTTCTTGGAACCATGCTGCAGGCTGCCTGCAAACTTCTCTGTTATTACCTACAGGCAGTCAATCAGTAGTGAACTGGCATCACACAAGATGAAGGCTTTGGAGTGCAGTGGCTGTGTATCTGTCTGCGCCCTTAGAAAGCTATGAGAATTGCTGCAAAGAAAGCTAACCTTAAGCTAATGGAGCAATCCCCTTTCACTCAGGTGCAGAAGGAGCACATATCTAGCCTCACTCCATCACTGTGTATTTGCCTTACGTAGTTATTTTGCCTGGTGTATACAGAACATCGGTTCGTTTAACTATTATAAATTTCCTGACTCACCCACTTCTCCCTTTCAGTTTAATTTTATTTTTCAGTCTCACATCATTTATCTCCAAAGGTATGTTTCATTACCATAAGTGGAAAATATTCTTAATTGATTATGTCATATAATATGTCATATAATTATGACACAAGTTAGTCATGCATGCAACTTTATTATTATAAACCTGACATGTATCTACAAAGTTGTTTATTTTCAGTCCTTGATTTCTTTTTTTTTTAACACAGACTATGCGGAGAAATTACAAATGCACATGGTAAATGTAATTTGTCAGATACTGCAAACCGTAAGGCTTTTTAATAAAGAGAATACTTCCATTTCACACAGTTCTGTCTGCATACAGACAATGTATCAGGAACTTTGCAACTTCTCAACATACTTTAAAATCCCACTTTTTTTTCTGAATAGGAACAATGAACAGAAGGAACTGAGAAATCTGTGAATTCAATATATTTTCAGTGACATGAGTATTATAATTTTTTATGTTGCATATTATTAGCTGTTTAGTCTTGAATAACAATCTTTTTGATGGTCAAAAATACTTAACCAGAAACAATTTTGTTGCATGCTAATTCTAATTATGAAATATGAACGTGATTATAATTGCATGCTTTCCATGAGGAAGCATCAATAATTCTGACTGAATATATTCAGTATATTAGAAAAGCTATTATAAATTATGCATAGTAAAAGCACAATTAAAACATTACCCAAAGGCTTTTTGTCATTACTTTCAGACTCATCTCTTTCCTCAGAGTCTTTGCCCTTCTCATATAATTTCACATCTACCCACATAAGAGGCTATTGATATACTTTTGCTAGGATTTCAGTAGCCGTTCAGCACTGCCTCCATTCTCAAGACTCTCAACTGAGTATGACAGATGATGTTGGCATTGACATGTTGGTAGACAAGTGATTCCTAGGAAAGACTGTAGACAGAACAAGGAAGATCCTAAATCCTGTCTTTGTGATCAGTTGAAATAAGGGTATCTTCTCTTCACTTTTTTTTGTTTGGTTTATTTTTTTTCCTTGTTTTTAAATAAGGTAGCAAAGGTAGCATGCTTTGAAAGGTATGTGGTAGCTCAGTCATTTTGAACAGTGGCTCCAAGGCCACAAGGAAGTGGATTCTCCATCTGTGGAGATGTGAGCACAGCACAGTGTGCTTTCTGTGGCTCCTGTTGTGACCCACAAATACCAGTGAGAATTCTGGATGCAATGGGGAGAAGTGGATAGGTTTGGTTCCCCCTGCTTTGCTCATCCAGAAGCCTAAGGCCCAGTGCCTCTGGGTGAAAGTCCATGGCTTGTACTATGCAGATGTTCAGTGTAGCTCATTGAATGGTCTTTTAAATGAACAAAGAAGAGACTGGTAGCATTTATATTCCTTGATACATAGACAGATAAAAGGCATTTTTGTATACGAGCAAGACGTATATACATCCTGTAAGGATTTATTATTTCCACACCTTGTGAACTGCTGTTTGCTATATTAAAAATTATATTTATCCTTTTCTTACTTAGGGGAACAGATAGGAAATGGAAATGAGGGAGACCTTCCTATGTATCTGATCCAGTAAGACTTACCTTTTGTACCTGCTGCAGTGTTCAGATCCTACCCTCCTTGTCACCAACACCTGTAACTGAGAATAGGAAAACACAGTCTGCTCTTCAGAAATCAGTGCGCATTACACCAAGGACACCATCACAGGCAGATTCATCATGGCGTGCTAAGTAGGAACATGGAAGAGGACAGGCACTATCAGGAAGATACGGCTCTGCATGAAATTCTGTCCACAGGCAACCAGACTCAAAAAGGGAAATCTACTGCATCTTTAAAAGGGAACTGTAGCGTAACTTTGTGCCCACAAGAGGAACATAATTAGGATCTGTTATTAGGAGACAAATGTTTTTTCCAGGGCTCCTTTTAGTGTGGGTTAAGATCCTGCTGGTTTTTGCTCAGGACTATGCCCAGAGCCTCAGATCAATGCTATGAAATTAATAATAACAGTAAAAAAATTTCAAAAATATTTTGAAAGTATGCACTAGATTTTCCGACAGTTCATTTTTACTCAGTTTAATTTCCATATGATTTAATTTTTGAAAAAATAAATTATTGTTCAGGGAAAGGTATTCCACTTGTGCTTGTACTCCACTTGTGCCAGGATTTTTGGTAAGTGATGGAATCAGTGTCATGCATAGATTGTGGTAAGAATTAAGTTTTATTTAAAATGAAAAAAAAAACCCCACCAAAAAATACACCTAGACTAGTCTTTCATGGTCTGTTTATCTAACCTTTGGGAAATTCACGTTCTTTTTTAAAAATGCATTTAGACGAGAAACAGTGTAGATATTATTCCAACACAAATAAAAATAAAAAAAATAACAAACCCTTAAATCCTTGTACATCTAAGAAGTCCACGACAATTGCAGTTTTTCTTTCCATTCCTTCAGTAATAAGCTCAATAACAATGCCTAATTTCCATAGACACAATATTTCACTTGCTATTTGACAGGACCGTTTTAATATCGCCTACAAATTAGCAAAGACATTTACTTCTCCCAGTGTTTTCCTTTAAAGGCAAATGTACCTGTAGAATGCCTTTTCCATAGTAATTTTTCATCATTTAAGCAAAGAAATGGAGAAGAGTGATCTAAAATCTAATGAAGTGAATATGCATCAGCCAGTCGTTCACTTAGCCAAAACAGCATGCGCTCTCCTTGTGCCCTCTATATCAGCACTCACTTGTGTGTGCCATCAGCTCACACTGATGCTCTCTTGTAGCTGTCAGAGCGAGTCCATGTGTGCTGAAATCTGAACATGTGCATCTGTGGACGGCCAGAAATGCCCCAGATGTGGAAGTGATCTCTACTGCCACATAATTTCCCACACTTGGGTTAATACTTTTGCTTTGATATAATTTGTCAAAAAGATGGTAAAACACTGAAGATAACTGCTGGAGAATTTCTATGTACCTCTTACCCTACCATCCTGCAAAGAGCCACCTACATGAGGGACTTGATCCTGTATTTATTGCTGTTGGAAGAGAAAATTTACACAGAAATTTCAGATGTTTTGCAGAACCAGGCATAGGAAGCTGGTTTTGGCTGCCTGCCCTCCTGCCTTCTTTCCTTCTCTCTTTCCTTCGTACCTCCCTTCCTTGCTTCCTTCCCTCCCTCCCTCTTTTCCTTCCTTTTATCATCTATCCATCGTTGTGTATTTTTGAAGAACACCCAGTAAATACCAAGTACCACAAAATTTATGAGGAGGTTGCTGATATAGCAGTAATGAGAACATCTTGTAATTTAAGAAGAAAACAGAGAGAACTTTGAAGCATGAAATTGTATCAGGGCTGCACAGTAACTTAGCTGCTCATAAATCACATCTTTGAGCACGTTACACCATAGCAATGGAAGGTGAACTGGGACCACAGCCACTTCAGCTCTCCCCTTCCTATTCCCACTCCTGGGACTATAGTAAATACTAAAATTTTTTATATCGAATTCAAAGATTTCTTTGCCAGGCTGTTCTGTGACGAAAATTCAGCTAGTCTGAACTTGGGTTAAAAATGGGTGTAGTTTTGGTTGGAAGTCTGGAGAAGTATATTTAAGTTCAACTGAGTTTTTCTTTAGTTGTTCTGAAGTCCTTCCAACACTGAACTGAAAGTGAGATGCTTTGAGTAACTAACAGAGCTTTAAGAAAACATACTGAATTCAAGGCACCATTCCCATACTTTCTTTTGGCTTTGGAAATATCATAGCTCTTTGTAATTTGTCGGAAAACAGTAATTAGGATGGGCAAACGAAGGCACTGCAGTTACTCAACCATCCCAAGACCACATGGGACAGAATGAAAGAATAAAGCAAAACAAACAAACAAATAAGAAGTCCAGATCTCATCTCCGCATCCCCTGCTGTAAGCACTAGAAAATGATCCCACACCCGAAATTTTCTCTCGTGTGTTTGCACTCTACAGTGAAAGACATTTAAACTTCAATTCTCCTTCAGCTATTTTCCAAAGCTTTTTTTTAAATTATGTTTTTTTAAATGCTTATCAGTCCTTGGGTCTGTTTGAAATTATTTTCTGCCATCTGACAAGTCTTATGTGCATAGGAAGATTTGATAGCAGGAGGGAACGTTCCTTCAGAACAAAAGAGGTGCTCAACACATTGGCGTGTCCTTTGCTGCGATTGGTGCGACGGTATTGTGTAGAAGTGTATTTGTAATGCAATCTTTCCTATTAGCAACCGACCTTTCTTCCTGATCAGACCTTGTGCTTTTTAGCTTTTACATGAAGTGTGGAAAAGAAAAGAAGAATCTTCAAATGTCTTTTCAAGCAGAGAATTGAAAACTAGAAAAGGACTCTGTGATGATGAGGAAAATCTAAAAATATGTACAGCAAAGCTGGCATGCTATAAAGTAGTTTTCAGGAGAAAACCCAGTGTGGGAAGAGTAGAAAAATGATAAAGAGAAGCACACAAAAAAAGGAAGTCTTAAGAAGAAAAATTTGAAGTTTGGAAAACAAAATGAAGATGAGAAAGAGCCTCAGTTATGAAAAATGACTTGCAGAAGCTCAGGTATAGAAAGTAGCCAAATTAAATTAAAATTGTACAATAAAAGACACTTTTCCTTCACCAGAAAATTGTGCATAATTTATTGCAAGGTTACTCAGTGCAGGCACTATTCTTTATTAAGGTTGTCACCGGTATCTTTGAAAGTCTGTCCTGGCAGGAATGGGATGCTAGATTAAAGATTTGACCAAAATATTCCACTGTGTTTTCAGTCAAGAAATCTGCCTTATAGTCTGGACCATGCCCACAGTCAATTTCACTGAGATTCATTGCAGTTCAGCATTCTGTCCTTTGGGGAAAAAAAACAGTTCAAGAAACTTGGCATAACAGTAGAAGTGTGATATAGCAGTACTTTGTAGTACAGCCTCTTTGCAGTGATTTGTGTGAATAAAGTCTAATCTAGCAGACTGTCTCAAAACCTGCCAGCTGCCCTGCTTGTGAAACATAAGATTTACCACAATGTCAGAAATAACATTTGTCAACTCATTTATCCACTCATGGACTAGGGCCAGCACCAAATACTTCAGAATAAGATGAAATAGCTCTCACAGGAGACAGCTATATGATAATCTGCCTGAGTAATGCTCTTATCCTAAATCTTAATAGTTACTGTTTGTCTTGAGCTTTGTAGCATGAGGATTCATCTGTCTTTCTTCATCTTAGCTGTTTTCTTTACCATCGCTATTCTGTGCCTTATTATTTATGAGTGTATGCACTCCCCCCTTACCCTGTCTGCATTCTTGGTCTTGAACACTTCCAGTGGAAACATATTGCATGTTGAAATGGTGTATTGTGGGAAGGGGAGAAATGGAATAGTTATGTCAGCTTTTGCCCTGCTACCTTTAAAAGGAGACATATGAAAGTCTTCTCTTGACTTCCAAAATGTCACCTTTGCTCACAATGTAAAAGATGTTTCTGTAGTTTGCTGTTATGTGGCATGTCCTGCGCCCATGGCTGGCCCCTCATAAAGGTGAGTGGGAGCATTGACTCCACATTGTACATATCCTGAGCCGTTATTTGTCTTAAAGACTACTGAAATCCGAGGTACTAGCTAAACTTTGTAGCTTAGCAACTCCATTCATGTAACGATCTGCATATGAGGCTGCATGCCAAATCTAGCTTTCTATACAAACAGAGGAGAGAGCTTGTTTTATGGGGGGTTTATTTGACTGGTCAGGATGGAAGTAGAGCTGGGAAAGGTAATGCAATAGATAAACATTATGATCTGAGACAAGTCTGGAAAAACACCTTGTCTGCATCACAGATGACCTTTTATTTTATCATTTGGCTGTCATTTTTAACATTTTAGGCCAGGGTTTTGTTGGAGCAGGAGTAAGTGGACAAAAAAATGAAACTGTGAATGTGGATGTTAAAGACTGAGTGAAGGAAAAGTGCATGGGGAAACAGTTTAACACTACGGTTAAGTGGGAAGAAAGTCAGATGGCAGACAGAAAGCAATGTCCACAGCCAAGGTGAGGGTGGCATTGGTGAGACCCTGGAGTCCTCCACTCTCCTGTTGCTGCTGACATGCCATTGCCCACTATGTTCCCCAGTTTACTCCGCTGCGGCAGTAAAAGATCATAGTCTTCCCTGTGAATTCTTGTTTTTCTCATTCTGGAAGCAGGTGGGGGTCCATACGAGCAGAGACGGGAGGAAATAATCCCGCCTGGATCATGATTCCTCTTTCCCCTCTACAGTCTGATTACTTTTATGTGCCAGCTCGGCTGTGTATGTGATGCTACAAGAGGTACTTTTATGGGTGTAAACTTTACACTTTTTCCCCAAGGATCATAGTGACTGGCTAATTTTATCATTAAACTCTCTCCAAAAATGTGAACAAAATACTCGCATGATGGAGGGTTTTTTTAACCTCTTCACTATGGCTTACTGCCACAAACTCCTCTGATATTCTCTGCAATGACAGTTGATCTCTGATTCTCTCTCCCAAAGGACTGCAGGCTAATAGAACAAAACACTGGGTTTTATTTTCCCCAAGAAAAAGACAAAGGTTGATCCGTGTGTTTAAAGGTACAGTGTTAACAATTACAAGTAGTCTTTTTTAATGAAGAATATAGGCTTCATTGTCTTATAAAGCACATTAGTCCAATCCCTGAATTTCAATGGTTTCACGCAAGTGTAACAGAGATGAAAATAAGACCCAGTATATTTAACTTGGTGTAACAGCACACATGGGGATTATTTAAGCATAGACTGTTGATATGACTAATGTTCCATCCTGACAGCCTGCTCTGGTGCCTCCCTCGACTTTACTTCCAGTCTTAGAGATTGTGAAGCACAACAGTATGCTAAGCAATGAAGAGTTCCTGAAAATAAACTCAATCTCAGGGACAGATCCCTTCACTTTTCTGTACCTCTGTTTTCTTTCTGGCCCTTTACCTGTTACAACAGCAGTTAATTTGTTTGTTTATTTGTTTGTTTGTTTGTTTTCACTGTAAAAATTAAAATACTGAAAAAATTGCGGAGCCCTGAAATATTTCAGTTTGGAAACACTTCCAGGGTACTTCACAGGGAGTATAGAATCACAGAATCACAGAATCACAGAATGGTAGGGGTTGGAAGGGACCTCTGTGGGTCACCTAGTACAACCCTCCTGCCGAAGCAGGGTCACCTACAGCAAGCTGCACAGGACCTTGTCCAGGCGGGTCTTGAATATCTCCAGAGAAGGAGACTCCACAACC
>Ga0065711_1005219_pt1 | contig 20919 bp, 10 predicted proteins | sample Hoacrofraction12_FD_59098 | JGI IMG/M metagenome (GOLD analysis project Ga0065711, IMG submission 59098) | Hoatzin crop microbial communities from Cojedes, Venezuela - Epithelial fraction 12 v2 (version 2) | ecosystem: Host-associated > Birds > Digestive system > Esophagus > Crop | place...
GCAGGGCCCCCTTCCACCAGCCCAGGGTGCTCCCAGCCCCGTCCAACCTGGCCTTGAGCACTGCCAGGGAGGGGGCAGCCACAGCTCCTCTGGGCAGCCTGGGCCAGGGCCTCACCACCCTCATGGGGAAGAATTCCTTCCTTCCATCTCATCTACATCTTCCTCTTCCAATCAAAAGCCATTACCTTAAACTGATAGGACATTACCTTGTCCTATCACTCCAGGCCCGTGTACAAGGTCCCTCTCCAAAGTCCCTTTGTACCTCTTAATGGTATATTGTAACTTCAATGTTACCAAAATAACTAGATGTTTCTAAACATAAAACATGGCTACATCAGTTGTCCTATGTGAAATCATGCTGTAAACAAAATAAGTGTGTCTGGTTCAGGGAGCTTCAAAGTTGTAGATTGCTGGAGGCTAGAAGGTGTGTGCGTTTTAAACGTAGGAGGCAGAATGTAATTGTATTGACGGCCCACATGTAAGAAGCGCAAGAGCAGGACAAGAATAAAACATAGATATAATCTCATTAGTTTTTTTAATATGAACATAAACCAACTCCTAATAGCAATTCTGTGTGTTACCAATTCTGGAAAAATACTCTGATGCAGTAATCAGAAAATAAACTTGAAGATTTTCATACGTTTTACTTACTTTGCCCTCTAGCTTTCCTTTATCACTTTTCTTCAAGACTTCAAAAAAAGTCCAAATTCTTAGACATAGTCTAACAAACTTTGTCAGGATTCTTCAAACTCTTCTTTGACACATCAGAGACAGTGTAAGATACTTTAGCTGGTTTCTGGACTGCATTTGTTAAATGCTTCCCCCATCCCTTTGGGACAGCTTATTTATTCTTCACATATGTCCAGAAGAAGAGGCTTTGTAGCCTTACTGTTTTGATGCAGGCTAGTGGACAGCTTAGGACTGTGGGAGCAGTACGACTTCAGATGGCTGTCGGATCTTGGGTTTGCTGGAGTGGGGTAATCCTGTCCTTTCAGGACCAATTTAGTAAACTGTATTTTCTGCTGGTCATTTGGTTTTCCTGTTACACTGTTAGAATTTGTGTTCACAAAATGATTAGGCTTAGCACGAAATAAGATATTAATTAAAAAGAAACCCTCCAAACCCCACAAAAAAAAACAAACCAAAAAAAAAAAAAAAAACCCTAAGCCCAAAGCAACTCTAATTTTTGTGTAGAAGCACAGTTAAGCGTAGTCCAGTGTTACTGGCATATTATTCTGGCTTCATCATTATATCTTTATATTAGCTCTACGTGCTTAAAATAGACTATTTTCTTTTCCCAGGGTGTTAAAGATGATAATTCCCCTTGGTTGTCCACAACTGTGTGTAAGTTTGACCCTGATTTATTGATTTTGTTTTTAGCTGTCTAAATATTCTGATATTTTTGGCTTATCTCCGGTAGTGGCAGGGGGCATCGTTTGCCTCTGTGGTAGATGGAATGATGCGCGTTGTGGGGTGGCAAACAGGAGTGACCACTCACCAGTGGGTTCTGTGTTAACCCCTGAGACTTGTGCCTTGAGAGCAGATGATGGGTCCATAATCCAAGGCAAATGGGAGGTTGAGGGTTGCTATGACAAGCAGTAGACAAGAGCATGGTGTCATGAGAGAGATGTTTGTCCATTGCTGGTCACTCCAGCATCCCACAGCGACCGTGTCTGAGAAGGGGGCTGGGGGTGAGACCATTACTGACATCCTCTCCCCCCATTCCTGCGTGCATAGGAACAAAGGGTTGGCATTGCTGATCTTGTTCTTAAAGCTCTGATTTAGGGGAATATCTTCTAGATGAGAGAAGTTCTGCTGATGTTGTTCAGCAAGGGCCGTAGGCACTGTTCTGCAAGAGACACTGATCATCAGCTGATGAGGATGTTCTTTTTCCTTGTTGATTTAATCTCCAACCTGCAGAAGATAGAAGAAAGCAGCCAATGTGGGCAATCTCCTTAGTTTTTACAGACCACAGCTGCATCATGGCCTTGGAACAAAATAACTCCCGTTGCACTTTTTGAAGGAACACAGGTCTGCCACCTCTTAACAGTAGAGAAGAGGAACTTTGCAGAAGTTGAGATCCATCTCTAGTCCTCTGCTAATTATTGCTGGGTTTTGCTGCTTTCCCTAACCCCGTCCAATCCTGTTGTACCTTTACTTGTATGCAGTAGACCTCTAGAGAAAGAAAAATGTATACAGTAAGCTCTCAGACAAATACAAAAAAATACCTGTGTAGCTGAGGGAACCTGTAATTGTCTTCATTCTTTCCCTGTTTGCTCTCTTGCATGAATCCCCTTGTGTAGCTTAGCCTGTGGCAGAAGAGAAATTTAGCTTATCCGCTTGTTTTCCTGCCTCCCTAGTGTATGACTGCTGCTGTTCTCCCTGTGTGGGGGTCACTTACAGCAACCTAACTTGTGAAGCTGGGAGGGGGAATACTGGAAGGGTGAAGAGGAAAGAAGCCCTTGAGCTCTCCTCGGTTCCCTTTCTCCTAGCTCCCTGCCCTCCCCTGCAGTGCTTGTGATTGCAGCCTTTGAGAACAGAGGTGTCAGTGGGCGTGGGAGGGGTTACTACACTGTTCTGAGGACATCCCACTGTCCTCACCCATGGAAAGGAGAAGTAGGGAGGGGGGGAAAAAGAAGATCGCTCGGAGCCTCAGCCGCTGACAGTGATTGCCCTTGTGACGGAAGCAGTATCTCCAGGGGCTTCCCTCTTCACCTGTGTCTTCCTAGCTCTGTGGGTGTAATTGCAGGTGGCTGCGAGCTTGTACGTCACAGTCATCAGAACTTCCACTGTAGTCTCTCTTGGTCTCTGCTTATCTGTCAGTACTGCAGCTACCGTGCCCTTCCTGTGCACCGAGTGTAGTCACCAGAGCTGCTGGCAGGACCAGGATACCTGGGTCTAGTGTTGCCTAGTTGCTACCTGCAAAACACGTGTTCAGATGCTGTTGTGGATGGTGAGTCACTCAAGAGTTGTAGTGTCCAAGACATGGGATTAAATGGTCTTCTGGCACTGTAGACATCACTGGGGAGGCGATGGTGGTAATATGCAATGCACATTTTCATTGTTCTTGGGAAATTAACGGATGTTCTTGGTGAGTCTGAGGCATAGCTGACTGGCAGTCCTTCGTCAGTCCATAACTGGGTGAATAGGAACACGTTGAGCTACACCTGGTGGGAAAGCACTTAGATTGCACACTACGAAGATGAACATTTCCTCGTCAAATTTGTCTGGACTCACTTGTGGTTGGATGGGGCATGCTTCTTGCCTAACATGTAGGTCCACTGCCTTCTTGGCATCTTCCCTGTGTCTTCTTTGAGTGACATCTTGCAGGCTTTCTCAAGTGGTTGCTGTGGGAGGGTCTGTGTTAGTGTGCGTCTCCTTGGACTGCTGCGCAGTGAGCTTTGCTGAGTGCTCCCAGCACAGGTTGGTAGGTTAAAGAGTCTGCCTTTCAAACTGTGCTATGGAAACATCTCCATTTTCTTGTTCTCCACATGCTCTGTTTCCTTGTCCCCTGTGTTGCCCAATGGCAAACTTGCAGGCTCTTTTGCTAGCAAAAGAGGAAAAAAGTGAAAGCACACTCATAGTGCAGTTTGTAGGGTGTCCAGCTTGGCCTCTGTGTGGGAAGAGTTAGGCAGGGGTGCACATTGGTGTGTGGTGGATCAGGCTGCAGCTTCTCTTCTGGTTCCTACTGAGCTCCGTTTTGAGGTTTTAGCTTTATTTCTTCCATTGCCTTCAGATATGGAGGGACCCATTTGCCGGGCTAACATGTCGTCTGGAAAGGTTTGGAGCTCCCAGGGCTTGTGTTCTGGACGTTGTAGAGAGGCTGCTGAGGCTCGCTTGGCCGTATGACTGTTATCCCTGCTGTTCTTCCCTCTAGGCACCAATGACACTGGCAGGAGTGACCTGAAAAGTGTTAAACATGACATGTGGCTCTGGGTGATTGTTCATGGCATGGGGGCCTGGGTAGTGTAGGGAGGGAAGGGGTTTGGGGGTGGCCGAGCAGATCCTGCGGAACCACGCTGGTTTGCACAACCGCTGTGGGCACAGGGTTTTGGCTTCTGTGGCCATGGAACCGTCTTTCAGGACTGATGACTACTTCAAAGAGTCAGGATCCATCTAACCAAGTAGGGCAAATGTGTTGTTGCCAACAGGGTTGGTCAGCCTGCTAAGAAGAACTTCAGACTGGGAGTGATGGGAGAGGGCGAGATTCTTCTCTCAAGTGAGGAAGTGGTGGATTGAGTGGGCAAGCGAAAGGCCCGGGGTTATGTGAACAGAAGAGAAAGCAACAGAAAAAGGATGACGTGGAAACATAGGCATGTAACTAGGGAAGTGCCTACAGGACAGCCTTGTGGGGAAAGCTGTCCTGCCCTTCCTGGGGAATCGTCACACCTGGGTGCCTCTCTGAAATGCCTGTGACAGTAATGTGTGCAACACGGGAAACGAACAGGGGGAGTGAAAAGTCTGTGGGCAGTTAGAGAGCTCTGGCCACGCTGGGATTGAGGATAGCTCACAGGGCTGGAGTGCTGTGACGGATGGATACAGGTTTCCCAGGAAGGTGAGGAGAGGGAGCTGCCCTTTACAGGAGAGAGCGGTGGGAATGCCTGGAGCTCTGCCGGGGGACAGGTTATGAGCTAGCTGAGAGCTTGTTGGTCAGGATTAGTGGGCAGACCAAGATGGGTGACATTGTGGTATGTGCCTGCTGCTGACCTGATCAAGAAGAGGTAAATGAGGCCTCCTTCAAGTCAACTGGGAGAAGCCTCACATGCCCTAGTCTTCTTGCTCTGCTGGATATAAATAAGGAAGAACTGGTCAGGGATGTTAGTGTCAGGGCAGTGACTGTGAGACGGTGGAGTTCAGGATCTTGAGAGGATGGAGTGGAGCAAAAAGCAGGACCAGAACGCTGGATATCAGGAGAGTAGACTTTAGCGTCTTCATGGCTCTGCTTGGAAGAATTGTGTGGGTTACAGCCCTGGAGAGAAAAGGGGTCCATGAGAGCTGGGTTGGTATTATTCAGGGATAACCTCCTCCAAGCTCAGGAGTGGTCCATCCCAACAGTCAGGAAATGGAGCAAAGATGGCAGGAGACCTGTATGGATGAGCAAGGAGATCCTGACTAAACTCAGACGTGAGGACGGCTGATGTACTCATTGCTTTCTTGTGGTCAGACCAGCCTTCAGCAATTCCAGGCCCATGAGACCAGAGGGCAGGTCTGGTGCAAGGAAGGCCTGCTCTTGGAAGAGGAGGATCAGGATAGGAAACATCTAAACAAACTGGACATAAGTCCGTGGGACCTGATGGGTTGCACCCATCAATGCTGAGGGAACTGGCTGACAACATTGCAAAGCCACTCTGTTATCTTTGAAAGATCATGACGATTAGGAGAAGTTCCTGAAGAGTGGAAGAAAGCTACTGTCATCTTCAGGAGGGGCAAGAGGGAAGATTCAGGGATTTACAGGCAATCAACCTCATCTCAGTTCCTGGAAAGTGGTGTCTGTGTGTCTTTGTAATTCTCTGTTCCTGCGTGGCCTCTGTAGGAGCCTTTGGTGGGCATGTTGGTCAAGCCTTTTGGGAGTGCAGGCAGGCTGGCTTAGCTCAAGCTCCCCTTTCTGAATGTGTGTTGACTTTCGAACCCTTGCTGTTGTGCTTGTTCCCTTGCCCACTGCTTCCCTTTAAAAAAGCCATACGGTGCCACTGTTTTTTCTCCACTCTCTTGTGCTTAGACATGTGCCCAGATCTCTTACCGGATCTGTCGTGAATACCTGCTCCCTGGTTGACTGCGCAAGTCCAGTAGGTCGTGAAACTTTTATTTTGCACGAGTCGTATTGATTCTTCCTCAGTATGACTCTTACTCATGTGCCCTGTAATTCTGTTCTTCAGGTCAATGTCTACTGCACTGCCATGGACTTGAGAGTTTAGTGATAGGTAATTCCTGTTTTAGAAACTTGTATGGCATGAGCCAGCTTCTAATTCTCTAGTACCAAGTGAACTCTAAATGAGAGATTAAGTAACATACTGATTGATGTAGTTCAGAAGTTTAGATTTAGAAAGCTGTGATGGTTTGTTGATCTATTCTATGATACTTTCAGCTGATGCTTAAGTGTAGTAATCTTGGAGTACTCTAGTGCAAATACAAGTTAAAAAAACCACAAAACACCAAGCCCCAAACACAAGGTATGTTTTCACTGCGTTTTTTTAGGTGGTTCTTCTACATGAACTGATTGACTTGGGGCCACAGACTCTCACGTATGCCTTTTTCGTGAGCAGAGCGAGAGTAATTACTTTCTACACCATTCACGAGCTGATCCTCAAACAGTATTTTTTGGCTTGCCAGGTTGTATTGTGATTAACGGAAATTATGATTAATTTCATTTTTCTCATCTGTACATGACCTCAGCTTTTTGAAAAATGCTTTATTATGGCTCAGATCCGTTTTGTTTTGATCATCTTAAAATATTTTACGTATGTGGTCTTTTTAGCCTATGATGATTTCTTTATACAATGTGTTGCCATCTAGAAAGATTTTATTCTTAACTGATTTTTTTACTTAACAAATACCAAAGTGTTCCCTAGTTGCCATGCTGAAACAGTTGCAACGGTCATAGATTTTTCTGTTTTGTTTTGGCTTCTCTTGCTTCTGCAAGGATGTGAAACCGAGTCAGCTAAGGTTCTTGACAGTATCTGGCGAATCTGCTCCTGTGTGCTGCTGAGAACCAGGTGAGGAGTTGCTTTCTCTCTTGGGGCTTCCTGGCTTAGCCACTCCATGGCACTCACTAGTAGCGTATGAAAATATCGCTCAGGTATCACCTCCAGGATTGCAGCTCAGGCTAATTGAAAGCTGTTGGAATTACTGCATTTTCTGCCTCTCTGATCTCCTGTAATGTACCTGGTTTCCTTTGTAGCTGGTGGTCAGTAGTCACTGTGTAAATCAGTGTTGTTTCTGTACTCTGAATGCTGCTTGCAGTTCTCTTAACCTGTTTTAAAACATCTAGAGCCTGGAAAAAGTGTGCAAGAAAAGGTGACAACAATGAACCGAGCAGCAGAGTAATTTCTGACCAGGAGAAAATCTAAAAAAGAGATGAGAGGAAACCTGAGAACTCTTAAGTCACAAGTCCAAATGAAGAGACTTGTCTGTGAAGCAAATATTCATCATTTGTCACAACACAAAAACTAAAGGCATGAAATGAAATTATTAAGCAGTAGGTCTTAATCCACCAGTTGTGCTTGTATGATGCTCCGTGATGTTGTGGAAACCAAAAGCCAGAGAGATTTACAGAAGGATTAGATCAATTAACAGTATTTGGCGACTACTTGGTTTTGGTGCCTGGAAGCAATTTTTGGCTCAGATTTTTTTTAATTTTTGGAAGCTGGGAGTATATGTGAGAGAAGAGCCATTGTATGTTTGCCTTGTTCTCTATAGTTTTTTCCTTCTGTGTTTGCTCCCAGCTGCTTTTCTTACTGACTTACACTGAAAGGATTGGCACAGGCTCCAAGGATGAGTTTGTACCTTTCTCAGATGTGGGGAGCGGGAGACGATGGGTTGCGGTAACCCAGACAAAATGGTGAGAAACAACATTTGCAGGAAGGAATTTGAATTGATAGATCCTACTGATAGAAGATGACAAAAAACGGAAGACTGCGCTGGACGGGTTCTCTCTTGCATCAAGCATTCTTTGGGAGTGTTCCAGGACGGGTAGACACTGTCTGGTGGCATTCTCCTCAAAGGTGTGAGGAGACAAAGAACCAGAAATGGGCTTCACAGTTGCCAGATGCATTTATACAATTTCCTTCTCTTGCTGGCTCGGATTTTTTTGAATTTTGAGAAGCTGAGAGTATATGTGAGTGAAGAATTGTTGTAAGTTTGTCTCATTCTCTGTACTTTTGAAGAATGTCTGGAAGTGTCACCATACTAGAGACCAAACCGAGTAGCAAATGTGATTAAAAAAGGGAGCGGGCGGAAAAGTGTCTGTAGAGTCAAAGCAAAGCAAGATTGTAGGTGTACACTGAACAGAGGCACTTTTGGGACCGTTCTTCTCTGGAGGCTTTTGGAGAATTGTCAGACGCTAGGTTAAGTTCCTTCCACCAGAACAGAGTCTGTGGGGTGGCAGTTTCGGGGAACAGAAATACTTTCCAGAAGTTCTCTCAGTGCTGGTGGTAGAAGGGTGCTTTCAGTGAATAGTTGTCTTGGGCTGGAAGTGTTGTCAATCACCTAATACCAGGCTGGTTCAGCTGGGCTGGCACTGCTTACCGGCCTCTGAGCCTGCCGCTGTGTTTGGTTCTCTCTTCACTTGACGAGTGCTGAAGATAAACAAGATGTTATTTTTAATGATCTAAAAAAAAAAATCCTCAACTGTCTGCCAATTCAGATTGATCATCTAGAACTTTTATCAATGTTATCGTGAATCCATGTTCTCTCTGCATCCTGTTGTTAGGGTTCTGGCGAGGGTTTTGGGGTGGCTTTTTCAGAGATCGAAGGTGTTGCTGCTCCCGGCTGTCTGCTGCCTCCCTGCGCTGGAAGCTGCGATGTGTCCTTATGTCCTTCTGTCGGTTACTTCTGTCTGCTCAGTGCCTCAGCTTAACATGCTAGTGAAAGTGAACTTTTGACTAACATTTTGGACTGTGAATTGCACCTGTGTGGTCCCTCCTCGTGTTTGCTGCCGGAGTAAGAGCAGAGAAGGGGTCACTGTGCTGCGGGAGAAAAATACACCCTAAGCTACCGCAGCTGGTTGTGCTGTGAGTGAACTGGTCCCTGCTGATTAAGCAGCATAGTCTCTGCTTCTCTTTTTACCAACAGGTTCTGAAACTGCTTTCAGCATGCAAGTTTTAGCTCCATCTAGCCATATTCACTTTACACAGCAACTGCGTTAAGTGTTTATTTGCTGTTCAGAATGTTGTTGTTTTGGCGGTGTTAAGCTCTGTATTGTTTGTAATGCCTTAAAAGCACAAATTGTGTACTGCCTTGTGTAAGTATCGTACCAGCAACACCTCTTTGTGACAGTATTCACAAAAACCTAGGGAAAAAGAGTTTCTTCCTTTGTACCCTGACATGCAGTTCCAGTTATGTCCTGGAGTCTGGGAAGGGATTTGTCCTGGTGTCGTGCACTGTGATGCGGCGCTTGTCTCTGAACCTACAGCAGCACAGCCCCAGGCTCCTGGTAGGCGTCCTAGGGCAAGGATTTTAGCACATTTGAGAGCTGAAGGGCGGGTGGTCTAAAGAAGCGCCAGCATTAGCAAGGGAGTGTTGTAGATGCAGTAACTGATGGTGCAGAATCGGTGTTTGGCCACTGGGCGATTGTGTTTCTATTGCAATTTGCAAATACTGTATTTTCACTCAAGGGTCACCCATAATGAAAGGCTTTACAGCCTTAAAATCTCCAGGGTCTTTTTCTTAGCGTTGTGGGGTGCTGTGTAAAAGAGTCTCACATAGTCATGGTACACTTCTGCATAGACCTTCCTAAATTTTATAACTGATAAGAGAGAGTTGTGTTGGCTTGTGCCATAGACAACCTCTGGCTATCAACTGTGGGGGAAAAAACCCAAACCCTAAAACTTAAGCTGAATAAAGCTTGAAAGAATTAGTTCTTTAAAGAAAAGAGGTAAGATTGTGTGGATAGACAGCCAAGTCCTTTCTGGTTTGTGGTATGCTTGTAAACTAAAGCTTCTCAGCCCTCATGCTGTCATAGTTTAGTTAATTTCAGTTCTATGAGAATATAGTCTATCAGGAACTTAATTATATCCTGACTGCTTTTAATCAGTCTTTTTGAAGACCAGATGGTTGAGTCTGTCATCAGTGCTACTCTGATGCTGAAATAGGCACTCCTAGCAAGAGCACAGTTTGCTTTCTTGTTTCTACATTTCATGATTTGTTATGAAATTTCTCTTCCTAAAGTTGGTACGTTCTGCTTTTGGCTCTGACTCCCTGTTTGCACTGTTTCTGATTTTACGTTGGTAGTAGTTGTTTTAATATCCTTTGATAGAAGCAATAGCAGCAATCTTATATGGTCTTGATGTTTTAGCTATCTGATACACCTTTCAAATAGTCTTTAAAAAAAAAAAGTTGTGGAAGACTGAGGGTGCCTTGCTGCACTCTGAGTAGCTGATTCTGTAATATATTGAGTTGGGGCAGGGAAAGGTCAGTAGATTCTTATCCTCTGAGGTAGAGAGCAGGAGTGGAAGCTCATCTCTGAACAGTTCACATTCCTGTAGTTCACCTAGTTTTAGATTCTTTTTAGCTTTATAGGGCAAGAACGGCAGAATCAAATTGGGCCTTGGACCTGCATTCCACAGAAGAAGTCTATCATCATTTATCTTTAAGTGGTATTACAGTTGGAAAAAAACTCCCAAAGCAGAGTATTGGAAATAAGGCGAACCATTTAAGATCTAATTGTAGCGTGTACTGATCTGCTTCAGTTTATCTTTTTGGAAGAGGTGCACAAACATAATATGTTTTGTTGTGTCCCACTGGGAATAAACATTAAATCTTGTCTTTGAATAGATCACATCTAATTGTAGGTACACATTAATTGAAAATGTTCAGTATAGAATATTCTTAAACAACAGAAAGCATATCATACACCGTTTTTTTCAAAGAAAGCTATGTGAAATCTAGTGCTGTGTTCCAGTTCTTTGGTAGTCTTTGAGATGTTCTCATGTCTGAATACATTTTTCCCCTTAGGTGAGTGGAATCAAGAGTCTCTACGAGTCTGAACTGGCTGATGCTCGAAGAGTTCTGGATGAAACCGCCAAAGAGAGGGCTCGATTACAGATTGAAATAGGAAAATTGAGAGCAGAACTTGAGGAGTTCAATAAAAGGTAAGAAAAGTCCTTCATGATATATATATATATATATATATTTGTTGTTGTTGTTGTTTGTTTTTTAATTAGAATGGGCAATATTTGCAGTGGCAGTGGTACTATTGGTTCTTCATGAAACGCCTTAGCGTGTGTCTTTTGAAAGCACTGCAGATCAGTTAGAAGATACTGGCTTGTGAGAGGGAAGGTCTGTCCCTGTCTTGCTGTCCATCCACTCAAGAGAAGAGAAGTTTTGCCATTGAAGACTGAGGCAGAAAAGTCGTTGAGTACCTCAGCCTTCTCCTCATCTGTTGTGACCAGTTTGCCAGTTTTGCTCATCACGGGGGGCTGCGCTTTCCTTGACATGCCTTTTCTGGCTGACCTACTTGTAGAAGGCGCCTTATTACTCTATGCATGCCTTGCCAAGCTCAGCTCCAGCTGCACCTTGGCCTTCCTGACCCCATCCCTACACAACTGGGCAGCATCCCTGTACTCTTCCCAGGTTGTCTGTCCCTGCTTCCACTGCCTGTGCAGTTCCCTCGTGCATTTTAGTTTGACCAGCAGGTCTTGACTCAGCCGTGCTGATCTCTTGTCTTCCTTTCCTGATTTCTTGCATCTGGGGATCGAGAGCTCCTGTGCTCTGTGGAAAGCGTCCTTAAAGGTCTGCCAGCTCTGTTCTGCTCCCTTGGCCCTGAGGGCAGTTTCCCAGGGGGTCCTGTTGACTCACTCCTTGGAGAGCTGGAAATTTGCTTTCCTAAAATTCAGGGACCTGACTTTACTCTTGCCCTGACCCTTGTGTCCCAGGACTGTGAACTCCACCAGTACGTGATCGCTGCAGCCCAGGTTGCCTCCAATCTTGACATTACTGATGAGCTCCCTTGTGTCAGTGACCAACAGGTCCAGTATCACATCCCTTGGGTAGGGGTATCTATTACCTGGCTTAAGAAGTGCTCTCAGTTCTGTCCAGGAGTCTTCCTGGAGTGCCCATGGCTCACCATGCTACTTTTCCAGCAGGTGTTGGGGTGGTCGAAGTCCCCCAGCAGGACAAGAGCCTGTGAGCATGAAGCCTCCTGGGGCTGGAGGAAGAAGGCTTCATGAACAGGCTTCCCTTGATCGGATGGTAGTAAACACCAACCACAAGGTTCCCTTGGTTGCCTCGGTCTCTGATTCTTACCCATAAGCTTTCAGCCTACTTGTGGCTATTCTCCAGAGACAGCTCTTCACACTCTATTCGTTTCTGGATGTAGAGGGCAACGGTCCGCCCCACCTTCCTCGCCTGTCCCTTCTGAACAGCCTGTAGCCATTGACAGCCGCACTCCAGTCATGAGATCCGTCCCACCAAGGTTCAGTAAGAGCAACTAGGTCATAGCTTTCTAGCAGCATGGTGGCTTCCAACTCCTCCTGTTTGTTGCCTGTGCTGTATATGTTGGTGTAGAGGCACTTCAGCTGGGCTGTTGGCAGTGTCGCCTTCTTAGAAGAACACCCCTTAGTTCCTTTGAGGTGTTTCACCAGTGGTTGCCTCTTGGCTCTGATTACATCAGGAGCCCACAGCTCATCTCCATAAGACTTCTAGTGTGCTCCAGTGTACCTAGCATGTCTCAGAGCAGCAGGCTAGGGGCCCTTGCTGGCACCTTGTCCCTCTAACCTTGACGTGTCATCCCACAGCTTGTCATGGGTGAGTCTGATATTATCCCTCTCCCCCTTGAAGTCTAATTTAAGTCATGTTCAGCTCTGATTTCTTTAGAGGGAGCTTTGTCGTAGAGTGAAACTAGTTTTGGTTCCAAATTATGGATTCATCTGCAGAACATAGGGAGGAGCTGTTGGTTAAGATGTTAGCATGCATACACATTTAATTTATTTTGCAAATGAATAGCAGGATATGTGATTTCCTGACAGTACGGGTGGGATTCAGATACCTGAACATCAGTGTCCCTTGCACTGTAGATGTTGTTGGTTGTTCTGTGCTATGGTAGGAACTTCCCCCGGGTCGTTTTTTTTCATACGTGCCAGCACAATGTGGATGTTGCAGATGCCCTAGGAATGAAGTTAAAGCATCCAAATCTTATCTTAGCTCAACTTGAAAGGGTTTCCTGTGAGGGAGGTCTTCTGGGAAAATATTTTAAATTTTCCAATCCTTGCCTTCACAGTTGTCATAAAACTGCCTGTGGCTTTTTAATTGATTGTGTTGTGGGTGTTTGGAGGTAGCTGGATTTTTTTTTTTGGTGTTTTTTTTCACAAGACACATATTTGTCATCGTCCTTTACCGTGTTCTTCGATCAGCAATCAAGTTACGATTGGTGACCAGGTTTCAGATGTAAATTAAGAAACAGAAAACGCTTTGAGGTAGGGGCCTTCACACTGCCTGGGACAATTGTTTTGCAGTGAAAACTGTAGATAGAATTGTGTGTGTGTGGTATTTACAGCTGTTACTTTTGTTGCAAGGTGCCAGTAAAATAAAGAAACATCCTGAAAAGAAATTGACTGTGAGGCTGTCACGGAAGTGTGGAATTGACAAATGTATGTTCTAAAAATCAGTTTTAATGATGTCAAAAATAGAACGGTTGAACTGAACGGGATCTTATTACACACACTTTGGCAGACACAGCGTATTTACAGGTTCAGGGAGCTCGAGCTGATACTACACTGTATGTGGTTAGATCTAGTCACACAAACTTTAATGCATGACTGACATTAAACAACTAAATCTAACGAAGCAAGGGGATCAGCAAGATAACCCTCTGAGAACACTTAACAAATTACAGGTCACTGGCTGGGCCGCTGCCTGCCGACCGTGGGGTCCTGCCTTTCTCTTCTTACCGCAGGGGGAACGTGACCGGGGCCACGGTGTCCCGGCAGGGATGCGGTGGTTGGCGCAGGACCAGAGGTGTGCATGTGGCCACCGGCCCAGCAGAGTGCCAGAGGCGTGAAAAGAAGGGTGTGAGAGAGCCAGTGGTGGCCATGTGCAAAAGCCCTGGTTCTTATTGGGGTGGCTGAGCCTGCCACAGAGACTTGCTTAGAGAGAGGAAACCAGAGGCTACTTTTTTTATTTCTAATGTGTGAAACCAACCAACCAAAGTGTGTGGAGCGGTTGACACACGGGAGAAAAGGGATGGCATCCAGAGGGACCTGGACAGGCCGCAGAGGTGGGCTTGTGCGAACCTCACGAAGTTCAGCAAGGCCAAGTGCCCAGTGGGTCGGGGCAATGCCAGGCCCAATCCAGGCTGGGCGGAGAATGGATTGAGAGCAGCCCTGAGGAGAAGGACTTGGGGTTGTTGGTTGGTGAGAAGCTCAACATGACCTGGTGGTGTGTTCTCACAGCCTGAAAACCAAGCATCTCCTGGGCTGCATCCCCAGCAGCGTGGGCAGCAGGCGAGGGAGGGGATTGTGCCTGGAGGAGGACTTTGTACAAGGGCCTGGAGTGACAAGACAAGGGGTAATGGCTTTAAACTGAAAGATTTAGAGACATTTAGATTAGATATCAGGAGGTAACTCTTCACCCTGAGGGTGGTGAGGCCCTGGCCCGGACTGCCCAGAGGAGCTGTGGCTGCCCCCTCCCTGGCAGTGCTCAAGGCCAGGTTGGACAGGGCTGGGAGCACCCTGGGCTGGTGGAAGGGGGCCCTACTCATGGCAGGGGGATTGGAAGGAGATGATCTTTAAGGTCCCTTCCAACCCACACGGTTCTATGATTCTATGTATTTAGCAAGATGAAGAATACATACATGTGTTTACAATTAGTACCTTGAACACAACTCATGAATTTAAAACTTTTTCTATTGAGCCAAGTTCATAAAGCAGTTGGATAGTTTCACTTTATAAGAAGTGAAATATCTTTAGGTTGTTCTAATGCTGTTTGTATGATATGAGGAACATCTTAACTTTTTTAAAGGTGTTTGTATCACAAGTGGGGACATATTTTTAAATCTAGTATTAAAATATTGTATAAATAGACATTCTGATATCGTACTGAAGCAGGTGTGGTTCTTTCCTACATGCCATGTAACAGCTTCCAGCGCTTTTGTGTGCATCTGTTGCTGCTTGACAAAACTTTTGTCTGCTTGAGGGAGGGAGGGGTTGAGTGGAAGAGGTATAGATAGGAACATTTACTAGTGAGATGCACAACATTTTAGCTTTGGTGGAACAGCATGCTCCACAAGACTGCTGCGCCAGACCTGGTGGAGTGATCAGGGTGCATTCAATCATAGCAGAGGTAACTTTGGTGGCCTGGTTGAGGAAAGTCTCCTGTCCTAACGTTCGTGAAGTGTCTGTTCATATCTTTACCAGTGTCACAGGTCTCCAGGTGAAGAAAAGCCTGGAGGTAGATACATGTAGGCCTCATCTATCTGCTTCTTTTAGCAGTCCTCCTGCTTGAGTTGCAAGCTCCCACCTCTGAGTTGTGTGATGTCCTCTGCCTGCTACCCTGCATCGTCACTGAAATACCTCCCTTGAGCAAACTTGGCTGCTTTTGGGGAAAACAGAGGTCTAGAGGGTTACCCTAACCTGGTGTCCTTCAAAGGACACTGGCACATCTCACCAGACACTTCGACTGCGGTTTCTAACTTCTAGGCATCTCGGAGACCCCCAAAAGCAGGTTGCACCTTTGTAAAGCTTCTGTCGATTTTTCTCATGAAGACAATAAACCAGGCTGAAATTATAAAGGCAGATAAAAATGTGAATGAAAGCAGCTTGGAGTGTTGTCTTCCAGTGTCAGTGTTCATGAAGGAGCAGAAGTTACTTGTCGCTGTCAGGAATTCTTCATGGTGCTTTGTCAAGCTGTGCATTGAGCACTGCTGTTCATTCCCGTCTCCCTGGGAATGCGTGCCCCGCTGCCTGGCTGCTGCGGGTGGCAGAAGGCTACGGGCTGTGTAAGCGTACACCGCTGTTCGTGCTCCCTGTGAAGTGGCATTTGCCCTTTTGGTGCTGCACAGACGGGAGGTTTCCAGGTCTGGTTGTCCGTGACACGTGCACAGCGGCTTGTTTTACTATGTGACATATGCAATGTGGGGCATGTGTCTGGGGAGGCTGTTCTGAAGCCTTTCTGGTTCCTGCTAAATAACTATCTTTTCATGTTTTGTTTATGTGTCTCCTGCAAGCTGCTGAGCTTGAAGACACTGCACATATGTTGCAGAACAGGATTCACAGTGGCAGATTGGACCAATGATTAAGAAAAATTGGTTACGGTTAAATGAAGACAAAAACAGAGATCCGCACCAAGGAACGCGGAGAGAACGCATGAGCCTCATAGCTAAAGTGTAGCACAAAATAAGTCTGTCAGTTTATTCTGTAGTTAGAAGATGCATTTCATGCTGAAGCATGTAAAGAAATACTGTCTGTAGGGTGCTCCAATACCCCATAAAGCACAATTTTTTGTAAAATAATGCTGGGCATCGCATTTTGTAGAATTATGGGCAAATTAGAAATGTGAGAGGACCGTGCAAGTGCTCAGAAGTCTGGGAACCAAGACTCAGGATTTGGGCTGGGGAGCAAGGTTTGTATAATCCAGAGCAGTGGTTTTCGGCTTTTTTTTTTTCTTTTTTTCTTCTGCAGACATAATGTTTTTCCATGTTTGGAGTTGCAGACCAAATACAGAGCTTTTTAAAGCCTATAGGTGGTAGGACTCCTCTTCAAGGTTGTTTCTGTGGGCCATTAGAACCAGCTCATTGACCACAGGCTGAAAACTAGAGATCTGTAGAAGACAATTTTGAGGAAAGGGAAGGAGAAAAATGAGTTCAAAGATGGCTTAAGATAAAAGGACAAAAAGCCATTTCCTACGTTCTTAGTGGTGCGAGACTCGAATAGCGAGCTTAAACTGCAGCAAGGAAGGATTACTTCACATAACAAAACAGTTTTTCTTAAATAAAATAACAACACGCACCTGGAGAAGCTGCAGAACGTCAGTATGTTAGAGGAAAAGGTTGACAAATGGTGGGCAGAAGGAAGATGACCTTGATGATTTGTGCAAGTTAGGTGTAACAGCTCAAATAATCATATTTAAAGTGACTAGAGTTGCTTTGCTCGTAATGAATACTGCTGAAGAAATAACTGGTTTATTCCTGAAAGGTGACTGCATTTCCATACTGGAATACTTTACTACTTTGTGTGGGAATACATCCTAGGCAACAGGGCTTGGCCACACCGAGTCCAGAACGCTGGGGATGCTCCTGGGCCTCTTTGGGAGATGCATATGCTCTGCTTCTCAGGGGCTGTAGTCCAGAGCGACAGACGTCGGCGATGGAATGCGCTGAGCAGCAGTTCAGTGAAAAAATACTCTGTACACCTTGTGTGTAAAGCAGCGTTATTGTCATCTCTTAGCTGTCAGAGTTGCCGCCTTGTTTTTCCCTTTTCCTGCACCTGACATATGTTCTGCTTTATTAGGCAATGTATTTACAACGCGTTGGTACAAGCTGTGAGTTTTAAGAGGTGTTTATGACTACTTTTACTCGCTTCATTTGCAGCTTACTGTAGGAGCCATCTAGTGGTGGACTAATCCTGGTAAAATGTGTGGAACAACAAAATATCTGTAGTTTTAACCAAGACGTGCTCAAGATGTGTGTGCACCCACGTATAAATACAAGTAACTTTTGTTTTTCCAGCTACAAGAAGAAAGATGCAGATTTGTCTGTGGCTCAGGGTCGCATTAAGGATCTTGAAGTGCTGTTCCATAGAAGTGAAGCAGAACTCAATACTGTCCTGAATGAGAAACGCAATCTGGAAGCAGAGGTGGCCGATCTGCGTGCCCAGCTTGCTAAGGTATGCCAGTGAATGCTGCCTTGCTCTAGCACGGGAGAGGCTGTGTGTTGCAAAATTTGGGGTTTTTTCTTTGCAGTTAGTTGATAGTCTGATCATCATTGATCCAGCTCACTGCTAAACCTTTGCCTGCCCTCTGGATATGAAACTAAATTATAAGAAATCTTTGTAGAACAATCAAAGCAACATGGTGTTTTAGAAACTTTGCTAGTCAAAGGCTTTTATTTAAAAACTTTCTGTTAAGTGTTTCTGCATTCATGAGATACCAGGTTACTAAATCTTGTCCTGTGTGAGGTGCTGCATAATTTTAAATTTATGCTAGAGTACCCAGTGACAAGGTGCCCAGTGACCAAAAGACAAGGATTATTAATCACTCAAACACAATATGTTGCATACTATTCTTCTTTTTCTTGCTGGCGTAGTCAGCGTGAGCTCCATTATCGTGTGGTATTTAAATAATCCTACATTTTAAATACCTGGTGTACAAACATGAAAGCTTGTTTTACATATTCACAAGTGCACACGCACGCTCTTTTTTCTTTTTTGTTGGGTTTTTTTTGAAAATCAGTGGTTTGACATTAGATTTGTTGTTGTGAATAATGGATCCACAGATGTCAAATGAAGACCGTAAAGGGATTATGGATGGAGAATAGGGATCAAGACAAAATTAAATCTTTCATCTTTAAAATTCTTTGCTAGGCTGAAGATGGTCATGCTGTGGCTAAGAAGCAGCTGGAGAAGGAGACGCTCATGCGTGTGGACCTGGAGAATCGGTGCCAGAGCTTGCAAGAGGACCTGGATTTCAGGAAGAATGTGTTTGAGGAGGTATTATCAACCTAGTAATCTCTCCATAGTCTGGAGTTCAGCTTCAAACTGACTATAAGCAATTACTAAGTAGTCCGGGTAAAAAATCAGTATTATCCTTGCTGTAAATGGGTTGAGTAATATAACAGTTAATGGTTTTGTGGGAGTTACATGGTAAGTCAGTGGTGGAGCTGGAATGAGAGCCAAGTGACAAGGGTGTTGTTCCATGGGCAGGTGAGCTAACGCAGCAGCTGACTGCTGTGTGAAGGGGAAAGGCTTGTTCCCTCTCCTTGGGCCTGGTTGCATGGCCCCGCTCCTTGCTTGCACCAGCTTTGGTGGTTGTGGGACCTGACTGTAACCTGTTTTCATTGAAGAGAACAGCACGCAATTACCCAGCTTTTTGGAGGAGTAGTTTTCTGTCTGTTTAGTGAGTTAAGTTGGCTCATAGTAGTTCTAATGAGGACCAGAGGTTTTATAAAGTAAATACGGGGAATGCACAGGCGGGGACTGGGAAAGGGAAGCACGACCTTCTCTCTGTACCAGATGCAGAGTGTTAGTCAGTTTGTTCCATCTGGTGAAAACCAACTCTGACCTTTGGTTCTTCTGCAAGCTCGTTGAACTAGTGGCTGCTGAGCAATTGCCACGTGCTTCTGCCCTTCATCTCACCTGTGCTAGCTGTGATGTTTGGGTCACCGCGCATCAAACAACTTCAGCCTGATTGACTGGTAAAATACTTGGGGTTTTTTGGTGGAGTTTTAATTCTTGCCAGCTTAGTGGCTGCGTTATGTCTTACCGTGGAATGAAATGAGTGCCCCAGCTGGATTATGGGATGGGGCAGGGCTGCGTGGCTGGAGCAGGGCACAGAACCCAGCCAGGTACATCACCCTGAGGTGTGCTGACCGTGGTCTCGCTTCCATGCCCTGGAGCAGCTGGATTGTGGAATGCAGCTGCAATGACAGACCCTTGCTTGGTTGTAGGGCCTTAAAAATAACTTTGCTGCCCAAGGAGAATTGGGTTGCTGCTGACTAAAGGTGAAGCTAAATGAGACAGCGGAAGCTCATATTAAAGCTTGCTGTGCTGCAGTGGGGGTGTTCCTTTAGCCGCCCTTGGAGCTCTGTGATCCTTGTATGGACCAATTCAACACACAAAGAAAAAAAGGAATTGGTTTCCTTTAGGTTATTGAATTCATTTGGTTCAGTGAAGGGTCCAAAGCTAGATTAGAGTTAGAACCTCATTATTTGAAGCGTGGCAAATGAAGCCTGCTTGTTCTAGTGGTGTTTAGCTACTAGATCAGCTCAGCCCTTCATGTGATACTTGTAGTCCCCCATGATACTCTTGTGGACCCCAAGGCCTCATTGCCTACAGTTACCAAGGGACTGCTGCTTGCTAGTTTTCTTGGCATGAAAACGCACCACAGAAGGGAAAGCTGCTTGCAGATGACATCAGGGCACATTGCTGTGAGTAGAAGGGCATGTTTCTAAAAGTCTGGTTTTAGATGTAGAGCATTTCTGCAAAACAACTTGGAAAGTCGCTCTGAATTAGTGTTAGCCTGCTATGACTCCAGTTTAGGCATGCAAAGCGAGCCTTGCTTCGCTTGCCTGCTGTTCCTCCTCATGGCACTGCTGCTGCCTTCAAGCCTCCTCCCAGTACTCAGAACCGCTCCGGTGTTTGTCCTGCCCTGAAGGGAGAAATTGTTTCTTTCTCATACCACACATTCAGGCCTGGCCAGGTCTCTGCAGGGCTCAACATGCATAAGTGTGTCAGTAAGTCTTACCTCACTAGTTTGGGACCAGTGTTCTAGGCACAGAGAACTCATGTTTCTCTAGAAACAAAAATTTCCTAGTACAAACTCTGACCAGAAAAAAAATATATTTATGTCTTTAGGATTCCTTGAGTTGCTGCTTTGTTACTAATGTAATCAAAATCTAATGAGTAGAGGTCATCCAGTATATAGAAAAAGAGAGAAGATCTTCATATGCTTGAAAGTGAAATTTGAAGATGCAGTTTTTCTATATAAGGATTATTTTTTCAATATATGTAATGGTCACAAAAGGTGTTCTTTATTCTCTGACTCCTTGTAGACTGCTATTGTAGTGTAGGGATGTATATTGAGAAAGAATTGTCGTGCAGCACTGTTCTGGGTTTGGCCAGGACAGGGTTAATTTTCACCGGACTCCAGGAGGGGGTGGGGGCTGACCCCACCTGGCCGAACAGAGCCCAGTGTTCCATACCGGTGTTCCATACCGGTGTTCCATACCGGTGTTCCGTACCAGTGTTCCGTACCGGTGTTCCATACCGGTGTTCCATACCGGTGTTCCATACCGGTGTTCCATACCAGTGTTCCATACCGGTGTTCCATACCCTGTGACATCACGCTGGGTTCCGGTGCGGGGGAACTCACTCGCAGCTCGGGGAGGCTCGGCGCTGGTCCTGTCCGGGAGAGCAGCTGTCTGGGTCGAGCGGTTCGTTGTCGTGTTTTCTCCTTATCTGTGCCGTTGTTGTTGCTGTTCCCTCTGTTTGCTGTTCTGTTAAACTGCCCTTACCCCCACCCGCCGGTTTCTGCCTGTTTTCTTTTTCATTCTCC
>Ga0065711_1006412_pt1 | contig 20916 bp, 17 predicted proteins | sample Hoacrofraction12_FD_59098 | JGI IMG/M metagenome (GOLD analysis project Ga0065711, IMG submission 59098) | Hoatzin crop microbial communities from Cojedes, Venezuela - Epithelial fraction 12 v2 (version 2) | ecosystem: Host-associated > Birds > Digestive system > Esophagus > Crop | place...
GGTGGAACTGGTCCCTGACTCCAGCAGCAAGCTCACCTTCAGCCTGCAGAAGGAAGCTTACCGTGCAGCCCTCCTCCACCCTTTTCATTTATAAAATGTCTGGCCTCAAACTGAGTCTGTGGTGGCAAAAAAGGACAGGGGAGTCTCTTGCCAGCTCCTGAGTGTTGGCTTTTGAGGGGAGCGGCAGCCTTGCCCAGGGACAGCGTGTGCTGCTCTGCATGCTTTCCCCCCGACCGTGAGAGTGTCCTCCTCCACTCCAGAAGCCAGACTGGTTCTGCTCTTTTGTGCCAGAAAAGCCAGACTCCCACAGAAAGGCAGTGAGAGGTGGTGACGGGGTAGGGGAAGGCAGTAGCCTACTGTGTGGCTTTATGCTTGACGCTGCTGATGTCCACCTTCTCCGTCTGGAGTTGGCCTCAGCGTGACAGAAAGCTGTGCCTTTCCCCAGCATTTGCTGTGTGGGGCTGCATGTTGATTGTCTGTGGCTTGTACACACCAAAGCCTGGATCCACCAGGCATCGACATCTTTAGAACTCGCTGAACGTGTGGAAAATGAAGAATAAGTGCCTTGAAGGAGAAATGCCAATCTGGCTCTGAGCTCATCCTGTGGTGTGCCCTGTGAAAAGGAGAGGCAGGGCATCTGTGAGGAGAACGGCCACAAACCAAGGGCTTTTCTGGCTGGTGTGGAGGCTGGAGAGAAAATCCCCACTCTGATGCTACCCAGCACGGGGGGACAAGTTTCTGAGCATTGCGGGAGCGCAGAGTGAGCTGGCCAAGGCCAGCTGGGCTGGAGGAGCCCTGCCGATGGTGCAGGGAGTCATTCCCTCTCCTCCCACTCCCTCCCAGCCACCCTGCTGGGTTCGACAAAAAGGGTGATTGTTTTTTGTGCTGGAAACATTGTTCCTGCTCAGATGTTTTTGTCTCATTACTGAGAGGGGGTGAAAAAGCTTCGAATGAAAGCAAAGCCTGCCTTAGACACAGCCCAGTTCTAAACAGAATGGTCGGGGTTGGAAGGGACTTCTGTGGGTCACCCAGCCCAACCCCCTGCCCAAGCAGGGTCACCCAGAGCAGGCTGCACAGGACCTTGTCCAGGCGGGTCTTGAATATCTCCAGAGAAGGAGACTCCACAACCTCCCTGGGCAGCCTGGGCCAGGGCTCTGTCACCCTCAGAGAAAAGAAGTTCTTCCTCATGTTCAGACGACCACCCCATGTTCTCCCCAGCCGCCAAGCCAAGAACTCAGCAGAGCCTGGCAAGATCTAGACAAGCCTCTAAAAAGAAAGCACACCTGAAATGCAGCCGCTTTGGTAGGAACAGAAGCTCCCCTGTGCTGCTGGCTTGCTCTGTTCCCTGCCATGGGCGGGTTGCTGCACCAGGGCATGAGCTTGTGAGGGAAGGGCTGCTGCCCTGGTGGCATCTCCTGCAGCAACCACTGCTTGCTGCTGTTTGAAACGTGAGCCAGAGGCGGGTGGAACAGTGCTCTTATCCAAGTAAGCCGCTCTAAGTCCTGATAGAGTTAATTCAGATCTTCAAAAAACACACAACGGTCTGTTGGAGCCTGCAGAGCTGCATGGGGGTTTAGACTGTACTGCTGTCTTAACGATTACCGGTGCAATTTGAAGAAATTGGGTACAGAAGCTGAAATGAGTAAAATAGACAGCGACCCAGTCTCCTGGGGAAGAGAGGCTGAGATCCTTTGGCTCAGGTGATTCTTTACCAGCTCCTCCCTCAGACACCCTGCGGACAAACCAGCCCGGGAAGGCTGTCTGAGCGCGTGAGTCTCCTTCGCACGCGTGTGGAAGGCTCTTCCTGGCGTGTCTCGCTCGCGTGTGCGTGTGTGCCTGCAGGCTGTTCCGAATTGTCTTCTCTCTCAGGCGAAGAGACTGCAGTTGTGGAGAGGCTGAGAGTCCTCAAGGCTGGGAAGGGGAAATCGTGGCTTATTGTGTAGCTGGAAGTTCCTCAGGAAGCCTGGTTCTCCGGATGTTCTCTTAAATTTGGCTTTTACCAATTGTCTGGTCTCTCCTAACAGGATAGAGATTGGGGACAAAAGTCAAGCAATAAGGAAAATGATCCACTCCAAAGAATAGCCTTTGGTTAAAAATTGACCGCTGCCTCCAGCCCTTATCTGTGCTGCTTAGAAGTGGGTCCAATTTCAGAACTACTCTGGTTCCTGGTGAGCAAAGTGAGACTACAGTCTGGGTCCAGCTGGGAAAATGCAGTGAAATCCTCTTTTTGTGAAGGGAATGAGGCAGGAATCTGAAGTCTTGGAGAAGCTCTGCTAGAGACTGCCAGGTTCTGGTTCCACACACAAAGCAGAGCCTGACCTGGTGCGCTGGTACAAGTCCTGCACGCCCAGCCACGGGTCCTGCCTGCCGACAGCTCTGCCCGCTGTGTCCCATCAGCCAGGATGCTCCTCTGGGTTTGACCCAAGGGCTGCAGTGCAGCCCGGCTTTGGGGAAAGAACACATTTCACATTAAAATGAAGGGTGCTGTAGTCTCCAGGGACAACTTACTGAACACGCCGGATCTGGAATGAAGGTATCTCCAGGGGAAACCCTTTGGTGTTCTCCTCCTTGCTGAAGCCAGGTGATGGGAGTGCTCTGGAGCCAGGCCTGCAGTGGGATTGGTGTCCGCCGCAGTGCAGTGTCCGGGTGAAGCTATAGCATGGCTGTTGCTCTCAGCCCTGGTGTCAGGCTGACGTGGCACCTTCCTGCCAGACTCTGCAGCTCAGGGAAGGAATACAGTGACTTCTCTCCCAGCAGTTTGCCCCTTCTTGTTTGTAAATGCCCGTGGTTTCTCAGGGATAAAGATCACGGATTGTCCCCCTCGTCAGAGCTGTTAAGCTCACGTGCCCAGCAAAGTCTGAGGATGTAGTATGAGCTGCATGGAGAAGCTGGTTTGGGAAGGATGTAGGAATCTCTGTGCTTGGAATCAGCCACTCTTCCCGTAAGTCCTCTGTGTGACTGGGCAGCTCTGGAGCTTATAACACAAGTTTTTCTGGTCTTTGGAAAGATTCTGGCCCTAAGGACCCAGCGGGTCCTGCTAGGGACTGTCATCAGCCCCCCCAGGTTTGTACCCTCCCTCCTCTGTGGTTCTTGGCACTGGAGATAGCTCCTCACACGTAACTTAGACCCACTCCGTTATGGGAACACGGTGGCTGCAAAGCAGGGATTGAGAACACAGCTCCTGTCAAGACTCTGACTCCAGAAGTCAGTTGGGTTGGCACATCCGTGCCCTCCTGCCCTAGCATCGATGTTGGGGTTGTGATCACTGCGTAGACGGTGCGTACTTTGGGGCAGTCTGCGGCTTTTGTACACGCGAGGATGGCTGAGCCTGTGTCCTGCCTATTGATTTGGAGGGTTGGTGTTTCCTATCCTGCTCTTCTTCCCAGTCCTGGGCTGAGCGGAAAGCACAGGGCTGACACAGGGAAGCAAAGAGCGCTCGCTGTCGGCTCTCCCTTGGCAGGGAAGCTGATGCGTGTGGATGGCCACTAGCATCTCTGGCAGGGGGTGGAGGATGAGGATGTGTTATGACAACCTGACAGTTATGAATTCAGCCTGCTGCACGCAAAAGAGGGGNCTCTGCAGTAACTGGGAGANACAGGGCCGGAGATGTGAGCTATTTCTGACCCACCTGACAAAAGAAGAAATCCAGAAACCTCTGAATGAGCAGGGGGCTACTTGCTGTTTCTCCTGGTTTACCCCTTCACTACTACATAGCTCTGTGGGGTAGCCTGCCCTAGCTGTGCGCAGTTATGATCGGTCGAAGGAATTACAGCAGTTCCAGGCAGGAGAAAATGAAATCTCTGGGCCTGAGGTACCCTGAGCCGAGATGGGTAAGCGAGCCTGGGCTGTGGCAGACTCGAGTGCTCCAGCCCTGCTGGCACCCAGCCCTGCTGCCTCTCCCCCTCTCTATCAGGCTGCTCCTGGAACCCTGCAATGATCTCACTTGTTCCTGCACGTTTAAAACCCTTTCAATCCCAGAGCCAAGGTGAAACCAAGAAGCTGGTTGAACTCCGTGCGACTTTGTGAGCTCGTAAACAAAACTGGCCCAGCTGCAGCTCCAAGTCAGGCTGCTGCACAGCGACGTCAAGCACATCTGACTCCAAGTGCTGCTGCAGACAGAGGTCTGGTTTTCCTGATATCATCCTTTTCAGGCCATGATGAAACTGTATGTCTTAGCTCTTAACAACAGTCATGACTGGGTTTACAGCTGGCTCTGAAATAACAAGGCAAAGCCCCATTCCAGTCCATGCTTAGAGGACTGCAAATGCCTTTACAAATGTGAAAGCAGCAGCTGCTGTTAGCTCTGGGCCAGTTGTCCCGCAGACAATAGGAGCATTATATCATTAAAACATGGTTCCTGTATGCTCCGCAGTATAATGATGTGATCTCTTGCCATGATGTATGGGTTACATTGGATGCAGCTAAATTTTGGGGCAGCCTCCTCATTTAGGGCACACTTTCTCAGGCCGGGGACAGTTTTACTGACTGGTGATGGGAACTGGATTGCGGATAAGCTGGCTGGGTATCAGTGGCTTTGCTGGGACAATCTCAACGGGTGCTGGAGTCTGCAGAGTCACAACTCTGCAGCAGCACCCAGACCCACCAGCTGAAGCTGGCCCCATCTCCTACTTCTTGTCCTACTCTGTTCCCTCTGCTTCTTGCTCATATCCACTAAATGTGATCAAACAAGAATGCTGCTGGCTATATGTTTATGACCTGCCTTTGGGGACTGCCTTGCCAGTGCTGTCATAAGCCCATTTCTGAGGCAGCTAGAGCACTTGGAATATTCTGGTCCCGGACAGAGGACTGGATAAGGAGAGGAGGGCCAAGCCCTGCGCTTTTCCTGTCCCTCTGGACACCAGATTTGCTTTGAAGTTCAGTCTTCTTGCTGAACCACTTCTCTATTATAGGACCTGAAGTCCTGCTCTTCTTGCCTGACACCCTGGAATCCACCCCAGCTCCTGAGTGCTGTGAGAAGGGTGCAGAGGTGTTGTCTTCCATCACTTCACCATCCTGTGCAGGCTCTTTATTGCACTTGGCAGCCTCATGATTTGCCTGGCCTGCTGGGGCTGGCTGGAGTGGAGTTCATTTTCTCCACAGCAGCCTGTATCGTGCTGTGTTTTGGATCTGTCATTTAAACAGCACTGATAAATGCATCAATGTTTTGGCTCTTGTTGAGCTGTGCTTGCACAGTGATGAGGCTTTTTCCCCCCTCTCTATGCCTACTACCCCTCCACTGAGTAAGCTGGGAGTTTACAAGAAGTTGGGAGGGATGCAGCTGGGACAGCTGGCCTGAATTGGCAACAGGGATATTCCTTGAAATATGATGTGCTTGGCAATAAAAGCTATGGGGAAGTGGGGACTTCTGGAGTGACAGCATTTGCCTTCCCAAGTAACTTTTATGTGTGGCGAGGCCCTGCTCTCGAGCCAGTGCCTAACCATCTCTTGGCTGATGGAAAGCACTGGAGAAGTTCCTTTTGCTTTGCTTGTGCATGTGGCTTTGCTTCACTCCTTAAACTGTCCTTACCTTCACCCATGAGTTTCTTGCTGCTGGTGGATGCTTAGCTGCTGGCTGGGGTCAGCCCCCTCACATCTAGCTATAAAAATTGCTTGCAATCAAGATGCTCTTTTCATCAAGATGTCCTTCAGCAGCTTGCTCACATGTTCCAGCACTGACAGCCATCATCTCACTGAAAAGTGGAAAAAATGGCCCTTTATAAATGAAAAGGCCTTTCACTGATAAATGTTCCTCCGCTCCCAAAGTGCTGTGCTATGACTCAAACGAACGTGGCCTTTCAGTCCCTCTGTGATGCTCTTTCTAAATGCCAGCGCAAAGAATTAGCGGGCTGCTACAGTTGTCTAGAGTATTAGCAGAACCAAACCACAGATGAAAATGCACACAAGAAAAGTAAAAAGGGAGCAGACAAATGGGACTCGGTCCCGAGGGAGATGCCAAGTGCACGGCTGGTGGAACCTGGCGCTAACAAGCTGCAGCGAGGAGACACTGTTTGCCTTGGATCTGTCCCCAGGACTTGGACTCTGGCTCCAGCATCCTGCTCGGCACACGGCTCCCTCCCCACCTAGTTTATCTAACTGGTGCTAGTTCTCAGGATAAACTGGCGACAGCATTTATTCACATTTCCTTTTGCTCTGATCTTATCTCTGCAATAAAATCACCCATGGATTCAATGCAGGTTTGAAATCACAAGAGACGGGAGGTATGGAGGCACTGGGCTGAGGCTCCGGGAACTCCTTTGGGAAGCTGCAGCTCCGAGGAGCTGAAGGCTGTCTCCTGGCCTGTCAGAAGGACGAGGTTCTCTTGCTTTCTGGGCAGGTGTCCAGCTCCCACTGCCCTTTCTCTAGTGCTGATACTGCCTGGAATTCCTCAAGGCAGACTTGTGTGGAGAGACCGCGAGATGCCCAGGATGTGGAGCCAGAGAGGAACTGAGGCTGATGGTCCATCCCATCCCAGCTCAGAAGGATCCTGGGGGCTGTAAGTCACACTGGTGGCTGAGGGCTGATGCTTTGTGATGAGCTGACTCCTTCAGAGCTCACCCACGTGCACGTTGTCCAGGTTTCATAAAACCTGAGGAGCAAATTGTATGCTGCCTGGGAGCCAGAGGGAACTGAAGCCCCTGGCATGAGCAGGCAATTGCTTAGAGAACCTCATTCCTCTCTGTGCATTAGACACCTGCCATGCTTGTGTCGACCTGTGTGTTATTTCCATAAATTCCTTCATTTTGAAATAGGCTGCTGCAAATGTATATAAGAGAGAAAACCAGGATGCTGTGTCCTGGCATGACCCTGTGTTGGGGGGGACATAGCAAGAGTGCCCAGCCATGGTACTGTTTCTGAAGCGGAATTTTCTTATTGCTGGACATTACCAGGCTATTTTTAAGAGGGTCTGGATAACTCTGCAGCCAGCTCCTCAATATGAGGATGGGAAGCAGCCTTTCCCAGTATCCTGACACTGCTCTGATTTGGGTGGTTGCATTCTTCCGGAGTAGATCTGTTCTACAATTTTTTTTTTTCATGTATCCTAAACTTTAGTGTAATACAAGTAGCTGAAAAGCTACTGCACTTCCCCCCAGAAGTGGCTGTATTTTTGTGCTGGGTGACTTTTCAGGATGCTTTGGGGTGAAGGAGATCATCTATAAGCTAGACCTTACCTCACTGCGGAGTCATTCCTAGTCCCTGGGCAACTTTTGAGAAAAACAAAACTGCTGAATGCAGGGAGTAAACATGTCTATTTTTGTAGTTTGTCTTCCAAGTCAAACAAAAATAAGAGCTGACTGGAGGCCGGAGACTGCATGACACACTGGTAACTGAGAACTGGCAAGGCAGGGCCTGATCCTCTCTGCTGTAAGTCCCAATGGCATTTCTGGAGTCGGTGGAGTTCACGTCCCCAGCCGTGCAGCCTGTGGCTGTTTAGAAGTGCGGTGTGACACGGTGGGGCAGTCAGGGGAGCCGTGCGTGGCCGGTGTTTGGAGCCAGCTCTGAACGGCAGTGATTCAGCTGCGGTCCGCAGCCTCGGCGTCCGGACCGAGCTGCTGTGTCGGCGTGAGCTGGCAGAGCACTGGCCTCCCAGCCTGGCACCCTGGGGCACACAGTCTGGTGGGATTACTGGCACCTTGGGTATCTGCCTGCCATGCTGCTCGAGCCTTGCCTGGAGCTCGAGGGGGAGCTTTCACCCGCATCCTTCTTCCAGCGCCGCAGAGCTGCTTTGCTTCCTTTCCAAGTGGGGAATTTCCAAATTTCCATATATAGATGGCCCCTCCAAACAAAAACTGTTATGTGGAGCTGAAAAAAGCTGTGTTCCCAAAAGCCTCTTTGTTCCAGCTGTGGTAATTTGTCTCAGAGAGGATATTGCATCTCTTCAGAAATTGCTTATTGTTTACGTCCCCAGGCTGTCCCGGCAGCTGCAGCTCACACCGAAGCCTTCGCATGCACAGAATGCAGTGCCCAGGGTTTGTGCTGCACACTATATGTGCAGATATGTCTCAGTCTTAGCAATATCGCAATCAAAATACGGTGTATTGGTGGCTTTCACTTGTGTTTGTTTCTTTTTTAATTGGTATTTCTTTTAACAAAGAACTGTTAACTGTTCCTGAGCTGTTCCGTAGCTTGGCGTGGTAAGATGATGATCATCCGGAGTGAATTTCAGTCAGGTCGATGACAGGGGGAGAAGGAGAGCTTAGCAGTCACAGGGAGCCAAGCCGAAGCTGAGCTCTGCAGCCAGATTCTGGTCATGTTTAAACAGGAGCAAATCTGGAGCGATACTGCTGGCTTCAGAGCGCAGGATGCGACCAGGAAAGAATCCGCGTGCGCATGCACCAGCCTTACTGGAAACAGGATCTGCCAATTACAGTAAAGTTTAAAAATAAAGCAAAATTGTCTGAGATCTAATTATTTTCCAGGCTGTCTTTTCCTGCTTCCACCTGTCCCAGCAGGACTCGCAGGGAGATAAAGGCTGAAATCGCTCCAGGGTGTGAGACTGAATGGCGTTTACATGGATAAACCGACAAAAAGGGGAATTATTCTACAATGAGCAATGCTTCCGTGCAAAGACTTCCTTGGGAAGTGAGTAACGAAGGAAATTGTCTCCATATGCCCACCGGCCCTAGTCAAGGGGCTCTGCACACGCAGCCGTGAGCCTGGAAGCAGAGCCGTAGCGTCTCTCGCCCGCTGTCTCTGCAGTCGCCCGCTCTGAGCAGGTCGGGATGCGGACGGATGGCTGGGTTAGCGGGTGAGAAGCAGAGGGCTTGCACTGGGGCAACACTTGGCTCCCTCCAGCCCATCCCTTCCCTGTCCCAGGTCCAGAATACAACCAGTGTGAGAACAGCAGGTAGGACACGCTCACCAGCAGAGAAGGGTGCGACTGAACAAGTGCTTTGCTCAACAGTGGTTTGGAAAGCCTTTAGCTGCCTTGGCTGCCACCACGGCCAATACATCAGCAGTTGAACTGAATGTGAATCTGCACAGTGAGAATTGATGGATTTGCTCAGATCAATGAATTAGACCACGGTGTGATTTGCTCTGATGTGTAATGTCTCCCTGGAAGCTTGCTTGCTGAATGAGGCTGCAGCCTGACAGCTTTGCTGCTCGGGTCCCTTCACCTCCTACGGGCTGCACCACCAACGCTGTTAAATCGGGACAGCTCTGACGGGGAGAGGCCCAAACCGCTCTGAGTCAGAGAGAAAAAAGTCTGCCCTTGATGTCAAGGGGCAACAATCAAGCCCACTGTGCCTCTGGTCAGACATAACTCAGCATCTGATGTCCACACTTATTTCAGTGGCTGTAACATTAAGAAACCCTGCTCTACGTGTCAGGGAAACCGGCCAGCAACAGCACTCGGTCCCCACAGCCATTGCACCAGGATCCAGATGCCATCTTCGAGGGGAGCTCACAAGTTACGTGCTCTCAGTATGAGAGCAGGGGTGTCCGAGTCTCTTGAGTACCTGGGATAATGCTTATTCCAGCCCGTGTGAATCGGCGGGTGAGGCTGTCGCTATGCTCCGTGGGACTGAGGTATCGTACAACCTCCCATTGCGAAGCTCCTCTGCGATGCAGCTGGGTACCAAACTGGGAGGGGGAGCACGCACAAGTGCCCAGGAGGCTTAACTAGCTGACTGAATCCGTGACTTCTCAATTGCATCTGATTTCTTGAGCCTGTTCTGACTTTCCATGTGGTCGATGAGTTCGAATACAACGTTTTTTCCACCCTGCACAGCTCCTTGGCTCCTAACTCCCATTCATTTAATTTTTTTTTATAGTTCCCAGGAGAGAGCGAATCAAACAGGAGGAAATATTGCTCACCAGTTTCAGAAATCCCACAGGCTTCTAAGCATTCCTCCTTGGCTACTTTTTAGCCTGTCTTGTTGGTCACTCCCCATGTTAAGGGCGATGACGACTGATTGGTCTCTTCATAATTAGGTGTAACTTTCCAGCTTCTCTCCACTCGTAACGCCTTGGATCTGCCCAGAATAGCACATGTTAAAACTTGAAGTGAAAAAAGGGAATGGGGCTATCACCACCTCTACCTGATGAGTAGGAGGCAAGAGCAGATACGAGGACATCAGGACAGCCACGAGAAGGAAACGAGGTTTGGTCTGGCTTGTGTTCTGCCAGAAGCCTCCTGCAGGCAGGGGAAATGGAGAAGCTGCAAGCCAGTGAAGGCTGAACCTGCGGGATCCGGTGTACGCTCTCTGCCAAACTCTTCTGCCCCTCCGTCCGGTAAGATGTGTGTCACGGGGTTATCTTCAGGCGTGTGAGTCTGCTTTGACTCAGAAGTCCCAGACCCGAGAATGTATTTAACGCCCCGCCGAAGGGAGATGGGTGACCGGCGGGCAGGCAGCAGGCTGGCACAGGTACCACCTCCCCGGGAAATATTGCTCCGTGCCCTTTGCGACGCGGCCGACGCTCCCCACCTCGCAGGCTCTGCCTTTCTTGGTGACTTCTGCACCAGCTCTTCTCCGGGGTGAAGCATGGCATGGGTTTGTCCCCTCGTGTCTGGCCGTGGGGCAGCCCAGGGGAAGGGACGCAGCCCAGGCAGCGCTAGGACCTGGGGGAACGCTCAGCCTGCCTCCTCCCAGAAGATTAGCCAATATTCCCTGGGCAGGGCACGCTCCCCAGCCCTTCTACTTTTTCTTTCCTCTATATACGTGTTTTTCCTCCTTCTAGTTCATTCCAGAGCAGAGCAGCTTTGGATTTCTGGGAGCTTTCTTCTTTTCTTTTTTTATTTTTTTCCCCCGGTAGCTGGCCTGCTGCCCGGCGTCTTGCGGGGCCAAAGTTTTATCGATAGGGTTGTATTTTTCAAACCAGCCCAGCTGCGTGCAGGCTGCCTGCAGTTCAGTCCGCGCTCCTGGGGCAAGTTGAAGGCGGGAGAGGAACAGCAGCAGGGGTGCTGTTTGTGCCTCTCCTCCAGCTATTCCTGTCAAGATGGATTTATGACTTTAAAAGGAGTGGGAAGGGAGGGGGGGGGGAGGAAAATTGCCTACGGGAGCCAGAGCTTCCACCACAGCCCAGCAAAACACACGTAAAGAAGCGGTCGGATCTCAAGGCATGAGCAGCGTCGAAGCAGCACCCTGGGATCTGGTGGATCCTTGCACGTAATATGACTGATCTGAAGCCTTTCATCTGCCTTCACAGAGCCGAGCTTTTGGATTTAAGGTAGTTTGCCCGGGACCAGGCTTTGCTATGTTGGCCAAGACGGTGCTTTCTCTTGGTCTGTGGCTGCGGTTTGCTGCGGGACAGAGCGCACCTGAGAGAGGTGAGTGCCTGCAAAGGCGAGGCGTTCCCTTACCGCCTTCCCCCATCTCATACCTCCCCGGCCCCACAGCTTCCCCCAAAAGCTTTTCAGAATAAAAGCTGAAGTCCTATTGCTGCTTTAGGTGTATCGCTACGCTTGTGTGTTACTCTGCTGGCACAAGGACAAGACAAACAAAAAACCTTTCTAAAATTGCCATAATAGAAAAAAAAACCCTGTCTTGCTTTTTTTCCAGTAGCAGAAAGGAAACTGTTTCAGAAACTTGCAGAGTTTAGTGCAATCGGATGGAAAAAGTCCTGAGTCCTCGCTGTTACCTAGGTGCTGAGGCACATCGACTAAGAGGAGTAAAACCAGTGGTTGATACTGTACCTGTCTTGTTCTCGTGCTAATCTCGGTAATTCAGCCGTTGTATTTCCTCTTTAAAACACCTTTTCTCGGATGCTGTTCAGGGAAAAGGATTGAGGGTCAGCCTGGCAGAACTGGCGGCGGGGAAAGGGACGCGGAGGAGATGGATGTCTCGATTCTGGTTCCTAGTGCTGGGTCGAAGGCTCAGCCCCCGTCGGGAGGGCGAAGCTGATGCAATTACTTTTGTTCTGCCTTGTGTTCACGCGTAGAAAAGGGTTCTGTTCTCTGCAGAAAGGGCTGCTGCTGGCTGTGTCTGGTTTTCACTGCACCTGGGAAATGTAACCCAGCGTGAACGGAGCAGCGAACCTCTTGTCTGTCTGGACAGGAGGTCCTCAGACTCCGACAGCAGCCCAGACTGCCAGGGTCTGATTCTGCTCCTGGTACACAGAGCTGACTGTGTTTATTGCTCGGGTCCCCTTACAGGGTGCTGGATTCTGTCCCTCAGTGACACAGGCTGTTTTGGGAACGGTCCTGCTGCCTCTGGTGTTGTCACAGTGCTCGATGTCCACACAGGCAGCAGTTATTCCTGCTGTCAACCGTTTCTGCTGCCACGGGAGCGTGTGTGGCAGTTCCCCAGACCAGGCTGAAAACAATGCTCACGCCTTCAGAGGATGGGAAGAAGCAAGCTGTGGCTCTCCAGATGGGTTGTGCCTTGCTCCGGAGGCGAAGGCGTGCACGTTGTGTTATCGCCGTGCCGATGGCGGCTTGCACGCTGCCCAGCACCCTGAGAGGAGGTGAACTTGCTGGTGGGCAAGGTGCCTGCTCCGCAGCAGCTTTGATGTGGGGGTCTCCGAGGCTCCTCCCAGGTGCTCCCCAAAGCAACCCTGAGCAAACAGCCAGCCTGGCAGGGCTCCTGGGCAGGGCGAGCTCTTGTCTGGAGGTGCTGTGGTGGTGTGCCACGGTCACCCACCAAGAGGAACTGTTTGAGAGGTCGGGGTGTAGGTTCGTAACTCTGTTTCCTAGGGCCTTGACTGATCGTGAATGATTGTGGCTTTATTCTCAGCTGCGGTGGACAAGGTGAAGAAGCTACTGGGTGGCCAGTGGTGCTTCTACGTGCTCGGGCGTGATTAGCTTTTCCAGGGCAATGGCCATTGACTTAGTGCACAAAGTCGAGACAGAGCATCGCATGACCAGTTCCACCACTGTCCTCTTTGGGTCCAGATTCAGAGCTCTTGCACTACCATGAATAAAGTATGGCCATCTGATAGTTTGGGATTTGATAAATGAAACTTACCTGCTTACTCTGGACTAGCACCAGCAGACAACGATGGGGATGTTGCCATCCCGGTGGGTGCAGCAAGTGAGAAGTAAAGACATGGCCCATCCATCCACACTTTGTAGAAGGCCCTGCCCTTAACGATCTCTGAAACACAGCTCAGTGCCTGGCCTGATTCCATGGTTTCAAGGCTCCTGAGGCTCTCAGTAAAACAGCAGAGATAGTGAAGCTCCTGAAAAGATCATGAGAGGTGGCAACCCAGCTTCCTTCCTGATGGAGGAGTTTGTCTGAAGGGCCATTTCTCAACCCACAGCCTGTAATCTGTGGCGTGGACGAGCTGGAACCCGCACAGCCTGGGCTTTTAGTCGCACGAGCCTATTTTCTTGGTGGGGTTCAGCTCCTTAAACGGGTGGGTGATCTAGCCATCTGCCACGGCACAGCCTTCTCTCTGACGTGGTTTTAAGTGTAAAACAGCTCCTGCCTGGGTCGGTGGGATGCCTCTCCTCCTGCCTCTCACCGTGATCCCGCGGGGCCGCAGGGAAGCACCGGCTGCGTTCTTCAGCCTCCAAACCTGGCTCTGCTCATAGCAGAACTCCCTTCCTTCCATGGCCAAACAATGAGCAAGGAAGAGAAACATGGAATTTCAAACACAGTTAACCAAGACAGGACATGATCTTTTTTGGCTCTTAAATCCTTTGTGCCCTACAAGTTACCAGCCTCATGTAAATCAGGCATGGGGGGTGTGTTCAGGTCCCAGGGAGCTCTCAAAGCAGATGTCTGCTGCCAGCATCTCGGGGTAAGACAGGGAAGTCTCACCAGCTGTTTTTCTCCTGGAAAAGCCAGGCGTTCAGACGGAGAGCACTGTGACTCCACGGTGACGTTTTGCTCCCGTATCGATCCCTTCGAAACGCTTCTTTGCGTGACTGGTCGGTGTCTGCTGACCCCGCGTGCCGCCACGACGCTGCCGCGTGCTCTCCGCTGTTCCCTAGGCTTGAGGAGAGCACCGGAGCCGCAAGGGTATGAAGTCTGCGGAGTTATTCCTCAGCTCTTCAGAAGCAAAAGCCTGACAAGTTCAGGAGGCAGGGAGGTGCTAATGGATTCCCCTTCTCTCAGAATCCCGCTGGGAGTGAGAAATCTCCAGCTGGCACCCTGCCAAACAGCCCATGGGCTTTTGCCATAAAGCGAGGAAACCGCTTGAAAACAGCAGCTGCTTGCGTAACGCAGGGATTTACTGGTAACGAACCGAACCTCCGCAGCCCCACCTCTGGCGCGGTCGGCGTGTTGATGTTGGATGAGGGACAAAGACCAGGAAGAAAGATGAGGGAATTGAAAAGCTAATCCCGGAGGGAAGGACGACGGGGTCTCCAGTCACTTTGTAAGCGTTGCCACGCTCCTGGCGTAGTGAGATCCTTTGTCTAGATTTTTTTTTAATGGATCCTTTCTGCTGACAAAATCTGAATGGGAGGAGTTTGTTTGTCTTATGTAGGGCCGAGTGCTAAGTAAAGGCAACCATGATGGTATTTGTCTGTATAAAGGATTAGCCTTCTGCTCCCCTCACAGGCAACCCCTTTAGCTCCAAAATACCTGCCCGCCAGTGTCACTGTTGCTTCTGTTAACCAGTTGTTATCAGCCAACATCTTCTACCCTCCAGGCAGAACGTTGTGGTGTCAAGCTGTAGCTCTTCATCCAGAGCCTCCTAATTAATCCAGCGACCTCTGATGGGTCAAACCAGTGTTTAAAGGATGTTCAGGTTATGCCCAGCCCTCTCGCTGCCCCAGAGCTGCAGGGTACGATCAGGAGGGCATCTGACAGGGGCATGGCTCGTGGCTGTCCTTTGATGTTCTTCTCTTCTGAGCAGGTGTCCCACATTGGGTTTCACCCACGTGTTCCCCCACGCAGGTAGCTCCAGCAGCAGTGGGATTTTGCTTGCACCCACTCACTCGTGCTGTGTGCTGAATTCCCCTCGTAAAGTGTGAGCGTACGGGATATTGTTTACCATTTCTGAGCAACGTCCTCTGGCCATTGATCCCTGCCTGGCCAGGGTGAGAAGCTTTCACAGCTGTTTGTTGTAACATTTGGGAAATAAGGGATGCTGCTCAAACTGGTTAGCAGCAGAGGGGAGAAGGAGAAACAATTATTTCCTCCTGGGAGGAGGCAATCCTGTTGCCAAGATCTCTTGCTGTGGCTTGCCAGCCAAGTAAGTGGCTTGTACGTCTTCCAGTGGAGGGGAAAGTACAGAGCTGTGGCTACGTGTGTTTGACGTGCTTCCTGCAGCCAGACGCTCTCAACAAAGCCCTTGTTGCTCTGCCCTGCTGGAATGCCATCAGGAGGTAGGGAGCTCTAGGAACCGGTGGCAGAGACCCGTAGGCCAACAGGTTCAGCTCCGCTGTGTGACGTGGTGATGAAATTCCACGTTGCTGTGGGCACGCAGGAAAGCTCACTGGCCTTCACTTTTATTTTCTGCTCAGCTCTGAATGCCAAGCTGCTGGGTGTGTGTGCCTGCAGCCCAGGGCTGAGTCGTGCTGGGTCACGCAAAACTGGTTGTAATCCACGTAGATCGCAGGTCCCACTCCTGCTGCCTCCTGGCACCTCTTGCTTCATCACCTCCAAGTAATTTTGATGTTTGCCATTTCTGAAGGCTCCATCTGATTTCTTCTGTCGTTTCATCACGAATCTGGCATGTCTCTGCCCTCCCAGTCAGCACCCACTACGGCAGAGTGGTTCCTGTGCTGCCCTGGTCTCTGTGGCAGCACGTTTACAGACCATGTATGTAAGAACTCCGGCTCTCTTCCGGTGCACACCGACATTGTAACACATGCAATGTGTGGTCCTGACCCACACGTGTCACTTCTGTCCCCCGTCCTGTGGACATTCACCTGTCCCTTTTTCCCACATACCCCTTCTGGCATTCCTGAGCACGCGGACGTGAACGCTCCCGCCACGGGACAGACCCAGGCACTGATGCCCTGGTTGCACAGGCGAGGCATCTGAACCAGTGAGGGAAATAAATAGTGGGGTAAAGACTGTCCAGATGAAGACTCGAGCCACTTCTCCACCTTGTATTTTCCCCCATGAGCCCCTTGTGTTGTACCCTGAATGGCTGTGCTTTTGCTGGTTCATGATCTTTTCTGTGCCCAGGTCATTAGGTTTCGCTGTCAGGACATGTAGTAGACCCCTTGTACCCGCTCACCGTTCCCCTGCCCTGGTCCTTTCCCTCCTCTTGATTTTGCCATCTCATATTTGCCTCTTGAAGCAGCGTCCCAGTCAGGGCTTAGCAACCCCCTGCTCATCTCTGCCAGGCTCGTTACTGTCTCTGGGCCTGCCTTGACGCAGCTTTCTGCAGGGAGAGAACGGTTTGCATGAGCTGTCTCCTTGGAGCAATTAATTTTACAGCAGCCTTTCCCTTCAGCCGTCTGCTGCCTTGTGGTTTTGGCTCCCGCACGCGGCTCCGGCGTTCGCCCACTGTGTGCTGCGCCAAGGCCCTCTGTGCTCCAGAGCCCACCTTGCTTGGTCGCCCCGCAATGCTGATCCCTCACTGACAGAGGAGCCCAAATGGGCAGGCAGGAACCTCTTGCCCAAGGCTTTTTCCCCTCCTCTTGCACCTCAAAAGCTGCCAGAAAGCAGGGTGGGGGTTAAAAGAATTCCAAACTCGTTAGTGATATTCCAGCTATTGTAAATCTCCCAAGCTCTAAGAGTGGTAGAAGGAGGGGTCCCCTATGCGCTTGTGCTTCCCACACAGCAGTTCAATGGACGTTGTATGAAAATGGGTCAAATGGAGCGGGGCTCCAGCCCACACCCGCACAGGAGCGTGTCCTTCCTCACGTCTGGCATTCTTCTGCACCGATGTGTCTGTGCAGCCCTTCCCCAGACATCGTGTCCCAGAGCTGCCTTGAGGTGCTGCTCCCAAGACTGTCTGGGAAAGGAGGTCAGTGTGTGTTCAGAAGAACAAGAAAACGTCAGACTAGCCTGGCTTTTTAAGAGTGATCTAGGGAGAAGTCCCTCCACTCCAGGCTTTCCTGCCAGCAGTGGTATAAATCAGGGAGCTTTCTGCCAGCCTTGCGTGGACCGTAGCCTTTGAACCGAGAGGCAGCCCGTTCTGAGAATCGGCCACCTCTCCTGGGACAGCACAGCCAGCAGTTTTCCTCATCAGGTTTCTTTATCATTCCTTTGTTTTCCAAATGCAGCTCATTTTTCTTCCAGGCGCTGCCATTGTCATAAGATGGGATAAACCTGTGCGTTGGTTTCAGCCCAGAAGTTGCTCCTGACCTTGGCAGCGGCTCGCGGTCCTGTGATCGGCGGTTTGCTGCTTCCTCGGGGACGGCTGCGCCTTTGCCCGGAGCAGCAGCTCTGGATGGCAGAGGCTGCTCCCTGGCACGGGGCAGGACCGACTTGCTGGCTCGGGCTGGTGAGGAATGTTCCCAGCTCCTGGAACGTGTCCACCTCCAGCTTGGAGCAGAAAGCGCTGGGGATCAGCCTGGTGTTGTGTAACAAGAGGCGTCAGGGCAAGCCGGTGCAGCTCGCGGGGGTTTTCTTCTGCAGCCGTGAGAGCGGGATCCGGGACCTGCGGGTTGTGCTTTTGGCTCTACCCTGATTCCTGTGCCTCCAGCCCCTTCCCGCTGCCCCGGCCTTCCAGTGGTTCTGTAGTGGGTGAATAGCCAGCGCCTGTCGTGAGGTTTCGTGAGCCTGTGCGGTGCTGCAGACCCCGCGTGAGCGTAGGGTGGGAGCGCTGGGTGTGCTCGGGAGCCGGAGCTCCCGCTGCTCCTGCGCCGTCGGGTCCAGGGCATCTTCCCCAGCCCGCCCGTGCTGGCTCCCTGCGCTGCTCCAGCCCCCTGACCTTGTGCAGGACCGGAGGAGGAGGAGGAGGTGAGATCAGTGTCCTGGGAAATCGCCTCCCTTCGCTGCTGCAGCGGTGTTTTCTGCTCCCACCTGTTTTGTGTCTTGACTGATTTGGACCAGAGGAATATCAGGCGTCCATCCTGCCCTCATTCCACGAGGAGCTGTATTTTCTCAGGAGTCAGGCTCTAGGCTGAATCCAGGCATATTTCATCCCAGTTTTTCACTCTTTTGGCCTGCCTCTCCTTTTCCGTGACCGGCCTTTTCCCTCTGGGAGACACAAATAGTCCAGCACAGGTCACAACCCTGCTATTGAGTGACTGGGGGTGGGAGGGGGGTCTCATGAACTTTTTTCCTCTTGCTCTTTGTGATTCTGTAATCATCAGTTCAGGTTCTTGGACCTCAGAGGACTTGGGAACCCCTTTTCCGTTCACAACAGAAACAGCTTTTTTTGGCAAGCTACTTTAAAACAAAAGATGCTACGAGAGCTGGGTTTGTAAACAGTCAGGGGTGCAGACCTCTGGCTGACACTGCGGTGTCGGCGCCTCAGAGTGCTCGCAGAGAGCCGTTGGGATCAGAGATCAGTCTAAGCTGTCTAATGAGGGAAGACGGGGTGCTAGGGAGATGGGGTGAGAAGTTCCTGGACAGTTGACAGCAGGACTGAGAATAAAGCCCAGGAGCCCTCGCACTAGATGCAAACAATAATAATAACAATAAGGGACAAATCCCAAGGTCTCTACCCCGCAAAATTGACTGAATTCTGGGATTTGGCCCAAGATAACCAAGATTTCCTAGCAGATGCCCATGCAGGTACGGGTTCCCATCACTCCACTAACATGTCTCCCTCTCTCTTCCCCTGCTAGGTCCCCAGCCACCGATTTCCAATTCGGAGGGGGATCTCCTCTTCTTGCTGGACAGCTCTGGCAGCGTCTCCTACTATGAGTTTTCCAAGGTCAAGGAATTCATGTGGGACCTTGTGCAACCTTTCACCTTTGGCCCCAAAGATGTCCAGGCCAGCATCATCCACATCAGCACTACGCCCACCATGGAGTTCCCGTTTGACCGGTACCTGTCCAGTGGGACTCTGCAACAAGCCATCCGGGACACTCAGCAGCTCATGGGTGACACCAACACAGGCAAAGCGCTCTCCTATGCCAAGGAGAAGTTCTTCAGCGACGAAGCTGGTGCCCGGCCAGATGTGCCCAAGGTGTTGGTTTGGGTGACAGACGGTTTCTCCACTGATGACATCTCTGAACCCATGCAGCTCCTGAAGGACATGGGAGTGACAGTCTTCATCGTCAGCACTGGACGGGGGAATTACCTGGAACTCTCCGCTGCTGCCAGCCAGCCTCCCGAGAAGCACCTGCATTTTGTGGATGTTGATGACCTACCCATCATCACAAAGGAGCTTCGAGATGCCATCCTAGGTACAGTGGGGTTGGGCTGTGGTCACTGGGAGTTTCCAACAGGGCTGAGTGTGAGTTAATGCCCGGGCCCGCAGTGTGAGAATCCCCTAAAACTAAGAGTCCTCCTGACCCACAGCCACTGCCCTTGCAAACTGCGGTGCGTTGTCCACAATGCTACAGGTCCAAGCATAAACCAAGGCTTTTAGGAGGTCTGGGACAAATATCTCTATTTCGCTTGGAAGGTCCCATGACTGACAGGGACAAATTCCCTTCTGCAGACCTGAGGAGATGAACATGTGTTTGTAACGAGCTGTTCGGTTGCTAATGAAGGAAGGAGGCTCAGGCAGCATATTGTCTGGATCCCTTAGAAATCCGCAAGCCTTGGAAATGACTCATGCAGGTCGCAGACATCCATGCAACTGAAGCATAGCATGAAAATGCCCCCACCCGCACAGGTTAGTTGTTAACCAAAGGCTTCCTGAGCAGCCGATGGTTTGACTACAGCAAGAGGCTGCTGACTGTGGGAGCAAGGCGCCTAAGCCCCTTGAACTTGATTTTCACATTCAGTGTGATATTTTTTTCTCTAAAATGCTGTCTGGCTATGTGCTACCTGATGGAGGCAGAGGACAGAAATGCGTTGAGCACATCGCATACGCAAAATGGGATGTGTATGCCTGGGAAGGATTTGGTCCTGTCAGCTCCCTCAAACCTTTGTCTAGGGCAGATCTGACTCCTACACGTACCATCGTGTGCAGGCACAGCAGCTGGCACACACCAAGGCATCGAACTCCTGCCTACAAGTGGCTGGCAGTTGCTGTTCGGTTACAAAAAGCAATTAAAGATGGTGCTTGCTATCAGCATTCAGACTGTAGGAGAGGAATGTTTTTGTTCCACAAATCCCCTGTTGTAACGTGTTCCACATCCGCCAGATCTATAGCCCGACTTGGCTAGCACAGCCCTTGGAAGAAAATCCCAGCCCTAACTTGTTAGGCTCAGCAGGCCGACTGCTGCCTCCTCGTTGCTGGCATGGCCGCGGCGGTTGCTGCGCAGAGAGCACGAGCAGACAGCAGATTGGATTTTTCATCATTCCTGGTTTCCTCAAGCATCCAGGAAAGGGTCTGAGGAGACCCAAAGCCGTAACGTGGGCCAGAAGACAGGCGTTTGGAAGCCAGGAGGAATATCTCATGCTGATCTGCAGGCTGCACCGCGCAATGCACGCTCTTTTTCCAGCTCTTGAAGGCCATCTCGGCGGGAGTGCCTGTGACTGCAAAGCAGGGGCTCTGCCTCAGCCTCCCAGATGCCTCCGGATTTGTTTGGAAAGCTGAGTGAGTTACCATGACTTTGCAGACTTTCCATTCATTTTCTGGAGGTTCTCTCTCCCCATTGCAAATCCTGTTTTAATTCCTCATTTGGCTTCTGCTGCGCGAGTTGGTTAGAGCTGGCTTTGGAGTGTCCAAGTAACCCTTTCCACAGAATCCTCTGTATGCAGCAACTCCTTTCTATTTCCACCCATTTAACACATTGCCCACAGGGACTATCACAGAATCACAGAATCACAGAATGGTAGGGGTTGGAAGGGACCTCTGTGGGTCATCTAGTCCAACCCTCCTGCTGAAGCAGGGTCACCCAGAGCAGGCTGCACAGGACCTTGTCCAGGCGCGTCTGGAATATCTCCAGAGAAGGAGACTCCACAGCCTCCCTGGGCAGCCTGGGCCAGGGCTCCGTCACCCTCAGAGGGAAGAAGTTCTTCCTCATGTTCAGCTGGAGCTTCCTCTGCTTCAGTTTGTGCC
>Ga0065711_1036502_pt1 | contig 20916 bp, 12 predicted proteins | sample Hoacrofraction12_FD_59098 | JGI IMG/M metagenome (GOLD analysis project Ga0065711, IMG submission 59098) | Hoatzin crop microbial communities from Cojedes, Venezuela - Epithelial fraction 12 v2 (version 2) | ecosystem: Host-associated > Birds > Digestive system > Esophagus > Crop | place...
CGTTGTTGTTCCTGTTTCCCTCTGTTTGCTGTTCTGTTAAACTGCCCTTATCCCGACCCACCAGTTTCTGCCTCTTTCTTTCCATTCTCCCTCGCACGCCGGCGGGGGGAGGGGTGGCCGCGTGGCGCTTTTGTTGCCGGCCGCAGCCCAAACCAGAACAGAAGCACTGTTCCATTGTTTTTTTATAGCAGCAGTGAACTTACGCATATCAAACAGCACAAGAATAGGGCAGGCTCATAAAGAAAGAAGTCTGACTCTATTGAACATAAGTCACACATCTTAACTGCTAACTAGTACAAAAGCCAATAAAATAGGACAATAAAAAGACTTATTTTGTCTTCAGCTTTGTATGGGGGAAGAGAGAAAGCTGGTCATTCCAAGACCAAAGTCTGTTCTGTGGATGCTGAGAGCCAAGTTTCCCTTGGGACTCAGAGGGAAGGGAGGATGTATTAGCCATGTTGCGTAGATTTTCGGCACCCTACAGAACACTGAAACATTCTTCCAGAGTTCAGACACCCTGATACTGCAATGAGAGTGAAAGCTGAACATTTCTCCCTTTAAACTCATTACGACTCTGAAGGAATAGTACTTTTTCTGCATTACATAGCACCTTAACAAGTCTGCTGAAGTGAAGGAATCAATGTCTATCCCTAAGAATTTGGTGGAGCAAAATAAAGCCACAGTACCAGAATAGTTTACAGACTGGATTACAGACTTGGGAACTGGTTGGGAGAAAGGGCTCAGTCTTTACTTCCTATCTCTTCCATTAGCAACTTGGAGTCAACCCACTCCTCTACCACCAACCTTCTTGCCCACTCCTTCTCTGCAGGGAAAGAGTAAAAAGAAAAAAGATGCGATCCCAAATTATTTTCTCTCACTCCTACATCAAAGCAAGCAAGCAGATGAACTTCACATCAACACTCAGTTTTGTGTGTCACCTACACTGCAGAGTTGCTCAGAAAGTGTGTTTGCTGATGTTTGCAGAGCTACCCAGGAGCAAGCAGATATCAAGGCATATCAGCTTGATCCGGAAGCACTGTATTTCAACAGATCTCTACATTTCCAGAGATAACTGAGACATTCAGGTGCACTGAGGATTTCGTTTGACATTATGAAAATAAACAAATGTATACTTTTTAATAGTATTTATTGACTGGGATAAAGGGTAGGGTATCCATACCCTTTATAGTACAAACCCCACAGAGTAGTTGCCTACTAGATAAGAACTGTCCATGAAATTAATGAGTCAAGGATCTTGGGTCAGGGTGGGGAGAATCACACTGAAGAACTGATGATCATGATACTTACTTTAGTTTTCTTATTACAGAACCAAATTGTAAATGATATTCTAATATGGGCAGTACTTCAGCAAAGATAAGAATTGTGGTACTGAAGTACAATGGAAGTTTTAATGCTAACAGATTCTCTCCATGAGTGTAAAAAAGCCTAATGAAAGTAATAGCTTTATCAATTTTAAAATTGATATCAATATTTTTATATTGGTATCTTATTTTTATGTATTCAATACCTATTTCTACATTCTGATACACTTCTGTATGTTTATATCATTTTTTATATTGACATCTTTATCAATGATCTGGATGAGGGGAGCGAGTGCACCCTCAGTAGATTTGCAGATGACACCAAGTTGGGCGGGAGTGTTGATTTGCTTGAGGGTAGGAAGGCTGTGACCTGGACAGGCTGGCTGGATGGGCCGAGGTTAACTGTATGAGATTCAACCAGGCCAAGTGCCGCTTATTGAGCTTGGGTCACAACAACCCCAGCAACGCTACAGGCTTGGGGAGGAGTGTCTGGAAAGCTGCCTGGCAGAAAAGGACCTGGGGGTGCTGGTCGACAGCCAGCTGAACATGAGGCAGCAGTGTGCCCAGGTGGCCAAGAAGGCCAATGGCATCCTGGCTTGTATCAGGAATAGTGTGGCCAGCAGGAGCAGGGCAGTGATCTTCCCCCTGTACTTGGCACTGGTGAGGCAGTGCCTCGAGTACTGTGTTCAGTTTTGGGCCCCTCACTACAAGACAGACACATTGAATTGCTGGAACATGCCCAAAGTAGAGCAACGAAGCAGGTGAGGGGTCTAGAGACCAAGGCTTCCACCTGAGAAGAGGTTGTAGTGAGGCTGGTGATGGTCTCCCAAGTAACAAGTGACAGGACAAGAGGAAACAGCCTCTAGCTGTGCCAGGGCAGGTTTAGACTGGACATGAGTAAAATTTCTTCACTGAAAGGGTTGTCAAGCCTTGGAACAGGCTGTCCAGGGAAGTGGTCGAGTGACTATCCCTGGAGATACTTGAAAGACATGTAGACGTGGTGCTCAGGGACATAGTTTACTGTTGGACTTAGCAATGTTAGGTTTATGGTTGGACCTGATGATCTTAAGGGTCTTTTCTAACCTAAATTATTCTATTCTGTGATTCTCATGTATGGTGAGCAGCACAAGTTTCCTCATCTGAGATGCATCTATTCCCTTGCTTCAAGAAGAAAATTCTATCTTTTTTGTTTTAACAGAGCATTAGAAACCCATCTCTTCTATTACATGAGCAAAAATAAATTTCTCTATGATCCTTTCAAGAATTTCTACATAGCAGAATTAAGGATAAAAAGCAGGAACGGGGAAGCAGAATGTAATAATCTAAAAGATAAGTCTCTTGCGGGCAGTCTATAGTTCTACATCAGTTTTCTTTTAAATCACAATAAATATTAAAACGATGTTCAGAACATTGGGAAGCAACATCAACAGTTATGTTTCCCAAGTACTTGAACTGATGAGACCCTGACCTGAACAGCGTACTGCTGCAAGTACACTCATGAAAGTCAGACTGTAGGACTAATTCTGTTCAAAAGAAAAGCAAGATACAAAAGGTTTGTCTAGAATATATCCTTTATTATTTGCAGTCTGTGTAAATTTTAATACATGATTGAATTTCTACATCATTTTCTCTATTTAAGCACATCCTGGTCTTTTCCAACAATCCAGTCAATTGCACCTTTATTATGTACAGTCAGTATTTATGAAATATTCCATATGCATCTATGGACTTAGAAAAATAACATGCAAGGAAAACTGTTACCGTGAAACTGATAAAAAAAAGACAGGTAAAACAGTCAATCCCCTTTTAGTGTGTTATGGCTTTGCACCAAGTATCACATGTCACAACAAACAGTTTAAGATGATTCTTGTTAAAGGCACTTACTGTTCTTCCAATACACTTTCAAGTTTAGCTCTATTGCATTAAGAAGTGTATCTCTGGGATCATACTTTCATAACACAGCAGAACAGTCCAAAAAGGCAGCATTAATAAAAGGGAAAAAAAGGTTTTTATGTTAAAATACGAAAATAACAGGAATTAACACAAACTTTCAGGATTTGGTCCTTCTAAAACAGGCAACAACATTCAGCCAACAGTGATTTCTTTTCTTAGATGCTAACAAAATAATATCCCCAAAAAACGAACTCTTCCAGTTCCAGTGTATAGATATGTCCGAGTTGAGTAGCGTACCCTCTAACACAACCCCTAATAAAAATAGAGCTTTCAAGACTAATTACTGCTCCACTTTGGCCGCGAAGGAAGAAAACTCGAAAGAGCATTACACACGCACATACTCGCAAGCCTACAATTCTGTATCTCTGTATCTGGATGGCTGTCCATAAAACCCCTTCTTAGAATGGTCTGACAGCTGCCGACGATACTCCTCCTCCTCCTCTGCGTCGCTGCCGTAACTGCCACGGTTCTCTAGGTAAGGTCTAATAGGAGGTTTCTGGGGTTCTGGAGGTCGGGAGCTAACACAACAAGACAGGAAAAGAGAGACAGACAATGTCTACTTCCATTCTGAAAAGCTGAAAAGTAATTACACTTAGTATTGGCTTTATGGCCATGCACAACCTAGAAAGGCACATGGAGCATATGAACAATTGCATGGCCATGGTAAGCCTATCTGGAGAGGCATCTTACTTCCATCAAGCTGGAGCCTGATGTTCAGATTTGATCTACTTAACCTACCTGGAAGAATGCCAAATTTAAAATTATTAAACTCACCCCCCCCCCACATACACCCCCCAAGAGCTGTGACACTAAGCAGATACGTGGAAATAAAATCTGCCAAGGAAAGGCATTTCCTCAGTTTCAAAAATTGTGATTTTTGCAATCCCACATTGTACAAAAGCAAGGTGTTCTCCTCCTTCCCTGCTGCCCCAGTGCTTGAACACTCCGTTTACGCCAATCATTAACACGCCTGTAAAAAGGCAACATCACTGATTTCTGCATGTAAACAAACACTCTGCATATGTGGTTAAAGATTACTTTTCATTATTTCTAAAAAGCTTCCAAGCCTTATAAAAAAGTACGCTTTTCTGAACCCACCAAGAAAACCTGAAAAGAATCACTTCGTGTTTTCCATTTTAGATTATACGCTACGACATCAAAGGATTTGTTTCACTAGGGAAAAAAGTCCCATTCCTATTGGCTATTACTATGAGACACATAGACACAGCAGAAAACAAAATCCATCATACAGCGAGTTAGCTCTTGCACAGCTGACTGCTCAAGTTGCAGAAATATGCAGTGTGGAGGGTAAGATGACACAATGGTCAGCCAGTCCAGAACTCACTGAATTTTCAGGAAAGACGACTACTTTCATGAGACAATGGATGACCTCAGGCAAGTTTCATCCTCAGTTACCCCACCTACACAATACATTTATAACTGAATAAACATTTAAGTAATGAAGTGTTATTAAGTAATTAAAACAGCAATTTTTTGTTAGGACAGACTAACAGTCATGAAGTATCTAGCACATGAAGAACAGATATCAGAGGATGTGAATGCAGAAAAGCTGCTGAGTAATACTGATTGGGGCAAAAAACTGGCTCTGCAAACATTCCAGCAAAAGAATATAGCGTTTCTTCCTAGGTAACTTAAATACAATGAATGAAAAAAAAGAAGAAAAAGAATACAAAAATATCCTGAAAAACAAGATGAGTTCATTGATATTTTGCCCCACCTTTACAGTAATCTTTGAGGCACAACAACAAAGCAATATACCAAGGCAGGAATAGTTGTATGAATAAAAACTGGCAAGATCAGTTTTCCTCCTGCTGGTGAAGTAAACAATCACGACAGAATACTCTAAAGTGGATGCACCTTACCTCATAGGCTGGGGCCAGTTCTGTTCTGACTTCTGTGTTTTGACAGGCACGGCATAAATATCCGGGTGCTTCTGGGCTATTTCAAGCTTTAAAAGAAAGGAGGAGAAAATAACTGTTCTTTTTGAGTCTATCCAGTAGGAATCCTAGACTGTAGATCTAGCAGGTCACAGCTACATCTGAAACAATTAAAGCACAAATCAATAACTGATTTTATTCATATTGCTACAATTATATAGTTTTTTGCTAGAATAGTAATTCAGAGTGCACGTGAAAACAGCGTATTGCCAAAAGCAACAGGATTATTAGAACTCAGCTTTCTATAGTTACAATAGGAAGCCTTAAAATACATCCTCTTCTTACATCCAAATTCACACAATGGTACGTCTGTATGTGTGGTTTCCCAAACTTCTCCCTCCAGAAGCAACACAACGCAAGGGCATGATTTTCATTTTCAGGATGCAGGCTGTTCTATATGCTGGAAAGCACAGCAGGGGGAGAATGTGTCTCTTCATACCCTAGCATTCTGGGCCTCTTGTAGCTCTTGCATTCTTTGGATCCTCGCCTTATGATCCATCTCCTCAAATATTTTCACTTTCCTCAATACAGATTTTGGAGTATTTTCTTGTTCGCTTCCTTCCCCTTCCAGCTTTGCCTCCTCCTCCTCCTCCTCTGCAGGTGGGACTGCTGGCTGAGAGTTTCTCAGGATGGGACGCCCAAAGGCAGGTTTTGCAGAAACAGGTGGTGGTGCTGCTTTAGGTGATGCGGCTGAAGTCTCAGTGCTGACAGCAACGTTGCTTGATTTGGAGTCATAGTTCTTGGGGAAGTCATATAGATCCTCTTTGTTTTGTAACTTTCCCTGTAAGCATAAAACACGCAACAAAGTTTACATCAGCAACTTCATAATTTTCATTTGAAATGAAGGCTCTAATCTGAAATTAATCATTCTGCCTTTGTATTTAACAGTGTCAGCCTTCATCCGAAGTAACACTTGAAAGGTATTTGAACTGCTGCAGCATTTTGGCCACACACTACACATCAGCCTGCAGAAGACTAGCACATTTAGGCTTGTTTGTCCCGTATGTTATGGATTATCAGAACTACAACGTGTGTCTGGACAGCACAGAGAGAAAACTGATCTAAATGATTTGTCAATACTACCTAATGTAGAATATCACTACCAGGAGTTTGGGAGTGCACAAGACTCAAGTCTGTTTTCTATTCCATCTTTATTTTCCTTACATATGTTCTACTCTGCCCTATCTCCATTGCCAAGGCACACTTGAATATATTTTGAATACATGCAGTATGAGAGGGCACCTGTCCTAAGAAAGAAAGGACTTTGAGGTCAGGGGAAATACAGAATTGCTAATAAGGAATTGCTAAAATAGAATTTGGTGTCCAAACATCAGAATTTTTCTTCCCTACATCATTCCTGAGCAAGGTTTGAATAAACAATTAACATCAATTTCTAGTGGTGGAGACCAATTTCAGAGGTGGTGGATTCTGCTGTCACAATGATGGCCCTCAGATACGCTTTTCCTGATGATTAGCCTACGTTTGTTCTTGCTGAGCTAAAAAAAGTACCTTTGAATTTTTTAGCAGACACAGAAAGGAGTCTACTTTCTTATTCCATATAGAGATCACACTTATTTGAAGAGAACTGTTATCCTTTTAAGTTTTCTCTCTGCTTGATCTTGCAACACCTTCATTCATTCCTTCTCTCCACACTTACAATATTTTCTGGTCTCTCGTGATTGCTATCGCTCTTCCTAACGTGCCACCATGGAGAGTTCTCCAGCAAGAGGAACTCAGTGTTCAGATTTGTTTCTACAAGTTTACCTTAGGTGGTTCAGGCTTGAACGCTGGAGGTGGACTTGGTTCTCTAAGGATCTCCCTGCTACCAGCTTTTCTCAACTGAGCTCTTGGTTCTGGATTAAATTTTTTTAAACTCTATGAAAGAAAATAAGAGATAAAATCACTGCAGTATCCAGTAATTAAATAATTTTTTTCTCGCTCTCAAGTTTACTGTTTTGGGAACAGTAACCATAGTCAAATGCCTGTCAGCAACCTGACCACAATCACTGCAGGTGTAGTTGCAAAGTTCAAGGTAATGAGGGATCATCAGGAAACCTATAGAGTTAGGGAGAAAAGCAGAGCTGTTATTGTTTTTGCTCTACACAGTGTAGGTCTAGAACACTACCAGAGAGAAGATAAAGTTGCAATTTGAAAAACTAATTTTTAAACCATACATACAGAGCTTTCAAAAAATCCAAAGTACAGTCTTGGTGAAAATCCAAACATCTCACCTCCTCATGATGCACAGGTTCAGAGGACCGGCTTACAGATGAAATCCTTGGTTCATCCAAGGGCTCATCAAGTTCGTTATCAGTGTATGCACCTCCTTCTCCATCAGTATCCTCTAGGTCACTGATCAGCCGACTGTCACAACTCAAATAGTCAGCACCCATAGCAGTAAGGTAAGACATACGATCATCTGAATCATCTTCCATGCCATCCATCTAGATAAAAGTCCGTACGAATTAAGAAACAAGGACTAAGTACATGAGAATTAGAGTTTAATTAGATCTCAACATCATGCCAAACAACTCCTTAAGAATGACTCTGCAGAACTGAAGGAAACTCTAATGCAGAATCATAAAGGAAAGTCCTGTAAAAGTTAGTTCCTCCTCACCATTCTCCCGTGGTCGTAGCATTAGTGATGAAAGGTCTGAAGTGTAACAGAAAGAAAAATACGAAGTATTTTGTTAGCAAGAAAGACATCAGCTGACTTCTTGTCTAACCTATCCAGCACTGGCAAACAAAATTTTGAACAATATTTACTGGCAAGAGATCTCTTGAGATATCTACATAGCTTAGTACAGTATGGACTGACCGCTTACCTTTCCTTCTGATACCCATACTGCTTCTCCTTGCTGTTGCTGAATTGTATCTTTTAGACTACCGTACCAGCTCTCATTGGCTGAATTCAAATTGATGGTGGCTGTAAAAATTGAAGGAAAAAGTATATATACACAGCAAATACAATGTGATCCTTTATCCAGTCTTTGCTGTTTTAACATTTTTTGTTCTATTTATGTGAGAATGCTAAACAGCCATTTCATTTAGATCATTGACAGAAGCATGGTATTTTTGTTTTATTGTTTGTCCATTCCTCAAGCTTATTATATCACTTGTCTTTTAATGACAGTTTGCCGATTCACAATTTCTTTTGTATTAGAATCTGGCAGAACAAGGAACTCTGAAAAAACAGTCAAGGAAGGGATTGCGCATGATCATACCTTCACACCCTTTTAGTTCCAGCCTGCATGAGTTAATATGCAGAGTAGTAAGTGGATGTCTCAAGACTCACACAGTCACATCCACTACTCTTTTGGTAAACAGGTTAGAGACACATTCTTCCTTACCTGTAAAGAGGTGGGAACAAGTTTTCTTCAATTTGTTTGCTTGCTCATAAAGTTTTCTCGAGCTCTTGTTAGATGTGGAACACAGCCTTTGTCTCATGGTTTTCACACCCTGCTTACTGTCTGGGTTAAAGAAAACCACAATTGGAAACCACTGGGTATAATTTAACAGGTCCACCGCTTTAGGAGTCACATCCAATAGAGCATGTTTATCCTGTTAACAAGAAAGCCTAGTCAGTGCGCTGTTTGTGGGGAACACGAGGCGGTGGTTGGAACATGGTATCCTAAGAATAAAAAGGACATTTTTGTCCAAATAGGACCACACATTGTTGGATTTTTGTCCACAGTTATATCACATTCAGAAGCCACGGCAGGCAGCCTTTTTCTTTCAGCTCCATTTTTCTGAACAGCTTTTGACTGAATGTCCACATTATTATGTTAACTAAATCTCATGTTAAGTAAAATATACTTACTCCTTTTTTTTTTTTTTTAAATAGGTAGCAAGTGAACTAGCTTTTCTCTCTACCTGCCCCAACCACAACTGTTCTGGGTGCTATCTGTGAGCTTTTATCTACACTTACTAGCTGAGGCAAATCTCACTTTTCTCATCTAATATATATTCCTTCTTGGCTACTTCTAGTGCAGAGATGAATGGGATTTCCAGACACATGTTTCAGTGGAGCTTGAGCTCTGAACATACTTCCGTGTGACATTCTAACCCCTCTGGCATTGATTTTATTGGACTCAGAGCTATAAGTTGTGGAGTACTTTCTTTTTGCCCAAGTTTTTTTAGGCTTCTTGATTACCATCTATTTACTTTATCTCTAAACAGTATTATAAAAAGAGTCCATGCAATCTAAGTGGCATCTACTGAGACGTCACAGTTACTTCCTGTTCAGTTCAATAGTGGTAACTCTGAAGCACTCTAAAATTTTAAGTTTCTGATGACAGTAAGAGCAAATACTGCATTGTAAAGCCCCAACCGCAAATTCAGAAAGCACACAGACACAGATGCCCCTCTGTTCAAATTTCAAAAGGACTAAGGAAGCAGAATATAATTTCCTATATCAGGTTTACCCTCCCACTTGGAGGACAGTTATCAAAATCATAAAAACTGTTGTTGAAGAATTTCAAAACAGCCCTATCATTAAGCCAAGTCTGTTTATTGCAGAAATAGATGCAGTGACAAGGACTCTGCAAATTTTAGTAGCAAACAAATCAAACAACATGCCTTTGAGTATAAGCAATTTTCACAGATAAATACTTTACCTGCTCAATGATTTGCCTCACAGTGTTCAAGCGCACTACCCCAGTTGATTTCTCTGAACCTGCATCTCTGGGTTCTGTCTCTGCAAAGACAACACTTCAGCTTATCTACAGTGGCCAAGCAGCTGTGATTATTAAGTTATCCATCCTCTCAGTTAAGGACAATACGGAAGCTGTGAGGACAACTTACTCGCTGTCTGGTACAGGTGAGGCAAATCATTTGACAACTTCTCCATAGCAACATCTGCAATAGGGCCAAATATCACCACAGGTCTCTTAAAACCAGCTGAAAGAAAAATATTTGGAGAAAACATAAGTCTGATAAGACTGGTTTTATATGTAAGTGAAGTGGCACAGGCAAGAGCCTCAATTACTATGCAAGGTTATAAGTTGAATATATTAAAAAACATATTTTAAATGAGAAAGCAAAAGAGACAGTTTTAATTTAACAGCTTCCTTATTCCTTCTAATGAAGATGTATTGAGAGGATTCTACACTCTGAAAAAAAATACAGCAGATCTTCAGGAATCTTTCCATCAGCAAAGCATGAACCCTGACCCAGTGGGTTTTGTGTGAAGAAACACACAAATGCTAAACCAGCTGCAGGGCAGCTTGAGGAAGCAAAAAAATGCAGAATCCTGTTATGTTTATGTCAAAACAAGTGCAAATACACCCCTTGTAAGTTAACAGGGGAATGCCACTCTGTTGCTCAGTCTTCGTCTTGATATCTGGGAGCATCTTTAAAATACTTTTTACTATTGGTTTTATTCCACAATATTGTCATGTGTGAATACCCAGAAAATTATCTTGACTTGCTCAGCATCACTAGTAATATAACTACTTTAGAGCCATGGAGATGGACCACATCAACCTTGACTACATTTGGACAGTCTGCTGAAAATACTTCGGCTTTATTTGCTCTCAAGGTAATGTTAAAATAGTATTTATGGGCAAGCTAAAGACTGACTGATCTCAGGCATACGGATTGTACTTTCAGAGCTAGCCACGGGGATGCTGAGGGAATATGAAAACCCTGCTTGCTTCTTCCATTTTTCATGTTAAACTTTGGTATTGGCACATGTAATTTGGAGGCAAAGGAGAACAGCAGCAATTTAAAAACATAAAAAGCTTTCTTCTTATGGTAGCTAATGGCATCCAGACATTTGCGTTCTGAGAAAAATGTCATCTCTTCCTACTGCTCAAATTTAACATTGAGCCCAAGTTGTCTGAAATCACTTACTTAGCTGACCAAACATTTGGACACTAAACCGGGCAGCAAGAAATGGGCAGCTGGCTCACAGCAGTCTCACTTACCTTCACGCAACTGAACTCGCTCATAAGCTGGGAATTTTGTGCTCACAGACACAATAGCTGTCAGATCTTCACGACTCTTTCTGAGATTCTTCTTCCCTCCAGATCGCTGGCCACGAGTTCTCCAGAAGTCTGCCCTATCACTTGACCCATCTTTTGGGGCATTTTGAACACTGGCCATCTGCTCAGCTCTGACAGAGAAAAGTATAGAGTTCATTTGTACAGAACTAATCAAAGAGGGGAAAAGGTGCTTTCACTGGAGGACAGTGGAATTTGAATTTGCAACAGGCAATTTGCCAGACAGATAGCCATGAGTGGAGGAAAGAACAGACAAGTCTAGGTTCTTTTGCCTTGGAGCAAACACAGGATCAGAACAATTCTCCGACTTGCCACAGCTACAAGATTGCTGTGCAGGAATGAGTGCTCAGGTCTTAAACTGGTAACTCACACAAGCGTAAATGAAAGAATGCAACTACAAAGAAGCGGTGAGAGTGCAACTCAGAACCGAAGGCCTAAGAAATTACTGTCACTACTCTCTTCTCCATTAGGCCTTGTAAGTTAAATCACCATAGCATAGAAACAAAGGCTGGTTTGGTCAGATCAATTAACAGAGAGGACAGAATCTACTACCCAGGAAAGAGGAAAGGGAGTCACATAAGAAGCATATTTCAGGAAGTTCTATACAATGCAGTTGTGAGCTTTTTTCCCTCCATCATAAAATCGCAACATGCTCAAGAACTTAGAAGCTACAGTCTAAAAATACCCCGATTTTCTTGCTGATAATACTTTTACTGATTCTGCACCTTTGAACACTTATTACTACCTCATATGAATTTTGACTAGGAAAGCATATTTAAGCCAAAAAAAAAAAAAACTTTGCTGTAGTTCACTCAGTATTTCACACAAAAATAAAGATTACAGCTACCAAGAAATACTAGCTTTCATATAAATTCTTGAAACATTTTCCATAAGGATATAGAAAAGAAATTCAAGCACTGAAGTTCTTTTAAAAGATTCGTCATCAGAGTCTTCTTGCACACAGTCATGAGCTTCCTAAGGTGTAGGGTTTTTCTGTTGTTTTTTTTGGTTTCGTTTATTTGATTTGATTTGGGATGGGGTGGAGAGAACAAGAAGGGAAAAAGGCAATAAAGCAAAAATAGGACTCTCCACTCATTTTCTAGCAGAGGAACTGAAGCAGATAGTGGTTAAAGCTTGGTTGACTGCTGAGACAGCAGCTCTATGTCTATGTTGCAAATACCTGATCTAGTATGTAGGTAACACCATCCTCTCACATCCTCTCCTCACCTAATGCCATGGGTTCTAAAATCTAGTTTTACAGGCACAATTGTTGTGAAAGTAAAGACAAAACAATTTATTCATTTGGGGGTGTGGGGGGTGGTAAAAAGGATGAAATGTATGACACAGGAAGCAAAAATCACTGAGGGTGGGGAATCTTACTTCTAACAATGGGTAGAAAGACAGGATGCCACCTTACCTGCTCTTATTTGGAATGAGGCCCTTTTCCAGTTCATTTCCAATTCTCACAGCCAGCCAGTTTCCCAGTGTGCCATCATAGAGTGTATCAACTACTCTAAAGATCTCCCCTCTGGTGAATGCTAAGCTCTGTGGTGACTCTTTTTCACACTCAAAGTGGCTCCTGATGAAGAATGAATCTCCTCTGCCACAGGCCATGATGTCTCTGTAAACTGAAACAGGAACTCCCATTTAGTTTGGGGTTTTATTACATTTGAAAGAAAGATTAAGCTGTCATTCTAGAGAACAGTTTTGCAATTCTTCCCCTCCACTCAAAAAAATGCAAAAAACCATTGTCCCACACACATAATATCAAAAGTATTCTACTATACTTGTACAGCCCTTACAGCTCTGAGGGAAGAGGTACCGGCACCTTCCCAAAGCAAAAACGCAGCCATGTTACTTCAGTATTACAGCAGGCTGTGTCTCCAGCAGGTAAGTCGGAGGCTTTTCTTGCTCCTTAACTGTTCATCAAAACTCTCCATTTGCTGCTACCTGACTGAAAGCGTTACGACTGTCAAGGCACAGCAGAAAAGGAATGCTAAAAGCAGATCTTGAGCCAGTTGCTAGAGACAGAAAAGCAGAAGGAATAAGCAGTATATTGCCACTTTTCAGGATTAAGAGAATACGCTATTTGCTAACAATGAAAGAGATGGAGAGTGCTCTAAAAAAACACATCGCACATGCACATCTGTATGACCCTCATGGTTTGGAATACTGCTATCTTCTGAACTACTGAAAAGGACGGTAACTAAAATGATATTAAGCATGAGCACAAGGGGGATTATTTGTGGTTTCACTGACAAAACAGAGCTTAAAAGCTTCATGGATATACACGCGTTTTGTTCAAAGCACCTACCTTCATATTTGCTTTGAGCCAAAATCGTCACTGTTTCGCCCTTTGGAATTTCTAAGAGATACAAAACAGCATCTTCCCGAACAATGCCTCTGAAGTCTTGAGTGTTTACCTGTGTACAAAAAAAAAGAAAAATTTAAAAAACCCACACAACAATAAAAGGAATCACCAAAGATTTTTGTTTCATCTAAAAAAAGTCTTAAATATTCTCTTCCATTATTATACTTTTTTTAAAAAATCAATATGGATGTCTGTTGCTATGAGGAGTATTTTATTGCAGCCATTCATAGTAATAGTTTCCCTCCCCCCCCCCAAGATTAGGAGGCAGCATTGTACAGAAAACTTATTCTCCCATCCTGGGGCATTTTTCTTGCCTAATATTTCTCCTACCTACCTTTGCCACAGAATCTTAAACAAACTAAAGCTTGATCTACAACTCTCCTTCAAAACCTCATTTCAGTAAGAGCCCTCTACCACACATATGCACTTCCAAAGCAATAAACTGACTCCCTAAGATCATGACTTCTTCCATATTTCCACTAAGAAGGAAACAAAAAACCACAAAAGTGATCTGCATTTCGGGGACGCATACTTATATTCATACCTTAAGAATCTGATCTCCTTCCTGCAGTCCCTCATGATCAGCTGAGGTGCCTTCTTGAATTCCAGCAATAAATATCCCTACATCATTCCCACCAGCCAGCCGTAGACCCACGCTGTCCCCTTTCTTGAATCTCACCATTTTTGTATTAGGACTACAGGATTTACAGGCAGAAAAAGGAAGTAAGGACAGATGTTAGGCATATGACAATAACAGATTGCCAAGAGAAAAAAATTACACACCTTTCCACAAAAGTTGTGTTAATAATATTCTTAGTCCCTTTCTTTCACTATATAGGCTGTATTTACCCCAGTAACTCCTCAGTGAGGGAAGGAAGCAAAGAATTTTTAGGAAGAGCAGCTAAGTGGCATACACAGATTTGACAGAGCAGGAAAACAAATCCCTGCTCCTGAAGTCCTGAAGTTCCAAAATACTTCCCTACCTATTGGATCCTCCCTCAGATGAGTTTTTTGTGAAAACAGTCTGAGTTATAAGTAATTATACTGATTGTTTTTTTCCTCTATATGCTTGAGAACTGTCATATGAGTTAAATTTATATCTATTTTCTTTGCAGTTAACCATGTTTGTTACAAAGAAGTCTTCAAGTTTTTTTGTAATGAGAAATATTTCCAAGTATACTCTACTGGTATGTTGACAATCTGTCTTTTCGTATTGCAGTGGGAGAAGCTACTGGACTAGGTTCAGCTTTTTTTTCTGTCAGAAAAGCTGTGTGCCTGAGTGACCTTCCAACACAGAGGACAGTACTTATCTGTCAGCCTTTCTCAGTAATACCCTAAGCCTGTATTATAAACTCCCCTTCACCAAAATAATCACTTGATTAATTTGCACGTCAATGACAACACATGCAGGGTCCAATCCAGAAAAACCTGAGAAGACAATCCATTGGAGAAAATACTCCAAACTACAGAGTATCTTCAAAACTTTATCTTTGGGCTTCTCCATACAATCTCAGGGCTCATCTCCCTTCAATTTCTGTATATGGAAACTCTCAAAAGAACATATGTAAGTTGATATACTATTAATACAGTTTGGAACTTTTAGTATCTTAATTGTTAAAGAATCAACAGTACAAGTTTCCATTTGACCACTTACAAAACACATGTGTTTGGCTTTGTCTTGCAACAAGCTTGTTTACAAATTAAATAGAGGATGTTCTCATTGTATCTTAACATTGTGGAGAAGGGGAGGGTTGTCTTTTTTGTACATATAAAATAATGGAAGAGGTGTAAAATACATTTCCATAGAACTGCACAGGTTAGAATGGCCCTCTGCTCAAAGTAGATTGTTCAGGGCCTTGACCAGTTATGTTTTTGAGTATCTCTGGTGGTGGAGATACCACAACCTACAACGAAAAACTGTTCCAGTGGTTAACCACTCTCACAATAAAAAGTTTTCTTCTTTACATCAGGTCAGAATACCTATGTTCCAGCTTGTGTCCCTTGCTCTTCGTCCTACCACTGTACCCCTCTGAGAAGACTATGGCTCTATTTTCTCTACACCTACTACCCACCAGATCGTTGCAGACTGCAGTAAGATGTCCCTTCAGTCCTCTCTTCACCAGGCCTGAGTCTTCTCGGCCTTTTCTCATATGTCATACGCTGCAGCCACTGACTCCCTATACTCACCCCAGCACGTAAACGTCTTTCATGTTATGGGGAGACCCAAGACGGACACAGTACTCCAAATACTATCTTAAAGTGCCAAACAGAGCAGAATAAAAATATAAAAATGTACCACTGCATATGTTCCCACACAACTGCAGAAGCACAGGGTGTCCTGTACCTTGCAGGTAGAAGGCAAGTCTATGCCTTCCAGGCAGATACATCTAAAACTAATTTTAACTCAAATATGGTCAGTTAGAAGCCATGTCTTCTCTTCTTGGCATTAAGCTATAAGGGGAGTATCACTCCAAATGGGAAAAAGCACCCAAACCCATGCAACCAAGAAGCCAGGTACAGCGTCACTGGAAGAACACTGAGGGCAAAGGAACAAGGCAGTTGCCGCCTTACCCATATATTGCTTCATCTTCAGGGCTGGGTTTAAGAATCGTTCTTGTAACTGCTTTTGGTTGAGACACTATATGTAAAAAAGCCAACAGGAGTTACTGAGCTATTAAAAAAAACCTCATAAATGGCAGCAATTTTTAGCTATCAGGTAGCAATCAAACCCCTCTATACCAAAGATTAATACAGATTTAAATGTCAAGCCTCTCTGTGACTAGAATTTATTTACTTCCCCCTCCCCTTTTTTTTTTTTAATTTTTAAAAAAGACCAAAAAGGTCAAGGGAGGAATACATAACTCTTTCAGGCAAGGCAGATCATACTTCAGGAATAGCTTAATTTGCCTGCTTAGGGCAACAGGCTACAGCAGATGCTCTAGGAAAGCACTTGCTTTTTGAGGTGGTAATTCTAGTAAGTAACTGTTTTCAGATAATCTCGGGTGTTTCTTCTCTCTCTGTACCACAAAGTAAAGACAGCAGACCTTTTCTCTGCGTGTCAGGATGGGGTTGACATGAAGAGTGTACTGGATATGTCAGCACGATTGGGGGAGTAGACATTATGCAGCCAAGGAAAAAAAGAGCCATCAAAAACTTAAAACTCTGACCTGCAGAGTCATCTTGGTACTTCAGTTCTTTGTTTGTGTCTACAACTGTAACAGCAGGAGTAGCAATGTCACCACTTGATTTGAATAGTGTAGGCATTGCTCCCATCCTGGACATCCTACCGGATGCATCATCTTTTGCACTAAAAGAGAGAAAAAGAAAAAAAGCATAGTGAAATCAGATAAGAATGCCATGTATTTTAAGAATTTCTTTGACAAGCATTAGGAACATGGACTAGAAAAGACCATTTCTTACTTTGGTTTCTCTTTCAGCTTTTCATTGGATGAATGCGAATCTAGATCAGAATGACGTAATCTGTCATCTTGAGGGGAGAATGATCTGTTTGACTCTATTTCAGAAATGTCTATAAAGAGAGCAGCAAATCAAGAAATGCAGGATTTGTTTAAATTATCTGCGTATCTGATCACTACATTTATTTACAAAGGTTTCACATATATGATACGCTGAACTTTTAAGCCTACTCCCGTTCCAAGTTAGATCTGTCTAGGGTTCAAAGAGTTCTGTAATGCCTTTTAGTACTTCCACCCCCTCATCCCCCCAAAATATTTTGGGAAGGTTTCACACAACCTTTAGGAAACACACTCACATCACACACAACTTTGAGCATATCACAGACTAGTGTTAGCAGTCTTTTATTTGAGGTCTCATGGAGGTTCCCAAACAGACGACCACCTTCACATTAACAGTCCTCACATCATTACCGCTTTTCAGTGACAAAAGAAACAGAGTACCCCTCAGAATCGCACCGTATCTCAGTCTTCACAGTAAAACTTACAAAAAGTTGCATCCAGTACTCTGCAATCAGAGAAGCAAGTACCTTGCACTAAGTAATGCAAGATCCTGCTCCCCCAAACATCCTGAGCTCATACACTGTGCGAGATCATTTGTATAGAATAGATACCGGAAATATAAACTAGTTGTCCGGGAGGGACTTAAATCTCCTCTTGTCCTGACATTTTTTCCCTCCTGTTGAATGCTGTCATGAATGTTGATATCCTCAGGAGAGACTAGTCAAATTCACTTGTTTTTAAAACTGAAGTCTTTTATTAAAGCAAAAGACTTGCTTGTTCTGAGAAATAAGATTGATTTTTGCCAAACCAGCATTGCTGCTTCTATCTCTGCCCCCACCCAAAATGTAATTATACAATTACTACTAAATTCTTCTTTCACCTAAAGAAAGCGGGCATGATGCTTAATTGGCTGTTACTTAGGCTTGTTTGTGTTTGGGTAATTTTTTTGTTTTTGTTTTTAAAAACAACCTAGTACCACTCTACCACAGCAAAACACTGTAAACATTCTGCACAGAGCCCAGAGCTTTTTATCCACATTAAAAATCTCACCATCCATTTCTGAGTCACTGTCGTTCAGTGAAGGAATGTTGAGCAGTGTCTGCTTTCTGTCCCTGAGGACAACCAGCTGGAGCTTCCCCCGTGACTTCTCAATCAGTTTTCGGGCATCAGCTAAAGACATGTTCTCTGTCACTGTACCATTGATCTGGACATAAAAAGGCAACAATAACACTACAAGTAGGCAATCAAGTCCGTATGGTGCTCAAGTTTAATAGTGAACTTGAGTACACCGTGACTCACTGCAGAGTAACCACTATAACAAGTGCCTGCTGAACTGCTAGCAGTGTAACCAGAACAGACCTTGAGAATGATATCCCCTTCATGAAGGTTGCCATCTTTGGTTGCTAGGCCAGTTCGGGTCATTTCTTTTATGAAGATCTGACTTCCAAGCCGGAGGCCATATTCTGGAACCAGGAAAATAATCCACTGTATCTTAAAAGGTGAGCGAGGATGCATTTTTTTAAAACTACACAGTGTACATGCAGCACATCCCATTACACCGTGAGAAAAGAGAAAGAAAAAAAAATGCGAACCTAGTAAACCCAGTTAACCCTAGGCTAACTCTCCTATTTCTGTGCTGTCACCACAGTAAGAACAAATAGGAGTCCAAAAACAATCACAGATGGATCACTAGTCTGCACCTTCAACAGCAAAACAATGCCTTCATTCTGGAAGTGCTTATTAACATGCTGGACTAGATCCTCTCTCTGTATCCTATTTTGCATGGCGTGGAGATGGAAATGAGTCAAAAAGCACTAACAGAAGAGCCAGGATTTTTAACAGCTGCAGCATGCTGACCCTGTCCTATCTGTACCCCAGTGTTTCAGTTGTTCCAGGTAAAGGATTCCCCTCACCCATCCCCCCTTTATTTGCTGCTTTGATCCAAGTTACTTGGATCAGTATATTTGTTACTTAAAAAGAAAGGCAACACTCTTAAAACACGCACATGCTAGAACAACAGAAAATGAAAGAAACAGTTGTCTGCTTTAAAAAAATCACCACATTTGAGTGAGTCTGCATAGTATCCATACCAATGGCTGAAATTATTGCAGAATTACTAGCAGCTACATACAGAACTTAATAAAGACATGGCAAATGTCTCCTTATTTGTATACCCATGTGCATTATCTTTACAAGTAGAATCATCATATGAAGGGGAAGAAGAGGAAGGAGGGAAAGAGATCCTTGCTAGAGTCAATGAAAAAAGTTTAGCTCCTGCATACAAAGCTTACATGAGCAGAAAATTCTTACAAATTGCAACAGGGCAGATTAGAAAAAAAGCAACCACCCATAAACCCCCCCCGAAACAAAAGACCACGATCCCCCCCCCCAAACCTCAAACAGAAGAGAATGCACAACCTAATCTCAGATATGCATTATAGCACAAGAGTCTTTATTTCACAGCACAAGAAAGATCCGGCTTTTGGCTTTCATTTACACACTCCAATATGCAGCAAGGAAAGGCTGTTTCAGCTGTTGCTATTTCAGTGTTCTTTAACTACATTCTGAAGTATTCAGAACCAAACAACCCTTGGAACTAATTTAACTATACTGAAGGGAAGAAGTAAGTGCACTATTAGAGGCAGAGTCTACTCTTCACCCTTTTGTAGATGTGCCAAGTGTAATCTAAATCATGATCAGATCCATGTTTCCCACCAGAACCAGAAGAACAGGGCAGAGAAAATGGAAAACCAAAGGACACAGTGGCTTGAAAAGACTGAAATGATATGGGTGAACAGTTCTTTGTTCAAAGGTAAAGTTCAAGGTGCTGGGGAAAAAAGCACCCCAAACCAGCCAGGAAGAACAAAAGAACAACTTAAGCAATCAGTTAGAAAACTCAACATTTAAACCTGTAAAAGCAGAGACTATTCAGCTCCCTTCTCTTGCTCACCAAAATAGCATGCTGTATTAAATGTCAGTTCCTCTCCTCCCCTACTATACCTACCTTCATTTTGTCTGCCTTTTGTTAAGAGAACACTGATCGGTCCACTGTGATCCTGCGGTCTTTGGTACTCATGTTGATGGTGTCTTTCAGGTGAAGGACTTCGCGAACGAAGCCTGTCCCGACTTCGACTCCTCAATTCCCTCTCATATCTAGGATCAGGTTGAGATCTGTGACTATAACCGGGTGGGCTGTAGTCTCCTCTGTAGTCCCGCTCATAGCCACCATCCCTGTCGATGCTCCTTCCCCTGCTCCGATCTCTTCTATAGTCTCGATCCAAGCTCCTGTCAACACTCCTACCACGACTTCGATCACGGCTGTAGCTGCATTCCCTATGGCGGTCTCTGCTTCGGTTACGCCCTCTGTCTTGTTCATCTCTGTAGCTCTGATCCAGGCTGTTTCCCCAGCTTTGGCTGCGCCCTCCGTTACCACTATGCCAGCTTCTGTCGCTATAGCCACTTCGCGCACTTTTGCCATCAAATTCTGCATGGTCATCCATTACATCTAAAGCTCTGTCCTCATAGTCAAGGGAGGGGCTTCTCTTCAACGCAGCAGCCTGCACTTTCCTTGGTCTTTTCACTACCTGTTCAGTGCAATACAAAACAAACATAAAACCCTCTCCAATGGTCAGAATGTGAAATTGAACAGATGAACATTCTTCTCACTTCACTTAGAGGTTGGGAACAAAAAAAACAACCAACCCCCAACAATGTTCTATTTCCAGAACAACCAGGAAATTAGATTATTTAGATGTGCAGAAGAAAGACTTACTAACTGGGAGGATACAGAAGAGCAAAAGAATTAAAAAAAAAAAAAAAAAAAAAAAAAAAAAA